>ORJL011474327.1_pt1 | contig 22042 bp, 22 predicted proteins | sample 1779941 | NCBI WGS metagenome assembly ORJL01 (sample SAMEA104232317, study PRJEB22302) | groundwater metagenome | biome: forest; feature: aquifer; material: groundwater | place: USA | collected 2011-08-07 | depth 5.8 m
CACTTCACGATTGATAAAAAGGTGAAGTATGCTCCGTTCATCGACACGCCACTCTCGGCAAAGTGGTACATAAAATATGCGGCCTTCGCGAAGCTCAATGACCTCGTAGTCACGGAACGCTTCTATCCAGGCCGCGGCATCACGAGAGGCCAGGTGATTCAGCTCGTTTACGACACCCATCGAAAAGGACTCATTACCTACGGACCCTCTCTCATCGCGAGCAACTAAATGAAAAAGTATTTGGAAGCATCCCTCACTTGCTGAAAGGCGAGTGGGGGATTTTGAAATATGCAGTTCGAAATATGATAAAATGTCGCCATCATGCATCGGTTTGAAAAAATTCTGCTCTGGATGCTGCGCATCGGGATCGCCTTGACGCTCTTTTCTCCCCTCATATACAACCAAAATTTCTTTTTCCCTTACATCATTCCAAGGGCAGTCTTTTTTCAATTCATTACCGAAATACTTTTTGTAATCACTGTTACCCTCATCGCCTTTTTTCCACAACATCGACCGCGATGGAACCACCTCACGACTTCCGTCGCCATCTACCTCGGTATTGCGGCTCTCACAACGCTCACCTCTGCCGACCCAACAAAAAGCTTTATCGGTACCATTGAACGATCGTTCGGTTTTTTTCATCTCCTGCACTTTGGGATGCTTTTTTTGGCTGCTATCATAGCCCTCAAAAAACAACTTGAATGGAATATCATCTTCGGCATTAGCCTCGGGGTTAGCCTCTACGCTGCACTGGATTTCCTCACACCTCTTCTCAAGAGTACTTTGAGCCGTCCGCCAACCGTGGCAGGAAATCCTATTTTCCTGGCGGCATATCTCATGTTCCATCTCTTCTTTGCCGCGCATTTCTTTCGCCAGACAAAGCAAATGTGGATCCGAGTTGTACTTGGAATTCTCATCGTTGTCTTCGCCGCGGCCATTCTCTCTTCCGGGGTAAGAGGTGCATTCGTAGGCTTAAGCGCCTCTGTTGCATTCCTCCTCGTACACAGCGCATGGCAATCGAAACGATTTCGGGTTGCGCTCGGGGCATCACTCCTCGTCCTCATCGCTGGTTATAGCCTCATTTTTATGAATCGAGACAATCCGGTCATCAGCAAAAACTTCATCCTCTCACGGATTACCAATTTTTCCCTCCAGGAATCAACCACCCGCGCACGATTCGCCATGTGGAAAATGGCCCTGAAAGGATTTGAGGAGCGTCCGCTTGTGGGATGGGGGAGAGAAAACTATTCTCTCGTATTCAATACACACTTTGATCCCTCATTTGATGAAGCAAAAGTTTCCGAAGGATGGGAAGATCGCACCCACAATGTTTTTCTTGAAGAGCTCGTAAACGGCGGCATCCTGGGATTTTTGTCTTACCTTTTGGTTTTAACAGCAGCCTTTTTTACCCTGAGCCCTTCTGGGCAAAACAAACGCGATCCCATAATGCTCGCTCTCCTGATCGGATACATTGTCCAAAATCTATTCGGGGTGGTAAATCTCAATGAACATCTGCCTTTTTTCCTTTTTCTTTCCTACATCGGATTTCGCAACCGGCCCCATGAATCATCCCCACACGAACATCTCTCTCATTCGCCAAAAAACCCTTTCCTTGCGGTAGCGACGAGCCTCACAACCTTCATTATTGTTTCCACGACCTCGATTTTCTTTACCTTCCACCCGGCTCTTGCCAATCGCCATTTTCGAAACACCACCGATGCTATCGCTCTCAACAATTTCGCTTTTTTTCAGACTCATTATGGACAAGGAAAGGCATACTCCAAATATTTCCCCTCTCTCCAGCTTGAAGGAATTTCTATCCTTATAAGCCTCGTCATTCAAGCTCGTATTCCATACCAGCCTAATAATCAGTACACGACTTTTTCCTCAGTGATCATGAACGATTTAGCCCAGCTGAATAAAAGAAACCCAGCAGAACAACGGTGGATATTTCTTTTCGGACAACTTCTTCAAGACCAAGCCGTTCTCACCAGGGATATCAAATGGCTTCAAGCTTCACAGAATGTTTGGAATGAACTCCTTGCCGCTTCTCCAAATCGACAGATTTTCAAAAATGCCTATGCGTATTCCCATAAAATAAGTGAGCTCTTCACGGCTCCCGTTCCTAACAATCCTTCAAAAAAATAACTCCGCCTACTTCCGCTTCTCCGCGTAATCCTTCACAAAAATAGCCAGGGCCGTCGCTACCGGAACCGCGAGAATCATTCCAACCACTCCCAAAAACGAAAATCCCACAAACATCGCAAACATCACAAAGATCGGTGAAATACCTACCGCTTTGTGCATGACGATGGGGACAATAATATTATTCTCCAAAAGCTGAACGAGGTACATAAGGGCTGTCATCCACACGATGAGCATGGCTGATTGATTCGCCATAATCGGCAAAGCCACTAACCAAGCAATGAAAGGCCCGGCATAGGGAATAAGTTCTGTGAAACCAGCTACGAGTGAAATCGTAGCCGCGTACTCGACCGGCTGCGTAAACAGACCAATAATAAAAAAACCAATATAGACCAACAGCCCCACAACGATACAAAGGACAATCTGACCACGGAGCCAGTATCCCATCTTTTCTTTCACGGCATTGCTCTTCGCTCGAATGTAGTCAGCATGACGAGCCGAGAAAAGAGAAAGAATAAATTTATCGATACCGGTCTCATCAACCGTCATGAGGAACGTGATCACGAGAACAAGGATGGTGTTGAAAAACCCGTTGAAGAGAACCACGATGGCATTCAAAACATTCCCCGCAACATCCGACAATCGGTTAGCAACATTGAGCAAAATGTCCTTGTAGTTGGAGATTTTTGAAATATCGACTCCCTCGAAAAAGCGCTTTATGATGGGACGAAGTCCCTCAAGATAACTCGGCAACTCAATCTTCCCATTCACAATATTCACGATGTAATCCTGAATCTTTCCAGCAAGCTCTGTAATTTCCTGTGCCACAATAGGAACGAGGCTTGAGATCAAAAGTCCGAGCGCGGCAAGAACCACAAGGTAAATGAGAATCACCCCAATGGATCTGGGAATCCTCCGCCGTTCGAGGGCATCTACCATAGGATCAAGGGCGGCGGCAAAGAGGAGCGCAACGAAAAAAACCACGAGAATATCCCGTATCTCGTAGAGAAAGGCGGTGAGGAGCAACAGGAGAATCGTGATAGCAACGAACTTTGCCATGGTCCCCCCAGATACGCCTATTTCCATCTTCTCAGGCTTGATCTCACGAATCGCAATCCCGGGAGCGGGAGGATCTTCTCCTTTTTCGCGATGAAGCTTCATAGCTGAAACACGCCCCTTCCACTGCTTCAGAGCCTCATGGGTTTTTTTGAAAATGTGACTCAAGTGCGGCGCCATAATTATTCTTATAATATCAGGATCCGGAGCGTCTTCAAAATGATTTCAAGATCTAAGAGAAATGAACGATGCTTCACGTAAAATAAATCATACTGGAGCTTTCCAAGGGCATCCTCGGCACGCGCGCGGGGTTCGTGAAGCTGCGCCCATCCGGAGAGGCCGGGACGCACCAGGAGCCGTTCGGTATAGAAAGGAATCTTCGTCTTGAGCTGCTCCACAATACGTGACTGTTCGGGCCTCGGACCGACAAAACTCATCTCCCCCCGAATGATATTCCACAGCTGCGGAATTTCATCGAGGTGAGTTTTTCGCAAAAATCGACCGACCGCTGTCATGCTCTGTTGATCGCCATCTTGACGCATGGAACGAAATTTATAAATGCGAAACGGCATCTCAAACTGCCCCACGCGCATCTGAGAATAGAAAAGGGGACGCCCCATATTCGCAAAAATCGCGACGGCTATAAAAGGGGACAGCACCACTCCCACGACCCCCAGAGCGATACTCCCAAAAATATCCATGATACGTTTGAGTCCCGAAAAAAATTGCTTTCCGGGTTCATTGAGATTCTCAAGGAACCACGCACGGTCGATCACCGCGAGGGGGATTTTTTGAAAATACTGCTCATAAAAATTCACGAAATCAAAAAACTGAATGTGAAGGGGAATACATTGGAAGAGGCTTTTTTGGAGTTCCGGCAATCTCCGGTAATCGGCAGCCACCACCACCATATCAACGTCTCGGCTCTTGAGTTGATGGGGAAGATCGGCAACATGATGATCCGTTTCTTTCAAATGGAGGACGCATTGATAGCCTTGCTGGGGATGTTTTGCGAGGTCACTCAGGAGCTGAGAAACCTCTTCCCCTGTTCCAATGACCGCAAGCTTTCTTGGCGGGAGAGTAACGAAGGCAGCAAAAAGCATCCGCCACGCTCCGAGAAGAAGTATGGTAAAAACGAGATCGAGAAAGAGAACCGTCTTGGGGGTAATGGCGAAGAATGGAACAAAGTAAAAGGAAAGCGCGGCAATCCCCGCATTGATCCCAAAAACGCTAAAGAAGAGGGTAAAAAAAGTCCGGTAGTTCTTGGAAATTCGGAGATTGTAGAGACCGCCGATGTAAAAACTCAGAAACCAAATGACAAAAATAATGGTGAAGGGGAAACGATGGAGCTCAAGATATTGGGGTGGGATTGGCCAGCCGTAACGAACAGCGAGTGCTGTAAAAAGCCCGAGGATGAAACAGAGGACATCTCCGATGAAGAGAATAAATTGGCGGAACCGAAGCACGGAAAGTCTCATACGAAGAGCTGTTCTTAACTCGTGAGCGCCACTTGAATAAAGTTCACCACAATCCAAGCGGAGAGCGCCACGATGAATCCCACGATGGCATGGAGGATGGTCTTCTTTCCGGACTCTTTATCTTCCGTCAGCCCGCCAACCACATATTTATAACCGCCAATGACCATGAAGAGTACCGCCACGAGCCCGGCAAGGGAAAGCAGAAATTGGATAAGGTAGGTGATGAAGAAGGGAACCATGTAGAATTTGAGCCGGCCGGTTTTGACCCCACAGCCCAAAACCTCGCTTAACGGCGGGGCGTCTGCCTTGATGGCTTCTTTGAAAGAAGCTTCTCCGTTGAAAGCTCTTTTCATACCTGCATCGGTCAAATTTCCCTTCTCGTCCGTTGCACACGTATTGGCGTTTTCCTTTGGAATAATTTGCGCATAGGCGATCGGCGCAGCCAGCGATGCAAAAAGAAACATCACCCCGAAGAAAAAAATGGCTTTCTGAAATCGTCTCATTGCCCGTATTATGTCATTGCTCGCTTCACTCTGCAATCCTATGTCCCTCCCCATCATCGCCATTATCGGCCGTCCGAACGTCGGCAAATCCACTCTCTTTAATAGGCTTGTTGGAGCGCGGGTTGCGGTAACCTCGAAGATCGCCGGCACCACCCGCGACCGTATCTACTATGAAACCGAAATCGGCAGTTACCGCTGTATTCTTGCCGATACCGGCGGCATGGAGTTCGAAAAGAAGCAAAATATAGAAGCCGACGTGCAGCTCCAGGCTCGAATCGCCGCAGAGGAAGCTGATATCATTTATTTTGTCATTGACGCGACGCAGCCGTTGACCTCAAGCGACCGCGACTGCGCCCAATTTCTGCGGAAATCAAAAAAACCCCTCATCCTCATCGCCCACAAAGCAGACAATAAAAAAAGCGATGAATTTTCGACCCAAATATACGAACTGGCCCTCGGGGAGGCCGTGCCCATTTCTTCCATCCATAATTTCGGCATTCCAGAACTTGAAGAGGAGACTCAAAAAATCCTTAAAAAAATAAAGTGGAAAAAAGGGAAGTCTCTCAAGAATGATACCATCTCCATCGCGATCGTTGGAAAACCCAACGTGGGAAAATCCTCGCTTGTGAATGCGCTCCTCGGCGAGCCACGGCTCATCGTTTCGGATCAGCCAGGAACCACGATTGATGCGACCGACACCCCATTCAAATTCACAGAGCATGACTATATCCTCATCGATACCGCCGGCCTCAGGCGACGTGGAAAAGTGGGTGGGATTGAACGGTATGGAGTTTTGCGGGCCCTTCAGGCAATTTCGCGATCCGACGTAACCTGCTTGATTCTCGATGCCGGAGTGGGGCTCACCAACCAAGACCTCCACGTAAGCCAGTACCTCCTCGATGCCGGAAAGGGACTCATCGTTGCCGTGAATAAATCCGACCTCATGGAGGACCCTGAAGAAGAAAAGAAGAAGCTCCACGATCTCCTCTCCTATCGGATGGGCTATATGCCCTGGGCACCAGTTTTATTTATTTCAGCGCTTAAGAAAAAAAACATTTTTAAAATTCTTGAGCTTGCGGCTCAAATTGCGACCGAAAGGAAGAAAAAAATCCCTGATGCTGAACTTAAAATGTTTTTAAAAACTACGATCCTCAGCCATCCACCGACGCGTAGCGGCCGAAAGATCATTATTAAAAAAGGTTGGCAATCCGGCATCGAACCGCCCACGTTTACTTTTTTCGTAAACCATCCGGATCTGATCCATTTCTCATACCGCCGCTTTTTGGAAAACGAAATCCGAAGAAAATACGGCTTTCACGGAACCGCCATCAAACTCCTCTTCAAAAAGAATTAGGTGCTGGACCCTAAATTTGCGCCAAGCGTTCGAGAAATTTTTTGGCGATTTCCTCGCGAGGATCATGCTCGTGAAATTTAAAAATATCTCTCCTCATAATGATGCTAGTGGATTTTGGAAATTTTTTATTATGAATCTGGTCTCGCCTCTCAAGCTGTTTTGCAAAATAGGATTCTCCAAACCCGCCAAAAAGTGAGAGAATTTTTTCGGAAATCCAACGCAAACAGTTTGCCGCCGGGTACCGCTTCTGTTCGCCACCGGACCACTGGAGGGAACGACGGAAATACCTGCCAACCCAAGCCTCATTCGCTTTGAGAAAGTCCCGATGCGTCTGAAAGCCGAAAAACGGCTTCGTCGAAAGCACAAAATACGCAAGGTGGGGGTCGAAAGAATGCGCAATCGGTGAGAGGTTCATCGATGTCTCGATTACAAAAAAACTCAGGCAAAAACGGCCTGCGATTTTTTCGTGGTGGACGCGAATTCCGAATATCTGCGTTAAAAACTTCATGAAAAAACGCGCGGTATTCATCCTCCCTGGCGCCGTTATAACAAAAAGATCGATGTCACTCGTTTCCTTCGTATTCCAGTAGGCAAGCGTGTTACACACCGCCACCATCCGCACAAAAGGGCAAAGAACAAAGAGTCGAGCATAACGCTGAACCTTCTTCCAAAGTTTCTGGGCTGTTTTTTCCCGATGCCTGCGGATTTCAACGAGTTCTTGCCTCCCAGCCAGAAAATAAAATCCATCTCCGTACTCCACCCCCTCGAGAGAACGCATGCTCTCGGCGATGACTTCTTTTGGAGCGCTCCATCCATACAAATACTCCTCGAGCTCAGAGAGAGTCAGCGGAAAATCAAAAAGATCGAAGTAGTGGAGCGTGGCGAGGATGGCTTGTTTCAAAGAGACAACTTCCTTCACGAGCACAGGATACAGGATATAATACCGATGATGAAAGAACTCGTTAAAAATCTGCCTTCCAGCCCTGGGATTTACAAAATGAAGAATGCGAAGGGGGAGGTCATTTATGTTGGAAAAGCGAAAAATCTCCGGAATCGAGTAAAAACGTATTTTCAAAAGGATTATCAACACTCTTCACGCACACGCAAACTCATTGAGTATGCCGCAGATATCGAATGCATTGAAACCGATACGGAACTAGAGGCGCTGCTCCTCGAGACAAACCTCATCAAGGAGCTCCGGCCCAAATACAACATCCTCATGAAGGATGATAAAAGTTACGCGTATATAAAGGTGAATATGAATGAGGATTTTCCGCGAATTCGGGTGGTGCGTGAACGTACGCTGGAAAAAACCGGTGAATTTCAACAGAAGGCCAAATATTTCGGTCCAAAATTAGCTTCTACAAAGGTGTATGAAACACTGCGGATTCTCAAAAAACTCTTTCCCTTCCGCCATTGTAATTTGGACATAGAGTGGAAAGAATCAAAAATACACCCCCAAAAACAGCATGACAATCTTCAAATCGCTCCGAATAAAAATCTGGTGAATATAACGAATCGAGTCATCGATTACCCGTGCTTGGACTACTTCATCAAACGCTGTCCTGGGCCGTGTATTGGAGCTATTTCACCAGATGAGTATAAAAAAATTGTTCAACAGGTGGTGAATTTTTTGGGAGGAAAAAATGATGAGCTCGAGAAATCACTCGAGGGGAAAATGCTGGAAGCCGCTTCTCAAAAACTCTTTGAAAAAGCTGCCCGGCTTCGGGATAAACTTTTTGCCCTCAAATCCATAAGCGAGAAACAAAAGGTGAGCGATCCCGCGAGGCAAGATACCGATGTCATCAATTTCTCAAGTGACCTTGGCCGATTGTATTTTAACATCCTCATGATCCGAAACGGAAAACTTGTAGGACAGGAAAATTTTATGCTCGATGCACTGGAAATGAAGGAGCTGGAAGCTCCGATTGACCTCATCGAAGCGCTCCGTTCATTCCTCATCCAATATTACGAAAAAGCCGCGGATGTTCCAAAGGAAATCTTCATTCCGGAAGAACTCGAAGAAAAAGAAGCTCTTGAGGTATGGCTCACAAAATTGCGTGGGGACCGGGTGCATATTTTGAGCCCACAGAGAGGAGAGAAAAATAAACTCCTCGAGCTCTCGCACAAAAATGCGGTTTCATTTGGGAAACAGTACCGAATTAAATGGCTCGCACAGGAGAGAGGCGAAACCGCACTCGCACGGCTTGCGGAAGTACTCGGAATAAAAGGGCCACTGAGGCGAATTGAAGGCTATGATATTTCACATCTTGGCGGTAACGAAACGGTCGGCTCCATGGTGGTTTTTGAAAACGGCTCGGCGAAATCCAGCGATTACCGCCATTTTAAACTCCGCACGATCGACGGGAAACCAGATGATTACCGGAGCATGGAAGAAGTGCTCATGCGACGACTCAAATACCTTTCGCGTGAAAATTCATCCATAGCTATGAGAAAACCATCCAAAAAACTTTTTGCGCATATTAAAGAAAAACTAAACATTGAAGGGCCTGCTGAAGCTGCGCTCGATCCCAAAACCTTTTCCTGCTTCCTTCAAGGGAAAGAGATGGTCGGCTTTATACAACTCTCTCCCGCCTCCCAGACAGCCGGTGAAATTTCCAATCTCTGGATGCAAGAAAAATATCGTGATGAAACGCTTGGATATCAGTTCATGAAACGCGCCATGGAGAAATCAAAATTCAAGAAATTTTATGTTGCAACGCCGCCTGATCGCGAAAATTATTACGCGGAGTTTGGATTTCAATCGGTGAAGGAAGTTCCTGCATTCTTCGGAAGCGCCAAAGACAAAACCCTCATGGTGATGGAAAGAAAAGCGCTCTCGTATGCCGACCTTTCCTTCAAAGCAAAACCGAACCTCATGGGGATTGATGGTGGAAAAGGACAGCTCAACACCGCGCTGCTCGCTCTGAAACGCTTGAAACTGGAAATTCCCGTCGTCTCACTTGCCAAACGGCTCGAGGAAATCTATCTTCCCGGCGAAAAAGCGCCGCTCTTGCTCGAAGAAGGGGATGAAGCGCTCAAACTCCTCCAACGCATCCGCGATGAATCCCACCGATTTGCGATTACCTTTCAGCGAAAACTCCACCAAAAAAATCTTATTCTCCAATAATCTTCACAATAACTCGTTTTCTGCGTTTCCCGTCGAACTCGGCGTAATAGACCTGTTCCCACGGCCCAAGGTCCAACTTTTTCTTCGTGATGGGAAGCGTCACTTGATGTCCGACGAGCATACGTTTGAGATGCGCATCTCCATTCGGATCTGACGTGTGATTGTGGCGATAATCCTTTGCTTCCGGAGCAAAGTCCTCCAGCATCTCATCGATATCGCCAATCAAACCATCTTCCGCATCGTTTACATAAACACCGGCCGTAATGTGCATGGCGGAGACCAAACAAAAGCCTTCATCTACACGGCTCTCAGAGACAATTTGTTCAACATCGGTCGTAATGTTGATATACTCGCGATGATGCTTCGTGTTGAACCAAAGATATTGCGTATAGCTCTTCATAAACCCATCATATGGATTTCGTAACGGAATTCAAGAAACTCCTTTTCGCGACGCCGACCTATAACCTTCGTTCCGTTCACAATACCAACTGCCCGTACGTACACATGGTCTCGTATTCCAAAGACTCGTACATGTGTTTCGGCGGATACAAGTGCGAGGACTGCGGATATTGCCATTACCCCAACCAGCTACGCGATTGTTGGGACACGTACTTCGCGATCAAATGCGAACTCTGCTATGAGTGCGTTTCCTGCACCGGGTGTTACAACTGCAATTTTTGTGCGGAGTGCGTGAACAGTGCCGATTGCCAATTCTGCTATGACTGCCGCGGATGCAAAAACTGTTTCGGTTGCGTCGGACTTCGTCAAAAAGAGTTTTATATTTTCAACAAACCCTATTCAAAAGAAGAATATTTGAAAAAAATGAACGAGCTCCGACTCAGGGAGCCTGCTGATATCAACAAAAACCTCCGGTCCATGGAACTTCTCCGGGAAAAATATCCGCACATTGCTTCGGTTCAAACGAATACCCAAAATTGCGTCGGCGATCACATCATCAATTCAAAAAACTGTTCCTGGGCCTTTGCCACAACCGAAAGTGAAGATTGCTGCTACGTCTTTCATAATGATCATCTCAAAGATTCCGTAGATACGGATCTCATGGCAGCGAGCGAACTGATCTACGAATGCACGCCGGGATATGACCTCTATAATTGCAATTTCTGTCTGGAGTGCGGAAACACAAAAAATTCCGAATTCTGCGTTCGGGTATTCAATTCCCACGACTGTTTCGGCTGCACAGGCCGCGATCATGCGGAGTTTGAAATTTTGAATCAAAAATATTCAAAAGACGAGTACTTTAAGCGCGCGGCGCAGATCAAAGATGAGCTCAGGGCAGCGAAAAAATACTTTAACTGGCTGCCGGACGTGACTGGGAAGATTGATTGAATTTGGTTTTCAGGGAAGAACTTGATCACGTATCACCTAAAAAAACATGAACGACTGAATCCCTGAGCACGCGTAGCCCCTGACCTTTTACGGGTCTCGTGGGTCCCGAAAAGGTCAGGGGCGAGCCTTTGCGAAGGGATTCAGGAGTGAATACATTGCTTTTTGGAAGGTCCGTGGAAACCTTTTTATCCGAAAAAGGTTTCCACGCTTTGGTGCCCAGGGAGGGAGTCGAACCCTCATGCCTTGCGGCATACGATTTTGAGTCGTACGTGTCTGCCATTCCACCACCTGGGCACGAAAAATCGGCTATACTATAACAGATCTATGTTTTGCGACGAAGTTCTCGTTCATTTTATTGCCGGCCACGGGGGTAATGGCTGTATTGGCTTTCGGCGGGAAAAATTTGTACCGCGCGGCGGACCGAATGGCGGCGATGCCGGAGTCGGCGGCAGCGTCTATCTTGAGGCCAACGAGAACATCAATACCTTGGCCGAATTCAACACCCACAAAATCTTTCGCGCTGCCAGCGGACAGCAGGGCTTTGGCGAAAATTGCGGTGGCTTGGATGCGCCGGATCTCATCCTGCCGGTGCCCGTCGGCACCATCATTTTTGACGAGAAAAAGAAAAAACTCCTCGGTGACCTCATGAAAAATGGCGACCGTTTCCTCGTCGCTCGCGGAGGAAAGGGCGGCTTTGGAAACGCCCATTTTAAATCATCCACCCGCCAGGCTCCCACATTTGCAGAGCTCGGCGAGCCTGGAGAAGAAAAAAAGTGCGTACTCGAACTCAAGCTCGTAGCCGATGTTGGAATCATCGGCCTCCCTTCGGTCGGCAAATCAACCCTTATAAGCCGAATTTCGAATGCCCGCCCCAAGATTGCCGACTACCACTTCACGACCCTCATCCCGAATCTCGGTCTTGTCACGCTCAAACCCTTTGGCGGAAGCCTTCAGCAAAACTTTCTCGCGTGTGATCTCCCGGGGCTCATCGAGGATGCCCACAAAGGAAAAGGGCTTGGCATTCAATTCCTCAAACACGTCATCCGAAATCGCGTGCTCGTGCATCTCGTCGATATCAATTCTCTCGACCCTTCCAAGGACTTCAAAACGATCAACGCCGAACTTAAAGCTTTTGATCGAATGCTCGGCAAAAAACCGCAGCTCGTGGTCTTTAATAAAACCGATACGATCGATGATGAAACCCTCGAAGAAATCACAAAAGATTTTCTAAAACATCACAGCAACGTAAAGAAAATATTGAAAATATCCTGCGTCACGGGAAAGGGCCTTAAGGAACTCCTCTTCGCGATTTGGAACCTCCTCGAAAAGACGAAAAAGAAACCAAAAGAGACTGTGTCAAAAGCGCCCACCATGACGATTTTCCGTCCTCACCTCGAAGAAAATCCGAAAGCCTTTTCGGCGCGGCTCGTGAAGCAACGCAAAAAAAACAGCCTCTTTGAAATCAAGGGTAAGCGCATCGAACAAATTGTCGTCATGACCGATTTCGCCAATGCCGAAGCGGTGGCGCGTGTCTACGATGTTCTAGAAAGAACCGGCATGAGCAAGGAACTTCGCCGAATGGGAGCGAAATTCGGAGATGAAATAAAAATCGGTGAGCAGATTATTGTGTATCGATGGGAATGATACAATAGTTCTATGAAACTTATCGTTGGCCTAGGAAACCCTGGCAAGGAATACGAAAAAACTCGGCACAACGCCGGATTTCTCTGCCTCGATCTCCTCCAAAAAACGCTTGGCTTTCCACCCTTCCAGCTCCAAAAAAAGTTCACCGCGTTCATGAGCGAAGGTGATTTTGGAGGGGAAAAACTCATCCTCGTCAAACCCCAAACGTTTATGAATCGGTCGGGTGAGGCCGTGACAAAACTGGTGCAATTCTACCACACCGTCCCGGAAAATCTCTGGCTCGCCTACGATGATATTGATTTACCTCTCGGTGAAATTCGCATTCGCACCGAAGGCTCCGCCGGATCTCATAATGGAATGAAGTCGGTGATTACCTCTCTTGGTTTCAAAAATTTTCCGCGCGTACGCATTGGCATTGAGAGCAGGGGAGCGAGTGCCGCCAAAGAACAGGACTTAAGCTCCTTCGTCCTCCACGCTTTTCTCAAAAAAGAATTACCCATTGCAAAAAAAGCCCTAGAACAAAGCATAAAGGCCCTCCTGATCGCCCTCAAAGAGGGAATCCAAAAGGCCCAGGAAGCCTATAATTAGGGCTATAATTGGACTTGCCTTCAACCCACAAATCCATTAAAGTACGTCCGCTATGTTTGCTATCGTAGAACTCGGCGGAAAGCAGTATAAGGTTCACGAAAAGGATATCCTCCGGGTTGAAAAGTTCCCTGAGGCCGAAGGAAAAATCGTGAAGATTGATAAAGTCCTCCTGAAGTTTGATGGAAAAACTACCCACATCGGAACCCCATTCCTTTCCGGTGCAATGGTAGAATTAAAAGTCGTCAAAACTGGCCTTGGCGATAAAGTCCACACATTCAAAATGAAGGCGAAGAAACGGTATAAGAGACTTAAAGGCCACCGCCAACTGTTTTCCGAGGTTGAAGTCGTAAAGATTTAAGAACCGAGGAAAGGTCCGCAGGTAGTTCGGTCACCATCGTGATTCGCTTTTTGGTCGTTGGATGGGCGAAAACAAGTTTTGATGCATGCAGAAACTGCCGCGCGAGTCCGTGCTTTTCCTGAAAATGCGCATTCAGGGTAACGTCCCCATAGGTTTCGTCCCCAATCACCGGATGACCGATGGAAGCAAAGTGAACGCGAATTTGATGCGTCCGGCCGGTCAGAGGAAACGCTTTCACCAAACTCACGTCCTCGAAACTCTTCACCACCTCAAATTCCGTTACCGCATCTCGGCTCCCATGCCGATCGCTCACCGCCATTTTTTTTCGATCCTTGAAACTCCGGTGAATCGGCGCCTCAATCCGCCCAGACTTCTGCTCAAAACTACCTTTCACAAGGACGGTATACGTTTTTTTCACACGGCGCTCCTTCCACTGAGCTGAGAGCTGCGCATGCACCTGCTGCGATTTCGCCAAAACCAAAATGCCGGATGTATCCCGATCCAAACGGTGAACAAGTTTCACAAACGGCTGCTGCTCAGATAAAAGCTCCAAGAGCGTTACTGACTTTGCCGGTGGATGCACCACGATTCCCGCCGGCTTATTCACCACGAGCACCTCTTCATCCTCATACAAAATTTCAAAAGGGGACAGGCTCGTTCCCACAGAAGTTTGCCCCGTCAAAATCCGAGTATTTTTTTCCGGTTCTACTTCGATCAACGCATCTTCCTGAACCAAGACATGCGAAGAACCAACCGACTTCCCATTTACCTTTACCTTACCGCCCAAAATGCTCCTTTGCCAATACGCCCTGCTAAACTGCGGGTATCTCTCACGTAAAAGAATATCGAGCCTCATAGGACCATTCTATCACCACCGCCACCTCGTCGTGCAGCGGGAACAGAAACTCCACGTAATGCTGACCTTGTGGCCACTGATGATCCTCCTCGAGCACTGCTCCCATCCCCTACACCACCGCCGCCAGGGGCAAATCCTCCTCCTGCAGGTGGAGGATTACGTAATCTTCTTAACGCTTCATCGATAGCCTGTCCCAATGGTAAAACTATCAATTCATGAAATGCCGTAATAATAGTTCCTTCATGCTCAGGTATCTTGTCTATATCTTCCAAAACCCCTGCTGGAAGCAATTGCGTAAATTCGCGGCGCATTCGATTTTGCTGTTCGGTTAATTTGCGAGCCATAACGAGAATCGGGACCAACATCCTCTCAATATAATCGATGCGTACATGATCAGGAATATCGCTCCGATGGAGTTTTTCATCAATAGCCTTCAATGAATCAGCAGGATAGATGAGCACTCTTTGTCCTTCTTGATTCGGTGCAACGCGGTAAGGTTCGCAGGTTTTGAGGCGCACGGTCGATTTCCTGAGTGGTTTTCTTTTTCTGTCCGTAGTAGGAAGCACAGAAGGCAGCTTCAGCCCATCAACTAGAGGAGGCATCGTAACGTATTTATCGACAAGATCACTATCACCCAATCCGTGCACTTCATCTAAGTAGGCTCGCGCTAAATCGAGATAGCGATGTTCTCGAACATAATGGAAAAGAACAATCTGCTTGGTAGTTTTACGGATAATCCACAAAAGTTCAGCCAAGGCATAATTAATGAGCCGATCCAACGTCTCCGCCGAAACTCCTTTTTTCTGCCAGTCCGGGACCAAATCAATGAGCGCCTGGCGTAAAACCGTGTGTTGTTCATGACCTTTCTCTCCAACGAGCAGAGTCCTGTCTAATTCCCCACGTGCTGACCGGAAAGCGTTCGTAAAGTCTAGACGTGCATCGGGATCCCTCAGTTTTTGCGTTAAGGTCACCACGTGAAGGTCATCGAGTTGGAGCTCGTCACCAATAGCCCCCACCATTGCGGCTCTTTCTTCCTCTATGGCAAGAAGAACGGCTGATTCCCCCTCAGTTCCACCGTTAGCTGCTGGCCTCTCTCCGAGAGCGCCGCGAATGGCTTCAGCCGGGCCACTGCGAGAATTCACATTCATAAGCTCCCGGGGTATCGCGCCGAAAACCTCAACTCTCGTACTTGCACCGGGCTTTCTGGGACGAATTCTATCTCGCGTTTCGGATACGGCATACAGAACGGAACGAACAATATCCACGGGAAATGCCTCATCTCTACAATCGGCCGGCGGGGTTCCAATCACAAGACAGCTTCCCTGAGCGTCTTCAGGATAGGAAATGTCGGCACGGTCTCTCAATGTTGGTTCCCTGGCAGGTGGCATACAATAAAAGTAAATTATTTTCCTTTGGAAAAATTCGCGGAGGCCCTCCACACCATCTCAAAAATGGACCGCTGGCTTTCGGCAATTTCATCGCTCTCAATAATTAATCCCAAAAGCTCATGCCGGCCCAGTGAACAAATAGCCACCTTATCATCGTAAATGTTAATTTCGTTGTGGAAGGCAGAAATATCGTTGGGAAACCAACGGGTCTGCGTGATATCGCTATCACCCGGATAATCTTTTTCAAGGTACTGTCTGGCAAGAGGCGTATCCACAACAATGCCCCGTAAGGAAATCTTTTTCTCGGTGCTGCGACGCTGACCGTAACTCGTGATAAACTGTTTCAAATCTTCTCGCGAAAACCATCGGTCGATACTGGAATAGGTGAGAATTTCCGGTTTTTTCGCCATCAGCGTATCGTCCATCACACGCTCGATGCCTTCGATACCTTCGTAGAAACGCACGCGGGGATTAATGCTGTAGGGATTGGAAAGAGAAAGGAACTGCGGAAGAAATTGTTCAAGCTCCCTTTGGTGGGAAGTCAGCTCTCGGCGCTGCTTATCAACAAAGTTGAGGAGGTATTCCGGAGAAACCGCCGTAAAATATTTTACATTGCTTCCCGTGTATTCGCTCACAAGGCCTTTTTTGAGCAAGCCTTCAAGAATGAGATACGTGGTGGGACGCTTGAGTCCTGCTTTTCGAGCGATGACGCTCGCCGGTTGTGTCCCGAGTTCCAGACACGCGAGGTAGACTTCCGAATCCTTGTCGGACAGACCGATTTTTTGAAGGATGGTTTTGAGCATAAACTGCGCGGCTCAGCCGCAGTTGTCAGCTGACGACAACAGATTAAGGGGTAAATTATACTCACTTTTCGTTTAAATGCAAACGAAAAACGGACCCCTCCGAAGGCGGTAAAATATGCCGCATTTCGGACCAGCACAAGAGGGGGATTTTTCTCCTGAAAATCAGCATATTCATGGTATGTCCGGGGGGTATAAAATCAAGTGTTTTTTCTTGTGCTACTCTTGTATGATGTTCTCGATTTCTATGCTAAAAATCGACCCTCTTTCAGAACTGCTTGACCGCAGTGTCAATGAAGTCATCGTGCGTGAAAATGCAATAAAACGCCTCAAAGAAGGTCGCAAATTGCGCGTAAAGTTCGGCATCGATCCAACAGCTCCTGATCTCCACCTCGGACACCTCGTACCCCTCCTCAAGCTCAAAGCCTTCCAAGATCTCGGCCACGCCGTTGTTTTCATCATCGGCGATTTTACGGCGATGATAGGAGACCCAACGGGACGAAATGAACTTCGAAAACCGCTCACTCGTGAAGAGACCAAAAAGAATGCTCAGGATTATCTCGCCCAGGCATCAAGGGTTATAGACGTGAAAAAAATGGAAGTTCACTATAATAGTGAGTGGCTCGATAAACTCGGTATCTCCGGTTTTTACGAACTCCTCTCAAAAGTCACCATCCAACGGGCGCTGGAACGCGATGATTTCCAAAAACGCCTTAAAGAAGATAACGACATCACCATTCTCGAAAGCATCTACCCGCTCATGCAGGGTTACGATTCGGTGGCGATCAAAGCGGATTTGGAAATCGGGGGAACCGATCAAAAATTCAATCTCCTCATGGGGCGCCGCATTCAACGCCGCTACGATCAACCGGAACAAGACATCATGACGCTCTGGCTCATTGAAGGCACTGATGGCGTGCGAAAAATGAGCAAGAGCTATGGGAATTATATTGCGCTGGACGATGTTCCAGCAGAAATGTATGGCAAGGTGATGTCGATTCCCGATACGCTCATCGTAAAATACCTCACGACCTTCTCGAGTCGCACCATGCCGGAGATCGACCAACTCAGCGAGCTGTGGAAAACGGATCGTATCAATTTTCCTGCGCGGGATTTGAAAATGGCGCTTGCGCGGGATGTCGTCTCCCTCTGTCATGGAAAAAAGGAAGCGATGCACGCGGAGGCGGAATTTATTCGAATTTTTCAAAAAAAAGATGCGCCGAGTGAGATAAAAGAAAAAAAACTTAAAAAAGAGGAGTGGCAGATTTTCGAACTGCTTGTTGAATGCGGTCTGGCTTCTTCAAAGAGCGAAGCCCGGCGACTGGTGGAGGGAGGGGGAGTAAAAGTCGACGATGAGAAAATGCTCGATCCAAAAAAGCCTCTTCGTGTCGGAAAAAAACCGCTCCTCATCCAAGTGGGGAAAAGGCATTTTATTAAGGTGAAACACGAAACTTGAACCTGATTCCGGCTCCGGTATAACGAAGTACCGCCGAGGCACTTTTCGCTTTACGAGCAGCAGAACCAATGAACACGCCCAGGATATGAAGGAGCGTTGTGGAGAACAATAACCCGATTACGGAGAATGCCGAATGAGCTGCGAATGACATTTCTTCACCGTGGGCATGGCCATGGAATATCGCGAAAAACGCAATACAGAGTATTGCTCCATTCATTGGGATTTTTTTTGATATGACGATGAAAACACCAAAAATCAATACGGACAGAGCAACGCCCATTTCAACCATGGGCAACGGAAGTCCTCCTACAGCGAGCAAAACGCCGACAATCATAAAGAACAAAAACGTCGCTGGAATTTTCTTTGTAGCCTTTCCTCCAATCTGCGCACTTATAATACCCACGGCAATCGCCGCCAAAAGGTGATCCAGTCCCAAGAGGGGATGAGTGATACCGCTCAAAAAGCCGTTAGCCTGAGCGAGATGAGCATTCGCCGTATGAGAAAAACCAAAAAATGCAACGAGAGCGAACAAAAAAGCGAAAGTTTTTACGTTGGTTTTCATATAGCAATAAAGTAACAAAACTATGCTGGGTTTTCAATACGTCTTACATATTGGTCGATCTTTGAGACCATGTGCTGTTTTGTATTTTCGTTTAAAAAACTCGCATGGAAGGAGTTTTTTGCTAATTGATAAATGGCTTCTTTGGGCAAATTTAAGGCTTGTGCAATTGCCAAGTAATTCTCATTTATATAGCCGTCAAAATAAGCGGGGTCATCTGAATTGATGGTCACGAGGAGACCTTTGTCCATCATGACCTTCAAGGGATGTTTTTTGAGATCTTTTATGACTTTGAGTTTGAGATTGGAAAGAGGACACACCGTTAATGGCATTTTACGATGAACCAATTCTTGCACTAATTTTTCATCGTCAAGGGCGTGGTTGCCATGATCCACTCGTGATACTTTGAGTAAATCGAGCGCCTGCCAGACATATTCCGCTGGACCTTCTTCTCCCGCATGGGCGACCGTTAAAAATCCCTCATTTTTTGCACGCTCAAAGACTCTTTGAAATTGAGAGGGGGGATGCCCAGCTTCAGATGAATCGAGCCCAACGGCGGTGATGAGGTCTTTATAATGGAGCGCCGCCGCTAGGGTCTTCATTGCAGCTTCTTCATCAAGGTGTCGCAAGAAACACATGATGAGTTTTGAGCTTATTCCGAGCTTATTTTGGGCATCCTCCAATGCTCTCTGAATGCCATTCACGACGGTGCGAAATTCTATACCCCTCTCGGTATGAGTTTGTGGATCGAAAAAAATTTCTGCGTGAATGACATTTTGTGAATGTACTTTTTTAAAATAAGCCCAGGTCATATCATAAAAATCCTGCTCCTCAATCAAAACGCCTGCGCTCTCATAATAAATATTTAAGAAATCCTGGAGATTATCAAAATCGTATGCTCTTCTCAGCTCCTCGACGGATTGGTATTTGATTTTTTTGTTGTTTCGTTTGGCTATTTCAAACATGAGTTCCGGCTCAAAGGTTCCTTCAATATGCAAATGAAGTTCAGCCTTAGGAATACCCTTGATAAAATCTTCAGTGGAAATGGTGGCCATTTTGTTCTGAAATTGTGTGATATGGCGGAAATTTTTACAAAATAATAATGCTGCTCACAATTCCATAAATGAGGACACTTGTCACATCTTGAATAACCGTTGCGATTGGTCCCGAATTAGCCGCGGGGTCATCGTGGAGAATTTGAAAAACATACGTTATCAAAAGAGCGATAATGGGAGCAACTGCGATAGCAAGACATGTGGCCGTTGCCACGCTTAAAGCAAGAAGGTCATTTTTAAGCCATAGGAAAGCAATCGCTCCTGAAAAAATGCCGAATGCGACTCCGAAGATTATCCCTAAAAGAAATTCTTTGCGCAGATAATTGCTGAATTTTGCTCTGCCCGATTTGAGATCTCTTGAGTAAATCGACGCAGTTTGTGCTCCGGTTGCATCGGCAACATAGACAATGAAAGGGAGAAAAAAAGCAACTTGAATATTTTGAGAAAGAACCTCCTCAAAGCGAGAAACGACGAGCGAGATGCCAACACCGAGCAGAAGACCGATAAATAAAGAGGGAGCTCTTAATCTCAGGAGAGTCCCAATTGACTCGTAATCGTCATCGGCATATAAAATTGCTTTTTTATTCATTTGTGGACAGTATAAAACTCTTCACCACAGTGCACAACGTTCGCGTATATCTGATGTCGCGCTAGCGATGTGGGTGGAGGCTCTGTAAGAGCCGTAATCAGATATACGCTGTTATATGATGTACATGTTTTCCTTTGATTTGCGATAGTAAATCGCTATTAAAAAGAATCAAATTTTGTTTTTTATTTTGGGCGTATGAATATCTCGGGAATTAATTAATGATATCTTCCTTAGTATTGGCTATCCGTTTGCGCCATTGCTTAAGTTGTTCGGGGGTTTGTTGCGTCCAATCAGTTACTTCACGAACAATGGTTAATGGTGCTTCAGATCGATAGGAGCGCGTGAGATTGCCTGGAAATTTTTGATCTGTCACGTTTGGGTCATTTTCAAAACTTCCGGTTGGTTCCACCATGTACACCCGTCCCCGTCCATCACCTTTGGCTAAAGCTGCGGCTAATCCGGCGCCATTAGGCAGAGCGGTAAAATAAATATGATTCATTTTAAATTCAGACGTGTAATTGGAATCGTTCCTAGCTGTGAGTAGGTCACCCGCATGCAAAGCGGCTTTTGTTCCATGATAAAACGGCCCTGTGTCTGATACGCTACCCTTAAACGAAGCAGCGAGATCATAATTCTTTTTTGCGTTATCAGGGTCGTTTATGTCCTCGTAGCACTTCGCGATGTGCCTATAAACAGCTGGCAATCCGCTTTTCACCGCGATGTCGTCTATGCGTAACGCATGCTGCAAAGCTGTTTCGTACCACTGTAGCTTATCGAGAACAGCCTTTTGCTGACGAGCCACGTAGTACGCAGCCAGATAGTGTTCAAAGTCGTTAGTGGCTTCGTCCCAAGCTTGCATAAAGAGTGTGCTGGCGTCTTCAGTTTTGCCCGCATCTTCCATCCCCATACCTTTCAGGCAGAGCTGTACAATAAGGTTGTGTGGGTTGAATTCCATTTTTAAGTATTTAGTCAAATAATTTTAATAGCAATTAATAAAACAAAATTTGATTCTTTTTAAAAGCTGGGGCGATAGCCCCCAAAAGGAAAACATGTATTTCATATAACGTCCGCGCATACTCGAACTTTTGCAATGGTATAATTGCACGAAGTGCTCACCATTGCAAAAGTTGGGTGAGGCATTTTAGGCCGTGCGTAGCCGGCCGATTAAAAATGCCGAACCGTGTATGCGCTGTTGTACGATGCCGGATTTATTTTTCTAGATTTCGTAATAACCATCCTCTTGTGTTTCGAATGTAACTCCGCTCGCTTCGAGGACGGCCTTGAAAGCCGGATCAATCCAGTTATATACCCTAATAGTTCTGTCGGTCGCAACATCGGCACCACGACCAATAGCATGGTAGCCGAGGGCTATCCACCCATCTATTTCATTGAAAGCGAGATAAGGAGGGGGGAAAGTTACTTTATGGATTGGTCCTCTATAAATTTTTTTATCACCTGGTTTTTTAGCCTCAGTCCAGCCACGTCCGGTATCGTGATTAAATTTTGGAGGTTCATCAGGGCCGTCCTCTCTATGATCATCTAACGCCATAAAGTTTGATTAAAGGCTGTTGATGCTAATACAAACTTCACTACGATACAAGTAAAATAAATCCGGTTTCGTACAACGTTCCTGCGTATGCGATGTTTGCCAGTGGTATAATTGCACGAAGTGCTTACCACTGGCAAATATGGGTGGAGGCTTGCGGAGGGACGGAGCAAGCCGTAACCGCATACGC
>ORJL010575521.1_pt1 | contig 22038 bp, 14 predicted proteins | sample 1779941 | NCBI WGS metagenome assembly ORJL01 (sample SAMEA104232317, study PRJEB22302) | groundwater metagenome | biome: forest; feature: aquifer; material: groundwater | place: USA | collected 2011-08-07 | depth 5.8 m
AATTGACCGTAACGCAAGAACGCAACGCCGCCGCCCGGCTCTCGGCTCGAAAGCAAACCCTGCGAAAACTACACCGAATCGGCATCATCTTGCGCAACCTACGCACCTGCTATTGGCCGAGAAAATAGCGTTGTAGTACTAACGCGCGGGTACAGCAGACGCGCTCGCCCCGCCGGCTGCCTTCCCTGGCGGCGAATGCGGTTTTTGGATGGCAAGTCCTCGACGCGCGTCGGCACACGCTCGTGGCGATCCGGCTCCACGACCAGGAACACTACCGGTTAACTCCCGCCGGCTACGAAGAACTCGCTCGTTCCGAGCGTGAGGCGGTTCGCCAGTCAGTCGAGCGACCGGCGGTCGCGGACAGCTTCGTGACGCTCCGCCAAGTTGGAGCGTTCGTGCATTTGAGCAAGCGGACTCTCGAAGACCATAAGAGAGCTGGGAGGCTACCTGACCCCGACGAGGTCGGCGGCAACCCTAAGGCCAACCGTTGGCGCTGGAGCCGCCTTCGCCCTGCGATGGAGGCGGTTTTGGGCCGCCAGCTCCCACCTCGCTTTCCCACATCTGGGCCTTTCTGAAAAAAATCGGATTTCGGTGGACCTTACGTAACCCCCGCAATTCAGAAACACGCTGCGTATCTTCGCGACGGTTGAACACTGTTGCGGAGACATTGCAATGATCGACGTTGAAACCGAGTCGCTCGTCCCGATCCGGAACGCGGCGAAGCACGTGCCGGGCTTTCGTCCCCACCTTTCCGTCATCTACCGATGGATGCAACGCCCTGACGGCGGACTGGAGACGGTCCGCGTCGGCGGGCGGGTATTCACTTCCAAGGAAGCGATCACTCGTTTCGTACAACGCTGCAACGCACCCGGAGCCGTCGCCCCTTCGAGGCGTCGCCGCCGGGAAATCGAAGCCGCCGAACGCGAGCTGACCAAGCTCGGCATCTCGTGAATTCCGCGCAGCAATGAACGACACCACGCGGGCCGGATCGTATGCGCCATGCACAACAACGGACAATTTCGGGAGATCAAAGGGAAGGACACATGTCCAGTGTGCGGTCACTGCGACCGCTGCAAGTACGCCGTCGGACACCCCGACGATCTCCGGCTGTGCTTCCGCGTGAGCGACTTGGAAATCAACGGCTTCCGCCGAATCAAACAAACGAGGGAATGCGCGACCTACATCCGCATCGGCTCGGAGCTGGATCGGAGAAAAGGCCTCAACGGTCGGGCCAGCGGAAACCGCAGATCGTCCAACGATCGGAACCGTCCCGATTCCCCGACAAATCCCCCACCCATCGATCTGAACCAGCTCGCGGAAAAATACGCCGAAGCGATCACGAACGAACAAGTCGACGACTTGGCCCACGAACTGGGCGTTTCGCCCGGGTCGCTCAGGGCCATCGGCGTTGGGTTTGATGGTGCGAACTTCTGTTTCCCCGAGCGCGATGCGCGCGGGAACGTGACGGCGACCACCGCACGGTTAGCCAGCGGTGAGAAACGAGTCGGTACTGGGCAGCATCGCGGGCTGATTGTCCCGAACAATCTCGACGAGCTGCCCGATCCAGTTCTGATTCCCGAAGGGCACTCGGACACTGCAGCGCTCCTCGCGATGGGCCTTACCGCGGTCGGTCGACCGATGGCTAAGGGTGGCGCGGCGCAGCTCGCCGAGTTGTTGGCTGGTCGAGACGTACTCGTCGTCGGTGAGAACGACAAGGCCGGGATCGAGGGCGCCAAGGACACGGCATCGAAGCTCGCGGCAGCGTGGAACATCTCGGTCGCGTGGGCGGTCCCGCCGAAAACGGCCAAGGACGCACGCGAATACCTAATCGCACACGCGAGCGAGAGCCAGGAGGCAGTGGGTCGCGAATTGCTGGCACACCTCCGAGTGCAACAACAATTCGAGGAACCCGACAACGCCGAACCCGCCGTCCCCGCGTGGCGTCCCTTCCCGACCGACGCGCTCCCCGAACCGATTCGGGATTATGTCACCGTCACCGCGTCGGCGCTGGGTTGCGATGAGAGCTTCGTCGCCGTTCCCTTATTGGCAAGCTGTGCGGGGGCGATCGGCAACAGTCGGCGAATCATGCTGAAGCGCAGTTGGTACGAGCCGGCGATCCTGTGGGCCACCGTCGTTGCGGACAGTGGCACCCTGAAGAGTCCCGGGCAGGATCATGCCCTTCGATTCCTCAGGAGCCGTCAGGAGCGGATGTTTAAGGCGTACGCCGATGCCCTCGCCGAATACAAGACGAAACGCGCGAACCACAAACGCGCCCGAGAAGCCGCGGAACGCGATGGTCGCGTTCCTCCCGCGGAGCCAACCGAACCCGTTTGCCCCCGATGTCGGATTTCCGAGGTGACGATCGAGGCCTTAGCGGTCGCGCATCTTGAGAACCCCAGGGGGCTCACCCTTGACCGCGACGAGTTGTCTGCATGGTTCGGCTCGTTCAACCAGTATCGAAAGGGTCAGGGCGCGGATGTGGCGAATTGGCTCGAAATTCACGGCGGACGCTCGATCACAATCGACCGGAAGACGGTTACGCCGGGCGCGCCGCGGCGAATTCACGTGCCGCGCGCGTCGGTGTCGATCTGTGGCACCATACAACCCGGGATATTCCGGCGGAACCTACTCAAGCCGGAGTTCCTCGAAAGCGGACTGGTCGCGCGGCTTCTACTCGCGATGCCGCCGCGTTGTGTGAAGCGGTGGACGGAGAACGATATTCCCGAAGAACTCGAAAAGACGATGCAGGTGCTGTTCGATCGTCTTTTCGATCTCGAACCCGAAGTCGACGAACTGAACAACCCGCGTCCGAGACTCGTCCGGCTCGCTCCCAATGCAAGAACACTCTGGATTTCGTTCTACAACGAGCAGGCCGGGGAACAGGCCGAGTTATCCGGTAACTTGGCGGCGGCGTGGTCCAAACTGGAAGGATACGCCGCGCGTCTCGTGTTGGTCGTCCACCTCGTTCGGTGGGCCGCTGGCGATCGGTCGATCGTGGCCGATCAACTCGACGCGGAAAGTATGCGTTCCGGGATCGCCCTGAGCCGCTGGTTCGCGCACGAGGCTCGTCGGGTCTACGGAATGCTCAGCGAATCCGAAGAGGACCGCGAGCAGCGCCAGCTCGTGGACGTCATCCGGCTCCGCGGTGGGCGAATCACCACACGGGAACTCATGCGGGCGAGTCGCAGCTATCGGGTCGACGCAGAGGGTGCGGAGGCCGCGTTGGACGCGCTGGCGCGCGCCAGGCTTGGAACGTGGAGCGTAGACAATCACGGTGGCGGTCGCGGGCAACCCAAGCGCGTGTTCATTCTTGGTGACAGTGGTGACGGTAACACAAATGCCAAAAACCACGGGAAAAACGGATTACTGTTACCGTCACCGCCGTAGTCCAAGGTGACGAAGTCGGCGGAACTGTACGTTCCGTTCGCGTAGAATACGGGTTGAACGGGATAGTCGTCGTTCGGCAGGAGCTGTCACGGCGTGGTTGATGAACAACGGGAGAACAACGATGCGCCGCGAGTCGGCGGATGCACGGGCAAGGGCTTCCTTCCCGGCGTCAGCGGCAACCCGAACGGTCGCCCTCGCGGCAAGCGGTTCCGCGAGCTTGCCCTCGAATACCTGTGGGAACCGATCGAGGGAATCGAACCGACGACCACGCGGATGTCCGCGCTCGTTCAACGGTTGGTTTTACTGGCGATTCGCGGGGACATGCGGGCGGCCAAACTCCTGTTGGATCGAATTGACCCGCCGCTGCGTGTCGACGTGCAGACGGAACACAGAGAAGGCGTCGAACAGGTTCTCGCCAACTTGCGATCGCTCGGCGCATGGTGCACGTCCTCGTTCGACCTCACACCGGGTATCGCGTTGTGCAGGGAAACGTCGACTTGCAAACCGACGCTCGAATCGGTGCGGAGGGAAAGTCAGCCGGAGGAAAAGGCGACCTACCCCCCGGATAGGTAGGGCCGGAATCTTGGAGATCCCGGTTGCGAACCGTTGTGGGCGGTTGGCGCACACCGTCGCAAGTTTCGCTAGGGGGGTGGGGTACACGGAGGATTGAGTTCGCATGGAAATCAAGGACTTGAAGCCGTCGCCGAGGAACCCGCGAGTCGTCGACGACGCGGCGTTGGCCGGGTTGAAACGATCGGTCGAGACGTTCGGGGACATTTCCGGGCTGGTGTTCAACCGAACGACGAAACGCCTTGTCGCCGGCCATCAACGTCTCCGCGCCCTGCAAGAGGAATTCGGGAACGGATTGAAGTTCGAAGACCACGGCGACAGCGCCGCGATCGTCACGCCGAAGGGCGACGAGTTCTGGGTCCGGTTCGTTGATTGGGACGAGCATCGGGAGGAGGCTGCGAATTTGACCGCCAACAATCCCAGCTTGTGCGGTGCCTTCGACAACGACGCTCTGCGCACAATGCTGGCCGAGTTGCAGTCGACCGATTGGGGGGAAGTCTTCCAAGAGTTGCGCCTCGACGAGTTGTCGCCGCGTTCCAACGCCCTCAACGAGCTGGCGGACCACGATCATCCGATCGGTGAGAGCTATCAGGTCGTCGTCGAGTGCAACTCGGAGAACGAACAGCGACAGCTCTTTGAGCGCTTGACCAAGGAGGGCTTCACATGCCGCGCGTTGATGCTGTAGTCGAGTGCAAGGTCCACGACAGCTTCCGCGTCCAACAGGTCGCGGGGATGTTCGACGTGACCCTCGCGGACAAGCTCCGGAATTCGTTCACCGTCGATGTGCCCGCGATCGAGGAGAATTGGCAGCTCGGTGTGATTGTCGGCCCGTCGGGATCGGGTAAGTCGACGATCGCCCGCACCGCGTTCGGGGAGTACCTCTACGAATCCGGTGAGTGGTCGGTCGACAAGGCCGTCATCGACGGATTCGGCGATTCCGACAGCGGCTCGATCCGAGACGTGACCCACGTGCTGCCCGCCGTCGGCTTCAGCAGTCCGCCCTCGTGGGTGAAGCCATATCAGGTATTGCCGAACGGCGAGAAGTTCCGCTGCGAGCTGGCCCGGGCGCTCCTGAGCGAAACGCCCGTCGTCGTGTTCGATGAGTTCACCTCGATCGTAGATCGGACCGTAGCGAAGATCGGATCGGCTGCGGTGTCGAAGGCGATTCGCTCCGGCAAGGTCGCGAGGAAGTTCGTCGCCGTGACCTGTCACTACGATGTCGTCGAATGGTTGGAACCGGACTGGATCGTAGATATGGCCACGCAGCGCCTAGACTGGGGGCGGCTTCGGCGACCGGACATCACCCTGGAAATCGTTCGTTGCCACCACTCGGCGTGGTCCCTGTTTGCGAAGCATCACTATCTGAACGCAAAGAACTCCAGCGCCGCGAATTGTTACCTTGCGACATGGGACGGGCTTCCCGTCGCGTTCTGTTCGGCGCTTCCGCAGTTGGGACGCAAGGGCGTATGGCGACTGAGTCGAAGCGTGGTGCTTCCCGATTACCAGGGCGTCGGCATCGGGAGCCGAGTTTCGGAAGCGGTCGCGGAGATATACAAGTCGAGAGGCTGTCGCGTGGTCACCACGACCTCGAACCCGGCCATGATCGCGCATCGGCGGAAGTCGCCGCTGTGGCGGGTGACGAACGTCTACAAGGCCGGAGTGCCGAGGGTTATGTGGGCGCGAGAGATCGGCGCGAAGCCGGCGCTCTATCGGTCCAGCGCCGGTCGGGCGGTGGTCTCGTTCGAGTACGTCCGCACGGACGTAGCGGTGACGAATTGAAGGGAACTCGAAACAAGTCGACCGTACGGCCCGTCGGTCGGATCTCGTTCCGGGAAGAGTTCGTTGCGCCGATCCTCGACGGGCGAAAGACCTCGACGATTCGCGGGCGGAAGCCCGCGCACCGCGTCGGCGACGTGGTGACGCTGCACGTCGGACCGCGACCGCCGTTTGCGACGGCGCGGATCGTTGCTATCGAGCCGGTTGATTGGGCCGAGCTGTCGCCCGATCAGCGAAAGCGACTCTACGCGACCTACGGTGATCGAGAACATCTGTGGCGGGTTGCATTCGCCGTCGCGGAGCCGTCGACGCAACCCTGATCGTCGCCAGCGCGGGAGCGCGTAGCCAACCGCGCCCCGCTGAAAACGAGGAATCGAGTCGATGGGTTATCGTGGTCCGGCTCCGCAGCCGACGGCGCTGAAACGAGCGATGGGCAACCCAGGAAGACGTCCGCTCAACACCGAGGAACCGAAGCCTCGCCCCGACGCGCCGAAGTGTCCGGCTTGGCTCAACGAGACCGCGAAGTCGGCCTGGCGACAGCTCGTTCCCGAACTCAAGGCGATGGGCGTGCTCACCCACATCGACGGTTACGCGCTCGCCAACTACTGCCAGACCTGGGCGCGCTGGCGTCGCGCGGAAGAATTCATCGAGAAGCACGGCGACGTGGTGCCGATCAAAGACGCCAAGGGGCGCGTGACCAACCTCCAACAAGTCCCGCAAGTGGCGATCGCGCGAACATTGTTGCAGGTCCTTAACCGCTACCAACGAGAATTCGGCCTCACACCGGCCGCGCGAACGCAGGGGGCGGCCACTCCTTTCGGAGCGGCCGCCCTTGCTCGGAACCCTGAGTTTCCCGATGGCTACTCAGTTTGCGCGGAAGCGAACTCCGACTTCCCAACTACGGACAGATCACGGGCGGAGCCGTGACGGCCTCCCGGAACTTCTTCAACTGCAACGCGCTGACGCACGCGCCAACGTCCGAGAAGTTGACGGCGTTTGCGTTCGACGGATTCAGCACCGCAGCCACCAAGTCCGATCGCGTCTTTTGCGGCCTCGTCGGAGCGCCTTGCAAGGTCGCCACGATCGAGAACGCATCGGAGAAGTTCACCGTGTTCACCGGCGCGATGACGTCGCCGAACTTGGCCGTCCCGATCCGCAGCGCCGTCGAACAGTTCGTCGGCGACGCACAGTTGTACGCGTCGTACGTCGATGTCGGAACGATTACATCGCCGTAGATGAGCAGCCGACCCACCGAACTCCAGTCGGTCGAGACGAACGTACACTGGGTCTTCGCGGCAATGAACGTCGGGTACCCAGCACCGTCCGAGATCGGCGATGACGGAAGGCCGACCCAGCGGTCGGTACCATTGTAGGTCGCCGGCGTCAGCACGGAGTCGGCGTCCAGGTTCGCCAGCGTGACCTTGATCCCGTTCGCCGTCGCCGTCGCCGGAATCTGGACGGTGATGTAGCGGTTCTTCAACCGGCAGAAACCGCCCGGGCAATCCGAGTTGACCGAGCATGGATTGCCGGCGTTTCCGCCGCCCACGCAGACGTCATCTCCCGCGGTCGTCACAGCCGGCGGCACTCCGGCAATGACCAGGTCGAGTTCGTCGACGACGCCGTCCCAGTTGAAGTCACCCTGCTCCCAACCGCACGTCAGCGTATCGTTGCACGCGTCCGCGAGGTTGGCGAACACGATGGCGCGATCCGCGTCGTCGACCGCGCCGTCGAGGTTCGTATCGCCGGGAGTCGTGCCGAGGATCACCTGGACCAGTTCGGTGAGGTCAGCCAAGTTGACCGTCCCGTTGCCGTCCATGTCGCAGCTCAGATCCATAAACACGGCGTCGTTCAGAGTCGTCCAGTCGCCCTGAGCGCGGCAGCAGTAATTGATGTCCTTGTCATCCACCGTGCCGTCCCACCCTTGCGGTTCGGCGCCGGGGATCGGACGCGTGCGCGGGCAGTCGGCGTCGAGCACGCAAGTGAAGCCGGTGATGCTGCACTTGGTGTTTACGCACACCTGGTCACGGCCGCCCGCCACGTCGCCGCGGAAGTCGCCGAGCTGATATGGCTTGCCGGTCTTGAGGAACGGGCGAACCGCATCATTCACATAGAGCGGCTTGAGGAAGGTCGGATCCACGCCGAGCGATGTGGCCGGGACGATGAGGTTCCGGCAAGTATCGCCCGCGGGCAGATTCACCGTGCAGGTCTCAATGCCCGGGCAGTCGGCATTCGTGCGGCAGCAAACGCGTGCCGCGCCGGTGCAAGCCTTGATTTCATCCTTCTCCGCCCACGGGAAGCAGACGCACGGACCGTTTGCGCCACAGTCGCCGTCCACGGTGCAGGCCGTCGCCGGGCTCCCCAGGCAAACGCCCGTGTTTCCGCGGCAGGGACCGGCGTCGATCGCGGTGTCGATGGCGATCGCACCGGCCTTGCGGTCGAGGCGACGATCATGCAGGCAGGCCTCGCTGGCAGGACACTGGGAGTCGAAGGCGCACGGTGTCGCGACGGTGACACTGCAGTGACTGGGCGTGAGTGTGATCATGGCGAGACCGTCCGCGAAATAGCGGAGATCTTCCTTGGTCAGGTTGCCGTCACCGTCAAAGTCACCGACGACTTCCGGGATCGCGATGTCACGCGATCCGCCGACGGTCTGACTGCCGAAGCCCGCGGCACCCAAGCAGCCGCCACCCGGATTCTCCGCGATGAGCGTCTTCTGCCAGGCGCGGGGTCCGGTGTACGCGGCGACCAATTCTCCGGCATCCGCGATGGTGCGGGTGCAGTCGCGATTGAAATCGCCCTGGATCATATTCCGTCGAGCGAGGTTCTGTCCGCTGGCGAGCGTCTGGTAACCGGTGACGCCGCCCGGATCGGTTCCGTTCCAGTAGACGTAGGACGATGCCTGCCCATCCGAGTAGAAGTTCGGAGCGGACAGGACCGTACGAACCGGCGCCTTACCGCCCGTCGTCGGGTTTACCGAGCCGAACGCCGGCGTGTTGGGCGTGAAATTCGCGCGGGCGAAATCCTGCAACGCCTGCACGAGTCCCGGCGCGCCTTCGAACATCATTCCGGACTCCAGCGTCTGCTGGCAGTCGATACCATTCGGGAGGAAGAACGTGGTCGCCAAGAGTTGACCCGGCAGGTTGAACTCGCCGGAGAGGTTGATCGGCTGGCAGATGTTCTCCAGCGTGTCCGGGCAGTTCGCGTCCGTGGTGCAGACCGTGCCGCGGTCGAACGCGCAGCGCCGCGGCGTCGCGCCGGGCGTGCAGAACTGTGGAACGTTCAGACCGGTTTGATCCGGACAAGCGATGAGGTCAACGCCGACCGTCGTGCAGGCATTTCCGGTGATCGAGCATTGCAATCCCAGCCCGCCCGGAAGGCCGGTGTAGTCCACGCAAAGTTGCGGGAAGATCTCAGCCAAACAGACGGCGTCCGCGACGCAAGCAGTCGGCGTGTACTTGCAGTTACGAACGACGCCGCCCGTGAACAGCGACGTGCTGTCCTCGATGTTGTTGAGGTAGTCCGCGACCGCCTGGTTGTCCAACTTGGCGTCGGGAACCCACTTCAGATCTTTTTCGAGCTCGCAGGCCGTGTCGCCGACCGGGCAGTCCGCGAGCGTGCGGCAGAACTTGAAGCTGCCGCCCGTCGTCGGGGCGGTGCAGCGCTTCTTCTCTTCGCACGTGCCCCCGGGACCGGCGGGGCAATCCGCCTTGGTTGTGCAGGTGGAGTTCTCGTTGCCCACGGCGCAGCTGCCGCCGCCGGGGCAGTCGCTGTTCGAGCCGCAGACTTTCCCCGCGCTCGTCCCGCCGACGCAGGAGTTCATGCAGTAGGTCTTGTTGAGCGTGCAGGTCTGAGCAATCGGGCATTCCGAATCGACGAGGCAGTCCTCACCCCCCGCGCCGGTACACTTCATGCCCGGATCGCGGTTCGCATCGCGGTTGCCGCGAAGCACGAACGATCCGTTGCCGCCGATCTGATAACCGCAGCACTGGTCGCAGTTGTCCAACACGGTGTTGAACGCCGGACGAACGTACCCGTTGTTCGGCGTGGCCGCGTTGCGACCGTCGACGCCGTTGGCGCACGCCTGCGGATCGCAGTTGCAGGCCGTCTCGGTGTCGCACGTTCCGCCCGAGGGCAGACAGTCCGCGTTCACCTCGCAAAGTTGGAAGTTCAGACTGCAACGCTTGATCGGGTCGCACGTTTCGCCGCCCGGGCAGTCCTTCACCGTTGTGCAGATCTCGCCGCTTCCGCTGCAGAGGCGGGGAACGACGTTCTTGCAGACGTTGAGAACTTCATAGTTGCCGGAGATCGCGTCGGCGATGGCGCGGCTCGGGCCGGCGAGCCCGGTGTAACCGACCGCCAACCGAGACTGCTGAACGCCCAATTCCATGATTCCGGAACCCTCGGTGTTGGACACCTGGTGTCCCGTGCCGAGGCTCGTCGCGGTCGTGGCGAACTCATTACCGGTGTTCTCGCCGCGGCCCCAGCTCGTGTCGACGCCCGACGAGTTCATGATCGCGTTTCGCGTACCCGAACCGACCGAACGCGTGCCGACGGCGAGATTTTCGCCGGTGGGCATACGACCCGTGACGAAGGCATATTGCATGTCGCTGTACTTGACGTTCTGAAGACCAGTCCCGCGGTTCGAGATGTAGGAAACCGGGACCCAGGCGGCCACGGAGTCGAAGATGGTGTCTTCGTCGGCCGTCGCCGTTTCCTGGTTCAGGGAGGCGATCACCGAGCTGGTGACGCAGGTTCCGCTGGGACACTGATTGGCCTCGTTGACGCCGACGGTGCAGGGTTCGCCGTTGCGAACGCCGCCGGTGCATGTGCCGCATTCACGGCTGAGCGTCTGCAAATTGCTGACGAAGCCCGTCGACGAAACGACGGGGTTCAGTCCGTAGCCGGGCTGAAGCGGCGCCCGCGACCACTTCGGCGCTCCGGGCTGGCGAACCGCCCACTTGCTGGGAACGTCGAGGAAGGCGAACTCGACCTCGCAGGACTCGGTCGGCGTTCCGCTCGCATTATTCGCCGGGAACGGTCCACCCCACTGATCGTTCGCGAGGCTGGAATACCGGAACTGATTGAAGATGCCCAGCTCGGACGGCTTGTTCACCGACCGCGCGCCGCATATCTGGTTGCCGACGAACTCGTTGAAGCCGTTCACCGAGCCGACGCTGCGATACTGGAACATCCAGTGCGTCGTGATCGTTCCGTTGATCGGCCACTGCGTCGACAATTGGTCGGTCTGGGCGCCGTCAAATCCTCGTCGACCGTCGTTGTCGACGTCGATTGCGTCGTTGGTGCTCGCCGCGAACGTAAAGAAGTCCGCGAAGAGCGTCGCGCCCGCGCCGGAGACTTGTCCGCCAAGCGGGGTGATCGTCACCGACCCGGAACCCGCCGGAAACGGCGAGCCCGCCTGACCGTTGTTCACACAATCCCCATTCGTACCCGCCGTAACTTGCGCGAACGACGGCGCGGCGATGATCGCCCACGCCGCCGTCGCGGCGAATGCCGCTCGTATTCTTTCGTTTCGTATCATGCTTCCCGTGCTCCTCATGGTTGCTGGTTTGGAACCGTTGCTCACCTGAACTCGCTACCTTGTCGCCCTACAGGCGCAGAACGCCCCCACCCGTGCGCGATCCGGCTTCGCGAACGGCGATCGCCTGTCCTTCATGCCCTCGTTGAGAATGCCGCGGCCGACCTCTCGCCGCGCGTCAAGATTCGTCCACCCCGCCCCGTATCCGCTGCTTCCTGCTCCTTCCCGAGTACGACACCTCCCTTCGCAAAGTGCTTCTTCCCCCTCCTTGCGTCCAAGGCGCTGGACGCCGTTTGCTTCCCTCCGGACCTCTGCCTTGAGAGGCTGGCATTCAGGCATAGCGTCGCGGTTTATCCGCGGCGATTCCCCGCAAGCGCCGCCCATGAAGGGCGACGCTACGTTCGACTGCCGGGTGCTCTAACGATCCTGTGGTTGGAGATCCGTCATGTTGAGAACTCTGTTTTCGCCGTCGAGAGAGTAGTACGCGTCGCCCCAAAGGCGCCGCTCCATCGTGTCGAGGATCGACATCGCTTCCGCGTGCGTGTCCGCGAACAGAAAGTTGGTGAGACCGCCGTAGTTCTTGGCGTAGATCGTGTTCGGATTGGGGTGGTGTCGACCCAAGGCGTTGATCTGCGCCACGCCCGACGTGTAGTCGAGGATGTTGGTCTTGTCGCGCACCTCCGGGGTCTTCAACAGGCCGTAAAAATCCTGGTCGGACGGCGTGCCGTAGATGAAACCGGGCGTGTTCTTCGGAGACGCGTACTCGTTGAAGTTCGTGCCTTGGTGGAAGAAGGGGTTGATGGGGCGATGGGACTTGGAAAGGACGCCGCCATTCTGGCTCACGCCGAGTGCCTTCCAGTTGTCCAGGAGTTCGGCCACCAGGATCGTTCCGCCCGGTCGCTTGACCTGATTGTCCTTCACGAACATGTTGGTACGCGGTCCGCCCGACAGCGCGGACGTGAACTTGTTCCGCGGCATGATGGCGGCGTTGGCCGCATACGCCATGCGCGGCGCCTGTTTGTCGACCAGGTCGTTGGCGTTGGTCTGGCCGTTTTGGTCTACCTGTCCCGCTTCCCAGTCGCGGGGGTCGCGTCCCGGGTTCGTCCGCGGAGCGCCGCCGTTGCTCATCTGCGGGCACTGGAACGCCTTGTCGCCCACCTGACCGCTGTCGTACATGAAGTACGACCAGTGCATGTAACCGAACGTGTGATCGTCGGTCTGCGAGGCGACCGTCCAACCGCCCTCGGTGTCTTGGGGATAGAGGTACGACGCCGGATACGATCCGCGGGAACCGAAGAGGTAGTTCGACACAGCAAGGCCGATGCTGTGCATGTTGGCGTTGCACGCCACCGTCTTCGCGTGCGATCGCGCCGCCGAGAGACTCGGCAACAGGATCGCAACCAACAGGGCGATGATCGCGATCACGACCAACAACTCGATGAGCGTGAACGCTCGCTGCAACCTTCCCATCCTGTTCGACCTTCCGTGGACTGCCGTCATTTGTTCGATCTCCGAAGGGGTCCCGGGGCCCATCCCCGCTCGTGGTGAGCTCGCGCCTGTCTCACCACGCGGGGAAGCCTAACGGCGTCAACTTCGGATCGAATGAGGGGATGAATAAGAATGCGCTAATGGCTCATCCGAGGAATGTGCGGAACCTGGCGTTCCTGCCGGTGCAACCACCGGCCGGACCCATTCAACCAACCGCTGTTTGAGCGCAAAATTCACGCGGAGTTTGCGCTTTCTTAATGTGCGGATGCTATACATGCTGCCGGAAACAAATGGCCATGCACACGATTGCCTCTCCGATGTGCGCATACCCGATCGAAGCTCCGCCGTCTGCGCGCAGGCGGGCCTTGATTCTTGTCGTCGAGGACGAACCCGATCTCGCGGAAATCCTCTGCCACAACCTTCGAGCGAACGACTTCGAATGCCTGTGGGTTCAGCGCGGTCGAGACGCGCTCGAGCGCGTCAGCGAGGCGCGCCCGGATCTCGTCATTCTCGACATGATGCTGCCGGATCTGCCCGGTGAAGCCGTCCTCGCCCAGCTGCGCCGGAAGGAAGGAGAACCGGCGAGGCCCATCATCATAGTGACGGCCCGTGGCACCGAAGCCGATCAACTCATCGGGCTTTCGCTCGGCGCCGACGATTACATCGTCAAACCCTTTTCCGTCCGCGTTCTTCTGGCGCGAATCCGCGCCATCCTGCGGCGCACGCGGCCGGAGACGCATCGCGAGCCGACCCTGGTGCTCGGACCGTTGCACTTCACGCTCGATCGTGAGCAGGTCACCGTGGACGGCGTCAACGTACGATTGACCCACACGGAATTTCATCTGCTGAGCGAGATCGCGTGCGGTCGCGGACGTGTCGTTCGACGCAGCCAGCTCATGGATACCGTTTTCGGCGGCGCCGATCCGTTCGATCGGCGACTCGATGTGCACATCACGAACCTGCGCAGGAAACTCGGCGAGGCCGCGCGCTGGGTCGTGACCGTGCGCGGCCTCGGTTTTGCGATCCAGGATCCGACCAAGACTCACGAGAACCCTCCTCATGGAGTAATGCAAACGCCCAGATTGTGACTCAGTCCATCCCGGCGCTTCCGCACCAACGATGGAACTCTGGAGCGCCGGAAATGAGAAGTCGTCCGGCACTCAACGAACCCCGGCGTCGCAATTCCCCGCCGTTCGGGAGAGACGGTCGTCGCGGCGCAGGCTCCATTCTCCCCGGGCGTTTTCGGCGTCGTTGAACCAGCTAGACCTACACGTCCGACGCGCCCGTTTCCAAAACTGATAATTACCGTCTTGCGCCGACGATACCGCGATTCCACGCGAAAAAACGCGGTAGAAGGAGAACCCTTGCGAAACGGTCGGACGTGCAACAAACTCTAGAAAACACGGGGTTTTTGGCCGAGTGTTCGGCGATGGTTAGGTGCGCTCATAACCCGGAGGTCGCTGGTTCGAGTCCAGCCCCCGCTAGTGTATCAACCGGCGACCGGCCTGGGGGCCGTTCCTTCGCCTTTCTGGGCCGCCCGAAACCGTCCACGGGCGGGTTCACATCCACGTTTTCGACCAACGCGGCCAATCCGTGATTGACTCGCATCACCCCCTTTTTCGTTGATGGATAGATCAGAATTGCGTCCACGTAGCTCGCCAGGACGCGACGGACCAGCTCGTTCCGCCGGCCAGCCATCGCATCCGCTAGGGCGCTGATCCGCTCGCGGGCCCAGCGCCGAAGGCCCTTTTCGTCATTGTCTCGGGCGACGGCTTTCGAGGCCCGCACTTCGTTCTGCAGATGTTCCTTCCGCCGCCGGAGCTGAGTGAGCCGGTCGTTCAGCAGCGGCAGATTTGCCGGGGCGATATTCGCCAGGATGGCGGACACGGTCGCGTCGAGCTTCTCCAGTTCGTCCTCGAAGGCGTCGATCTCTGACTTCCGTCCGTTTCCGCCCTGCGTCATTGCCACAAACCGCTCGACCGCCTCGTCGACACCCTCGCGGTCGGCGAAGACGAACCGACCGAGCGTGCCGAGTACCCACGTTTCCAAGTCGCCGGCCTTGACGTGGGACGAAACTCGACAGCCGGTCTCGCCGTACGCCCATCGACCGGAGCAGGTGTAGTAGTTCGAAATCACCGGCTTGCGGCCTTCGACATGGCCTTTGCGTTTCCGCGTGCCCCAGAACGAACCACCGCACTCGCCGCATTTCAGCACGCCGCTGAGAAGCCAGCGGTTCGTCTGTTTGCCTTGTCCGCCCTTGGCCTCGGCGCGGCGCTGGACCATTACCTGCGCTCGGTCCCAGGTCTCGCGGTCTACGATGGCCGGCAACGAGCCTTCGATGACGAGCCAGTCGTCTTGTGGCATGGCTTCCACGCACCCGGATCGCTGGATTGGTTTCATCTGGTCGGCGCGGCCGTTGCGAACCGCGTAGAATTTTGATTCCGACCTGCGGTTCCAGACGATGTCTCCGCGATAGACGGGATTTTCCAGAAGTGATCTAATGGTGGTGAAATTCCAAAGGTGGCCGCGGGGACTCATGATACCGCGACGATTCAGGTCGTCGGCGATGCCCTTGAAGCCGCGGCCGTCGACGCACATGCGGAAAATGTCGCGGACCACCTGAACACGTTGCGACTCACTCAAGACCAGCTGCGCTCGGCACTCCTTGCCCGGCTTCTTGAGTGACTGTCCATTCGCATACGTCGACTGAGGTCGACCCTCGCGATCGAACACGTGGCGGTCGCCGCCAGGCATGAAACGAATCCGGTAAAGAACCGACCCGTCTGGCCCGACAATCTCGCGATCGTAGCCGTAGGGTGTGAGGCGACCCGGGTCGGAAGCGGAAAGAACGGATGAGATCTGTCCGCGCAATGTGTTCTGCGACAGGCTGATCGAAAACTGGCGATTCTGAAACTGCTTCACGGTCCGGAGCACGTCGCCGTCGATGCCCTCGCGAGCGAGATACTCCTCCGTCACCGACAAAAGGACGGCCCCAGCCTGGCGAGGCAGGTAACGGTAATGCTCGGTTTCCGTTACATCGCCGCGAGAAAAGCGATCCGAGTTCCAAACGATGACGGCCTTGAATTCACCGCGCTGCGCGTCGGCGATCATTCTTTGGAAGGCGGGGCGTTTTTCGGCCGAAGTGCCGCTGATGGCGTCGTCCAGATACTCGCGAGCGATGATGTATCCATTCTCATTCGCCCAGCGTGCGATCTCGGCCCGCTGGTCGGCAAGGCTCTGCTCCTGACGGTCGGTTGAGCGCCGCAGGTAGGCCACGGCGAGGATCGCCGGTGCGACAGGTGCCCCGTCGATTGGTCTTTCAGAGCCAACTTGCGCGGACCGCACGAGCATCATTCCTCCCGAATCCTCGAACCGGACTCCTCGGCGCCATAAGGGCGAGACTCGACGCTTGTTTCAAGTTCAATGCACCGCGGAGCCACCGGCTCCCGACGTCGGCCACAGAGCCTCGAGGACGCGTTGGTGCCGTAGTTTCCCTGTTCGAAGTTGGATTGGGTTGGAGCTTCGCCGTGGCGGCAGTGTGACGTCGACGGCTTCGCCTCGAACCGCCATTCGGCGAAGAGCCACTCGGCCAACACCCCGGTGCGCCTCGTCCATCGCTCGGTTGCCGCGATGGTCGGTTCGGATACCTCCACGCGTATCTCGAGGGGCCCGACGCGCGGAGTCGCGTGTTGTCCGGAATGGTTTTCAGGGATGGGCCGAGTCATCGACGCACAGCCCTCCGCCTTGCATCGATTCTGTTGAGTTCGTGCCGGACCTGTGCGATCGCTTCATCGTCGAAGCAACGCGCACCGCCGGCCGTCGCCCGAGGCGTGATGTGCGGTCTGGAACGTAAGACGTATTCGACACGACGGACGGGTTGCCGCAGAACCTTGGCAATTTCGCCAATGGTCGCCAGCCGCGGAGGCGGATGGTTCATCGATCATCAACCCGGGATTCTCCGTTGGACAGCACCCGATGTGCTGCCGTAACAGGCCGCGCTGATTGATCAATCACTCTTAAGTTGTGGATTCACATGGAGTTGGGACGCGGAACCATGAAAGCAATCACCCAGACCAATCACGGTCGATTCGGGTGTCCTCATCAGCGTTCTCGATCAGGGATACGTCCCCGGTACGACCACCATCGGGGTCGACGGCGAGCGTTCGCAACAGCTCCAACTGACTCGCCGCTGGCATGCTCCGGAGGGCGTCTTCGGCATTTCGCCGCTGGGTCGGCGTCATTTGGGAGATGGCCCGTTGTGTTCTCCGATCGGCTGGCGAAGCCAGTTCATCCAGAACGTTCGCGCCTGCATCGTGGTCTGCCTCGGCCTGAAGATTGAAGTGAATTCGAAGGGCGTCGGACTTGTGCGCTGCGCGGCGGGTCGTGTCGTAGGTCTCGTCTATCGCCTTGCGTGTATCTCGAAGCGACTTTGGCAGCGTGCCCTGCGCAAGGCGCACCATCATCTTGTCGGTTGCACGCCGCCACTTCTCCGTCCCGGCCTTGCCACGTCTTGCACCAGGCGTGCTGCTATCCGGCAAATCGCCGCCGCGTTTTTCCGCGTCAGCCAGGTCAGCGACGGGGTGAGCATGCCCTTCGCGGGTTGACTGGCCGAAGCTGCGGTCCGCATCGACGTGGAGACCGTAATCGCGCAAAGCCTTCGGCGAGGAGTCGAGCTCCGCCTTGAAGGCGGCGACGGCTTTTCGGCTCTCAATCCGGATCATCGCTGCGAAGTACGGAGCGTCGATGGGCGGTTTCTCACAGAGCCGATCGCGGATCTCGCTCAGGTGCTCATCCACGAGGGCTCGGTCCAGAAGAAGGGTGCTGGTCGCCGTCCAGTCATCGGAGCGTCCGGCCATCACCAACGCGGTTGACACGACGTTGGCCACGCCGAGCCATACGGTGTGGGCGAAGGCCCAAGCTAAGTCGTGTGCCGTCGCATAGCAGAGGCCCCCATGCCGAACAGGTTCGGTGACGACGAGCTGCGTATAGGGCTGGACCCTTCCAATCGCCGGACGCGACGCCTCCAGAAAGTCACAGAAGGATCCCACCTCGGGCGCAAGATGATTCACGACCAGGGTATTCCCCGCCCAGGGAAATGAATGTGGCTCCCGGTGGGCGGCGCGGATGAGGGCGTTGGCGCGGAACAGGCACTGTGTCGCAATGTCTCGTGCGCGTTCGAAATCCAAAACGGTCAAGGAATCCATTTGGCAATTTTCCGATCGACGGCGCCCATCGCGAAGTTGTAATTATCCGTGAATGGAAACGCAACCTGAACGTTGGCAGTGATTGGCGGCGAAACGCATAGCCGATCGGGGATTCGCCGGCACCCGCTGGTGGCGAGGCGAGCCCCGCTCGACGCGCGGCTCAAGCGTCACGGCTGGGAACTTCGATGCCCATCTCAAGGGTCGACCGCTTCCGCGGCTCATTGACACCTGTCATAGCGCGACGAGGCCGCCACCGCGGCGGAGTCACGAATACTGAAATCCGATAGCATGCACTTCGGGCACAGGGCAACCGAATTCTAAAGCAGGGTCCGGATTTTCATCAGCGCCACCTCGGTCACCGTGCGTCCGCGCGAACCGCAAAATTGGGACTCACGTTAGAATGCGGTTGCCCTGCCGGAAGCCGTCGTCCGACTGGGGGGAACGACGCAGGTGTGGTACTCTAGGAATAGACTGGAAAAAACGACCGACAGCTTGGTTGGTCTCGCAAGCCGCGGCACCGGACGTGCGGAGAGCAAGATGGATCGGATTTTCTGCCTACGGCCAGGCGAGGCGCGAAAGATCGCCGATCATCCCGAACTGTTGGTCCTAATGCTGGCCTTCAACGCGGTGGAATCGGCGCGAAACTGGCTGAACCTGCTGGCGAGCGCTGGAGATTCGCTCGCCAAGTCAGACATAATGCTGGCAAGCGCCACCAGCATGGCGTGGGCCGCCGAGGCGATCCTGAGCCTGAGGAGCCAAGAGCTCGGACTTGTCCGAAATCTCGCGGAACGTGACGATACTCTCCGTAAGTCGTTGGATCGTGTTCTGGGCGATGCAGCGATGGATCAGCCAGAGCGCGCTAGGCTCAACAAGCTGTTTGCGGTGCGTGGCAAGTTCGTCGCCCACTGGGATCTTGACGAAGCCAAGGCCTTCCTCGCCGAAAGCGAAGAAACCCTCGAGCGCGTCCCATTGATTGAAGAGATGGAGGCCAACGGTCTTCAGCTTCGGTTCCCGTGGGCGCAGGTAGCACTCAAGAATCACCTGTTTGGCGGAGGATTGGGAGCGGGTTCGATTCAGGCGGAAGCTCCGCACTACCGCGAGATTGTCGGCTCGGTTACCCGCCTCCTTCTCGATCTCATCACGACTCTCGTCGGTGAGATCGGTTTGCACGGTGATTGGGGGCCCGCGGTCACACCTCGAATACCTTGAGCACCTCGTCACCGTAGTGGTTGATGACTTTGACGGCGATCTTGCCGGTGGACGGCGGGTCGAACGGACGGCTTGTGGTGCTGTAGAGCGTGGACCACGCGGCCTCGTCGATTTCGGCGCGCAGGGCGCGCTTGAGTTTGTCGTACGGGCCGTCGTCGTCTTTCGCCGCGCCTGTGAAGTAAGCGTGGCGGACGAAGAAGCTCTCGCCGTTGTAGTCCGTGTCGATGAACCAGCACGCGATGTCGTCCGTCGAGGAACTCCGAATCTGCCCCGTGGTGGGATCGTACACGTCGACGCCCTTGATCTCCGCGATGATTTGCTCCGCGCCCTTCGGCGCTGCGTCGTTTCGTGGTTTCATCGCTTTCGCCGAAGGACTGGGCGCTTGCGCTTCCGGCTCGTGTTTCACGCGGCGGATCTCTACGTCCGGCTCGCCGAAAACCATGAACAGGTTTCCCGCGCCGGTTTTCTTCAAGAGTTCGTCGCCCATCGCCAGGTCGGGATTCATCCGCGCCGAGAGCACCGTGAGCCTACCGTATCGCTTCGCTTCCTCGGACACGTGCGGGTCGAAGGCGAAGCCGCAGACGATGAGCACGTCGAAGCCCACGCCTTGCACCGCTTCCTTGGCGGCCTCTTTCACTTGAAGAGAGCCCACGGTGCCGTGCTCCGGGCCGATGGAGACGGCGACGCGTTTGGCCTTGCCGTCGGAATCGGTGTACTGGCCCGTGGCGTGAATCCACGTTCCGGCAAAGGGGTCGAGTCGGTCGAACTTGAGGCGTTCGTCCTTCTTGGTGTTCTGCACTCCAGCCTTGCGAAGGTTCTCGATAATCATCGTAGCGAAGTCGGGGCCATCGCGGTGTCCGTTGCCGTTCGTGGTTGGTCCAGCTTTGTTCGTGCTGATAGAAGTCGACCTTCTTGTCGAAGTCGTCGTCGAGGCCGTTGAAGTCGGCGAAGAGGCTCAACTGCGCCCCCTCGTCCGCGCGGGCTGAAGCCCGCGGCTCGCTTCGGCAGAGGTTCTCGATCAACGCCTGCGGGTGAATCTTCTCCTGGATGTAGACGGGCACGACGGGGACCGCGAGGTTCTGGGCGTCCTGCTCGTCCTTGCCTTTCCAAACAAGCTGCGGATCGAGCGAGGGTTCGCGGGGGGAGAGCCTCGTCTTGGGCGCCTTCTCGTCCTCGGCCACGAAGTCGCGCAGCTCCTCCGTGGGGATGTTGGCCCGCTTGTCCTTGTGGCGGATGGATTCGACGGGAGTCGAGGAATCGGTTTTTTTCGTTCGGGCCATGAGGTCAATCCACAGATTTCACAGATGAACACAGATGCGGGTCAAAACGCAATCGCTTTACTTCCAGACGGGCGCTACCGAAGTTGAGCAGTAACGCACGACGAAGGCCGGTTGCTTTGAGGTAATTGATGACCTGAGCTTGCTCGATACCGCCAAGCGCAGCCAAGGCCTTGAGTTCGACAATGATTTCCTCGAAACAAAGAAAATCCGCGCGATAGGCGCAGTTCAGTCGGCGTCCCTTGTAACACACGGGCAATTCGACCTCTCGGCGGGATGGTACTTGCCGTTCATGAAGTTCGAGGGCAAGGGCTTCCTGATACACAGGTTCGAGGAATCCGCAGCCGAGCGTGGAATGAACCTCCATCGCGGCACCGATGATGGCGTGAGTTTGCGGATCTCGCTCATCTGTGTTCATCTGTGTCATCTGTGGATAAGGCTCCTGACCGTGTTCTCCACGGTACATGGCTTGGCTAGATCTAGCAGCGCCCCGTTCTCGGTGTGGCCGTGAAGGGAACGCCGTAGACCTCGGCGTACTCGGGGTCGAACATGCCGTGATCATTGGGTGCGTAACGGGTGCGGCGGAGCGCGCGACCCACCACCTGTTCACAAAGAAGCTGCGTGCCGAACGCTCGGACACCGAGAATGTGCGTGACGGTCTGCGCGTCCCACCCTTCCGTGAGCATCGACACGCTGACGACGCATTTCACCTGCTCGCCGAGCTTGCCGGGCTTCCCGACCGTGTTCATGACCTCGCGGAGCAAGTCTTCGTCGGCGAGATCCTCGCCGTCGCGGCCGGGGAAGCGTCTGCGATAGTCGGCTTTGAATTCCTCGATCTCGCGGGCGGCAATCTTCTTGAATTCGTCGCTCATGGCCTCGCCGGATTCGAGTTGCTCACTGTCGACGAGAATCGTGTTCGGACGTTCGAGCCAGCCGCCGCGTTCATCGTCGTTGCGGAAGATGGGAAGTTGACCGGCCTGTACGACGACCGATTCGTCGACGAGCGTTTTTTCCCAACCGGCGATGTAATCGAACACGAGCTTCGAGACGTTCGTGTTGTTGCACACGACGATGAACACCGGCGGTGTTTGGCCGTTTGCCCTCGCGGCCTCGTTGTTCTCCCAAAGGCGATAATACTTTTCGTAGTTGCCGTAGAGGCTGAGGAGTGCGCCCTGCAGTTCGACGGGGAGCGGTCGCCCGCCGCTCACGGCTTCGGTCTTGCGGCCCTTCTTGGGAAGATCCTCGCGGATGCGAACCCAAAGGTCGCGGTACGTGGGCTGGTCGCCGGTCATCGAGTCGTCGGCGACCGGGACGCGGGGAACTTTGACGATACCGCTCTCGATCGCGTCGATCAGTGAGAAGTCGGATACGACCCACGGGAACAGGGTTCCCTCGGCGTAGCCGGAGCCGCGGAGAAAGAAGGGCGTGGCCGAAAGGGCGTAGATCGCCTTGACGCCGACGTAGCCGCCTTCCCGCCAAACCTTCACCCGCTGCCGAATCTGGTTGACGAGTTTGTTCTCTTCGATGCGGTCCTGCGTCCACTCCGTGTCGAAGACGGCTGTCTTGCCTTTCTTCTTCGGGCGCGCGATGG
>ORJL010613399.1_pt1 | contig 22037 bp, 20 predicted proteins | sample 1779941 | NCBI WGS metagenome assembly ORJL01 (sample SAMEA104232317, study PRJEB22302) | groundwater metagenome | biome: forest; feature: aquifer; material: groundwater | place: USA | collected 2011-08-07 | depth 5.8 m
CACGAACGGAGAACAAGTCCGCTCATCCTGAGCCAGTCGAAGGAAATGAGCGGACGCCATACGTACCCTGAGCTTGTCGAACCACGACAACAAAACACGAAAGGCCCATATCTTTCGTCGTTGCGAGCCACGATGAAATCGGGGCGTGGCAATCCGGCGGGGCGGCTGGTGTCCACGCCAACGGAGGCAGCCCATGACAGAGCAAACGTCGTCGCAATCAGACCTGGTCTTTCGCCCGCTGACCCCTGACCTCTGGCCGGACCTTGAGACGCTCTTTGGAGAGCATGGAGCTTCCAGCGGCTGCTGGTGCATGTGGTGGAGGCTGTCCCGCAAAGAGTTTGCCCAGCACCATGGAAATGACAACAAGGAGTCTCTGCGACGTATCGTGGAGACAGGTGAAGTGCCTGGCATTCTGGCCTACGCCGGCAGCCGGCCCGTCGGTTGGTGCTCGGTATGCCCGCGAGAGGTATTTCATTCGCTGGAGCGCTCGCCAACGCTCAAGCGAGTGGACAATGTCCCAGTCTGGTCGGTGGTCTGCTTCTACATTGCTCCGGCTTTCAGACGCAGAGGCGTGGCTCCCAGGTTGCTCAACGCTGCGGTGGAATACGCCCGCCAGCGCGGCGCACGGATAGTGGAAGGGTACCCTCTGGATACCTCTGGCACCCCACCTTCTACATCATCGGCTTCGTACTCTGGCGCGTACATGGGCACCGTCTCGATGTTTCGCCAGGCCGGGTTCACGGAAGCGCTCCGGCGGTCGCAGCGCCACCCCATCATGCGACACCTGTTGCCGTAATATTACAAGCCGTTCGTGGTGAGCTTGTCGAACCACGGCCCTATAGACGGCACATACCGCGCCCCTACACATTGCAATGCGTCGGCCTACCGCTGTAGGTGGCGGCGTAGGTGCATTCTAGAACGGGCCCGGCATGTAATGCCCCTACTTGTGATAGATCGTATAAAGCACTGTGTAAGCTATGCCCGCATTGCTGTAAGGGTTCTGAATCACAAGGACATATCTTCCGTCTGTTTGCGCCGTGAACTTGAAATTGCTTTGGCGGATCTTGCCAAAATCTTGTACCTTTGCCCCGGTAGGGTCTTGAATGTTGACAGCCAGATCATAAGCCCCAGCAATAAACTCACCCTGAACCTGCTCAAAAGACCTAAGTTGGAGCGGAATTGATACTAGCCCAAATGAGCCAAGATTTCCCTTTGTGGTGATAGGTTCACCGGCCGTCAACGGAGGCTCTTTGAATACAGCTAGCTCCCGCTTCACGGCGTCCAGTTGCTTGCTAACGTCGTTCAGTTGTCCTTGGAGGGTAGTAGCGGTCTTCGCAGATTGTGACAATTGATCCTGTGCGGTTTGTAGTTTCTGTTTTGCCTCGGTCAACTGGCTCTGCATTGCTTGCGAATTACGTTGAGCCTCGGTTAGTTGCCCTTGTAGTGTCGCGAGCGTTTTCTGCACCTTAGTCGCTTCAGTTTCAAGAGTAGCAACGCTCTCCTGAAGATTCGCTACCTGTGCTCTTGCAGCGACAAGGTCATTCTGTTTTTGCCACATAAGGAAAGCGAGGAGTGCGGCGGCGATCGCCAGGATGGCGACAAGCAGAATGGATGAGACAATAATTCTGCGGCTCAATGGTTGCGCCTCCTTTGCTCCATGTGACGGTTTGTTAACTACATTAGCTGGCGAACGGATCTCACTGGGGGAGGGCTCATGGCCAAGCTGTTCTAGTGGTCGCGATCCTAGTGTTACGGTCTCGGACGGTCTTTTACCAAGACGCTCATCCACACAAGACTGGCAAGTACAAGACGCCGGATGGCCTTTGGACCAATTCCAACGTTCTCGCATGATGCAGAACCTCGCTCCGCCTCCAATACCTACCCGAACAATTTCTCAGGTGTGCGCCAACTCTTCGGAAGGCTAATCCGTGGGGATTCTATCACATTGATTCAAAGCAGCAAGGCTTGCGCCCATACGTTGGCAGTGTGTCACACCGTGCACGCCGTCTGTTGAATGGAAAACATGGTTCTGCAATTCCATCCCAGACACAAGGGATAGTCTACGATCATCTAGGTGGCATCAGGCGGTTGGCCCTGTTTCAGTTTGTTCGCCACGGTGATCAGGAACGCGACAAGGCACAATAAAAGAGCAGCGGCAGCCAACTCGCCTCCAATGGCCGCCTTAACCACCTCCGAAACGACTGGCTTGAGGGCATCAGACAGCACTACCCCTATGAAGATACAAAACGGCGCGGCAACGCCCAAAGGAATGCCCCTAACAATCCGAAAAGGAGTGGCCCATGACCATGCGAGGAACGACGAGAAGATATATGAAATGAGAATGCTGGCACCAGTGTTCTTAGCGTGGAGCCCGACAAGCCAAAAACCGATAAGTGCAACGGCCAGAAAACTTACCCGCAGCACTCTATTTGGTTCATTCCAAGCATTTTCCCAAGATGTGCGGGATTTACTCCACCACCAGCCAATAATGCGGAGCAGAAGGCACCTTATTTGTGTCATAGCGGCTGTAAACTAAGGAGAACCTCGGATTTCAAGGCAGTGGTCGAGGGCGTTGCCAGGGTAAGCTAGCTGCATTCTAGCACACGCGGGTTGTGGGTCTTGTGCTTTATGCTCCGCCCCTGCCGATGCAGACTGTAGGGTGGGTGCAGCGCAGCGAAACCCACAGTGATGGCTGTCATCCTCCTCTTTCCTGTCCCCTCGCCCGCATCCTATCACATCCTCTGTGACAGCCCTTCCGCCGCACGCAACAAATAACAAGCGTATTCGCCTGGGATTTGTTTATGTCGGAAATCAGGCCAAATTCAAAGGCTCCGCCTACCTGCTCATCTCTCCAAACGATTGCATACAACACTGGCTGGCAATCTGGAGAAGGGGTGGGATTTCCGTTCATGCTGAGCTTGTCGAAGCATCGTGGTGAGCCTAGTTTACCCTCGAGCGAAGCGAAGGGAACCACCACCCATGTCGTGCTGAGCCAAAGCGAAGCATCTCATATGCCGAAGTACACGACAGCAACGCCATCAGCCTATTGCCCATGCGACTCGCAGCCAGTAACATCAGCCTACAGGGCATCCCGCCGTAGTTGCGAGCGGGCTCTTCGAGCGAAGCAATCTGGCGGGGCGGTGACTATTGGGCCTACCGAAAGATGTGTTCGTGGTTCTGTCACAGGCGCATCGAGCGTCATCGCATTACGATAATCGGAATTGTTTCTCGGAAAAATCTTTCCTGCTCAGATATGACCCAGCTTCAAATATTCAACTGACATCAAAAACAATTCGGCGTTCAGCAACGGCCTGCGGAGAGCGTCGGTGCCCCTTTTACTCAGCCCGTGGCCCAACGTTGGCCATGTAGCCACGCCAGTTGCGCCGTGTCTCCTCTATGTGGTCGCCGCCAAACTTCTCCAGCATTGCCTCGGCCAGCACAATCGCCACCATGGCCTCGCCAATGACCGCGCAGGTGGGCACAAAAGTGATGTCGCTCCGTTCAAAGTGCGCCTTGTCCACGTGCTCGCCCGTAGCCAGGTCCACCGTCTCCAGCCCGTTCATAATCGTGGCGATGGGCTTGACCATGGCCCGAACAACCAGAGGCTCACCCGTGGTCATGCCTCCCTCCAGCCCGCCGGAGTTGTTGGTGCGCCTGGGGAATGGGCGTACCCACCCGCCTTCCGGCGACCGCTCCCACTCCCCGACTGGTTTGATGACGTCGTGCACCTGGGAGCCTCGCAGGTCCGCCTGGGCGAACCCTGCGCCGAACTCCACGGCCTTCACGGCATTTATGCTCATCACCGCCGCCGCAAGGCGCGTGGTCAGCTTGCGGTCCCACTGGGTATGCGTGCCCAGGCCTATAGGAGCGCCCGTGGCGATGACTTCGATGATCCCGCCTACGCTGTCTCCTGCGGCCCTTGCGGCATCTATGGCTTCAATCATGCGTGCGGCGGCCTGCGGGTCGGCGCAGCGTACCGCCGCCATCTTGGACCCTTCGGGTCGCTCCCGATGGTACGACTGCTCCTCCAGCGCGGCCCAGTCTATGGGGTACCGCAGTTTGGCGTGGACGCCGCCGATGCACGTCACGTGGCCGTGCACTTCGATGTCGAACTCCTCCAGGAAACGCCGTGCCACCGATCCCGCTGCAACCCTCGCCGCGCTCTCCCTGGCGCTGGAGCGCTCCAGGATATTCCGAGCGTCGGTCTGGCCGTACTTGGCGGCGCCGGGGGTATCGGCGTGGCCGGGACGCAGCTTGGTGATAGTCTCAAAGGGCACATCCGTGGGCTCTATGCTCATCTCCTGTGTCCAGGGGACGCCGTCAGGGCCTTTGCCTGTCGACCAATCCCTGTTCTCGATCCACATGGAAATTGGGCTGCCCATGGTGAGGCCGTGGCGCACGCCGGAGAGGATTTCGGCGTGGTCACGCTCGATCTGCATGCGACCGCCTCGCCCGTACCCCACCTGGCGCCGCGCCATGTCCCTGGCTATGTACTCTTCCGTAAGACGCAGGCCGGCGGGCAGGCCCTCCACCAGAACGGTCAACCCTTTGCCGTGGGATTCCCCCGCGGTCAGAAAGCGGAACATCTTGTTGCCTCTTCTTCCCCTCGATTGACGTCGAGGGCGAGATTGACAGCTATGAAAATCGGTCTACACCCATTCCAGGAAAGCCTACCCGGGCCCAACAAGTTGGCCTTGGCCTCATGGGGACAGCCCTGGATACGGCTGCCCTGTTGTCTACTTCTTGTCCACAATCGGCTGGCTAAACTGGTCCCTCAAAACGCGCTTCAGGACTTTGCCCATGGGGTTTCGCGGAAGCTCGGCCACGAACACCACATCCTCAGGCCGCTTGAACCCCGCCATACGGGGCCGGCAGTGCTCTATCAGCTCCTGAGGCGTCAGGTTGTGGCCCGCCTTCTTCACCACCACCGCCCGCACCCGCTCGCCCCAATAGTCGTCGGGCACGCCGATGATGGCTGCCTCGTCCACGGCGGGGTGGGACATCAACACCTGTTCCACCTCCTCCGGAGCCACCATTTCGCCGCCGCGCTTGATGAAGTCCTTGGCGCGGCCCGCCAGGAAGATGTAGCCGTCGTCATCCCAGTAACCCAGGTCGCCGGTATACAACCAGCCGCTGCGCAGGGTCTCTTTCGTGGCCTCCTCCCGGTTCCAGTACCCCTTCATCAGGCGCTGGCCGCGAGCCACGATCTCCCCCACCTGGCCGGAGGAGACGTCCTTGCCATCTTCGTTCACGATGCGCACCTCCACGTCAGGCAGGGGCTTGCCGATGGAGGACAGGCGCTTCAACTTCTTCTCGAAGTCTGGGTCCTTCTCGTCCAGCATGTGGTCCTCAGGCGGCAGCATGGTGATGGTGGAGGCGGTCTCCGTCTGGCCAAAAGCGTTGATGAACCTGGTGCTTGGGAACTTCTTGATGGCCTCTCGGATAACCGGCACAGGCATGGGCGCAGCCCCGTAGGTGATGACCTTCATACTGGAGAGGTCATAGTTGCCGAATTTGGGTTGGTCCATGAGCTGCTTCAGCATGGTGGGCACCATCATGGCACGGTTGACATGTTCCTTCTGGACCAGGGCCATCCACTCCTCCGCATCAAACTGGCGCTGAAGGACCAGCGTCCGGCCTCCATATATTGCCGACAGCACCGCCTGCATTCCGGCAATGTGGTGAAGCGGCACCGTGACGATGTTCTTCTCGGCCTGGCCCTCCGGGTCCACCGGCTCCACGTTGGCGAGAATGTAGGAAGAGAAGCTGCCGTGAGTGAGCATGACCCCCTTGGGCGTGCCGGTAGTGCCGGCGGTGAACATGATGATTGTGACGTCTTCGTCATCGTTGGTGGGGAACCGCTCCTCATCGGAGGCCTTCTTCAAGAGGTCGTCGTAGAACAGCATGCCTTCGCCGGGGGCCTCCAGAGCTATCAGGAGCTCTGTGGAGGTGAGGCTGGGCTTGATGGAGCGCACCATATCCTGGTACCGCTGCCCCACGACCAGCGCCTTGCTGCCGGAGTCGTTGAGCATGAAGGTAAGCTCGTCCGCCCTGGCCCTGAAGTTGACCGGCACGAACATGGCGTCGAGCTTGGCGGCGGCAAAGTAGGTCTCGATGTGCTCGTTGCAGTTCACCTGCATCGCCGCCACCCTGTCGCCAGGTCCAACGCCCAGGTCGGCCAGAGCGTTGGCCAGGCGGTTCACCCGCTCCTGGAGCTGAGCGTAATGGATGCGCCGGTTGTCGAAGATTATGGCCTCGCGGTCAGGGACTATGGCTGCGGTGACGCTAAGAAACTCCGTGGTGTTCATCGCTTCTCCTCGCGGTCGTAGTAGTAGCGTTAGCTGTGGCACATGATATGTCAGTCTTGGCTCTGGCGTCCAGTGGAAGACGGCTTCAACTATTCTCGCCAGATTGAAAGCGGCTTTCGGCGAGATTGAAAAAGGGCCGTAGCCAGCCTGGACTCCATGCTCAGGCCCTGTTGGAGGGGCATGTCCATCCCTTCGCGCACCGCCCTCTTGGCCAGCCGCACTCCTGCCGGATCGCTGGCAAGGATTCCATCCATTCTGTCTTGGACCTCCTGCATTAGCCGCTGACGTGGTACCACCACTGTCACAAGACCCAGGTCGAACGCCTCTCCGGCGTCTATCCGCCGGCCTGTCAGCAGCAAGTCCAATGCCCGGCTTCCGCCTACGATGCGGGGCAGCGTCTGAGAGCCGCCAGCGGCAGGCAACATTCCCAAACTGGCCTCTGGCAGGCCGAAGATGGCGTCCTCGGCGGCGATTCTTATGTCACATAGCAACGCCATCTCTACTCCGGAGCCCAGGACGTACCCGTGCAGCGCTGCCACTATGGGTTTGTCCAGGGCCAGGAAAAGCCCCCAAACGTCGCGCTCCCACCGTACCTGTCGCGCAATGGCCTGAGATGGAGCCGTGCCGAACTCCGTGAGGTCTGCACCGGCGCAGAAGGCCAGGTCGCCGGCGCCGCACAGTATGACGCCCTGGACTTCGGGATCGTCTCGTACCGCTTCCAGCGTCTGGTATAGCTCATCGCGCATGGCTACGTTGTAGGCGTTGAGGACGCGGGGACGGTTCAGAGTGACCCATGCTACAGAGCCCGATTTCGCGTAGATGACAGTTTGAGGCTGGGTCACTGGCGCTGGTCCCATCCCTCGATGACGATTCCCCTGGCGTAGAACTCCTCCAACTCCACCTCTACATAGTTGGTGCCTATGTCTGCCAGGCGGTGGGCGTCGCTCACTCTGGTCAGGAGCAAGCCATACTGTTCAGCAATGGCCCTGACCTTGCCTTTGTCTATGTGCCAGTTGTGTAGCTTGTTGTCTATCTCGATGCTCTGCACGCCGTCGATAGTGATCTCCTTGGACGGATAGCCTGGGTGGCAGTAGTTGCGGAACACCCGCCCGTTGGGAAGTATGAACTCCCCCACCTGGTACTCCGCGAAGTGATTCTCCGGTGGGCGGACGTCTTTCTCCAGGCCCGGGAAGACTAGGAGCTGTCCCGGGAAGTGCTCTTCAATGATGCGCTTATACGCAAAGGAGTTCTCCACGCTGTGGTGCTCCGTAATGGCGATGCCGTCAATGCCCTTGGCCTTGGCCTGCTGGACCACTTTTGCAGCCCAGTCCAGATTGGGAGGCTGAAAGCCCGACGCTTCCCAAACGTGAGTGTGCAAATCAAGCTTGACCTTCATGTCATTCGCCCCGGAACCTTGGTAGCCTGCGCTCCAGAAAAGAGCGAATCCCCTCAGCACGGTCGCTGGAGCTGTGCAGCAGGATATTCAGGTCGGCTTCCATACGCAAGCCCTGATCTAAGCTAACGTCCATGCCCTTGGCCACCGTCTCCTTTGCGTACCGTGTGGCCAGCGGTCCGGCGGAGGCTATCTGGCTTGCTACGGCATCCACCATCTCGGCAAACCTCTCGGGAGGAGACACTAAATTAACGATCCCCATGCGCTGGGCCTCCACAGCGTCTACAATGGCGCCGGTCAGCAGTAGCTGTATAGCGTGGGCTCTGCCTGCGATTCTGGGCAGCCTCTGAGTCCCGCCGTCCCACGGCATCACGCCGGACTTCACCTGTGGCAAACCCAGTCGGGCCGTGTTGGTCACTATGCGGATGTCCGCGGCCAGCGCCAGCTCCAGCCCCTGGCCGATGGCATCGCCGTTGATGGCCGCAACCACTGGCTTGCGGATGCGGCCAACGACGCGGGCTGCCTGGTAACGTGCCAACTCTTCTGGAGAGTCGATGCGTAGCCGCTCCCAGCCGGATGAGAAGACGCTGCCGCGCCCTATGATGACGACTACCCGCACGGAGTCGTCCTGGTCTATCGTGTCCACCGCCTGGGCAAGATCCTCCACCATGGCGCGGTTGACGCGGTTGCCAGCCCTCGGACGGCTGAGGACTATTCGGGCCTCAGACCCCCGCTGACTAACACGGATGGTCTTCAGATTCAGGGAACGTTGCAGCAACTGTTGCCTGCCTATAAACACCAAGGCTCAAGAAGTTGCCTTATCGTGGCATTCTATGAATGGGGTGTCAAGGCATTACCGCTATGCCCCTTGACAAGAATACGGGGCCGCCCTATCATGACCAATGGATTAGCAGTCCAGACTCGAGAGTGCTAATTTTAGGTAGCGTCTCGAGTCAGTTTTGTGTTTGATATGGGCTATTTCAAAGGAGGGAGGAAAGATGGCAATACGCTTTCATCCGTTGGGTGACCGGGTAGTCATCAAACCCTTGGAGAAGGAAGAGATCACCAAGAGTGGCTTGGTGCTTCCTGATACCGCCAAGGAGAAGCCTCAGGAAGGAGAGGTTATGGCGGCTGGCCCCGGTCGTGTTGACGAAAAGGGGAACCACATTGCGATGGAGGTCAAGGTGGGCGATAAGGTCGTCTACTCCAAGTACGCCGGAGCGGAGTTCAAGGACGGCGACATCGAGTACCTCATCGTCCGCGAATCCGACATCCTGGCAAAGATCTCGTAAGGGTCTGTCTCTACCAACAAACAATCCAAGGAGGTAACGTCAAGAATGGCCAAGCAGTTGGCTTTCGGGGAAGAGGCCCGGGCGCAGCTTAAGAAGGGCGTGGACGCCCTGGCCAGCGCCGTCAGGGTTACGCTAGGGCCAAAAGGGCGCAACGTGATCCTGGACAAGAAGTTCGGCCCTCCAGCGGTCTGCAGCGACGGCGTGACCATCGCTAAGGAGATCGAGTTGGAGGAGCCTTTTGAGAACATGGGAGCTCAGCTCCTCAAAGAGGCCGCCAGCAAGACCAACGATGTGGCAGGTGATGGCACCACCACCGCTACGGTCCTGGCCCAGGCCATGGTAACCGAGGGATTCAAAAACGTGGCGGCGGGCGCGAACCCCATGGCCCTGAAGCATGGCATGGAAACCGCTTTGTCGACTCTTAAGGACGAGATCAAGCGCTTGGCCAAGCCCGTGGAGGGCAAAGCCCAGATAGCCCAGGTCGCCTCCCTCTCCGCTCATGAGCATGAGATAGGCAACCTTATAGCCGATGTCATGGAGAAGGTGGGCAAGGACGGCGTCATCACGGTGGAAGAGTCCAAGGGACTTCTGTACGAGGTCGAATATGTGGAAGGCATGCAGTTCGACCGCGGCTTCATCAGCCCGTACTTCATTACCAACGCCGATAGGATGGAGGCCGTCATCGACGACCCCTACATCCTGATTACCGATAGGAAGCTCTCCGCTGTTTCGGACTTGCTGCCTGCCCTGGAGAAAGTGCTCCAGATCAGCAAGAACGTCGTCATCGTCGCCGAGGATGTGGAGGGCGAGGCACTGGCTACCCTGGTGGTCAATAAGCTGCGGGGTACCCTGAGCTGCCTGACTGTCAAGGCTCCCGGCTTCGGCGAGAGGCGCAAGGCCATGCTGGAAGATATGGCCGTACTAACAGGTGGCCGCGTCATCAGCCAGGAGATGGGCCGCAAGCTGGACTCGGTGACCGTAGATGACCTGGGCCGAGCCCGCCGCGTGGTGGCCGACAAGGACGACACCACCATAGTGGAAGGCCACGGCGCTGAGGGCGAGATCCAGGGACGCATCAAGCAGATCAGGGCCCAGATCGAGGAGACCACCTCCGACTTCGACAAGGAGAAGCTCCAAGAGCGCCTGGCAAAGCTGTCCGGCGGCGTGGCCATCATCAAGGTTGGCGCTGCCACAGAGGTGGAGCTCAAGGAGAAGAAGGGCCGTGTAGAGGACGCCCTCTCTGCCACCCGCGCTGCTGTCGAGGAAGGCATCGTCCCAGGCGGCGGCGCTGCCCTGCTACGCGCCTCCAAGGCCCTGGACAAGCTGGCCGCGACCGGAGACGAGGCCACCGGCATACGGATAGTCCGCAAGGCTCTTGAGGAACCCATCAAGCTCATCGCATTTAACTCTGGAGCCGAGGGCTCGGTGGTTCTTGACACCATCCTCAAGGGCACCGGCGACTTCGGGTACGACGCTGACGCAGGCAGATTCGGGTCTATGATGCAGTTCGGCATTATGGATCCCGCTAAGGTGACTCGGACCGCGTTGGAGAACGCCGTCAGTGTTGCAGGCATGATCCTTTCTACGGAGTCCTTGGTCACGGACATCCCCAAGAAGGACCAGCCTATGGCTGCACAGCCTCCTATGGACTACTAAGCGCCAAGAACAAACGCGCAGAAAGGGCGTCCCCATTGCCGGGGACGCCCTTTCTGTTTGTACAGACACCCTTTTCTCATATCTCCATCGTTGGCACCCTCTAGATAGGATGGTATAATCCCACTAAATGGGAGTCCAGGAGCTGCAGCGGCTGGAAACCGGCGTGCGTCAGCTAGGGTTTGTCCTGACAGCCCAGCAGTTGCAGAAGTTCTTGCGCTACCGAGAGGAACTCATATCCTGGAACCGAGTGGTCAACCTGACAGCTATCACCGACCCGGCTGAGATAGAGCAGTCCCACTTCCTGGATTCCTTGACAGTGGCTTTGGCCTTGCCAGCGCTCATATGCAGCGGAGGCCGCTTCTGTGACGTGGGGAGCGGGGCAGGATTCCCAGGCATTCCGCTAAAGATACTCTTCCCTGCCATAAACCTTGTCCTCATAGATTCCACTGCAAAGCGCACCAGGTTTCTCAGTTCCCTGGTGGCCACCCTGGACATGGACAACGTCGAAGTGTACACGGGCCGCTGCGAAGAGCTGGGACATTCCCCGTCTCTGCGGGAGTCATTTGATGCTGTGGTGTCCCGAGCGGTGGCTCCTCTAAGGGTGCTGGCGGAGTATACGCTCCCCTTTTGCCGTGTGGGAGGTCGCGCTGTTCTTCAGAAGAAGGGTGACATTCAAAAAGAGCTTGCTGCGGCTGCTGATGCCTGGGATAAGGTTGGTGGTAAGCTCTTGGAGGTAAAGTCTGTTCCTTCCGATATCCTGGCTGGAGAGCGAGTCTTGGTGACAGTCGAAAAGGCGGCTCCCACGCCAGAGAGGTATCCACGGCGGCCCGGGCTGCCGGCAAAACGTCCCCTATGAACAACTCAAGAAATCATGTGCCAGAGGCCACGGAGCCAGGGACGACGACCCTCTCCCTCAGGCGAAAAATCCTCTCATGGCCTACAATAGTCTCCTTCGCCGTCGCCGTGGCACTCTTGGTTTTTCTAGTTACCAGGTTCTCCATAGACCTGGGCGACACGTGGAGAACCATTCGACACAGCAACCTGTTACTGTATGGCGTCGCCTTTTTGGTACACTACACCACCTTCCCATTCCGCGGCGCCAGGTGGCGCATGCTTCTGAAGAACGCCGGCGTGGAGCATGAAGCTCCCCTGCCTTCCATTCTCGCCTCATCTCGCCTTATACTCATAGGCTGGTTCGTCAGCTCCGTCACCTGGTTCCGCCTCGGAGATGCTTACAGGGCCTATGCCTACCGCGAAGAAAGCGGCGCTCCCTTGTCACGCTCCATAGGCACCGTGCTAGCTGAGCGAGTCATGGATATTGGGTTAGTCTTCGTATTGCTCGTGGTTGGATTCCTTCTCCTTTACACTGACCCCGCGTTGCACCCTCCAAAGGTCCTGCTGCTGGTGAGCCTGGGCCTCACCGCAGCTTGTGGCCTACTTCTTCTGGCCATGAAGGTCTTCCGGAAAAGCCTGTTAGGGCTCCTGCCGGGCAGACTCCGCGACGGCTACTACGCCTTTTATGAAGGTACCATGCGAAGCTTTCACACCCTCCCCATCGTGCTGCTGCTGGGCCTCCTGGCCTGGCTGTCCGAGGTCGGGCGATTGTACTTCGTGGTGCGAGCCACAGGGTTGGACGTAGGCATAGGCCTAATCCTGTTCGTCACTCTGGCCAACGCGCTGCTTTCCGCTGTGCCCCTGAGTCCCGGAGGACTGGGCATAGTAGAGACAGGAATCGTGGGGCTGCTCATGTGGACGTTGCCCCGGTCGGATGCAGTCTCCATAGCCCTCCTCGACCGTTCCATTAGCTACCTGAGCGTGGTGGCCCTAGGGGCGCTGGCGTTCCTGTACCATCGAAGCGTGGTAAACCGCCGGTCCAAGAAGCTGCTGCTGGTCCCAAAGCAATATCCTCAGACAGAGGCCTGACCACTTACTTCTGGCCCAGCCGTTATTCCTTTACACGATACGGAGGATGTCCCCATGGTGAGAGTGCCATACGTTTCCCGCGAAGACCTGCCCCCTGGCAAGAGAGACATCTACGACCAGATATTCAGCAAGAGGCATAGCGTTCCGCTCCCTTTTTCGGTTTTGATGAACAGCCCGGAGTTGGCCGGCAAGGTGGCAGCGGTGGGTGAGCACCTTCGCTACGGCGACTCCACCCTGCCTGCGTCTGTGCGCGAAATCGCAGTTCTTGCCACGGGGCAAGCGCTGAAATGCCAGTACGTGTTCACTCACCACGTCCCGCCGGCCAAGGAGGCGGGCGTGGCGGACGACGTGATAAACGCTATCCGCGACGGCGTTCCCACCAGGCGGCTGCTTCCCAAAGACGGGGTGATTGTCCAGTTTGCCCGGGAGCTACTGGGAGAGAAAAAAGTACATGATGCCACCTTCGGCGCTGTGGAGCACCTCTTGGGTATGCGGGGGACCGTGGAGCTAGTGGCCACCATCGGCTACTATGCCATGCTGTGCTACGTTAACAACTCGCTGGAGGTAGGGCTGGAGGAAGGCGTGGCCCCACTTTTGCCGGACTCAGCAACCGGCCTCTGACCGCCACCACCAGGGACATGACCCCAGATAACGGGTATACTGAGGCCGCTTGTTTTGAAGCCTGCCAATGCAACAACAATCGTTGATTTAGGAGGGGTAGTCTCATGGCAAAGGAACCAGTCGGCATCATAGGTCTGGGCATCATGGGCTTGCCTATGGCACGCAACCTCCTCAAGGCTGGCTATCCAGTGGTGGCCTATAACCGCACCGCAGCCAAGACTCAGGAGCTTGCCAAGGAAGGTGGCCGGGCCGCATCCAGCCCTCGCCAGGTGGCCGAGGCCTGCTCCGTGGTCATTACCATGGTCACCGACTCGCCAGACGTGGAGGCAGTGGTGCTGGGGCCCGGCGGCGCCATCGAAGGCATCCAACGCGATGCAGTCCTGATAGACATGAGCACTATATCTCCGTCCGTCACCCGCAACATCGCCGCACGCCTTAAAGAAAAGGGAGCGCACATGCTGGATGCGCCCGTCAGCGGCGGCTCCTGGGGCGCTATCCAGAGAACGCTCTCCATCATGGTGGGCGGCGACAAGGCCGTCTTCGACAGGTGCTTGCCGGTCTTCGAGGCCATGGGAAAGAGCATAGTCCACGTTGGGCCCAGCGGTATGGGCCAGACCACCAAGCTGGTCAACCAGATCCTGGTGGCCGGAACGCTGAACGCCGTTACCGAGGCCCTGGTGTTCGCAGCCAGGGCAGGCGCAGACCTGGAGACCACCATCCAGGCGGTGGCAGGCGGCGCGGCAGGCTCATGGCAGCTCCAGAACCTTGGCCCCAGGGCCATCAAGGGCGACTTCGCTCCAGGCTTTATGGTAAAGCTCCAACAAAAGGACCTGCGCCTCATCCTGGAAGCGGCACGCGAGATGCAGTTGCCACTACCGGGCACGGCGCTGGTAAACCAGTTCTACGCCGCGCTGGGGGCTATGGGCGTGGGCGACGAAGGTACGCAAGCCCTCATCAAAGTTCACGAGCGCATGGCGGGTATAGAGGCGCGGGTCAAGAAGTAGCGTCCTCTGCAGCCGCCTCTCTCTAATCATCCCAGAGACCGAGGGCTTAAGCCCTCGGTCTCCCATCTTTCATATTCCACCACTGCCGCCTTGGTTCTTGCGCGCCAATCCGTCCGACTTCTGCCCAGCGTCGTTAATGAGCACTGGCACAAGGTATTCACGACTTAACGCTCCCGTTTCACGAGCCTCTCACGCGCAGTAGTAGACAATGGTTTATGGAGCATGAAAATGGCGAGAGGAGGCTGCCATGAAAGCTTTGATTGTCTACGACTCCACCTACGGAAACACGGAGAAGATTGCTCAAGCGATTGCTGGTGTGGTTGCCCTGCCAGACGAAGGGCGGTTTGTACGTGCCGGACAGGCGAGTACCGCCGATGTGCAAGGCGTCGAGCTTTTGATGGTCGGTTCGCCGACAAATGGAGGCAGGCCCACGCCGGCTATGCAACAATTCCTTGCCCAGCTCCCTCGTGGCTCCCTGCAAGGCGTCAGCGTGGCCGCCTTCGATACTCGCGCAGCCGCTGTCTGGGTTAAGATATTCGGCTTCGCGGCGGGACGCATCGCGTCTAAACTCAGAGCAAAGGGCGGTTATCTCCTTGTGCCGCCGCGAGGATTCATTGTGAAAGGAACGGAAGGCCCGCTAGCCGATGGTGAACTGGAGCAGGCCGCACTCTGGGCCAAAGCGGTCATAGCGGAACACAAGTTCCTTGGAGGACTTAGGGAAAAAGCCGCTTGACGCTGGGACACTCAACAGGCAACCCATCGCCCCTGATAGCCATAGCAATGTAAATGCTAGTATGCTCTCAGGGATAAAAACTATGGGCACAAAACTGAAACGCACCACTATCTTCCTGACTGAAGAGCAGCACGAGAGGCTTCGCCGTCTTGCCTTTGAGCAGCAGACTTCTATGGCCAAACTTCTCCGCGATGCCGCCCTGGAGATTCTGGAAGACAATGAAGATGTTCAAGAAGGGTCGAAGGCTTTAGCCGACGAAGAGGGCACCGTAACCTGGCAACAGTATCAGCAAAGTAGGGGACAGGCACGAGGGTAAAGGGATATACGGGAATACATTACTCCTGCTTGTCACTTAGTCGAGGAGAGTGATTTTGCAAGATAGTAAAAATGATTTGATGGCAATTCTCAGCAACGCTCAGGAATTCGTTGATGTTATCACTTTGAATCAATTCCTCTTTGTTCTTCAGTCTTGGGATTTCTATTTCCATTTCTGACCCATCGCGTGCCATTACCTTCACCTTCTCTTTTAGACGCTGCTGGACTTCAACCCATTGGTATGACACATAGGTACCAGTTAAAGAGTCCATAGGCCTGTCCTCAGTGGATAGCTCCATGTGAAGAACTCTATTACCGTGCTTGATAGCATTATAGAGACTCTGGTATTTGTCACGAAATGTCTTCATTCCCTTGTATTTAGCTATAGTGCCTAGGAAATCGAACTCTGACGCTACTCCATCATCCATCTGTATATTGAATATCCTTACGACATCTTCTTCCTTTAGCGCGTCAGCTTTCGTCCAAAAGTCACCTATCTCTTTAGGCGTAGCGCTTATCACTCGCTTCGCATAAAGCAAGCCCGTTTCCAAGCACGCCAGAGAGTACCTGGCAACGTCTTCAACATACTGGCATGTAAGCTCGATAATCAGACGTTGCGTGTAGAGTCTAGCCGTGAATTGAGTATCCCTCGGATGGTTGGAAAGGATTATCTCAACGTTATCAAATAATCCTTTCAGAAGCTTGATAGTGCCGTATCTGGCTTCATGAACCCGGTCTATCATGAGCAAATGTGGGATATAGTTTTCTTCGTTACTCGTCAACTTCAGAAGTCTCCTTCTAGTTGATAGCCACCAAAACAGAGGGCTTAAGCCCTCTGTTTCCCATCCTTCATCTTCCGCCACTGCCGCATGATGCCTGCGTCCCGCTCAAAGGCCAGCGGCGGCAGAGCATCGGCGTCGAACAGGCCAGCGGGCTGGGTCTCCGGCCCCGCAGCCGGCTTTCCGTCCACCACACTGCCGGCGTACACCACCAGGATGTTGGCATCCGCTTTCCTGGAGTACACACCCACCAGCCCTGTGACTTCTACCGTCAGGCCCGTCTCCTCCAGGAACTCCCTGGCAGCCGCCTCCTCCACCACCTCGCCCCGGTCCACGAAGCCTCCTGGGACTGTCCACTTCCCGCGTCCCGGCTCCATGTCGCGGCGCACCATCACTACCTTGCCATCCACCTCGGCAATCACCACGACCACCACCTTGGGGTCAACGAACACCACCACGCCGCAGGCGGTGCAAACGGGCCTCACCTTGCCATCGCGTAGCTGGCGCGACACGGCGGCACCGCACTTGTAGCAGTAGCGTATCTCCTCCATGCTTGCCCTCAATGGTAGTATACACTGGGCCTGAATCCCAACGATGCGCCGAATCGTTGGCGTCCGCTCGTGGTGAGCTTAGTTTGCCCTCGAGCGAAGCGAAGGGAACCGTCCGAGCAGACGAAAGTTTCCGCTCATCCTGAGCAACGTCGAAGGAAATGAGCGGAAACTATAGAATACGTCTTCGTACGCGCTGGTTCGCGCTAGAGGGACCATCATATCCACATTCTTTCAGGAGGGCTGACAGCATGAGCACTCAGAACACACTCACAAGCGAGGTGGTGGAGTACATCCAGGGCCTGCAATATCGGTCCATACCGGAGCCGGTCGTGCAGGAGCTGAAGCGGTGCCTGGTAGACGGCCTCGGCGTCATGCTGCGCGGCTCCGTGTCGGACTGCTCCCAGGTCATCCATCGTTACATCGCCGAAAGCAATGTCCAGGGCACGTCCGCCGTAATAGGCACCCGCACAGTGACCTCGGCGGCCCTGGCGGCCCTGGCCAACGGCGTTGCCGCCCACGCCGACGACTACGACGACACCCAGATATCCACGACGCCCGACCGCATATACGGCCTGCTGACCCATCCCACTACGCCTGTGCTGGCCTCCAGCTTGGCCGTGGCCCAAGAGGTGAACGCCAGCGGCAAGGAGTTCCTCACCGCCTTCTGCGGCGGCTTCGAGGTGGAGTGCAAGCTAGCCGAGGCCATGAACCCGCGACACTACATCCAGGGGTTCCACACCACCGGCACCATCGGCGTGTTCGCAGCCGCGGCAGCAGCCGCCAAGCTGTACGGCCTGTCGCCCCAGCAGACGCGCTGCGCCCTGGGCATCGCCGCATCCAAGAGCGCGGGGCTGCGCGTCAACTTCGGCACTATGACCAAGCCTTATCACGCAGGCGCAGCCGCCGAGAACGGCGTTGTCGCCGCTCGATTGGCCCGCCTGGGATACCAGTCCGACCCTAACGCCCTGGACGGCCAGTGGGGATACTTCCAGGTCACCAGCGGCGGCTGCGACCCAGACCGGCTGCGCGGGCATCTGGGCAACCCGTACCCCCTGGCCTGGCCCGGCGTGTCGGTGAAGCCGTACCCGTGCGGCTCGCTGTCGCACCCGTCCATGGACGCCATGCTCGACCTCATCCTGGAGAACGACATCAAGCCGGAGCAGGTGGAGGAGGTCCGCCTAGGCGCAGGCCACAACATCCTTGACCCGCTGCGCTATCAGCGGCCCCAGAACTCCCTGGAGGCCAAGTTCAGCCTCAACTTCTGCCTGGGCATCCTGGTGCTGCGGCGTCGCGCCGGCACTCAGGAGTTCACCGACCAGGTAGTGCGCTCGCCGCAGGTGCAGGAGATGATGGCGCGGGTGAAGACATACCACAGCCCGGAGATAGAGGCTAAGGGCAGCGACCGCATGCGCAGCCGCGTGGAGGTGCGACTGAAGGATGGCCGCGTGCTGTCCCGCGACGCCGAGACCTCTCGCGGCACCCCTGAGCGGCCCATGGGCCTCGACGGCATGGCCGCCAAGTTCACCGACTGCGCCCACGGCGTCCTGCCCGATGCGCGCATCAAGACCGCGCTGGCCTCCATATACCGCGTGGATGAGATGAAAAGCGTAGGAGAGCTGGTAAAAGTGGTGACGGGGTAGATATTTGGAATTCCTTCATTGTTTGTTCGCATCCCGGCTTGCGGAGATATGGCCTATCAGAAAAGAGGGTCGCCATGAAGAAATGGGAATACAAAGTTGTAGATCTGCAGATTCGCCAACACGGGACGTTAATAGATGACCACGGCATAGAGGACTTGCTCGATTCATTTGGAGCGGAAGGTTGGGAATTGGTGTCGGTAACGGAAGTCCAAACCTACCACACTTCCCATAAGGCTTATCTCAAAAGGGAGAAGGCATGAGGGGGAGATCGTCTCTAAAGCTCTACGCCATTCTAAGCGAACCGAGGAATCCAAAGCGTACGCCTTAGACCATTCGCTCCGCTCAGGGTAACGTGGCAGGGCAAATCAGCCTGCGGGTAACCATATCACCTCTAATTCTGGGCGAGGCAGCAGGTATTTGCGAGGCTAGCCCTCTTGAGCGGGAGTGCATCCTGCGCTCGAAGCGCCTAAGCTGCGCTACTTCTTTGGAGGGTTATTTCCTCTATCGGGTCCCGAGGGATTACCAGTCCTACTCGGCCAGTTAGGATTTCCTCCTCCTTTTCCCCCACCCTTGCCACCACCTGAACCCTTGCCACCCTTGTTCATCCATCTGTTCATCGTAGCCCCCTTTCCTTATTTGTTTGCACTAGAGAGCTATTTGACTTGCACTGGTTTCTGGTTCGCAGCGAGCGCCAACTTCGTTAATCAAGCTGTATGCCTGCAGTATCTCCCCTGGGTCAAATCATACGCCACGGAATGTTGTATGGACGCGGCATGCTGCGCCCTACTTTGGCACCCGCAGCTACCGTATACCCGTATCTATATCTATGTGCAGTTCGGTCACCTGGCCTGCCACTATCGTCACCTTCTGCGGCAAAGCTCTCTGGCACCCCAGGAAACTGCAGTCCGTCAGCGTAACCACGTACGTCCCCGGGTCTACCTGCTGCTTGAACCAGCCGTCGGGCGTCAGTGGAACCTTGATTTGCTGCCCGCTACTGGATGCCAGCACCAGCGCCCTGGAGGAGTACACGTCTGGCGTAGGGCCAGGGCACGGCTCCACAGGGCAGAGTGGCCCTATCTTGACCTGCCCGTAGATGACGCCCGGGCCGCTACCGGGCGTAGGCGGCGGGACTGGCGGCGTCACAGGCGTAGGCATCGGCTTCACGTAAGGGTATCCCAGTGGGTTGATGTATCGTACCGAGATCACCAACTGCCCGCCTTCTATGGCCCACTTGCCTACCACCATCGCTTCCCCGCTCCAAGCGTACGATGGCATAGCGTCCGGCGCTGTTTGTCCTGTGCCTGGCGTGGCCACACCCCCGCCCATGATTGGCGGCATCGTGGGCATTGCGAACTTGCCCTTCAACAGTATCTTGCCAGCGGGCGTCTCCAGATAGGTGGCGTCGCCTGCATATGCCAGCGTGCCTATGGCGGCGATCTCCCCAGGCTGCAGGTCAATGCCTATATAAGGGATGGGCCCTGGCATTGGAGGCACAGGAGGCGTAGGAGTTGGATCCCCAGGGCACGGATAGTCCGGCACGTACATCATGATCATGGGGTCGTTTGGCCCGTAAACGGAGCGCACGAAAATGGCCTGCTTCATGTAGATGCTAGGTTCGTTGGATACGTTGCCCCAGACAGAAACCTTCTGGCCTGCGTACTGCTCCAGCTTTTTGGCGACGTCCTGCGACTCAGCCAGCAGCACCCAGCTATCGCAGCCCCGCTTGATCTCCAGGTGGCGGCCCTCCAGGTCGCTGGCCACAATCTGCCCTACCCACTGGTACATCTGCATGACTGGATCGACAGTGACCGGCATCCCTACAACGCCGGTGCCTGTAGAACCAGTCCCGCTAGACGAACCGCCAGAACCGCCTCCGGCTTGCCCCATAGGCGCAGGCGGTTGCTCCAACCCAGGAACGGGCGTGGTGCCCCCGTTGGCAAGATTCTTGGTGGTGTCGGCAGGCGCGGCGGTTCGAGTCGCGGACGGCTGGCACGCGCCCAGCACCAGTACCATGACAAGACCGAATAAAGCCAGCGCTACCGGTATTGCTCTGCTTCTTATGGAACGAGTTCTGGTGTTCATATGGCCTCCCGTCATCCCGCCCTGGGCAAGCCAGGGCACTGTTTCAATACTAAGACGGACTAGGCCGCCATAAAGTTCCCTGTGTAATTGAAAACGAAGGGCGGCACATGATGCCAGGTAGCGTTAAGGGGTCGTTTCGGAAGGCCGCAGCTACAAAGCGTTCGCTATCGCGAGTCCCGCAAAGTCGAACCTAAGTTGCAATGACGTATGGTTAATGGCAGGCTTGCGGACGCCGCTATGTAGCGGAATACGCCTTCAACGCTTCCACCAGGCCGGGGATGGTGTGCTCCTTGGCTTCCACGTGCACTGCGAGTCCTAGCTCCCGGGCAGTAGCCGCAGTTACCGGGCCGATGCAGGCGATGACCGCGCTCTTCAATAGGGACACGTCACCATCCAGCAGCTCCACCAGGTTCCGCACCGTGGAAGAGCTGGTGAAAGTCACCACATCCACCCCACCTTCGGCCAGCAGCTTGTGAGCCTGTTCCCGTGACTCCTGTGGGACCACCGTCCTGTAGGCCACCACCTGGTTCACTGCGGCGCGCATGAGGTGAAGCTCCTCCGGCAGCAGCAGGCGGCTCTCCTGGGCGCGGGGCAGCAGCACTCGATCGCCGGGCTTCACGTGGCCACGGAGCGCCTGCGCCACGGACTCCGATACGTACTCCGGCGGAATGACGTCGGCGCGGATTCCTCGACGCGCCAGCGTCTCAGCGGTGGCAGGACCAATGGCCGCCACCCGCACGTTTCCAAAGGCGCGGGTGTCCTTGCCCTCCTTTTCCAGGGCAGACCAGAAGGCTTCCACCCCGTTGACGCTGGTGAACACAACCCACTGGTAGGAGGTTAGCATCCGGGCCGCCTGGCGTAGTGGTGCATCGTCTAGCGCAGGCACAATCTGGATGGTAGGCAACTCTACGGCTTCGGCGCCCTCCCTGGTCAGGAGGCTGGCTAGGTCGCTGGCCTGGGCGCGAGACCTGGTCACCAGCACACGCTTGCCGAAAAGGGGGCGGTTATCGAACCAGCGGATGCGCTGTCGCAGGCCCACCACGTGGCCGAAGACGGCGATCACGGGCGGCTCCAGGCCTGCCTCTCTGCCACGCTCCAGGATGTCGCCCAGGGTGCCTTCCACCGTCTTTTGATTGGGCCTGGTGCCCCACTGTATCAAGGCTGCGGGCATATCCGGCGACATACCGTGGGCCATTAGCGCCTCCGCCACCCTGGGAAGGCTCTCCCAGCCCATGAGCACCACCAACGTGCCTGCGCCGGAGGCCAGCGTCGCCCAGTCTATGGCCGACGTCTCCTTGGAAGGGTCCTCGCTGCCACTGACCACTGTGAAGGACGAAGCCACCATGCGATGAGTGATGGGTATGCCTGCGTAGGCAGGCACAGCTATTGCGGACGTGATGCCCGGCACCACCTCAAAGGGAATGCCAGGCCCCACCAGGCCTATCGCTTCCTCGCCTCCGCGGCCAAAGACAAAGGGGTCGCCACCCTTCAGACGCGCCACGCTCTTCCCTTCCTTGGCGCGCTCCATCATGTACTCTATGATCTCGTCCTGAGTGTTGGACTCCCGCCGTGGCCACTTGCCCACATAGGTCATCTCGGCGCCCGAGCGCGCGTGGCGCAGCATGCGCTCGTCCACTAGGCGGTCGTAGAGGACAACGTCGGCATGTTGGAGAATCTCCAGCCCTCGCAGGGTCAGCAGGCCAGGGTCACCGGGCCCTGCGCCTATCAGATACACTGTTC
>ORJL011853576.1_pt1 | contig 22037 bp, 14 predicted proteins | sample 1779941 | NCBI WGS metagenome assembly ORJL01 (sample SAMEA104232317, study PRJEB22302) | groundwater metagenome | biome: forest; feature: aquifer; material: groundwater | place: USA | collected 2011-08-07 | depth 5.8 m
CAACGCCTGCATCGAACTCATGCCCAACCGGGTGGCCGGCATCACCGGGGTTAGGTACATGTGCCGTAACATTGGCGGGGCCATCGGCATAGCCGCTATCTCCCTGGTACTCAACGAGTTTGTCGACCCCAGTACCGGTTTCAGCGTCAGTTTCTTCTTCCTGGCCGCGACTATGCTGGCCGCCTTGCCGCTGATCTTCCGTATGCCCAAAAGCCCGCAGGGGTAGCGCTGATGTAATATTTGCTTCCTGGAAGAACTGAGGAAATTTACCGCCGAGGCGCGGAGAACGCGGAGAAGAAGATTCTGAAGAAGATTCTATGGAACTTACGCGAGAGATAATCGGGGCAGCGATAGATGTCCACAAAGGTCTAGGACCTGGTTTGTTGGAATCGGCCTATGAGGAATGTCTTGCCCACGAGATGCGCCTCCGCGGCTGTGAGTTTGAGCGCCAGGTCCCGTTATCCGTTGTCTACAAGGGCGTAAGGCTGGACTGCGGATACCGTCTGGATTTTGTCGTCGGTGGCAGCGTTGTGTTGGAGTTAAAAGCAGTTGACTTACTGCTGCCCCTCCACGAAGCGCAATTGCTCACCTATCTGAAGCTCGGCGGATGGAAGGTGGGCCTTCTCATCAATTTCAACGTGCCTGTCTTGAAGAATGGCTTAAAGCGTGTTGTATTGAACTACACTGATTCCTCTGCGCCCTCCGCGTCTCAGCGGTGATAAATGCCCGGCTACAGAGGATGAAGGATGAACTACGCGAACTAGTCGGACAGAATTGAGAAACACGCGCCAGCAATCATCAGAGGGTGCTTCCTAAAGGGAGTGCGTTGAAGTCCGGAAGGCTTGGGCTTCGTTGCGCGGCCTACTTGCCGCCTCCCAGGGCGCTGCGGACGCTGATGAAGTTAAGGATGTTGTCCCGGGTCACCATGCCCATGACCTTGTTGTCCACTACCACCGGCACCTGGTTGATGTCCGCTTCCACCATCGTTTTCAGGACGGACGAAAGGTCCTCGTTGGGGTCTACGGACTTCAATGTTTTCAGACTTGTCATCGCTTCCTTAACCGAGGTCCTGTTCCACCGGTCGCGGGGAATGGCTCTGACGTTGTCCAGGGTTACGAGTCCCTGAAGGCCGCCGTTGGCCACCACCGGAAAACACCGGCGTCCTGAAGTCATGATGTTTTCATTTACCAGCTGTTCGACAGTTATGTCAGGGCTTACCGACGCGCATTCACGAGTCATGATCTCTCCGGCGGTGTGACCCTGGAGCATTTCCTGTACCAGCATCTGGCGGTAACTCCCCGAGGCGGCGCTTTCCAGGAACCACCCGATGAGCGCAAACCATATTCCGTTGAACCAGTTGCCGGTGAAAATCAGGTAGACTCCGACGAATATGCCCAACCAGCCGAACCCGCGCCCGATGGTCGAGGCGATCCGGGTGGCCTTCTGCAGGTTCCGGGTTCCCCACCAGATCAGTGATCTCAGCACGCGCCCGCCGTCCAGAGGGAACCCGGGAATAAGGTTGAAGACCCCCAGAGACAGGTTGATTATGCCGAGCCATTGGGAGACCGCGGATACGAAAGGAGCGGTGTCTCTGGTGCTTGCCCAGATCGCCAGAAATATGCCTCCCAGCACCAGGCTGGTCAAGGGACCGGCGACGGCCATGCGGAATTCGTCAATGGCTTTCTTGGGCTCGTCTACTATCGAAGACACCCCGCCAAGGACGAAAAGGGTTATGGACTGCACCTTGTAGCCTTCCGCCAGCGCCACCCGGCTGTGCGCTAGTTCGTGGAGCAACACGGAGCCAAAGAACAAGAGGCTGGTCAGGATGCCGGCGGTTATTGAAGTAGCCATGGTCCAGGTCGGGTGGATGCCTGGGAAGTAGGAGGAAGTAAGCGCCCACGTTATGAGAGCGAAGATAAGGAACCAGGAATAGTGGAGCCTGATGGATATGCCGAATACTTTCCCTATGGGTATGCCGCCCTGTATCATTGGCTGGCCTCCTTTAGAAAACCCACTTGATAATGATAATATCACCTTACCAGTTTTCGACTCGAACGACTATAGGTACCCATACCTAACTCAAAATCCTAAGCACGAAATTCGAAATCCTAAACAATACCAAAACTCTAATAGACGACTATCGTAGTCGGGCTCGTCCCTGAGCCCGACAACTGTTGCTCTCGGGGTCAGGGACGACCCCGAGTACGGATTAGGCCGGCGGGATTGCCGAAGCCTGTCTTTTTCCCTAAAGCGCCAGCAATTAGTATAATGGGTGCGTGTTAACACTATGTTGATCGCATCGAACATCGCCAAGTCCTATGCTAACCGGGTACTGTTCTCCAATCTGAGCTTCAAGGTCGATTCCAGGGACCGCATCGCCCTGATCGGGGCCAACGGTTCAGGGAAGACGACTTTGCTGGATATACTGGCGGGGGAAACCGCCCCTGACTCCGGCCAGATAGTCAAGGCCAAAAGCGTCACCGCCGGCTATCTGAAGCAGGATATCAAGCCGTCCTCCGAGAAGCAGTTGCTGCAGGAGGTACTTGATGCTTGTGTCCTGGTTAACGGACTGGCCCACCGCATCGCCGTGGTCCAGGAAGAGCTGGCGGGCTACATCGATGCCGGCGAGCACGAAAAACTGCTGCGCGAACTCGGAGAATTGCAGTCTGCTCACGAAGCTGCCGGCGGCTACGACATCGAGTACGAAGCCAAGACGATTCTCTCGGGGCTGGGGTTCAAGCCCGAGGATTTCTCGCGGCGGCTGAGCGATTTCAGCGGGGGATGGCTGATGCGCGCGGCGCTGGCCCGCCTGCTGCTCATCAAGCCCGACTTGCTGCTTCTGGATGAACCGACCAACCATCTCGATATCGAAGCCTGCGTCTGGTTTGAAAAATACCTGGCGGCATACCGGGGGGCGGTCATCGTAACGTCGCACGATCGCGAATTCCTCAACCGGGTGGTGCGCAAGGTGCTGTCCATCGAGCCGGGCGAGGTCGTTGAGCGCCGTGGCAACTACGATGAGTATCTGATTGCACGGGAGCAGGAACTGGAGCAGAAGCAGAGCGCGGCGGTGCGGCAGGAGAAGGAAATCGAGCGGGAGATGCGCTTTGTCGAGCGTTTTCGCTATAAGGCGACTAAGGCGGCCCAGGTGCAGAGCCGCCTGAAGCACATCGATAAGATTCAGAGGATCGAGCTCCCTAGGGCCACCAAAAAGATACACTTTTCGTTCCCTGAACCGCCCCGGAGCGGCAAACAGGTCATATCGCTGAAGCACGTCAAGAAGTCTTACGGCGCCCGTGTGGTCTACCACGACCTTAATCTGGCATTGGACCGGGGCGACAAAGTGGCTCTGGTCGGCCCCAACGGGGCCGGGAAGACCACTTTGCTTAAGATACTGGCCGGGGTGCTGCCTTTCGATGGCGGCGAACGAGAAACGGGCCACAACGTAATCATGGCTTACTATGCCCAGTATGTGCTGGAGCTATTGAATCCCGCCAATTCTGTGCTGGAGGAAATAGAGCAAATTGCACCCGCGGAGCCGGAGCAGAATCTGAGGCGCACCCTGGGCGGCTTTCTGTTCAGCGGCGACGAGGTGCGCAAGCCGATTTCCGTGCTATCGGGCGGCGAGAAAGCCCGGGTGGCGCTGGCCAGGATGCTGGTGCAACCCAGCAACCTCTTGCTGATGGACGAGCCGACCAACCATCTGGACATTGCTTCAAGAGAGATACTGGCCGATGCTCTCAACTCCTACCAGGGGACCATCTGCCTGATAACCCACGACCGGACCCTGATTCGCCAGGTGGCCAACAAGATCATCGAGATAGAGAACGGCGAACCGAAGGTCTTTCTTTGCGACTATGACGCCTATCTGGAACAGAAGGAAGCTGCTGCCAGAATGGCGCCGGTCCCAGCGCAAACTTCCGGAAACGGCGACCGGAACCAGAAGGCCGCTGTCTGGAACCGGCATCAGGCCAAGCCCGGGCGTCCGGCGTTCGTGTACGAGAACGCCGAGCAGAAGGCCTTGAAACGCGAGGGCCAGAAGATAGCCAAGAGGATCGGCGAAATTGAAGTCCGGCTTCCCGACCTCGAGGCGCAGTTGGCTGAAATAGAAACCCTGTTATCCAATCCCGACCAGTACGGCGACCTGGCACAGGTGGTCAGTTCCGGCGAGAAATACCGACTCTTGAAGGAAGAAGTCCGTCTGTTGACTGAAGAATGGGAGAGATTGTCCCTGGAGGCGGAGAGGGTGACCAAAGAAACGGCCGAGTCCAGGAAGGCGCTGGAAGCGAACGCGATCTAACCCAATCCGTCTTCTATCAGGAGTTCAGTACGTCTTGTATTGCGCTCCTCAGCTGTTCCATGGTATACGGCTTGGTAATGACCCCGCGAAAGCCGGATTCTTCATGGCCGGACATTAACCCGCTGGCGGCATAGCCGCTGGAGACGATGGCTTTCACCATGGGGTCTATTTCCAGAAGCTTGCCGATAGCTTCTTTGCCCCCCATCCCTCCCGGGATTGTCAGGTCCATGATAACAGCGTCGAAGGGGTGCCCCGCTTGCTTAGCCTCACAATACCTCTCGATGGCTTCAGATCCATTCCTGGTAAGCTCCGACTCGTACCCCAGTAGTTGCAGCATCATCTTGACCATCTGCCTGATCATTTCTTCATCATCCATTACCAGGATTCTGCCCTTGCCGGATTCGCGGGCAGGCCTGACTGCTGCCTCCTTCTTCGGTATCGGTCTTTCCGAAGCCGGGAGATAGACGTGAATGGTCGTCCCGACGCCCTCTTCAGATTCGATGGCAATATGTCCGCCGTGGTTCTTGACGATGGAATAGCAGGTGGCCAGTCCCAGCCCGTTGCCTTTCTCCTTGGTGGTGAAGTAGGGCTCGAACATTCTGGGCATGTTTTCTTTCGGTATGCCTATTCCGTGGTCCTCTATAGTAATCTCAATGTATTTGCCCTCTCGGAGCGGCAGCGCCGTCTTTTCCGAAATGGCCAGGTTCCTGGCAGTGATGTTCAGAACGCCTCCGTGCGGCATGGCCTGATCTGCATTCCTTGCCAGGTTAAGAATTACCTGATTTATCTGGCCCTCATCGGCGTCTATCGCCCATAGGTCGCGGGCCAAAGAGAATACCGGTTTTACGCTGGAACCTCTGAGCGCGAAGGTTGCCGCTTCCAGGGTAAGGTCCTCGGCGGAGACGATTCTTTTGACCGGCAGACCGCCTCTGGAGAAGGTGAGAAGCTGCTGGGTCAGGTCTTTGGCTCGTATGGAGGCCTTTTCTGCCTCGGCCAGCACCTCGAACGCCTTTCCCATGGGCTCGACAAACATCTTCGCCAGTCCGATGTTGCCCATGATGCCCGCCAGGAGGTTATTGAAATCGTGCGCGATGCCTCCAGCCAGGGTGCCGACGGTCTTGAGCTTGTCGATCCTTTGTCTCTCTTCTTCCAGCGCCTTGCGCGAGGTGATGTCTTCAATAAGCAATAACAGTCCGTCGAATTTGCCGGCCTTGTCGGCCAGGAAGACAACTGATGTCGAGCTCTGGATGCTCTTGCCGCCTCTCGCGACGAACGTGTAATCGGTGTGATATTCCCCCCGTGGAGCTTCCCGGCTCACCAGGCTGTCAATGTCGAAACCGACCAGCCTTAAGGCTTCTTTGACACTGAAGGCGCCCTCGGGGTTGGGATTTCCGGAAGATGTGCCGAGGAAGTCTGCCGTACCAACGATGTCGGCTGCTTTTGGATTGGCGAAGAGGATGACCCCTTCCTTGTCCGTTCGCACGATCCCCGCGGGGGCCTTCTTAACTATTTGTTCGTGGAATTCTTTTAGGGCTCTGAGCTGCTCCCTGGATTCTTCAAGCTCCGCTGTCCTCTCCTTCACCCGGGCTTCCAGTTCTTCTTTGCTCAGCAGGGCCAGCTTCTCAGTTTCCAGTATCCCTTTGGGAATCATTCTGAGAAGGCTGGGAGCGATCGGGGTATCCCTGAAGCGGGCTTCGGCGGACCGATAGCAGTCTTCAGTCGTCTTTTCCGCCCATTCTCTGGAAACCACGGCGCTGTATACGCCGATGAGTCTGGCGGTGAGCAAAGAAAACGAGAGGCAGATCGCCCGGTTCCTGTTCTCTTCCGGAAGCCTGTTGAGATTCCGAATGATCGGTCCTATGTCTATCCTTCCGTCATAAGCCGGGTGGCAACCTTCAAAGAGCATCGGGTTTGATTCGTAGTGGTCGGCCAGGACGCCGATGGCTGGGCTTGTGGCAATTATCTTCGTCTTGTCCAGAAAAGAGTTGATGAAGTCCGCGAAGGCGGTGACCGCTAATAAATCTTCCTTGCCCGGGCTCATCGGTCTTCTGTTTGGCGTGGCTCCTCCGTGCCGGAGTTTCTGGTTGAAACGCTTTTCGCCGATCGCCAGGTTCATGACCGCCAGAGACAGCGCGGCGAGGGCGGCGACTCCGACGACGGACGGCGGGGCGCCGAACGGCTTAAGGATGAAGAATACCCAGACGGCCAGGACCAGCAACAGGATCAGCGTGGACGATACCATATAGTTCTTGATTTCAAGGTAGAGCCGTAAGATTCTGGAAAAGGAGCCGCCATAGACCTTCTTGATTCCTGACCATCTCAGCACTTCCCTGATTGTCAATAGCAGGAGGCCGAGGCACCAAGCTCCAAATGAGGAGTAGACCAGGTATCCCTCGGGAAGAAGAAAGCTGGCGACCGCGCTGACCGCGAATGAAGCGGCAAAGATGATAGCGGCGGCAAAGGTGAGACGGTGCTCGATCCTGCCCCTTGTCGCCCGCATGTTCTTCAGCGCGTAGGCGGCGAACAGGGCCAGCGAGAATGCGCAAAGCGCCCAGACAAAATACCTGACAAGTCCCAACATTATCGGCCTACTCTGAGTCCCGGACGGATCTTTCTATGGCTTCCACCTGTTCGTTTCCCAGCATTTCGGGGTCTATCGAGAGGAGAAATGTGGCCGCGTTTTCCTCGCACAGCCTTTTCAAATCGGCTAGCAGGGAGGCTACCGAACCAGGAGAATTTGCCAGGATGATCTGGTCGAGGCAGTCGAGCAAAGCGACGGATCGTCCCGAGGTGACGGTCCCGAGTGACAATATGTAGGACATCCTGTCAGGATCGTCAGGTTTGACCGTTTCCTCAGTGGCGGTTTGTTGAAATCTGAGCCAGAAGACGGCGGCCTTTTCTATTCCGTAGATTGTCCTGACCTTTTGAGGCTCCAGCTTGGTGATGCAGATGCCTTCGAACCCGAATTCCATGGCCTTGTTCAGCCGTTCGAATGCCTTCGCCGGCCGCGGCTCCCGGAAGAGAAGTATCTTGCCGCGCTGTAGCTCACTGAAGATGGATGGCAGCGCTGCTTCGGGCGGCAATGCCCCAAGGACTCTCTGTTTGTCCAGGAACCCCCCGTGCCTGTGCAACATTCCGTCGAGCCAGGATCTGGCAACGGTCGTGCTGTCGTGCCGCATGGTGGCGTACAGCTCCACGAAAAGGTCCGAGTATTCCTTTGAGGCGCGGAGGGTCCAGGCTTCTTTTCGCATGAAACCGGTGATTCTGTCCATGGTCCGCCACATGTCCAGGTGCAGTGAGAGATTGGCGTCGAAAACCTGTCCGTTGCTACCCTCCTGGACAGCGTCGCGGAGACCGGTTGACTGGAGGAAGCTATCGAAATAGGCGGCGTCGCCTCCCAATTCCTTGCCGGGCATAAGCTCTCTGAGCCTGCGTACTAACTTGAACAGTCGCTCGTTAAGGGCGTTAGCCGACTGGCCTCCGGCGAATTCAATCCTATCCGGTTTGACGTACAGAGCGTAGGCGATGAACAGGAATTCCGTCGCCAGGAGGAAACCGCCAAATGGCCGAACGTCCGGATTCTTCCACATGGACATGTTAGTTATGCTCAGGGGAATGAAATACAATAGGAACCCCACCAGTATCAGGGCATATTTCTTCCTCAGATAGAGGAGTTTCCTCTTGACGGCCAGTACCGACAGGACCGTTACGATGGCGGCGGCGTAGGTCAGGGTGGCCGCGGTGCTCACCGGCACGAATTGCTGTCTTAAGGAATAGGCCCACCCAAAACTGGTGGCATAAACATCGAAGGTGGTTACTACCGCGGCATACGCGGTCAAAAAGAGGCCAGGAAGGATCGTCAGATAGTAAACTCTCTTCTGAGAGGCGATCTGGAGGATGGTCACCAGAAACAGCGGCTGAGTCAGAAAGAAGGCAAGCATGACCGTCCTGTAGAAAGCGGTGGAGGCATCTAACGAGGGTGCGCTTCTGCCTAGGAGGACGGAAAACATCCAGACGACGACGCACGCCCCGTAGGCCAGGAAGCACCTATAGCTTGAGGAAGTCCTCGGATCCCTCCTGAAGACGATTATTGTCGCGGCCAGGGCCACCAGCCCCCCTCCCAGGTATTGCATATTCCAGGGCGTGAAGTTCCATTGTGTCATTAGACATTCCTTAGTAACTCGGCTAGGTCATGCTGCTTGTCCCCGATTACCTTCGGGGGCTTGATCTGTCCGAAAGATACGCCTTCCTTCTGCTTCCTCATCATGTACCTCAGGAAGGCCCCTTTCTTAAGGTATTCGACCTCTATTGCTTCTCCGGGATCGTTGACCTTGAAGTCCCTCACATAGGTCTCGAAGTCCGGGAAGGTCTTTCTCAATGCCTCGAACAGCCGCCGGGCCAACTGTTCCTCGGTGAAGTCAGCGTCTTTTTCCAGCAAGAACTTCAAACGTTCCTTTGGGGAGACCTCGTGGCAGATGGCCCAGTTCTCCGAATGAAAACCGGAGAGAGACAGGGCGTCGCGGGCCAGCGCTTCAGACATCCGATAGTAGTTACATATGTCGATCAATCCGACGGTGCGGCCTTCGAACCTGAAAATGGGCATGCCGTCGGTTTCGAAATCCACCACCCGGAACAGATCGCCCACCCGGTACCTGGTGGGACAGGATCCGAAAACGGTGGCCACTAGTTCGTAAACAACGTTTCGGGAGAGTTCTTGTATCTTCTTTATCTCCCCCTTCCCATCGAGAAACTCGTAGTGCATGATGGACAGGTTCGGGAACATGTCCCATTTGCGGTGTGGGCGTCCCATGAGGGGAAGGCAGATATCGGAAATGGCGTACAGGTTAAAAGGCTCGATGTTGAACTGGTCCCGGAGATAGTCCAGGTATATGGTGCCGTCCCAGCCGCAGATGATCAGCCCTTTGAGGGGGAGAATGTCTCTCGCTTTGACGTATTTCCTGGATGACTTAGACTGAAGGTACTTGATATACAGAACCAGCTTGCCAATGCCGATGGGCATTGACTGATACCTGTCTTTCCAGAGTTGTTCCGGATTGGTGAAGTAGTCGCACAGCATCTTCATGGTGGAGGGCGAGCTTATGACGAAATCGGTGGGCGTACCGTCCTCAACGTATTTGAGCAGAAGGGCTATCTTCTTGCGCATGTCGGTCACTTCTTCCTGGACCCACATGGGAGGCATAATCTCGAAGTGGTCGGCGAACAGCTTCGCCGCCATTCCCGAGCCGTAGGGCAGGGGCGCCAGAACCGTCATGGCGGTAGATCGCTCTTCAATCCTGGGTTTGCCCCATTCGTTGCTGCAGGCAAACAAGGCCATCGGCATCATGGCCGCCGTGCAAGCCTCGATGCAGGACTTACCGTGGACAAACCATTTGGATTTTCCGGTGCTGCCGGAGGTTTTCAGGCACAGGGCGTATTCGTCCATCAGCCACCCGTCGAGCATGGGCGCCAGGGGCTGACTTATTCTCTGGTAGTAGTCCCAGATTGGTTCCCCTTTCTTTCGGGGACATTTCTTCTCCTGTTTCTCCACCGCCTCACCGAACTCCTGCAAGATGGGATAATCATCGTAAGTGGTCAGCGGTATGTCTTCAAACCTGGTGACACCCGTCTTGCCCAGGCGTTCCGCCATTTTGCCCTTCTTCCATTTCACGAAGTGATCGTCCAGCTTCTGCTGGTTGTATTGCACCTGCTCGGAAAAGGTCTTTTCGTAAAAGGAACAGTACCGGTCCCAGAGTTCGTTGGACATTCTTCTTGCCGCCTCTCAATACAGTCTATTTGCTTCCGGGTACTTGCTGGCAACTTCTCGCCCCATCGGCAGGGAAAAGTATCACATTGGCCGCAAGTTGTCAACGGGCGCGGGACTAACTGGATTCCCGACCTTCCCCGTCGAGACCCGGTGCGCGGGCATTGAACTGAGTAGCGAAGGTGGGCTTTCAATGAAATCGATGTCATTCAATATGTCCCGCGGCCTTTGGCCGCATAGTGGAGCTCCGAAGGACATGTCAGGCTGAAACGGCAACGCGGAATCGAGGCAGGTTTTGTGGAGCTACGCCTTCCAGTATTGAATGGTACAACAGGTGCGGTGAGGCTTCAATCCGTAATACTACGTAACGGGCTTCGGCCGCTATGCTATACTTTACCTCGGGTACCTGACTAACCTGTCATTACCAAGGAAGTACGCAGGTTCTTTCATGTTTCGCGGTGAACCTTTGGTTTATGGTGGATTCCCGCCTTCGCGGGAATCCAATGGGGGGTGGTTTGGAACTTGGAACTTCATCTGTTATGGCTAAAATCGTCTTAGACTTACACGATATCTTCAACAAGAGCGGCGCGATTGAAGAAGAGCTCAACCGCGTTATCGAAGAGGCCGTTCGCAAGAAGATCGTCCTGGTGGAGATAATTCCTGGCAAGGGGTCGGGGCAACTGAAGAAGCACGTCTTGCGTTTCCTCCAGCGCCCGGATATCAAGAAGCTCTACCACCGGCTCGAGAAAGACGATAAGAATTTCGGCCGGGTCTTCGTCCATTTCAAGTTCTGACATGAACGCAGTGCCGCACGATGCTTAGTCGGGCTTGTCCCGGAGCCCGATACTGCGTAAGCCCTATATTCTGCCCGCTGTCTGAATTGCAGCACTATCTGCAAACCTGTTGTAATGGCGCAGCTTTTTTGATATACTTACTCAGTTAATTTTGTTCTTTACATAACGAAAATGAGTGAAGAATTAAAAGACATCTTAGCTGCCTACCAGGGTCACAAAGGCGCCGTTATCCCCGTTCTCCAGAAAACTCAGGAAAAGCTCGGTTTTCTTTCCCCCGAAGCCATCAAAGAGATAGCCGTGGCTCTTGGCACTTCCGATAATGAAATCTATGGGGTGGCGACGTTCTATTCCCAGTTCCGTTTCACCCGTCCCGGCAAACACGGTGTTCACGTTTGCCTGGGAACCGCCTGCCACGTCAGGGGCGGCGAAAACGTGCTGGACGCTGTGGAAAGAGAACTGGATGTAACGGCAGGCCAGACTTCCAAAGACTTCAAGTTCAGCGTGGACAAGGTCGCCTGTTTCGGCTCCTGTGCCCTCGCCCCCGTGGTGGTGGTCGACAAAGACGTCTACGGCAGAATGACTACCACCAAGATAAGAGACATTCTGAAGAAGTATGACTAACTCGCCTGCCGGCCGGACCCACCTTTCCCTCAGCTAATACAAAATAAACTTTTCAGGGATCGCTATGACTTTTGAAGAGATACAAGCTAAAGCTGTGTCGGAATGGCAGCAACTGCAAAAGAGCGACAAGCTCAGGGTCCTGGTTGGGGCGGCTACTTGCGGCCGGGCAGCCGGCGCCATGAGCGTCATCGATACGCTCAAAAAGGAACTGGCCCAGCGGCAGATACAGGCCGTTATCACTGAAGTCGGGTGCATCGGGCCCTGCTACGCCGAGCCTATCGTTGACCTCATCAAGCCGGGCAAGCCGCGCATCAGCTACGGGAATATGACCCCCGAGAGAATGACGGCCCTGGTCGAGGACTATATCGTCAAGGACAACCCCCGGGCAGACATGGCCCTGGGAATCATCGGTGGGGGGAAGGCTGACGGGATTCCCAATTTCTTCGATCTTCCTATGCTCAAGCCCCAGGTGCGGGTCATCCTGAGGAACTGCGGTTTCATTGATCCGGAGAACATCAACCACTATATCGCTAACGACGGGTATGCCGGCATGGTCCGGGCGCTGAAGATGAAACCCGAACAGGTGATAGACGAAATCAAGAAATCGGGACTGCGGGGCCGCGGCGGGGCCGGGTTCCCGACCGCCCAGAAATGGGACTTCTGCAAGAAGGCCCCCGGCACCGACAAGTACATCATCTGCAACGCCGACGAGGGCGACCCTGGCGCGTTTATGAACCGTTCCCTGCTGGAGAGCGACCCGCACTCGGTGCTGGAGGGCATGGTCATCGGTTCCTATGCCATCGGGGCCACCGAAGCCTACATCTACTGCCGCGCCGAGTATCCCCTGGCCATCGAACGATTGAAGCTGGCCATAAGCCAGATGCACAACTACGGATTCCTGGGCAAGAACATCATGGGCTCCGGACACGACCTGGAGATTTTTATCAAGGAAGGCGCGGGCGCCTTTGTTTGCGGCGAGGAGACCTCACTGATGGCGTCCATCGAAGGCAAACGGGGCATGCCCAGGCCCAGGCCTCCTTTGTCGGCTTGCCCCAGAGACCGCTGATAGCCGGGAAAGGAGGCCTGGGCCTCTGCCGCAGTAATCATGCAAAAAGGCCCTGAGTGGTATTCTAAGAACGGCACTGAAAAGAGCAAAGGTACCAAGACCTTCTCCCTGGTGGGCAAGGTCGAACGGACCGGCCTCATCGAGGTGCCGCTGGGATTGACCCTGCGGTCCATCATTTACGATGTCGGTGGAGGCGTTTTGGACGGTAAGCCGTTCAAGGCGGCACAGACCGGCGGACCTTCCGGCGGCTGTCTGCCGGCTTCGCTGCTGGACAACCTGATTGACTATGAAAACCTGGCCGCGGCTGGTTCCATCATGGGCTCCGGCGGCCTTATCGTCATGGACGAGAACACCTGCGCCGTGGACCTGGCCCGGTATTTCATTACTTTTACCCAGAGCGAGTCCTGCGGCAAATGCGTGCCCTGCCGGCTGGGGACCAAGCAGATGCTGGGGATTCTGGAGAGAATTACCGCCGGATTGGGCAAGCCCGGCGACGTGGAAAGACTGCAAAGGCTGGGCGAAACCATCAAAACCGGTTCCCTTTGCGGGCTCGGCCAGACGGCGCCCAACCCGGTGCTGACGACGATCCGTTATTTCAAAGACGAGTATCTGGCCCATGTCAACGAGAAGCGGTGTCCGGCTCTCACCTGCAAGGCGCTGATCAACTTTTATATCCTGCCGGACAAATGCCAGGCCTGCATGATCTGCATGCGGCAGTGTCCGGTGGAAGCCATCAGCGGTGGCAAGAAGCTGATCCACGTTATCGACCAGGCGAAGTGCACCAAGTGCGGCACTTGCCTGGATGTCTGCCCTAAGAAATTCGACGCCGTGGTGAAGGTTTCCGGGCGGAAGATAGAAGTGCCGGACAAGCCCATTCCAATGCCGGAGAGAGTGAAAGCGTGAGGAACCGAGAAGCCAGAATTCAGAATCCAGAATCCAGAAGGGGTGCGGTGGGGCTACTGGCTACTGGATTCTGGCTACTGGATTCTTTCGGTTCACCCAGGAGTACATGAAAGAAGAACTTTCTAAGATACTGGAAAAATACCAGGGGAGGAGGGACGACCTCATCCCGATAATGCAGGAAGTGCAGGAGAAGTTTGGCTACTTGCCCGAAGAAGAAATGAAGGAAGTAGCCAAATTTTTGCATCTGGCAGAAAGCGAAGTGTTCGGCGTCGAGACTTTCTATGCCCAGTTCAGGATGAAGCCCAGCGGCAAAAAGACAGTGACTGTTTGCCGGGGCACGGCCTGCCACGTTAAGGGCGGGTCACGGATACAGAAAGATATCGAAAGGTCCCTGGGCGTCGAGCCTGGCCAGACCACGCCGGACATGGAATACACCCTGGAAACAGTGGCCTGCATAGGCGCTTGCGCCCTGGCCCCTAACATCGTCATAGGCAAAGAAATCTATGGCAAGATGAACGCGCGGAAAGTTACCGAGTTGTTTCCCGCGAAGCATGCCGAAGAGCCGAAGAGCTAATGCCTGAAGTAGCCAGTATCCGCGGGCGCAAAGTCATGGTCTGCCAGGGCACCGGATGCGAGTCCGGGAAATCCCCGCAGATACGCGAAGCCCTGGAAAAAGAGATAGCCAGGCTGGGCATTAAAGATGTCGTGGTGGACTTTGCCGGTTGCCACGGGTTTTGCCAGCAAGGCCCTCTCATCGACGTCGCTCCGGAAGGCATCGTTTACGCCCAGGTAAAGGTGGAAGACGCGGCGGAGATTGTGAGTTCCCATCTCAAAGATAACAAGCCTGTGGAGAGGCTGTTCTACCGTGACCCGCAGAGCGGCAAGCCGATCCCGTATGCCAAGGACATCCCCTTCTACTCCCGGCAGACGCGGGTGGTGCTACGCAACTGCGGGCATATCAACCCCGAACGGATTGAAGACTACCTCGCCGTCGGCGGTTACGAGGGCCTGAAGAAGGCAGTCACCGCCATGACCCCTGAAGGCGTTATCGCCGAGGTCAAGAAGGCCGGCCTGCGAGGCCGCGGCGGCGCCGGTTTCCCCACCGCGACCAAGTGGGAACTGTGCCGCCAGTCAGCCGGAACTGACAAATACGTCATTTGCAACGCCGACGAAGGCGACCCCGGCGCTTTCATGGACCGGAGTATCCTCGAAGGCGATCCCCACGCTGTCCTGGAGGGGCTCGCCATCGCGGGCTATGCCATCGGCGCTCAAAACGGATTCATCTACGTCAGGGCGGAATACCCCCTGGCAGTGAAGCGTTTCAAGATCGCCATGGAAACGGCCAGGGCCAGGGGGTTCCTGGGAAAGAACCTGTTCGGGACCAACTTCAACTTTGAAATGCACCTTCGCGAGGGCGCCGGCGCCTTCGTCTGCGGCGAAGAAACGGCCCTGATGGCCTCTATCGAAGGCAGACGGGGCATGCCGCGGTCGCGTCCTCCGTTCCCGGCGCAGTCCGGTCTATGGCGCAAGCCCAGCAACATCAACAACGTCAAGAGCATGGCCAACATTCCGGCTATTATACGTAATGGGGCGGAATGGTTCGCCGGCATTGGCACCGAAAAGAGCAAGGGGACGGCGATCTTCGCTGTCACCGGCAAGGTAGCCAACTGCGGCCTGGTGGAAGTCCCCATGGGGACCACCCTCAGCGAGATCGTCTACGAAATAGGGGGGGGCGTTCCCAACGGCAAGCGGCTCAAGGCCATCCAGACCGGCGGTCCTTCCGGGGGCTGCATCCCGGCCCATCTCATTGACACGGCCGTCGATTATGAGACACTGGCCGCCCTGGGTTCCATCGTCGGTTCCGGCGGCATGGTGGTCATGGACGAAGACGACTGCATGGTGGATGTGGCGCGCTATTTTATTTCTTTCACTCAGGATGAGTCCTGCGGCAAGTGCGTCATGTGCCGCCTGGGGACGCTTCAGATGCTGGGTATGCTGCAGGACATTACCGCCGGCAAAGCAAAGCTGGATGACCTGACCCTGCTGTCCGATCTGGCCCAGACGGTCAAAGTCGGTTCTCTTTGCGGGCTCGGCCAGACTTCTCCTAACCCCGTGCTGACCACGCTCAAGTACTTCAAGAACGAATACGAAGAACATATCAAGAAGCACCACTGCGCCGCCGCCGTGTGCAAGGGCCTGGTACCCGCCCCCTGCCGGCATACCTGCCCTTCGGGAATTGATGTTCCGAGGTACGTCCGGTTCATCCAGTCCGGCAAGTACGGCGAGGCGGTGGCTACCATTCGTGAAAAGATACCGTTCCCCTTTGTCTGCGGCCTGGTGTGTTTCCATCCCTGCGAGAAGAAATGCCGCCGTGGGCAGGTGGACGAATCCGTTGCCATCAGAATGCTGAAGAGGGTTGCCGCCGAAAGGGATACCGGCGATTGGAAACAGAAAGCCAAAATGTCGCCGGCCACCGGCAAGAAAGTGGCCGTTGTCGGCGCCGGCCCGGCCGGGCTGACGGCCGGCTATTACCTGGCCCGAAAAGGCCACGACGTCACTATTCTGGAGGCGCTGCCTGAGCCGGGCGGGATGATGCGTTACGGCATCCCTGAGTACCGTCTGCCTAGGCAGAACCTGGCCCAGGAAATCGAGGAAATCAAGAAGTCCGGGGTAAAGATCAAGACTGGAACCAAAGTCGAATCGCTGGACAAGCTTTTCGAAGAGGGCTACCATGCTGTATTCGTGGGCACAGGGGCTCACAAAGGCCAGAAGCTGGGCGTCCCGGGCGACGATTCCAAAGGCGTCATCGAAGGTGTGGACCTGCTGAGAGATTTGAACCTCGGCAAGAAGATTATGGTTGGAGATAAGGTCGGGGTCGTCGGCGGCGGCAACGTGGCTACTGATGCTGCCCGGACGGCCTTGCGTCTGGGAGCCAAAGAGGTCTCCATCATCTACCGGCGCACCAGGGACGAAATGCCCGCCAGCGCCGAGGAAATTGAGGAGGGCGTGGATGAAGGGGTGCAACTGCTGTATCTCACCGCTCCGTCCAGGATCAGTTCCAACGGCAAGGTCAAACTGGAATGCCAGCGCATGGAGCTGGGCAAGAGGGATGCCAGCGGGCGGCGCAGGCCGGAGCCTGTAAAGGGCAGCGAATTCGCCCTAGAACGGGACACTCTGATCGCCGCCATCGGACAGACCCCCGACATTCCCGCCGGTTTCGGGCTGAAACTAAACAAGAACGGCACTATCGAAGTGAATCCGGATACTCTCGAGACCAGCCGCAAAGGAGTTTATGCCGGCGGCGACGTGGTCCTGGGTCCGGCTTCCGTAATTCAGGCCATCGCGGCTGGCAGAGACTCCGCCGTTTCCATTGACACTTACCTGGGCGGCGACGGGATCATTGATGAAGCACTGGCGCCGGAGGAGACTGACTTGAAGCCTGCCGAAGTCCAGGAAGAGGACAAGAGACGGCCGGAAATGGCTTTTAGGTCAGCCGCCGAAAGAAAGAAGTCCTTTGTGCAGGTGGAGCAGGGCTACACCGTGGAGCAGGCCATTGAAGAAGCCCGGCGTTGCCTCAGATGCGACCTGGAAAAGTAGATAGTAGAAAGAAGACAGTAGAAAGTAGTCACTAGAAATTCCGAATGTCGAAATTTGAATGACGAAATAATGTTCAAAGCCACAATGTTCAAGTGGGCTTTGACCGTTTGGGCTTGAACATTCATCATTATTTCGTCATTAGTGCTTAGTAATTCGACATTTGGGTCAGAGGATTGAACACCAACCTTGTACCCCTTATTAAGGGGGATTCTTTAGGAGATATGCCAGAACTAATAACCCTGCAAATTGACGGCAAGGAAGTAAAGACCACCAAGGGCGCCACGGTGCTCAGGGCGGCGCAGGAAGCCGGGATATACGTTCCGACCCTGTGCGCCGATGAGGACCTGGAGCCGTACGGCGGCTGCCGCCTCTGCGTCGTCGAGATTGACGGCGTCCGGGGCCAGCCGACTTCCTGCACTACGCCCGCCGCCAACGGCATGGTGGTCCGCACGCAGACCCCGGCCGTGGAGAAGATACGGAAGACGGCGGTCGAACTCATGCTGTCCGACCATCCTATGGACTGCCTCATCTGCGTAAAGAACCAGCGCTGCGACCTGCAGAAGGTGGCCGCCTACGTGGGGATCGACCAGTACCGGTTCAAACACACCACTCGCGCCGTTCAAATTGATTCCAGCAGCCGCTTTTTCGAACGCAACCTGAATAAGTGCATCCTTTGCGCCAAATGCGCCCGGGTGTGCGGCGAGGTTCGTGGAGTGGGGGCTGTCGACGTGGCCTTCCGCGGTTTCAGCAGCGTCATGGCGGCTTTCGGCAACAGGCCCATATTTTACTCAAATTGCATTTCCTGCGGCGCCTGCGTCTCCAAGTGCCCGGTGGGCGCGCTCTATCTGAAGGACGACATGCGGGCTGACACCGAGATCAGCACCGTCTGCCCGTATTGCAGCGTCGGCTGCGGCGTAAAGCTCGGAGTACGGCGCGGCAAGATCGTCAGCGTCTGGCCGGAACGGGAGAACGAGGCGAATCACGGATATCTTTGCGTCCGGGGCCATTTCGGCATCAAGGACGTTGTTCAGAGCCCGGACCGGATCACTTCACCACTGATCAGGCAAGGCAATAACTTCATCAAAGCCACCTGGAACGAGGCGCTGGACCTGGTCGCGGCCAGATTGGGCTCCTACGCTAAAGACCAGGTTGGCGTGGTCAGTTCGTCCGAGTTGACCAACGAAGACAACTATGTGGCCCAAAAGTTCGCCCGGGTGGTGCTGGGCAACAACAATATAGACCAGGGCGGGCGCGCTTCTTACGCCGCGTCCGATGCCGCCATGCACGTCGCCTTCGGCGGCAACGCGGCAACCAATCCTACCAAAGAACTCGGCGATGCCGCCTGCATACTGGCGGTCGGGACCGATGCCTTCATCTCTCATCCGGTGTTGGCCATGCAGCTCTGGCGGGCAGCGCACCAGGAAAAGAAACTGGTCCTCATCAGTTCGGAGCCGAATGACCTTGCCCGGTGGGCAGGAATGTGGTTGCAGACCAAGCCCGGGGCCGAGGCGGCCCTTCTCACGGGCATGGCCCGCGTCATCGTTGATGAGGGCCTGGAGGATAAGGAATTCATCGCCGCCCAAACGGAGAACTATTCCGATTTCAAGGCATCGTTGAGCGAATACAGCCTCCAATTTGTCGAGACCTTGACCGGCGTTCCGAAGGAAAGAATCGCCGAGGCCGCCAGGATGTACGCTTCCTCCAAACCGGCTGCCATCGTCTATGGCGAAGGACTGGCTGGCAACGCCGGGGGCGCGTCGGCTGCCGTTAACCTGGCGCTGCTGACCGGCAACCTGGGAAAACCGTCGGCGGGTGTCTATCCGTTGCGAGGTCAGAACAACGTCCAGGGCGCTGGCGACATGGGCGTCTTGCCCGATGTTTACCCCGGCTACCAGCCGGTGTCCGACGCCGGCTGCCGCGCCAGGTTCGAAAGCGCCTGGGGTGTTTCGCTGAATCCCGGTCTGGGGTTGGACCTGGCCGGAATGCTGGAAGCCGCCGGCGCGAAGAAGATCAAGGCATTCTATATGTTGGGCGAGAATCTGGCGCTGAGCGACCCCGATGTCTGCCGCACTCTGGCAGGGAGCCTAGAGTTCCTGGTGGTCCAGGATGTGTTCCTGACCGAAACGGCCAGGCTGGCGCACGTGGTGCTACCCGGAACGACCTTCGCCGAAAAGGACGGCACTTTTACCAATGTGGAAAGACGGGTGCAGCGCGTCCGTAAGGCGATTGAGCCTGCCGGAGACTCGCGGCCCGACTGGTGGATAACCTGCAACATAGCCAGGAGGATGAAATCGCCGGGCTTCGAATTCGAAATGCCATCGGCGATAATGGACGAGATAGCCAGGGTTTCCCCGGCCTACGCCGGGATTAGCTACGCCCGGCTGGAAAAGGGCGGTCTCCAGTGGCCATGCCCGGCCCAGGACCATCCTGGAACTCCTATCCTCCATGGCCAGGGCAAGGGCCGGTTCCAGCCTTTGAAATCCGGCCAGCCGGCCGGTTTGGCGGTCCGGAAAGACTCTCAAAATAATCATACGGGCTCGATGACCGGGAAGGTGAACGGGCTGCTGCGGCCAAAGGATCGAGAAGCGCCGGTGGCGCCTGCCGCGGCCAAGAAGGTTTAGTGACATGGATACTCTTACACTGACGATTGACGGACATGAGGTTAAGACCACACGCGGTTCCAGCGTTCTGGACGCGGCGCTGGACGGCGGGGTCTATATTCCGAATCTGTGCTCCGAGAAGGACCTGGAGCCGACGGGCGGGTGCCGGCTTTGTGTTGTAGAGATAGACGGTGTTTCCGGCTTTGCTCCTTCCTGCCAGATGGATGCGGCCGACAACATGGTTGTCCGCACCAACACCCCGCAACTGCAGGCGTTGCGCCGGCAGGTGCTGGAACTGATATTCACCGAACACCCCCGCCCCTGCATGGAGTGCTGGCGCCGCAAGAGATGCGGTCCTGACGACATCTGCCTGCGAAACGTCCAGATCAGCGACCGGTGCGTGGTCTGCCCCAAGAACGAGCGGTGCGACCTGCAGAAGGTCGCCGACTACATGGGCATGAAAAAATACGAGCACGAGAAACACTCCCGGAGTATTCCTCTAGACCTGCGCAATCCGTTCTACGGGCGGGACCTGAACAAGTGCATTCTCTGCGCCAAATGCGGGCGCGTTTGCCGCGAAATTCGCGGCGTCCAGGCCATTGACGTTGGCAATGTGGGCTTTGGCGCCCACATCGGCTCCGCCGGTGACAAGCCTGTAGTCGACTACAATTGCATTTCCTGCGGCGCCTGCGTTTCCAAGTGCCCGGTTGGCGCCCTGTTCCTGAAAGACGAGATGCGGCCGGAAAGCGAAGTCCGGACTACCTGCACCTATTGCGGCGTTGGCTGCGGCATCAAACTCGGCGTCCGCGAAAACAAGATCGTGAGTGTCTGGCCCGACAAAGAAAACGAGGTCAATCGCGGGTACCTTTGCGTCAAGGGACACTTCGGCATCATGGACATGGTCCAGAGTCCCGACCGTATCAAGACTCCGCTGATAAAGAACGGCGGCGGCTTCCGGAAGGCTTCCTGGGACGAGGCGCTCGATCTGGTCGCTGCCAGGCTCAAGTCTTACCCAAGCGACCAGGTGGCGGTAATCAGCTCGTCCAAGTGTACCAACGAAGACAACTACGTCGCCCAGAAGTTGGCCAGGGTGGCGCTGGGAACCAACAATGTTGACCAGTGCGCCCGCCTTTGACATGCTCCCACGGTGGCCGGTCTGGCCACCAGCTTCGGAAGCGGCGCGATGACCAATTCCATCAAAGAAATCGGGGACTCCGCCTGCGTCATGGCCATAGGCACCAATACCAGGACATCTCACCCGGTGCTGGCCCTGGAAATCTGGCGCGGCGTCAGCCATGGCAAGAAACTCCTGGTGATCAATCCCCGGGAGATTGACCTGGTCAAATGGGCCACCATGTGGGTCCAGAACCGGCCGGGCAGCGATGTGGCCCTGCTCATGGGCATGCAGCGGGTTATCATCGAAGAAGGACTGGAGGACAAGGAGTTCATCGCCCAGCGGTGCGAGAACTACGACGCCTACCGGGCTTCATTGTCTGACTTTACACTGGATTTCGTCGAAAGCGTCAGTGGCGTGCCGAAAGATAAGATCGTCGCCGCCGCCAGGTTGTACGCCACGACGAAACCGGCTTCGATTCTCTACACCATGGGAATTACCCAGCACACCCACGGCACCGATAACGTCATGGCCGTGGCCAATCTGGCCATGGTAACCGGCAATCTGGGTAAGCGTTCCACCGGCGTGAACCCGCTGCGCGGCCAGAATAACGTCCAGGGTGCCTGCGACATGGGTGCTTTGCCCGACGTCTACACCGGATATCAGAAGGTCGCCAATCCTGAAGCGAGGGCCAAGTTCGAGACCGCCTGGGGGGTCCCCTTGAACCCGGCGCCGGGGCTGACCCTGACCGAGATCATGGAAGCGGCATATCAGGGGAAGATCAAAGCGGTCTATCTCATTGGAGAAAATCCCGTATTGAGCGACCCCAATGCCAAACACGTGGTCTCGGCCCTGAAGCACCTCGAATTCTTCGCTGTTCAGGACATCTTCATGACTGAAACTGCCAGGCTGGCGCATGTTGTGCTGCCCGGCGCGACCTTTGCCGAGAAAGACGGCACCTTTACCAACACTGAACGCCGGGCGCAGAGAGTGCGCAAGGCTATCGAACCTTTGGGCGAGTCCCGTCCCGACTGGCTGATCACCTGCCAGATCGCCCAACGAATGAAGGTAAAAGGCTTCGATTTCGCGAACGCCTCCGCGGTAATGGACGAAATAGCCAGAATGACCCCCAGTTATGGAGGAATCAGCTACGAAAGGCTGGAAAAAGGCGGCCTGCAGTGGCCGTGCCCGACGAAGGACCATCCGGGGACGCCGATACTCCATACGCAGACGTTCAGCCGCGGCAAAGGACAGTTCCAGCAGCTGAAATACCGTCCGCGG
>ORJL010660090.1_pt1 | contig 22024 bp, 17 predicted proteins | sample 1779941 | NCBI WGS metagenome assembly ORJL01 (sample SAMEA104232317, study PRJEB22302) | groundwater metagenome | biome: forest; feature: aquifer; material: groundwater | place: USA | collected 2011-08-07 | depth 5.8 m
GTCGGGCTCATAACCCGAAGGTCGTTGGTTCGAATCCAACTCCCGCTACCAGAAATCAAGATTGGCCCCAGTTGTAACAAGCTGGGGCCTTTTGATTTGGGCCATCTAGATTCTAACCATCTTCTAACGTCATTCCAACCCCAGTCTAACCTCAGGGTGATAGAGTATTAATCAGATGGTCGTGCGGGCGCTTGGTCATCCTGATACAATGCTTTAGTAATCGGCGCCCGTCAGCCTGGTTCGTATTCCCTAATCCAGGGCGATCCAGGAATAGCAGAGAGAACAACGATGCTCCTTTAGGCTCTTCACTAGAGGAGTTGACTGGAGAGGTGATGGTCGGACGCAAGGGGCTGTTAGGATGCAAGGTAGAGGAAGTGAGGCGGATGGACAAACCCCTTGCCGGGCTGTCCCCCTTTTTTTTGGCCTAAGCATGTACAAGATTGTCGCTTGTTTGTAGTTTTTGGCCATTATTGGAATGTAGAAGGCGGGGACGGAATGGATGGCGATCTGCTGGGCGAACTTCTAACCGTAGACGAGATAGCCTCATACTTGAAAGTCTGTAGGCGGACGGCTTGGCGCTGGTGCAAGTCGGGTAAGCTTCCAGCCTTCAAAGTAGGACATGAGTGGAGGCTAGCCAGGGAAGACCTGGAGAGTACCATAAGACACAGCGTGGCGTTGAATCGCCAGTAAAGGCCAACCCCTAACGGGTGTGTCTCACAGGGTGATTCACTTTCCCCGCTGAGGAAGACGATGGAGATACGAACTTACGTAAACACTGTCATCAAGAGATGGTGGCTCATAGGCCTATTCCTAGTACTCGCTGCAATCAGCAGCCAGTACTACAGTAGCCTTCAGATACCCATCTACTCCGCGACTGTGACCATGGCCATTAACCCAAACGCGCCCGTTCAGCTCTTCCCATATCTAGGCAGCGGCAGTGGCGATGTCTTCGGACTTCGTGACCCTCTGGCATCCCTGGCCACAGGGTACCAGGAATACCTCCATAGCCGGACCTTCACCAACCAGGCGGCCAAGAAACTGAACCTGCCCATGGACGGCATGACACTGGCTGGCATGCTGTCCACCTCTCTGGTGCCCAACACTAACTTCCTGCACCTCACGGTCGTCTGGACAGACCCGTTTCAGGCGCAACAGATCGCCAATGGCCTTGTTAACCTGCTGTTGCAGCAACTCGAAGAGAAGGTCAATTCCGGGCCCAGGGGCGAGATCCAAAGCCTCATCAACTACTACAAGCCGAAGGTAGAGGCCTTGCGCCGAGAACGAGACCAGATCGAAAACGACCCAGGCCTGTCCCCGGTCCTGAAGGCACAACAATTGATTGCGGTGGACACCCGGCTTACGCCCATGGAAGAGCTATACCTCAAGCTGCGCACTTCTGCCGGCGACCCGATATCTCCGGCAGAGATCTTCTCCAGCGGCGGGCTGGCGGCGCCCGCCATCCAGCCCGCGAGCGACGCCATTACCGTTATGGATTGGGCCTATCTCCCCACCGATCCGGAAGGCTCGGGCGCTCGCAAGAATCTTCTCATGGCGGTCTTCTCAGGCCTGATCCTGGCGATCGGTATCTCCTTCGTCCTTGAATACATGGATGAGACCGTAAGGACCCCTCGCCAAATGGAGCAAGCCCTTGGCGTTGCTCCTCTGGCCGTCATCCAAAAGATCGCCAGGAGAGGGAGGCGTCGAGGCAAGTGGGTTCCATTCTTCCGGCGCGGTCCCGGCGCCAAGTACATGTCCCACGCGCTCGGCCCCAAGTTGATAACCGCCATAGATCCCCTCGACCCGATATCGGAGTCGTTTCGCCTGGCGCGCACCGTGATCCTGGGACATGCCCCAGTTGGGGCCTGCCAGGTCCTGCTAATCACCAGCGCGGAGCCGGGAGATGGCAAGAGCACCACTCTTGCCAACCTGGCGGTGGCCGCAGCCCAGGGAGGGAAGAAGGTCGTGGTTGTCGACGCCGACCTACGAAGGCCCACCCTCCACAGTATCCTCGGTGTGAGCAACGAGGCAGGTCTGAGCGCAGTCCTGGCGGGTGAAGGGGAGGTCGGCAGGTGGCTGCAGTCCACGTGCATCGACGGACTCCGTATCCTGACAGCGGGGTCTTCCAAGAAGAATCCAGCGGACCTGTTATCGTCGCCCGGGCTCAAGGAGGTTCTGGACGAGCTAAGGGGCTGCGCTCAGGTAGTCCTGATCGACGGCCCGGCCCTGGCGATAGCCGCTGATGCCCTGGAGTTGGCGCGCAAGGCCGATGGAGTGTTACTGGTGGCCGACGCCTCCAAGACCGCTTCCTCCGCACTGCTCGAGGCCAGAGACGCCATCAGACAACTAGGCGCCAACTTCCTGGGTGTAGTACTCACAAAATACCTGGGGAAGACTGACAAGAGCTACTACAAGTACGCCGCCAGAACTCGGGTTTCAGCGCCTCGCCTCGGCGAATACCTGATCAAGTCCAACTTCCTGACGGCTGACCAGCTACGAGAGGCCCTCAGGCAGCAGGGAGAGATGGCCTCAAAAGGGACCCGAAAGCGCATCGGTGAAGTGCTGGTCGAAGAGGGCTATATAACCAGTGAGGCGCTGGCGGAAGCGTCGAGGCAGCAAGACGTGCCCCGACGCAGAAAGAACGGATCTTAGCGCCCCGGCGTTGCGGTGGACGAAACACGACGATTCGGATCTGATCGTGAGCAGTAGTTGGCGACCTGGCAAGGGCTCCGCATCGCCGGCTCTGAAAAGGAGAAGAGAATGAGAAACAGCAAAGAAACCCAGATAGGGATCTCCCCGCACGGAGGCGTCCTTGTGGATCGGGTCCTTGAAGGTGACCGGCGGACGGAGGCTCTGCGGAAGTCCTCCGGCCTGAAGAAGGTCCTGTTGAACCCGGTAGCGGTCTCAGACCTGGAGATGATCTCGGTCGGAGCGTTCAGCCCCCTTAACGGGTTCATTGGCAAGGCCGACTATGAGGGTGTCGTGGAGAATATGCACCTGGCAAGTGGCATTGCCTGGTCGATCCCGGTCACTCTGCCCGTGAGCGCCGATTTCGCAGATACTCTCAGGGATGGCGAAGAGCTGGCCCTGACAGATGCTGAGGGACAAGTCCTGGGTATCATGGAACTGGCCGAGAGGTTCTCTTATGACAAGGAACGAGAGGCCCGCCTCGTCTACCGCACCACAGAGGAAGCTCATCCCGGGGGGGCACGGCTCTACGCCCAGGGCGAGGTGTTGTTAGGTGGAGAAGTATGGCTCCTGAACCGGCCGGCTGACCAGCCGTTCCCAGAATTTCGCCATGATCCCGCCCAGAGCCGGCGTCTGTTCGCCCAGCGCGGCTGGCGTTCGATCGTAGGGTTTCAGACCCGCAACCCGATACACCGCGCCCACGAGTATATCCAGAAATGCGCCCTTGAAATCGTGGACGGTCTCTTTGTTCATCCTCTGGTGGGCGAGACTAAAGAGGGAGACACCCCCGCCGACGTCCGCATGCGGAGCTACCAGAGTCTCTTGCGAGACTACTATCCCCCCGATCGCACGCTCCTGGGCGTCTTTCCAGCCGCGATGCGCTACGCCGGACCCCGCGAAGCCATCTTCCATGCCATCTGCCGGAGGAACTACGGATGCACCCATTTCATAGTGGGCCGAGACCACGCCGGCGTGGGCAACTATTACGGCACCTATGATGCCCAACACATCTTCGAGGAGTTCGACCCTGAAGAACTCGGCATAATTCCTCTCTTCTTCGAGCACACCTTCTATTGTAGGAAGTGCGGGGCCATGGTCTCATACAAGACCTGCCCTCATGACGAATCGTTCCATCTCATCCTCAGTGGCACCAAGGTCCGGGAAATGCTGGTAAAAGGAGAGCCTCTCCCACCGGAATTCACCCGGCCCGAGGTAGCCCAGGTGTTGACCGAAGGCCTGGCCGCAAGAGAAGAGGCCGTTCCGGAAGGGGGGGCGAAGTCCAGGAAACTGGCGAAGAAAGTCATGGTTATCGGACTGGACTGCATGGCGCCTCAACTCCTGTTCGATCAGTGGCGGGACGAGTTGCCGAATCTGAGATCTCTGATGGAAACCGGCGTCTACGGGGAGCTTGAAAGTACGATACCGCCCATCACCGTTCCAGCCTGGGCCTCTATGATGACCGGCAAGGACCCCGGGCGTCTAGGGGTGTACGGTTTTCACAACCGTGCCGATTACTCCTATGAAAGCATGTCCATCGCCAACTCGCGCTCGATCAAGGAAGACGCCGTCTGGGACATCCTTTCCAGGGCCGGGAAGAAAGTCATCCTGGTGGGGATTCCGCCATCCTACCCTCCCAAGCCCGTCAACGGGAGTATGGTGGGATGCTTCCTCACTCCCAGCACCAAGAGCCAGTATACCTATCCTCCGGAGCTCAAAGAGGAGATCGAGACGGCGGTGGGAGGCTATATGGTGGACGTGGACGACTTCCGCACTGACGACAAGGCAGATCTTCTCCGTCGGATCTACGAGATGACCGAGAAGCGGTTCCGCCTGGTCGGATATCTCATGCGGGAGAAGGAATGGGACTTCTTGATGATGGTGGAGATCGGGGTCGACCGCATGCACCATGGCTTCTGGAAGTATTTCGACCCGAAGCACCCCAAGCACGAGCCGGGCTCACCCCTGCGGGATGCTGTCAAAGACTACTATCGATATCTTGACGGGCAAATCGGCGAGCTTCTGGCTTTGACCGACAGCGACACCACGGTGTTGGTGGTTTCCGACCACGGAGCCAAGAGCATGCAGGGCGGAATCTGCATCAACGAGTGGCTTCTGCGGGAGGGGTACCTTCGCCTCAAGAGCCCGGTTCAGGGCGTGGTCCCGTTTGCTAAGGCGGACATTGACTGGGCCAATACCGTGGCGTGGGGAGGCGGAGGCTACTACGGAAGGCTCTTCCTCAACGTCCAGGGGAGGGAGCCGCAGGGAGTCGTTCGCCCGGAAGACTACGAAAAGGTCAGAAACGAGATCGCAGTGAAGGTCGCCCAGATAGGGGATCCCGAGGGAAGAGATATCGCGACCAAGGTCTTCAAACCACAGGAGATTTACTCGGAATGCAGGGGCATCGCGCCCGACCTCATCATACACTTTGGAGACCTCAACTGGCGGGCAGTGGGAAGCCTGGGCCTCAATACCATACACACCCTGGAGAACGACACAGGGCCGGACGATGCTAACCACGCCCAGCATGGGGTGTTCGTCATGACCCCGTCGAGCAACGGGACTAAAGGGAAACTAGAGGGTCTGAACATCATGGACGTCGCCCCCACTGTCCTGGACATAATGGGGTTGACGCCGCCGTCAGATATGGCGGGGAAGGTGGCGCCGTGAAAGGGCAGGCCGCATTCGGCGAGGGGGAGCCAATGGGATTCAAACGTGCAGCGACGCTATTGTCCTCGTGGGCCCGTGGGAACAATCCACCGGAGAACAAAGAGAACGCGGAGTTGGATTTCCAGAAGCAATGGGCGAAATTCGACTGGAGCCAGATCATCGAGAAGCTTCGCACCTACTGGGAAACCTATCGGTATTTCGATGAGATAACCGGCCTTGTCAAGCCTGATGGCAAGAGAATCCTCGACGTTGGATGCGGCGTCGTGTCTGTCCTTAACCTCTTCCCGTCAGCCCAGGGCAGGGTCGGAATCGACCCACTGATGGACAGCTACCTCAAGCTCTATTCGTTGGACACTGGTGTGAACTGGCTCGCAGGGGGCGCGGAGAGCCTGCGCTTTGACGATGGAGCTTTCGACCTCGTTTTCTGTAGCAACGTGCTGGACCACGTCGAAGACCCCGCGAAGGCGCTGTCCGAGATATCTCGCGTGCTGTGCAGGGACGGGCGGTTCGTCTTCAGCGTCGACGTGTTTCCGCAGCCGAAGCCAAGGGACAAGGCACATCCTCATGCCTTCACTCGGGACAGGCTGCACAGGCTCCTCAGCCAGGATTTCGAGATCATTATGGAAAAGATTTCCACATCGAGCGCCCAGGTATACAACTTCATCAACGGCGCTATGCGGCAGAGTGATGTTCATGAAGTGATCGGGGTGGCGGCGCCGAAGGCATGAGATATTGAAGTTGAGCAGATTTCCCGGCGCCAAGACTGCGCCGGCAGAGATGGAGGACCAAGTAATGCAGAAGGGGTTTACCCTGTGGTTTACCGGCCTGTCTGGAGCTGGTAAGACCACAATTAGCACCATTGTGGAGCAGCAACTGCGAGGCCGCGGATTGAATGTGGAAGCGCTCGACGGGGATGTGGTTAGGACCCATCTCAGCAAAGGCCTGGGATTCAGCAAGGAAGACCGAGACACCAATATCCTGCGGATCGCCTTTGTCTGCAAGCTGCTGACCCGCAACGGGGTGGCGACCCTCGCCTCCGCTATCTCCCCCTACCGGGAGATTCGAGATCAGGCCCGCAGCGAGATTGGCAATTTCATTGAGGTTTATGTAAAGTGCTCTCTTGAGGAATGCGTCAAGCGAGACGTCAAGGGGCTTTATGAGAAGGCCCTAAGGGGCGAGATCGCCAACTTCACCGGTGTTTCGGACCCATACGAGGAGCCGTTGAACCCAGAGTTGGTGATCGACACCTGCACGGAGTCCCCTGAAGAGAGCGCGTCCAGGGTCATTGGATGCCTCCACGATCTGGGCTACCTGGCGGATCGAGAACCGGTCTTCTCCCTGGATGCAGACAGTCTGGTCCCGGGGACCGCCGCACAGCCTGGTCGGGGCGGGTAGGTGTTCTTCGAGAGGGGGAGGCGCTAGGTTGGACCCCAAGGTCACCGTGGCCGGCTTCCTGGTAGGCTTCATGGTTGGCCTGACCGGGATGGGAGGGGCTGCCCTGATGACGCCCATCCTCATTCTCCTCTTCGGGGTGCGTCCCCTCGTCGCCGTGGGTACCGACCTGGCGTACGGCGCCGTGACCAAGATCGTGGGCGCCTGGCAACACCACCGCCAGGGCTCCGTGGACTGGCGACTGGGGCTCCTGATGGCCAGCGCCAGCGTGCCTGCCAGTTTGGTCGGCGTCCTGATGACCAAGTACATCTCGGAAACGAACCCGTCTTTCGTGGATTTCTTGATTGGCCGGACCTTGGGAATCGCTCTCGTGCTGGTGTCGCTGGCGATGCTGGCCAAGTTGTTTCTGGCCGGGAGGCGAGCCCAAATCCGGGCCACACTGGACAACCTGCCATTGGCACGCCGCAGGGCCTCATTCAAACTGGCGCTCACGATATTCTGGGGCGCCGTGGTGGGTTTCCTGGTAGGGCTCACTTCTGTAGGTAGCGGGAGCCTTATCGTGCCGTTTCTGGCATTGGTCTATCCTCTCTCCGCCCGCCAGGTGGTGGGCACCGACGTCTTCCAGGCTTCTCTGCTGGTCAGCGCTGCCGCCATGACCCACCTCTATGCAGGCAGCGTGGATTTGCCTCTGGCCGGCAACCTCTTGCTGGGATCGATCCCCGGCGTGCTTCTTGGCAGCAGGTTGGCGGCCCGCGCGCCCGACCGCCTGCTGCGGGGAACCCTCGCCGTCCTCTTGCTGGGCATTGGAACGAGGATGATATGAAACCAATGCAAGACGACACCCGGACGGTCCCGTCTGACAAGACGGCGGGCGTTGACCCGGCCAAGAACCTGCTGGTTGTAGCCCGAGGCGCCGGCATTTCCTTCTTCGGGGGATTCGTGGGGCAGGGAGTCTCTTTCCTTTCGGCCCTCGTCATAGCCAGGATTCTGGGAGTCCACGACTATGGGTTGTACGCGCTGGGTGTCACGGTGGTCACAACCGTAGCTGCGTTGTTCGGCCTGGGCCTGGCCACGTCTTGCCAGAGGTTCGTTGCCGTCTACCGGGGCGAGAGCGATCTTCCTCGCACTAAAGGGGCCATCGTATTCTCCCTCGGCCTGCTGGCGGTTACCGGTTCATTGGCGACGGTTCTCTTCTTCATCGTTTCTCCGTTCGTCGCCGCCGGCATCTTCGGGAGACCGGAGCTTACTTCCGTCCTCCAGGTCCTTGCGCTGGCGATGCCCTTCCTGTCACTTACTGAAGCCCTCCTTGCCATCACAGTAGCATTCGGGACCACCAAGTACGCCGTGCTGATTGAGAACATATTCAAGCCCTGCTTCAAGTTGACTCTCATTGGTATTCTGGCACTCCTTGGCTTTCGGTTGGGCGGGGTGCTGGCGGCGTACCTCGTGGTAAGCGTGGCAGGATTCGGCTTTGGAGCCTACTATCTGAATTCCGTTTTTCCTTTCGCAAAATCAAGGACCGGAGCGATCTACCAACCGCGAGCGCTTTTCGCCTTCGGGATGCCCGTCTTTGGCTCAACCATACTGGCGACGTTGCAGGGACAGAAGAACGTGTATCTGCTTGGTTTCCTCGGTACAACTGAGGACATCGGGATATACAACCTGGCGGCGCTAGCTGCTGGCCTTATTCCAGCCGGGCTCGTAGCATTGAACTCGATCTTCGCTCCCATTATCTCCGACCTGCACAATCGCAGGCGTTTTGGGGAGCTGCAGCAGCTCTTCCAGTCCAATACCAGGTGGAGCCTCGCGACGGGACTGCCGGTCTTCTTGAGTTTCGCCCTGTACGGTGGCCCTATTCTCTCGATCTTCGGCCCCGCCTTTGTGACGGGCGCTCCTACCCTATTGCTCCTCGGCCTGGGGCAACTGGTCAACGCCGCCACCGGCCCTGTCGGATACATGGTCTTGATGAGCGGACGTTCCGACGTGAACCTGGCGAATGAACTAGGGACGCTCGTGGTCGGCCTGGCTCTTGGGTTTCTCTTGATTCCGGCCATGGGCTTGATAGGAGCAGCGCTCGCGGCTACCGGTACCCAGGCGCTGGTCAACGCCATCCGTCTGTGGGAGGCTCGCTCATTGCTAGGCATGTGGCCCTATGGCAAGGGCATTTGGAAGCCCCTCGCCGCCGGACTGGCAGCGTCCGGGTTCTCCTTCCTGTTCTCTAGGTATGCGCTGCCGGCCGAGGGTTTCTGGGCCGGCGCCGCGAACATAGTTGTTCTCGTTGGAATCTACGCAGGCTGCCTCTGGCTATTGAAGCCGGAACCGGAGGATCTGAGGGTAGCCGAGGCTGTCAAAAGAAGAGTAACGGCCGCCTGGCCCTATAGACAAATGCCGAAAGAGACTAATTGAATGGATAAGAAGCCAAAGGTAGTCGTCGTTGGCCTCGATGGGGGAACGTGGGAACAGTTGAAGCCCTTGATGAACGACGGCGTGATGCCCCATCTGGTCAGCCTTACAGAAAACGGTGTGAGTGGCATTCTGCATTCAACCCTACCCCCGTGGACGCCTACGGCCTGGTCCTCATTTGCAACAGGTAAGAACCCAGGGAAGCATGGCGTTTTCGGTTTTACCAGACGCAACCCCGACGGTTCCAAAGCGTGGGTGAGCAGCAGGTCCATCCGAGCCTCCACCCTCTGGAGAATCCTCAGCAGCCAGGGATGGCGGGTGGGACTTCTTAACGTCCCCCTCACTTACCCGCCCGAGGAAGTCAATGGTTTTGTTGTCTCAGGGTTTCCCACCCCGGCCAGCGCGGCTGATATCACCTACCCCAAAGACCTGCTAGCCGAGCTTGAGGCGGCCATCGGAAGCTATATGGTGAGCCCCAGGCTGGACGACGCTTTCTTGACGTCAAAGACGGAGGAGAACGACGTCGGGGATCAGTTGCGAGAGCTGAAAGAGATGACCAGGACCAGAGGCGAAGCCCTTTTCTGGCTCATGGACAACCACCCAACAGACTTCTTGATGGTCGTCTTCGTGGCCCCGGACCGCATACAGCATGCCTTTTGGAAATGGCTTGACCCTTCGTGTCCTGAGTATGCCCTTCCTGAGGCACGCAAGGCCAGGAAGACGGTCGAGGAAATCTACCGGATGATCGACGAGCTGATAGGCAGGCTTCAGCAACGATTGGACGAGAACGGGTCCCTCTTCGTTGTGTCCGATCACGGCTTCGGTCCTCAGAACAAGCTGTTCTTGACCAACAAGTGGCTTTCGCAGATAGGACTGCTGCGGTATGAGCGTGGGAAGAGGCTCTTGCGGGCAGCCTGCGAGAAGGCAAAGTTGTACGACAACAGATTGCTGAACAAGGTGGCTCCAGGCCTGGCACGCCTCAGGAATGACCGGTGCATCAACAGGGGCAAGACCCTGGCCTACGGAAGCCGCGTCGATGAGTCCGGTATCTACTTCAGCAGTCCCAACGGCTCCTCACACCCCACCCTTGCTCAAGAGACCATAGACCGGCTGAAGGCAGTGAAAGACCCGGACACCGGCGAGCCGGTGGTAGAAGACGTAGTAAGGAGAGAGGACGTTCTGACCGGGCCCTTCGTCCAGCAGGCCCCCGACTTACTGATTCGATGGAGCAGGGGATACTACGGGGTCAATTTCGACTCCATCCATCACCATAGCTGGGTCCTGCCTGTGGGGACAGCGAATGGCGACCACAGAGAAGATGGCATCTTCGCCGGCTGGGGCAAGTCCATCAGGAAGGGCGCCCACACAGACGGTTCGATCGTCGATATGGCCCCGACCATACTCCACGCGTTGGGCTTGGCCGTGCCAGACGATATGGACGGGCGAACACTAATCGAGATCTTCACCGAAGACCATAACTCCCAAAACCTGGTTACCTACTCGGAGGGGTCTGCGTCAGAGTCCACTGAACAAGACGATGTATACTCCGCAGAAGACGCCGCAGAGATCCAAAAACGGCTGGAGGCCCTGGGCTATGTGGAATAGGGGTTGACCGCATCCAAGATGAGCGATCCTTCCGTCTCAATCGTAATCCGAGCCAAGAACGAAGTCGGCTCCATCGGGAGAGCCTTGCACGCCGTTTTCTCCCAGGACCTGAAGCCGGCCGAGGTCATTGTCGTGGACTCCGGCTCAACCGACGGTACCCTCGACGTCGTCAAGCGGTACCCGGTCAAACTGGTGTCCATTCCTCCGGAGGCATTCACCTTTGGCTACGCTCTGAACGTGGGTACGGATAACGCAGCAGGTGAACTCGCAGTCTACCTGAGCGCAGACGCCGAACCCGCAGACGCTAAATGGCTCAACAACCTGGTCGCCCCTTTTGCTGACCAGATGGTGGCAGGCGTGTACGGCAAACAGGTCGCTTACCCGGGACACAACCCCATAGAAGAGTGGAAGCTGGCAAGGATCTACGGACCACTGAAGCGAGTCCAGACTGACAACCCCTTCTTTTCGAACGCCAATTCCTGCATCCGCAGAAGCGTCTGGCAGCAGACTCCGTTTGTTGAATCCCTGCCGGGGACGGAGGACCACGTTTGGGCCAAGAGCGTCCAGGGTCGAGGCCTCTCCATCGTCTACCAGCCCGGGGCGGTGGTCTTCCACTCCCACCGGACAGGGCTGAGGGATATGTACCGGCGCAGATTCAGGGAAGCTCAGGGGCTTCGCTTGACCAAAGGAGGCTGGTGGTGGGTCTTATCCAGGCTGGCGCATCCGCCTCTGCGTGGATGGGTTTCCGTCGCATCCTTCTTGATAGGGCGCCGTTACAGCTACAGATGGGTAGGTTATGCGCTGGTATCAGAGACCCTGGAATGGTGGGCCTCTATCGCCGGCAGCATCGGGATGCAGACGCCTGGAGGCGAGGCATCCCCGGCGAGCGCCCGATCACTGGTCGACCTTGGACGACCAGCGCCGTCAGTTAGTCCAGAAGGCTCCGGCATGTCCAGAACTGAGTTGTCCGGTGGCGACCATGGCGAAGTTGAAGGGGGAGGGCAGACTAAGTGCGAATCCTCGTAGTTTCGGGCCTGTACCCACCCCAGACGGCAGGCGCCGCCGAGTTGTTCACTTCATGGATAGCGGAGGCCATGAGGGCGAGGGGCCACGAGATGACTGTGCTTACGAGCTGGCACGGCCTCTCGGGACCGGAGACCGGCGTCGATGCCTGGAGACTGCTCAGGTTCCGCCCCAGCCAGCGTTTTGACTCGTCGGCTTCTGTTATCTCCCAGCTTCGATCGGCCTACCTTTACTACCAGTGCCACAACTGCCACCGCAACGGCGCAGTAATAGACCGGGCAATCCGGAAAACGGACCCTCAGATCATCTACCTTGCAGAGCCCAGCGGGTTGGGGCTGAACTCGGTCATACGAGCCACGAACGCCTCCCGTTTGCCGGTAGTAATTCACCTGCACAACTACTGGCTGCTCTACCTTCGGGACCCGTCGAGCGAGCAGTCACGTTTTGGCAACACTTTGCTCAAGAAGATACTCGTCGGCCCGGTCCCCGAGGTCAATTATACTTCCATGATCGCAGTCAGCCGCCTGGTCAAGGACGAACACGTTCGGGCCGGTTTCCATGACGACCGGATAGAGGTGATACACAATGGGCTTCCGCCGTCTACACTGCCTCAGGCGGCTGAGCGGCCGAGACCAAGAAGACGGGGCTTCTTGTTGGCTGCGCGCCTGGTTGAAGAAAAGGGGATACACGTCGCAATCCAGGCACTTGCTATTCTCGTCAAGGAGCTCGGATACGGTGATGCCCGGCTGGATATCGTGGGAGACGGCCAGCCCGCGTACCTGGAGCAACTGAGAGAACTCTCACTCCGCCTGGGGATAGGCGAAAACGTCGATATGCGAGGCAAGCTCGACCGGGAGACCCTGCTGGAACAGTCCGCCGATTATACAGCAGTGCTCTTGCCATCCCTCTGGAAAGAACCGTTTGCCACTACTGTTCTGGAGTCGATGTACATGGGCGTCCCCATCATAGCTTCTCGCCTGGGAGGGCATGTCGAAATCATCGAGGACGGCGGGAACGGTCTGCTGTTCAACCCCGGTGACGCTGCGCAACTCGCGCAGAAGATGCACATGCTCTTGGCAAACCCCGAGCTACAAGAGACAGTAGCGGGCAACGCCCTGGTGTTTGCAAGGAGCCAGTTGAGGTTTGAATCCTTTGTTGAAAGAATCGAGTTGCATATGGAGAGGGCGCTCATCACAGCGAGCACGCCGAATGAAAACGGAGAGGCTCTGGCTCGCCCCCTGACACGTAGCGCCGGCAAAGGCCTCTAGGGGCGCCCATGTACCATCAATCGAGAAGGTGGGAAAGGGCCTTCGGCCCTCTGGTCGCCATCCTGGGGATAGTCGTACTGGAGGTACTGGTCTATCTGCTTCCGTCATTGGATACGCGAATGTCTGTTGCGGCTCTGGGCGGTATCGTCACGGTCTTCTTCTTGCTCATCTGCCTGACACGCCTGGAGTGGGGACTGGCAGCCCTCCTGCTTCTAGGCATCTCGTTCGCAAAGATACCCCTGTACACACAGGAGTTCGCAGGTATCTACCTCAGCGAGCTACTGGTCCCGTTCTTCCTGGCTGTTTACCTGTTGCGGGTCCTTACACGGCGCCAGGGCCCCACCGAAGACTCCGCCATCATACGTCCTCTCCTCCTGCTGTCAGCTTTAGCGATTTCGTCATTGCTCTACGGCAATCTCATGTGGGACCGGACCGTACCCACGAACCATCGTTATTTCATCGTTCAGGTCGTCGGTGTGGTCTTGATCATCCTTCCTGTTTCAACCTTCATCCTGTTTGCCAACGGTTTCGACGTCAGGAAGCACCTCAGGAGGTTGTTTCAGCTATCCGTGGCCCTGCCTTCACTGGCTGCGGTAGTAGTAGTCCTCGCCTTTGCCGCATCATCCCGCGATCAATTGGTGGCGTATGCTTTGTACGGCTGGAGAGGCATTGTAGACACAACCCCTGTGTGGGCTTCACCTTTCACTTCCTGGAGCACCCTGGGTTTTCTGGCGATACCGCTGGCCTTCTCCGCGAGTGTCTACACTACACGGCTTCGGACCCGCGTGGTCATGTGGGCTTTTCTGGCCCCTCCTTTGGTCCTCACCCTCGCCAGCCTCAAGATAGGCGGGTTAATAGCCACGTTCAGTAGCCTGGCGGTGGTCGCCTGGTTCCGTTCCAAGAGGCTCTTTGCTGCTTTGCTCATCATTGCCGCGATCCTCGCGGTCGGCGAGACAGTGGTCACCGATGGGGGCACGGTGGCCGCATTGATCGGCAATGCGGAAAAGAAACAGAGTTTCGACCGGTTGGGCATCTTCAAGGATGGTCTGACCATCTGGCTCACAAACCCGGTACTGGGCGTGGGCCCAGGCAACTACTACTCATACTCCTACCGCTATTCCTCTTTCCTGAACGTTATCGCTGGCAACTCGAGACTGGCCGGCGAACAATCCAACCCGTACGGAAACGCTCATAACGGCTACATCCAAATACTCTCGGAGTTGGGGATTGTCGGGTTTGGCCTGTTCTTGTGGTTCCTCGTAGCGGCCCTGCGCCGAGCGGCCTCGGCCGTCCGCGGAGCGGAGACCCTGTTGGAGAAGGCGTTCGCTACTGGCGCTCTGGGCGCCGTCGCGGGAATGCTTATCGATATGTTCACCATGCACGGTGTATACTATTCGGTGTCCGCTGAGGGATACTCCACCTTCGTGGCGGGCATGTATGTCTGGGCGGCCCTTGGGATGCTGGTGGCCCTATCCCGGCGACAGAGCGCTCAGAATCCTGGCAGGGCAGAGGGTCTCGATAGGAGCAGTCAATCAGAGCCGAAGCAGTATTGGGCCAATGGGGCAAGGTGCGTTGCCATCCCTGCCCCGGAGGCGGGTCTTCGAAGGCGATCAACACACGGGAATTTGAGTATCTATGAACGCTAAGCTGGGGAGACCGGAAGTCTCGGTGGTTGTCCCTTCATACAATACCAAAGGGACGATCTCCCGGTGTCTTGAATCGTTGCTGGCACAAGACGCCGGTGAGCCGTTCGAGGTGATCGTGGTAGACAGCTCAACTGATGGAACTGATTCGCTGATTCGTTCACGCTTTCCATCTGTTTCTTTGCTCTCCATGAAGACGAAGGTTTTGCCGGGAGCCGCCCGCAACCTGGGTATCAAGAAAGCCAGGGGCGACGTGGTCGCCTTCGTCGACGCAGATTGTGTGGCTGACCGGTCCTGGCTGGCCGAACTGATGAACGCATACCGGTCAAACGGCTGCGACGCAGTAGCTGGCTCCGTAGCCAACGCCAATCCGGAAAACCTGGTCGGGTGGGGCAGCTACGCTATCGAGTTCAGCCGGTATCACCCGAAGAGCCCAGCGCGGGAGCTTGACAGCTCTGCTTCCTGCAACTTGTCGGTACGGCGCCATGTCTTTGAGAGTATTGGGTGCTTCCAGGAGGCCATGTTTGGCTCAGAAGATATTATGTTCACGCTGGCCATGACCAGGAGCGGACTGAGATTGGTCTTTTCCCCTTCTGCAAGGGTCTCCCACATCAACCGGGGGGGGATCCGAGCCTACTTGAGCCACCAGTACCTTCTTGGACGCTGCACCGGCGCCGCCCGGATTTTGCTGAATATGCCGGGGGCCTGGGCTCTCAAGACCATATTGCCCTTACCGGCTTTCGTGGCTCTGAGGCTCGCCCGGATCACATCCCAGTTGGCCAGATGGGAGCGATTATCGCCTCCCAGGCTTACGGGAGCTGTCTGTCTGGCTGCAATCGGATTGATGGCGTTCTCCCTGGGAGAATGCGCAGCCGCCACACGCCATAGACTATCTCGCGGACACGATACCATGGAGATTGAGATGAGGGGACTTCGTTGAACCCGATCTGGAGAGATTCACTTCACGTTCCGGCGCATCGGTTTGTTCTCGCCCGGGGAGTGGAACAGGCAGTCCGGTTGGGACTCCTCGTATCTCTGGCTCTGGTCTCCATGTCTGTCGGGTGCTCCGCCGGAGCCACTCCAACTTCTATCCCAAAGACAGTTGTCGAGCAACAGCCCTCGGCGCCTCGCCCAACGGCGCAGCCGACCGCCACGCCGAGCACTGGAAACAGCATCGCTCCGGGAAGTTCGGCCACTGCACCGGGCCCTTCTGGCGACGTCAAAACACCTCAGATCTCCGGAGGCGTCATTGCGACCCCGACCGCCACCGTGGCGGCAGCGACACCTGCCAGAGCCCCATCGTCTCCCAACGTCGTAGAGTCCGTTCCGCCAACCGACAGGACCGGTGGCCCTGGGGCAACGGCCACGGCCGAATCACGTCCCAGGACAGCACAGGTTCCGGCATCCCCACCGACCAAGCCCAGGAGCACAGAAGCTGTCCGGGGTGCCCAGTCCCCCTACGGTGTCAACGACTGGAACTTCACCGATGAAGCTCTCAGCGCGGCCCAGGAGGCCGGAATCGCCTGGGTTCGCCTTCAGGGGGTGCTCTGGAGGAACATCGAGCCAGTACAGGGGCGGTTCCAATGGAACAGCGGTCCGACGTCGAAGATAGATGACTACATGGCCCAGGCCGCGCGCTACGGGATGAAGGTGACGGCCCCCATCTCTTTGGCCCCAGACTGGGCCAAGCAGCCGGGCCTGGAATTGCCTCGGCCCGACGCGTTTGCCGGCTTCGTAACCGCGTTCCTGGAACGCTATCCCGGCCAAATAGCAGCGGTGGAGGTCCTGGCGGAAGAAAACACTGGGACTTGGCCGGCGACCAAAAACAGGGATGCTATTAACTACGCTCCGGTGCTCAAGGCGTCCTATGCGGCGGTCAAACGGGCCAGCCCGGACACCCTGGTGGTCATGTCATCTCTCTGGGGTTCCCCCGAGGGCTACCTGGAAGACCTCTACAACCTGGGGGGCAAGGGCTATTTTGACGTGGCCAACTTCCACTATTATCCAGGCAGCCTGCCGGCCACATACAACTTCACCATGTGGGCCAGTCATCTACGAACAGTGATGGAGAAGTACGGCGACCACGAAAAACCAGTCTGGCTCACCGAGTTCGCCTGGACTGCCACCAGTGAGAATCGATTAGATGGCGCCAAGTCCATCGTATCCCCCCAGGAAGTATCGGACAACATGTCCTACGTGCTGAACGCGTCCAGGAAATCCGGATTCATAGATAAGGTGTTCTGGTACGTTCTTCAAGATGACGACGGCATGGCGCTGATGCACGCCACCGGCAAGCACGCCTGGAAGAGCCCACAACCCCGTCTGGTGGGTGATATCCAGCCAGAGTCAACCGCTCTGACCGTAGAAGGGGACTGGACCACGCGTTGGCCAAGAAGCGGCGCCCTATCGGTTGAAGGGGAGCAACTAGCCTATACGTCCCTGGCTCTATCGGGCGCCAATACGCTGGTCCGGGAGCTGCAAAGGGGCCTCCGAGGGACCACGGCCGCCGGCCATGGCTCCGGCGTTACCGTGATCAACCAGGACCAGACCAAGGATTTCAAGAGACAGCCCTACTATACATACATGGACTTCATCCAGGCTTACCCATCCTGGGGGATATCGGACATCAGTCCCCTCCCTGATCTGACCCCTCCCGCCCGGGAGCCCGTCATAGTCCGTAACCATGGGTTCGAGGAAGGACGGTCCAGTTGGTCGGGTGAGTTCACCATCGACCTGGCGGAGAAGCATTCCGGGCCCGCCTCGGCCAGGATGGAAAACCAGACTGGCGCCTGGACAAGGGTAATCCAGCCCGCCCTCGCGGTCGAGCCTGGTAGAAGCTACTTGCTGAAGGGGTGGGTCAAGATCGACCCGAGCGGCCGCGGCGATATGAGTGCGATGATAATGGCGAATCTCAACGATTCGTCAGGCAAGTTCCTGGCGCTTGTCCCCGGGAACTACTATATATACGATACGGCGGGAGCATGGAGAAGGATCGCGTACCCGTTTCGAACCACAGCCGGCGCAACGCAAATGATGCCGTTTCTATCGACAGACAAGGGGACCGGAGTAGCGTGGTTTGACGACATATCAGTCGAGCCCTACGACGTTATCTCAAGATGATGACCGCAAGGATGCTGCCATGATCTCGAACAGACCTGGAAGGTCCGTCACCCGGTGCACTAACCTATGCGCAATTGGAATTATCCTCGCGCTCAACCTGGTGTCGTTGGCTTCACCGGCTCCCGCAGCCGCCGCCAATGGATGCCATAAGGTGTTTGTCCCCCACGCGGTGACCAAGAGCCCGACTATAACCGGCCTGTCGCTGGGAGACCAGGGTCAGGGAGGCGCGATTCCGGCAGTCTCGACGACACCTCAGAACGCCGTTGCCGTGGTGAGCGCCGTCGGCGGAACTGCTGCCCCCGATGCTCGGGCTCAACCAGATAGCGCGAGCTCAGCGCCCCTGGCTTCAGCGTCCAGCCCCTCATCGCCTTACGGGATGACCGACTGGAACTGGCACGAGGACGCCATCGTCGCCGCCCAGGAGATGGGGGTCAACTGGATGCGGGTCTACGTCAACTGGCAGGAGATCGAGGTGATCCCAGGCTGCATAGATTGGATGGGACGGCTTGCCAACGTACGAGACGTCATGGCGCGGGCCAAAGCCCATGGTATGCAGGTCACCGCTTCCGTGTCCCTCGCTCCGGCCTGGGCGAAACAGCCGGGCCTGTTCTTGCCCCAGCCCCAACTACTGGCGAATTTCATTAGAGCGCTGCTGCAGAGATTCCCCGGCCAGATAGCGGCTGTGGAGGTGCTGGCAGAAGAAAGCACGGTGATCTGGCCGGCCACCAAGAACAGGGACGCTATTCTATATGTGCCCATCCTCCAGGCCGCCTATCAGGCCGTCAAGGAGGTGAGTCCGAGCACTCTGGTCACGACCGCATCTCTTTGGGGTTCCCCGGAAGGCTATCTCGAAGACCTCTACAGCTTGGGAGCCGGCGACTATTTCGACGTCGTCAACTTCCACTACTACCCAGGCGCCAAACCTCCCAGCGTCAATTTCAACTGGTGGATCAACCACCTGAAGAAGGTGATGGCGAGGCATGGCGATGGGGCGAAGCCCGTCTGGCTCACTGAGTTCGCCTGGACCGCGACTGACGAGTGGAGGCTGGATGGCGCCAATTCGATCATCCCTCCCCAACAAGTGGTGGACAATATGGTCTACGTGCTGGACTCCTCCATGAAATCCGGCATCGTAAGCAAGGTATTCTGGTACGTAATGCATGACGATGATGGAATGGCATTAATGCACTCTACCAACAACTACGCCTGGAAGACACCCCAGCCGGCCCTCGTCGCCGATGTCCAGGACAACTCGACCACTCTAACCGTGGCGGGCGACTGGACCAAGCGGTGGCCGCAGTATGGCACGCTGGTGGTTGACCAGGAGCAGATAGGCTATGCTTCCCTGTCTTTCTCGAGCGGCTCCACCCAGGCGCAGGCGCTATCCAGGGGCGTCAGCGGAACGACTGCCGCCAGCCACGGCGCGGGCGTCACGGTCTACAACCGGGATCAAACCGCCGACTTCAAGAGACAGACCTATTACGCGTATCAGGCCTTCTCCAGGGCCCATCCCACGTGGGGACCGTCTGACATAGCCCCACTTCCGGATGTGACCCTCCCCTCTTCGGGGCCAATCTCGGTGCGTAATCCTGGCTTTGAGGGGGGCAAAGTCGACTGGTCATCGGACAACTACTCGATTGATCTAACTGAGAAGCATTCAGGGTCCGCCTCGGCCAGGATGGAGAACACCACCGGCACGTGGAAGCGGGCAAGCCAGCCGGTCCTGACGGTGGAGCCCGACAGAACCTACTTTCTGAAAGCCTGGGTCAAGATAGACCCGAACGGCAGTGGTGATATGTACGCCATGGTTATGGCCAATCTCAACGATTCCACCGGGAAGTTTCTGACGGTTGTTCCCGGGAACTACTACATCTACGGTACTGCCGGCGTCTGGAGGCAGATCGCATACCCATTTCGAACACCTTTGGGGGCCACTCAATTGATTCCGTTCCTCTCCACAGACAAGGGGACCGGCGTGGCCTGGTTTGACGATATTTCAATTGAAACCTACGACGTGACGTCGCACCCCTGAAAAGGGCCGGTAAGGAGGAGGAAGAATGAGTTTTGTTACCACTCTTGGCACGGGGGTCAAACGTGTCGCAGAGAATCCCAGAATATTGGAGCGATGGAAAAGCGATCCTTTGGGCCTTTTCAGATACATCGTGGCGCATTACCGATTTGATCGTTCAAAGGTAGACACCAGGGGTTTTGTCGATCTCCTGGCGGGGAAGCAGGGTGCCGATCTCTGGAACGAGCAGAGCCCACTCTCGTATCCCTATGGATTCCTTTATTACATGATTCGGGGCTTCAAGCCCAACGTAGTGGTGGAAACTGGGGTCCACCAGGGAAGGACCACCCTGTGCACCCTTTCCGCCATGGAAAAGAACGGGTTCGGCGCCCTGTACTCCATCGAGCTCGGATCCCAGGAGGGCTTCTCTTATCAAGACCTATTGCCGAGAGAGCAGATAGGGAGCCTCGTTCCTCAGTATCTGCGCAAACCCTGGAATCTGGTTTGGGGCGATTCTAAGAAGGAACTCCCCGCCCTGTTAGAAAGGCTAGGAGAGATCGACGTCTTTCTACACGACAGCCTGCACACGGATGAACACATGTTGTTCGAGTACCGGACTGCGTGGAAACATCTGCGCAAAGGAGGTCTTCTACTGTCCGACGACATCGGTTTCGGGTTTCTCAAATTCGCTCGCGAGGTAAAGCACCCTTACGCTTGTTTCGGGGGCCTGCACAAGATCGGCGGGATCAGGAAAGACCGTTGATCGAGGTTATTGGCCGAAGAGAGCCATGCCGGCTTCTCTTCTTGTCAGATTGGCACATCATGAATGAGATAGGACCATGCGCATACTCTTTATAATCCCATACGTGCCTTCACCGATTCGGGTCAGGTCTTTCAATCTGATCAAGCATCTCTCGGTTCGCCACGAGGTCGTGGTTGTCACGCTTGTGCAGTCGGAACTCGAGAGGAAGCAGGCGACAGACCTGCGGAGATACTGCGTAGCGGTTCACGACGTGCCCATGCCCCGGTGGCAATCGGCGTGGAACTCCATCAGGGCGCTTCCTAGCGCAGTTCCGATGCAAGCTGCGTATTGCCTCTCAAAAGACATGGAACGGACGATTCGCGAGTTGCTGGACCGGGAAGGTGCGGGATTCGACCTGGCACACATCGAACACCTCAGGGCAGCCCATTACGGCTGGGAGATCTCCGATCTCCCCACCGTATTCGATTCTGTGGACTGTATCTCGCTCCTGCAAGAACGCACACTGAGGCAAAACCGTCGCCTGGCGCCCCGCCTTGTAAGCCTTCTGGAGTTGGGGAAGACCAGGCGATACGAGCAACGAGCTCTTCGGTCCTATTGCAAGGTCGTGACGACCTCGCCAATTGACAGGGAAGCGCTGCTGGCACTGCACCCCAACGCCAGCGTCGAGGTTCTTACCATCGGGGTCGATCTGGAGTACTTCCGTCCCCCGGGCATTCCCTGGGAGGCCAAGAGGCTGGTCTTCTCCGGAAAGATGAGTTACCACGCTAACGTGGAAGCAGTTCTTCACTTCTGCGGCCGTATCCTGCCAATCATTTGGGCGCATGACCCGGAAGTGCAGTTGGACATTGTAGGCAGTAACCCGCCCGCCGAGGTGGCCGCCATGGCCAGGGATCCCAGGATCACGGTAACCGGGTATGTCGACGACCTCAGGCCGTTTCTGGCTAGAGCGGCAGTTTCGGTATGTCCCGTTGTCTACGGGGCTGGGGTGCAAATCAAGGTCCTGGAGGCCATGGGTGTAGGCACTCCGGTGGTAGCTTCGGCTCAGGCATGCTCGACGTTGGCTACCAAGAACAGCATAAACATCATGTCCGCCAACGACCCCGAGGAGTTCGCCAGATCTGTTCTCCAAGTCCTTGGGGATGGCTCTCTGAGGACCAGGCTATCCTCTGGCGGAAGGACCTACGTGGAAGAGCATCATGATTGGAAGAACGTGGGGTATAAGCTGGAGACGCTCTATGAGGAGGTGATCGAGAGATGGAGGACACCCAAGAATGGTCACAACGTGGCAGGGGTCAGTTCCCTCCCCATGCAGATCAAGAGCGAGAATCGTCTATCAAAGCTACATTGATGGCCTATGATATGGTCAAGAGGATCATTGACATCATCGGATCGGCGGCTGGGGTCGTTGCCCTGGCTCCCCCGTTTTCCGTATTTGGCCTGCCGGTCA
>ORJL011829594.1_pt1 | contig 22017 bp, 20 predicted proteins | sample 1779941 | NCBI WGS metagenome assembly ORJL01 (sample SAMEA104232317, study PRJEB22302) | groundwater metagenome | biome: forest; feature: aquifer; material: groundwater | place: USA | collected 2011-08-07 | depth 5.8 m
ACGGAAACCATCTCCGCATCCCCTTCAAATATTGCTTTTTCCGGTGTTACCACTTTAAGATGTAAACTAGCCACCTTTAAATTTTAACTTTTTAAAACCAATGTTGCAAGGCTAAATATGGAGAACTCAGAAGACCCCGAAATCCAGGATGAAAGTAAAAGAAACTTCTTAAGGGGTAAGTTCAAAGAGGCAAAAAATGAAGTGCCTGAACCTGAACCGGAACAAACCCCGGATAACCCCGGAAAATTACTTGACGAAAGAGGAGGAGTTACCCGCAGGGGATTTCTTATAGGAGGTGCCATAACCAGTTTGGCTGCATTTTTAGGTTTGACTACGATTGCAGAGGGTCAAAAGAAAAACGCTTCCAAGCTCCCGGAACAAAAACCTCAAACACCCCCAACTCCTACAAAAACTATAACTACCTATTCTACCCCTGAGAAACCTACTAATTTAGAGGCCCTTTCTGATCATGATTTATTAAATAGGGCCCTAAGTTTGCCTATTGAGAGTCCAAAAAGGAAAGAGGCTGAGATTGCCTATCATCAAAGGGCAAAAACCTTAGACCAAATTCATAAAGGTTTCTGGGTTATCAATTATTTCGGAAGTGACCAGGACAACCATCGCCACCTTCGGGCAGAACTTATCGACAGGCGCTTTAAATTAAGACAAGAGGGGAAGATACAGAAATCACCCAAAATCCCTCAGGAAATGATAAATTGGGCTATAGAACAAAAGACCCACCCAGAAATTCTTGCCCTTTGCCTGGAAAACGAAGAAAGGGCAATGAGGATTATCCAAAAACTTATTGACAAATCATACAGGGAAACAGGGAATATCGGAAAGTTCCGGCCGGATTTTGTGGATCCGGAAAGATTTAAAGAACTTCCTGCCGATCTTCAAAAGGCTATTACTGAGAAAAAAGTTGCAGCTGATATTTTAATGATTAACGCTGCCGGACTGGCAAAATTAATTTGCACTGAGACAGGTTTGGGATTTCCTATGGTAGTAGGCAAAGACCAAAAAGGCAATGACATCCGGGATATTATTACCTATGGCTTTACTAATACAGGTTTTAAAAGTGCAACTGAGCTGGCAAGTAAAAACCCTGGTAATCTGGCCGCTTTAGAGGAGTTACTCAGGAGCTTGCAGGATAAAACCGGCCTAAACTTCTCTGCCGGAAATATCTCGGGATCCAGCATGGGGGATGGGGACATCGACCAGGGTGCTATCGGACCTCAATTTATGCCAAAAACAGCCCTCACTGTGAAAAAGCTTTTTGAAGATGTAGGAGAAGATTTTAACATTTTAGATCCGGCTGACGGGATTGTGGCAGCCTGGGTATTTCTGGCCTTGAGCCAGCATTTATCTAACAGGCCCGGGAAGGATTACCGTGAAGGGTACGTTAAAGGCCTGGCACCTGTCACCACGGAGTACCGGCAGTTTGCCCTGGGTAAATGGAACCAGAACCAAAAACAGATTAATGATATTCTTGCGGCTGCCAACGACTTTGCCCCAAAATTTTTAGGCCCTTTAATTTATGACCAGTCCTTTACAACTTTAAGTAAAAATTGATAGTATAAAAATATGGACAGTCCCGAGGTAAATATTCCGCAGGAAGAACCGGTAAAAAAACATAATCCAATACTAAGGCTTCTTGGGGTCCTGGGACTTTTTACCAGTACTGCTTTAGGTAGAGCAGCCTGCGGTAACACTCCTTCCGAACAACAAGGAATTCAATACGGCCAGCAGAAGGTCGAAAGAGATGCCAAGGACACCCAAAAAGCTGCTGGTTCAAAACAGGCAGAAGAGATTAGGAAGCAGGTTAATCAAGCTCTTGACCAAAACAGCAAACCTTTCGCAGAACGTTAGTTTTTAGTAAATTAACAATTTCCTTCGGTCTTCCGGCAAAAGTATTTCTGCTGTTGCAGCTGAAAGTTCTAAAGCCGGCTCAAGTTTAATCCCCAGTGATAATAAGTACCAAAGCTCTGCAACCAAATGGTTTCTTCGGGGTAATAATGCTGACCCATGTTCAAAGTTGATTATAAAATCATTAGCTGTATGTTCACCCTCTAAAATTAAGTGGGTGAAGTTGTGGATACCCCTGATAATTTTGTGTTCCAGCTCAGAAAGTGCCGGCAACCATAAAAATTTCCCCTCTATCCAAGCCCGCCTAAAAGCACAACCCAAATCCCCATGATGTTTATCCCCATGGCTACCGGGTAAAAATCCGGAGCCGAGTATTTTATCTACCCCTAAATCATATCTCTCTTGATGGGTATCCCCGGGCATCTGGGCAGCTATCCCATCTGCACCACCAAAAAATGAAGGGGCAGGAGAGGAATCATCAGGATTACGTTCATCCGAACAAAGCACCGGACTGCCGGGAACAACATTTTTAAGGTCGGGGCTCCCGGTTGGCATACGTATAACCGACCATCCTCTGGACTCAAAGTAATCAGTAGTTTGTTCTCTGGCTTGTTCGATCATATTTTCCCAAAAAAAGAAGCGGCTCCCGTAAGCCACGACAAGATATTATACAAACCCGCCTCCAAAACAGCAAGCTCTAAACCCCTTGAGAAACAACCTAAATTTGTAGTAATATCTTAAGGTTGTGAATGACCACAATTGCGAGGCTATAATTATTACCTGTATAGACTACCGTCTTCAGGATTTTATAAATGAATGGATAAATACCCGCTTTAACGGCAATCCTTACGACAGGGTCGCCTTAGGCGGTGGAATTTTTGATATTTTTTATATATTAAGGCAGATAGAAATCTCAGTTAAGTTACACCATGTCAAGAAAGTTATTCTTATAAACCACGAGGATTGCGGGGCTTACGGTAAAGCCGGGACCTATGAGAAACATCTTGAGGATTTAGCTGCGGCAGAAAAAAAGATAGAGGCTCTTTTCGGGCTGGATGTTGAAACATATTATCTGCACTTGGATGGAGTATTTGAAGAGGTTTCAAGAACAAACCCCAAAACGGTAATTAGTTCGGGTTAATCTTAATAAATCCTTCTGCATAATTAACATTAATCTTTTCACCCAACATCTTACCTGCTTTTTCCATAAAACTTTTAATCTCCTCAGGATTTTCCACCTGGCTTTTGTGTTTTAAAATAGCTTTTAACTTTGTTTCAAAAGTTTCCGTTATATCCACAAAATAATTAGTGTTTTGAAAGTTTACCAATAAAACTTCAGAAACCTTATGAGAGGGAAGGCCTTCCTCCAAAAGCTCAGGAAATGTTTTAGTATTGCGGGCAAAAGGGAAGATTGCGTCCAAAGTGGCCTGGCCGGCGGCCCTGTGGTCCGGGTGGTTGATGAAGCCCATCTTTGCGTCATACAAAAAAGAGGGATCCATAGTAATCACCACGTCAGGCTTAAGTTGTCTTATAACCCGGACAATTTTCTTTCTAAGCTCCAGGCTGTTTTCCAGCTCTCCATCTATATAATCCAGGAAGATATTTTCCTTAACCCCTAAAATTTTCGCCGCCTCCTCCTGTTCACTCCGCCTGATAACTTTAAGCTCCTCCGGTGTAATATTTTGGTCTTCCGAGCCTTTGGACCCGTCTGTAAGGACTAAAAAATAGGCTGTAGCACCTTCACTTACCCACTTGGCAACAGAACCGCCACAACCGAATTCCAGGTCATCAGGATGCGCAGCCACTCCCAAAATAATTTTTCCCGCCATGTTTTGTTCCTCAGCCATCCGTAAATCATAATTGAACCTAAGGAGAGAATCAAGAATCTGATCTAGGATATTGTTAGTGTGGTGAAATCTACCTGATACGGCGGAATACCTAAGGCAATACCATGATCGGAAGCTTCCCGGTACTGTTCTTTCTTTGTCCGGTTAATTTTAAAAATCTTGTCGGCGAAGATAATGTAGTGGGTAGCATCGTTATTAAAGTCTGCATACCATGAGGTATGTTCAGTTTCTAAAGCCCTGCTTACTTCTTCGGCGTATTCATCTGCATAGCTTTCCGGTACCTCAACAGTGTGCAGCGTCCACTTGGAAAGCCAGGGAGTTTTGTCACCTTCCGTAACAGGTTCTTCTTTAGTCTTTAGAATCTTAACCTTTTCCAAAACAGATTTGTCTTTGAGGCTCTCCTCAATAATCACCCCGGTAAAATTCATATATTTATACTATTACCTAAGAAAACCCAAAGTCAAGATATTAAAAGTGGTGCTATAATAATTAATTAATGTCTGATCCTGAGGGAGAAGTACCGGATAAGATACAAACAGAAGTCTTGCTGCAGGCACTTGCCGAAGAACTTGGCTTTAAAGAAACTCCCGACCTTACAAAATACAGGCAAGCTTTAAAATCGGCAGACAGTTTTGGTGATTTTGTCGCCGGTTTAAGGGAATACCAAAGATCAGGAGAAGCAGTTGTAGATATGCTGCACAACAAAAACCGCCCCAAAGGGCAAATAGCCTTAATTTTAGCTTCAGCCGGTATCTATTACTCAAGGGGTATGTATGAAGACTTCCGTGAAGCCCTAGGGGATGCCATGTTATATGCTATAAATATTGGTTACATTGATTTAGAAGATAAAATCAGGGATATTTTATCCTGTAACCCTAAGTTCACCAATCCCGATCTTTGAAGTGAGTATTGACATCAATTTCTCCAACATGCATATAATTTAGTAAGTCCCATAGCGGGTTAGGTAGGTTGGGGCCAAGGGGCCAAGGATACCCGCAGTATCATAGGTCGCTTGTTAGAGTTGGAGTTTCCGTTTGTGCGACCGACAACACTTAGGGAATCGCTCTGGTCTGTCTAAGGGCTAAGCGTTGATTATCTTAAAATACGGCCTGTATTAGCCGTTTTCGAAGCAAAGAGTTGATATCGCTTTGAATGAGATAAAGATAATTGGTACAAATAGGCAGGAAAGCCGTTTGCTAATACAAGCAAACGGCTTTTTGGTTCCTGGAGTATAATCATCCCATGGGGATTGAGAGAAAATATTTTTTTATAGAAACTATTGCCCGGGATTATCCGGAGCTGGAAGATTGGTTTGCTGATCCGGAGAATATTTCAGCCCAATTTCAGGGAAACAAAAGACTGCTTTCTGCCAGGGAAAAAATACACCTTTTTGGCGGGGAAAGACAGATAAAAAATAATTTAGAACATTTACCCAAGCCTCTTCAAAGCCTTTACCTTACTTTATTATCTTCCAGAATAGACCCTATGGTTTTAACAGAGATAGCTTTATTTAACGAGATGCTGGGAATAAACCCACATAAACATTTTTTTAGCAGATTGGACAATACCCAAGCCATGGCCCGGGAGGCTTTTTATTCTACTAAAAGACCTCTTCGTACCGGGGAATTAACAACCGTCAGTGATTTGACCTATATTCTCAGGCTTACCAATGCTCCGGATGTAGTTATAGTCAGTAAAAACAGGGAAGGTTATCTGACTACTGATAAAGGGCTTAGTACCAATGCTGAGCAACTTCAAAAAATCCGGGCCGGAAGATTCCCCCTTAAGAAACTAATCCCCAACCTAAATTAGTTTCAGGTAAATTCCATGCTTTCACATTGGAAGCGGGAAGCTAATATTTCACTTGCAAAAGTGAATTGATGCTACTAGTATAAAGAGGTCATGGTAGAAAAACCTCAAAACAGCTTATGGGGAATTGATACCCAAGGCAGAAGGGGCTCTCTGGCTTCTGATGCCTTACCGGGTTTGCCCTCTGCTGATCAAGTTCGACAACAAGCAATAGAACTCGACCGGGAGTTTCAAGAGGAATTAATAGAAGGTATCTTGGGTCAAACTGTAGAATAATATTTTAGGCTTTAACTTCTTCAATCGTGCCTTTCATGTAGAAGGCTTGTTCGGGTTTGGAGTCATGTTTACCATCTAATATTTCTTTGAATCCTTTAATTGTGTCTTTAACTGAGACATACTTTCCCGGCCTGCCTGTAAAAGCCTCTCCCACAAAGAAAGGTTGGGTCAAAAACCTCTGGATTTTTCTGGCCCGGGAAACTGTCTGTTTATCTTCAGCCGAAAGTTCTTCCATACCGAGGATTGCAATAATATCCTGAAGTTCTTTATACCTTTGAAGCACCTTTTGCACCCCTACTGCTACATCATAATGTTCCTGTCCGACAATCTCCGGAGCCAAAACCCTGGAATTAGAAGATAGCGGGTCAACAGCAGGGTAGAGGCCCTGTTCTGCTAAGCCCCGCTCGAGTGCAACTGTTGAATCAAGATGGGCAAAGGTAGTTGCAGGTGCCGGGTCAGTATAATCATCCGCCGGGACATAAACCGCCTGGACGGAAGTGATAGAACCCTTCTTTGTAGAGGTAATCCGCTCCTGCAGAGCTCCCATTTCTGTAGCCAGTGTCGGCTGGTAACCTACAGCGGAGGGAATCCGGCCAAGTAACGCTGAAACCTCAGAACCTGCCTGGGAGAAACGGAAGATGTTATCGATAAATAAAAGCACATCTTTGCCCTGTTCATCACGGAAATATTCCGCCATGGTAAGACCTGATAAAGCTACGCGTAACCTGGCTCCGGGAGGCTCATTCATCTGACCGAAAACCATAGCCGTTTTATTAATAACCCCGGAATCCTTCATCTCGTGGTAAAGGTCGTTTCCTTCCCGGGTCCTTTCACCAACTCCGGTGAAGACCGAGTAGCCCCCGTGTTCTGCAGCGATGTTACGGATTAACTCCTGGATTAAAACGGTTTTTCCGACCCCCGCGCCTCCAAAAAGGCCTACTTTTCCGCCCTTTACAAAGGGGGCAATAAGGTCGATAACTTTAATTCCTGTTTCTAAAATCTCTGCTGAAGTTTCCTGCTCTTCAAAGCTAGGGGCAGGTCTATGAATAGGGGATCTTTTCTTGGTTTTTACTTCCCCTTTATTATCAATGGGTTCACCTAGGACAGAAAATAGCCTTCCTAAAACTTCCTCACCAACAGGGACAGAAATAGGGGAGCCGGTATCAGTCACTTCCAACCCTCTGACTAAACCGTCAGTCGGGGCCATAGCCACAGCACGGACTAAACCGTCACCCAAATGCTGTTGGGTTTCTAAAACCAGTTCGCTTTTACCGTTTTTAACGGTTAAGGCATTATAGATTGCCGGCAAATCCTTGCCGAACTGAATATCCACAACTGCACCAATAACCTGAGCTATTTTACCTTTGTTCATATTTATTCTAGGGCTGCTCCTGCCGATGTAATCTCCAGAAGCTCATTAGTAATTGCACCTTGGCGTACCTGATTATATGTAAGTGTTAAATCCGAAACAAGGTCTTTGGCATTATCTGTAGCATTTTGCATAGCGATCATTCGGGCTGAATGCTCAGAGGCTTTGGTTTCTAAAAGCGCCTGGTAAATTTGAGTATCAATTAGATGGGTCAAAGCAAAATCTAAGACTTTATCCGCATTTGGCTCAAAAAGAAAATCTCCGCTTTTGCCATTTGCCTCTTTGTCGGTATCAGTAAGGAGGGAGGCATCAATTGGTAAAAGTTTAACTATCTTTGGCTCCTGTTTAAGGGTTGAAATAAAGTCAGGATAGACAAGATAGACTTCACCTATCTCTCCTTTATCAAAAGCTGAGATCAGAAAATTTCTAAGTCTTCTGGCCTGATTAAAATCTATATGTTCAAAACTTTCAAAATCAGCCTTCAAATCCTTACCTGTCCTTACCACAAAATCCCTTCCTTTTTTCCCAACTGTATAAAAGACAATATTTTTTCCTTCGCCTTTTACCTTCAACTCCTCACTCAAAGCTCTTATCAGGTTTGTATTTAATGCTCCGCAAAGCCCTTTATCTGTAGAAAAAATAAGTACCGCCACCTTCTCTGATCCATTTGAGGCCAAAAGCCTGTGTATTTCAGGATTAATTCTTTCTGAAACCTGAGAAAGGGCATAATTTATTACCTGGCTGTAGGGCCTGCCTGCCAGGGCCTGGGTCTGTGCCCGTCTCATCTTTGTAGCCGATACCATCTGCATAGCCTTGGTAATTTGGGATGTATTTTTAACTGATTTTATTCTTCTTCTTAAATCCCTTGTACTTGGCATATTATTTCTCCGATCTCTTAAAGTCTTCTACAGCCTTTTTAGTCGCAGCTTCCAGCTTCTTGGTTAGTTTCTCGTCCAGCTCCTTTTTTTCAGCAATTTCTTTAAGAAGCTCTTTTTCCTTAAGCTTTAGGTTGCTGATATATTTGGCTTCAAAAGTCCGGACTTTTTCTACCGGAAGCTCATCCAAAAACCCCTGGGTTACAGCCCAAAGGATAACAATCTGGTCCTCAACCGGAACCGGCTGGTAGGGGGGCTGTTTTAAAATTTCGGTAATCCTTTTACCCCGTTCAATTTGGGCCTTAGTACCTGCGTCAAGGTCAGAAGAAAACTGGGCAAAGGCCGCTAATTCCCTAAATTGTGCAAGGTCAAGACGAAGCTTTCCGGCTACACCTTTCATTGCTTTATTTTGGGCAGAGCCTCCGACCCGGGAAACGGAAAGCCCGACATTTAAAGCCGGCCTCATCCCGGCAAAGAAGAGGTCTGATTCAAGATAAATTTGCCCGTCAGTGATGGAGATGACATTGGTTGGTATATAGGCAGAAACATCCCCGGCCTGGGTTTCAATGATAGGGAGGGAAGTTAGCGACCCTCCGCCAAAATCTTTGCTCATCCTGGCTGATCGCTCAAGTAGCCTTGAATGAAGATAGAAAACATCTCCCGGGTAAGCCTCGCGGCCGGAAGGCCGGCGAAGCAGCAAAGAAACCTGCCTATATGCCCAGGCATGCTTTGACAGGTCATCATAAATAATTAAGGCATCTTTCCCTTGGTCCATAAAATATTCACCAATGGCTGTACCGGAGTAGGGGGCAAGGTACTGCATGGGAGCCGGGTCGGAAGCAGAAGCTGCCACAATGATCGTGTGTTCCATAGCCCCGTTTTCTTCAAGCTTGGCTACCAGTTGAGCAATCTTAGAAGACTTTTGGCCTATGGCGACATAAATACAGATTACGTCCTTCTGGTTGATGATTGTGTCGAGAGCGATAGTGGTTTTTCCGGTGTTGCGGTCTCCGATAATAAGCTCACGCTGGCCGCGGCCGATGGGGATCATGGAATCAATTGCCTTTATACCGGTCTGAAGAGGTACTGAAACACTTTGCCTGGCGATAACCCCAGATGCCACTTTTTCTACCGGGTATGATTGCTTAGTTTTAATAGGGCCTTTGCCGTCCAGGGGTTTACCCAAACCGTCAACAACCCGGCCCAGCATCTCCTCACCCACAGGAACCTGGAGCAGCTTGCCTGTAGTTTTTACCTCATCACCTTCTTTTATCCTGGTAAAATCTCCCAGGATAATGGCACCGACACTGTATTGCTCAAGGTTTAAAGCTAGCCCAAATATGCCTCCGGGAAACTCTATCAGCTCCGAAGCCTGAACTTCGGATAACCCTTCAATCCGGGCAATACCATCACCTACCTCAACAACTTTTCCCACATTCTGCTTTGCAGCTTTGGTTTTTAAGTTATTAATATCACTCTCAATTGATTTAATTAAATCGCTCATATAATTGCCTCCCTTAAGCTGGCTATTTTTTGGCCCAAGGAATCATCATACACCAAATCACCGATTTTTACTCTTATCCCCCCTACGAGTTTTTCGTCTAAAGTTGTTGAAACCTCAGTTACTTTATATTTTGCTTTCATGTTTTTCACTATTTCTTTGGTTTGAGAGTCCGAAAGGGGAGCAGCACTGGCAATCTCTAAAGTGTGTTTACCTATTTCAGTTTTCAGCATTTTCAGATACCAACCTAAAGCTGTAATTGCCGAAGAACCGCCTAAACTTTTTAAACTTATAACCGCCTCATTAACTTTTTTTTCTAAAAGTTCACCGTCTTTTGATAAGCTCATCTTAGCCATATTTTCAGCAATCTTTTTTAACCGTTTATCAATCCTCATATATAAATTTGAGAGCTTTGCTCATCTATCTTCATAATTCTTTAATTGATTTATCAATCAGATCTTTTTGGTCTTTCCCGGAAATAACCTTACCTGTTACTTTTTGCAAACTTAAAACTATCAAATCAGAAACTTCTGCCTTAATCTCCTGGTGCAAGGCCTCACGTTCGCGCTCCATTGCTTCTTCTGATTTTTTAACCATCCTTTTGATATCTTCCCCGGCTTTTCCATGCGCTTCTGCAATTATCTTATTTGCAGCCTCTGTGGCATCCTTGATAATCTCTTCTGCCTCTTTCCCGACTTTTTTTAGGGCCTCCTCGCGTTCCTCACCTATCTTCTGAAGTTTTATTTCAATCTCTTCTGCATTTTTCAGGCTTTCAGCGATTGTCTGCTTTCTTTTCTCCAGCATTCCCAAAATGGGTTTATAGAGAAACTTCTTTAAGATAAAAAGGAGTATAAAAAAGTTAACCGCTTGCGCAGCCAAAAAAACAGGTTTAACTCCGAAATCATTAAGAAAATCCATAAGTTAGCTGTCAGTTATTTTGTAAATGCAATAACTAGGGCGTAAATTGCGATAGCTTCGGCAAAGGCCATTCCTAAAAGCATTGGGGGTAGAATTTTGTTAGAAGCCTCGGGGTTTCTTCCGATTGCCTCAACAGCCTTCATACCAATTAAACCAATACCCAGACCAGGACCAAGTGCCCCAACGCCGATTGCTATTGCTGCTGGTAGATTTTCCATCTTTCTCCTTTCTTTTTAATGCTCTGCATGTTTTTCAGACAGCAAAGTCATAAAAACAAGCGTCAGCATCATAAATACTGCCGCCTGCACAAACCCAACTATTAATTCTAAAAAGTAAAATGGGAGTGGTACAACAAATGCAAAGATTCCTGCAATTGTTGCTAAAACAATCTCTCCTGCAAATATATTACCAAAAAGACGGAAAGAAAGCGACACCACCTTGGTAAATTCAGACACAATTTCCAAAATCCCTACAAACAAAAAAATAGGGTTTAGGGTAAACCACTTTTTTAAGTAATCACCAAGCCCTAAATATTTCAGGGCAAAAATATGGGTTAGGGCTACGGAAATAACCGCCAGGGCTAAAGTCATATTTAAATCAGAGTTTATAGAGCGAAGGTAGGGGACAAAGACCTCTTTTGCGCCGTGGTGTTCGTAAAAGCCGATTGTGCCAAAACCCGGAAAAAGACCCAGCCAGTTAGCAGTGATAATAAAAAGAAAAAAAGTCATTAAAAAGGGAAAGAAAGTTTTGGCCTTGTCGTGTGCTATGTCTTCCATCATCTGGTAAGCACCTCCGATAATTAGTTCCGCAAAGTTTTGCATTCCGGAAGGCACAAGCCTTAGGTTCCTGCCTACTAAAATTGCAAAAATAGCCAAGATAGCGGTCACCATCCAGGAAACCACCATAGTATTAGTAATAGGTAAAGGGCCGATATGCCCTAGGCTTTCAGCAACAAGTTCAATTTCCATAAATTTCTCCCGACCATTAATTGTACCTGAGGAAGTAAAACTACGTCAATAAATTAAACAGGGACACTTTCAATGAAGTGTTTTAATTGTCTTCTTAGCCTTGGGTCCTCAGAGTAAATCCCGTTATCCTGTACTCTGGCCCATTCATTCAACCGGGTAAGGTTATGTGAGGTGACCAAAGCGCTCCTGCTGTTTAAAATTCCTTTGGCATGGACCCTGGAGGGAAGAGTTGTAACTTTTAAATTTATTTCTGACCGGAGTATTTTCCAAAGTAGCCTTTTAACCTCATATTTGTAGGGAAAAAGATGGAAAAAACTCTCGTCAAGGCGGGAAGTATAAACCGAGATATCCACACCTTTTTTTGCTTTGTCTATCATTGCATCCAGAAGTTTCCCATCCGGCAAAAGCTGGGAAACAAAAAGAACCTGGGTTTCTTCTTCTTCAACCATGGAAATGGCTTTCTTGTAAATTAAGGATTTTGAGATTCCGCCATCTACCAAAAAATCATACCCTTTTACTGGTTCAAGGCTGTAATTTTCTTTTGGTTTATGGTTAAATCTGCCGATCAGGTCTTCGATCACCCTGACAAAATCCGGTTCCTCAGTTTTGGCAAGATAATCAATCCATCTAAAACAGCGGTCAGAGAGGTTACCTAAACCCCCTGCACACCAGGCAACTCTGCTGTCTACCGCAAATAATTTATGATGGTCTGCTTTGAAGAAATTTACGAACCATTTACGCCCTCTTAATGGAACAGAGCAATCCACCTTCACCCCGGATTCTCTTAAACTCCCCATCTGTTCAAAATTCCTTTCTTTGAATAATTTCTCCCCGGGGCTTAATTTCTTACCAGGCCAACCAACTTCAGTCTGAGTAATAAACCCGTATGAGGAACCATCGGTTATTACCTGGCCAAAAACTCTTCTTCTTGTTAAGTCTTTAAGCTCTTCGGTTATTTGGGGGACAAAATCCCTACCAGGCAGGTAAAACATGGTCCGGATCCGGACAGAACTTCGGGCATCATAAACAGCCCCTAAAAACTCCTGAAAAAATTCCATTGGCCCTTGTAACCTTAGTGGCCCCAAATCCCAGTCCGCAGGCAGAGAAAATTCAAAAGGTCTGTCGGCAACTTCCGCACTGATAGCCATGCATGAATTGTACACAAAACCCGGATTTTTTACTAAATAGGAATACTTTTTATGAAATCTTCCATCTGAACAGCTAGACGTAAATCTGTGGAACAAACTCCCAGTTCCTGAGTTCCGGCTCTTACACCACTCATAGTGAAATTATGGGAAGTAATCAAAGAAGCTCCAAGCTTAGTAAATAACCCCTTCGCATGAAGGTGTTTTGGGCTCGAGGTATGCAGAAGAATAATTTCAGATTTTTTTATATCCGAAAGTAAATGACTAAGCATAAAATTAAAAGGAAACGTAGAAAAAAGGTAGTCGTCACGGCGTATGGTATACAGAAAAACCTTTGTCCCATGCCTTGCTTTGTATTTCATAATATCTAAAAGCTTCCCATCCGGTAAAAGCTCTGTCACCATCCTTATTTCCTCATCTGCATCTTCCACTATCTCCACTGCAGTTTTATAAATTAAGGATTTACCTTTTCGCCCGCTGTCCACTAAAAAATGGTAATCCGGAATTGGTACAATTTCATAGTCGTCTTTTGGCTGGTTTTCATTTACCCGGGGGAAAAGGTCACAAAAAGCTGCCACCAAATCCGGATGATAAGTTTTTGCCATGTAATCAATACTTTCAAAATTTCCGTCATACATATTGCCGGCTCCGGCTGCTCCCCAGGCCACTTTTTCATCTATAACCACCATCTTTGTATGGTCAACATTTACAAATGGCATTAACCTTTTTGCTCCCCTCGGAGGGTTTACCCAAGTCCAATCTACACCTGAGTCTCTTAGGCCCTGGACCATTGCCTCATACTCTTTCCGAAATTCCCGGTGTTGCAGAAGCTCCAAAATACCTTCCCTCCCTTTTAAGAGGGTGCCTAAATCTTTTAAGATCCAACCAATGTGACTTTCTTTATCAATGAAACTTTGTGAATAGCCGTCAATCTCCATGTGTACTTGAACAAAGCGTCGCGCTGCCTCACTCAAATGCCGGGACAAATTATCTATATACTCCTTTCCGAATCCATAAACCATACTCCTTAACCAGACACTTTCCTCAGCCTCGTCAATAGATCTAATAAGATCGTGATAGAAAACTTTGGGGTGCTGCAAAATTAGCGGGGAATTAGTTTCAACTGGTTCCAGTACGGGTTGGTAATCTTCTGACCAACAACCGTGCTCAAAATTCATGCCGCCATCCTACCACAGAAAAATTATCCCTACAACCTCCAACACCCGATGTTCGATATCGATATTTGCAGGGCTTCTCAAAGAGAAACTTTGGTATATAATCAAGCTATGACGAGTGATGAAAAATTTAATTTAATCACCAGAAACCTGGAAGAAACCCTAACTTCCGAGGAATTAAAATCCTTACTTAAATCAGATATCCCCTTAAAACACTACATAGGTTTTGAAATATCCGGGAAGATCCATTTAGGAACCGGACTTTATACCATGCTTAAAATCAGGGATCTCCAAAAAGCCGGAGTAGAAACCATGGTGCTTTTAGCCGACTGGCATACCTGGCTCAATAAAAAACTGGATGGGACTTTGGGAACTGCTTCCAGGCTAGCCAGGGAATATTTTCAGGAAGGATTAAAAGCAGCCGCCCTCTGTGCCGGAGCAGACATTGAAAAAATAGAGTTTGTCTTAGGGAGTGAGCTCTACCAAAAGTCAGGGCTGGATTACTGGTCCGCCGTAATTAAAGTTTCAAAAGCTACAACCTTAGCCCGGATGCTACGTTCAACTACAATAATGGGACGGAAGGAGGGGGAGATTTCTGACGCGGCAATGTTGATCTACCCCCCGATGCAAGCCTCCGACATTTTTACCCTGGGAGTGAATCTTTCCCATGCAGGCACTGACCAAAGAAATGTCCATGTTGTAGCCCGGGATACTGCCCAAGAGGCAGGTTATATAAAACCAGTCGTCATTCACCATCATTTATTACAAGGTCTCTTAAAACCGGCTATTTGGCCAATACCCGAAGAAGACAGGGATGCAACTGTCGAAGCAATGAAGATGAGCAAGTCTAAACCTGACAGCGCTATTTTTATTCATGACACTCCTGAAGAAATAAAAAGAAAATTGGGTAACGCTTTTTGTCCGGAAGGAGAAGTAAAATACAACCCCATCCTTGATTGGGCCAAGAATCTAATCTTTTATGACGAAGGGTCTACCTTAGAAATTAAAAGGGATGAGAAGTGGGGAGGGAACCTAACTTACAACTCTTATGAGGAGTTAGAAAAAGATTATGCCGGGAAAGAGCTTCATCCCCAGGACCTGAAAAATGCCGTAGCTGATTGGCTTATTATTAAACTCGAGCCTGCCCGTAAATACTTTGAGGATCCTAAGAAAAAAGAGGCTTTGGAAGAAATAGAAAGGTTAACAGCAAGATGATGTATTCAAAAAAGTTCAGGATTTTTTGGATAATTTTATCCGCTGTAGCCGGAGGGGCCATTATTCTTCTTTCACTTTTACCTCTTTTAACTTCTCTTTAGGCTGAAAGTTTTAGCAATTAAAAATAGGAAAATATTTATGCCCATTGGCACCAGTAAAAACAAATCCGCCTGCCGGAAAAACTTTTGCAAGGTTACAAAATCACCATTTAAAAAATTTAAAACTCCGGGCATATACCCCAGGAAGTAAATTGCTAACGAAATTGCCACAAATACTGCTCCTATTCCTACTAAAAAAAGCAGAACTTCCTCCATATCTTTTTTACTGGAAAACATACTGTTACCTATCTGGAAAATAAGATATAAAGACAAAGCAATTTGCCAAAGAGGGCCGGTGGATAAGTTATCCTTACTGAGCCATAAAATCCCCATAATAACGGCAAGCCCTATTAAAAGGGGTGCTACCCCTATTAAAGTCCTTCTTAAAATATCCGTCTGGCCTATTTCTACACTTCCCAAACGGATTTCTTCCCCCTCAATTTCCGGCAGGATTGTTATTCTTCCAACCGGCACGAACATAACTGCGGCAACAAAAAGATGGGCAAGCTCATGGATAATCGTCCCCGGCAGAAAAATAAAAGCCAAAAGATTAACTGTCATATTCCGGCTTCCTGTTAACCTGTAAAAAAACCTTCCCAAGGCAGAAATTAAAAAACGGGATAGAAGAAAAAGGATTAAAAGCTCGGAAAAAAATAAAGCGGCAAGACTCAAAGTTGGAATCTCCATATACCCAGTATAGGTCTGGAACTAAGTGATTGACAACTTTATATATATAAGAAATACTGAATATATCCTAAGAAAGAGGGGGTGAGGTATGGATATTAACCAAATACCGCCGGAAATCCGAGGTTTCATAGAAAATCTCATCCGGGAAGCAGGCATCACGCCGATAGATGATGCAATGAATGAGGAAATTATCCTGGAAATTTACAGCCGGCTGGATAACTTTATTACTACCACTATTACTGAAAACATGCCCCCTGAACATCTCGACGAGTTCATTAAGCTCAACGAGGAAAATCGACCTAAAGAGGAAATAGAAGCTTTTATGCGGGAGAAAATGCCTAACAGCCAGGATATATTTGCCAAAGCCTTTGTTGATTTCCGGGACATATATCTGGGAAATGTGGCCATAAAAAATCCGGACCAAGGAGCGGAACCGGCCGCAGATAATCAATCAAGTGGAACCGACAACCGAGAGTAAAAATCCTGCCAGTATAGAATTAAGCGAAAGCAAAGAGCGGATAAAAAGCCGTCAGGATGTTGTTGGCGCCTTAAACGGTGGTTTATCCCTGCTAGAAAAGGAAATCAAGCACTCAACAAAAACAGCTCCCGAGCTTGTCTGGATTGAGAAATCAGTTAAAGATGCTAAGGCTGCATCTAAAAGCCAAAACGGTTCAAGATTAAACACTTTCTACGACCCACAGGCCAACCGGGAAATTACACTCAGGGAAGGGATCCCCGTTGACCATCTTATATCCTTTTTGGAAAAGAAGGCAGGAGAATATCCGCAGGATTCCGACGAGAGCAAAAAGCTTATTGATTGGGCAACTACTTTAAAAGAAAACAGCTTAAGCTTATATGAAGCAAGGCAAAAATTAGCCCGTAAAGGGGAAGATACTTTCCGCCATGACACTCACGATCTTATCCGGGATGCCAGAATCAGGCAGGAAGCTAATTTAATAGCGGGGGATCCTGATAGGGATAAAGGCAATATGATTAGCAATTATTATGCCGCCGAAAAGTTATTAGAGCAAAGGTTAGAATTAGTGATCCCACCGCCTCAGAAAAAAGAACCAACAAAAAAAACTCCTAATTCTACTGTTCCTACTCCAGCTGAGGAAGGGGAAAAACAACAAGACGTCGATAATGCATTAATTGATACCCCACCCCCCATAGAACCACAGGATTCCGGACAAACGGCACAAGCTGAAAGGCCAGAAGACCGCCATATTCATGGACGTTTAGTCAGCACCCAGGATTTAGTAGATATGAGAGCTCAAATTACTGCCATGAAAGACGTAAACGCGGATCAGCGGGCCGGTCGGATCTGGGGATTATGGCGCTTACCAAGGAAAATAGGATTAAGACTTGCAGAAGGTGGAATTATTAATACCCGCGCGGAAAGATTATCGAGGGCAATGACTACTAATAATACCTCATTCCTCGAAATGGGCGATGTACGTGGAGCAGTTGCTAACGCCGGGCTAAAACGTCAGCAGGCAGAAGAAGAAAACCAGGCCATACTGGAAAGGTTTGGGAAAGGTCGGGTTCTAGAGCAGGGGAGAGAACAACAACTAGAAGCAACCGGAGCTCTTCGCCAGGAAATATTCAACGAGCTGCTTAGGCCTATTGTAATACCGAATCCCAACAGACCCATGCAAACCCCAGAGCAACTAAGACAAGCCATAGCTGAGTTTGTCAGAGCGCGCATTAATGATCCCCGCCCCGATGTCCGCCGGCAAATCGAAAGTATCTTTGGCTCTGGAGCCAGCGACTTCGGGAGGGTAGCCGAAAATTTCGCCACTGATCTTTTGGAAATGGGTATTAAAGTCCGGGAGAGTATGGCTAGACACAGTGAATCACTTGAACAAATGGACCAATACATCCATATTCACTTAGGCCTGGCTCGGGAAACTACAAATACAGATATAAGAACAGCCACTGACCGGGCGGTTGCCTGGGCAAGAAGACGTCAAAACGAAAGCCTTGCCCGCGGAGCCAGATCTTTGGGCTTTAGTGGAATAGTCTTAAACCCTGCTGTGGTAGGAGTTTCTGTTTCACTTGGTACACAAGGGATACTTCGGGCAGTCGGGTGGGGTGGGAGAGCAGCTGCACTGCCGTCTTTTGTGGCAGGAGGTATAGGTGGAGCAGCTATTGCCGGGGGCAGAAGGTATATTGAACTTGGCCGTGACCGGCGGATGGATTTAAGTGAAAGGGAAAGGGGAGAGGTAACAGAACAGGTGAGACATGCCCGAACAAGGTTAGGCCAGTTGGCGGAAAGGGTAGCCGGTGGTTACAGGCGGGAAGATCTGGAAGAATTTGCTTACGATATGGCTTCACCCAAAGAGTTACTGGAAGGTGGAGGCACCGAGTTGGTAGGCGGAGGAATCCGGCAAAGTATAGAAAGTCTCCTTTCGCGGGATTTAAGTGTCCGCGCTAACAGGGAAGCAGCCGCCAGAAGACTTACTGAAATAAAAACCCGTTTAAACCGAGGCCAAAGGGACAGATCTGCCTGGATCCGCGGCATGGACCAGCAAAACCTTAATCAACTTCTTGATGCCGAAGATAGACTAAGGACAGCATTAGAAGGAAGCGGCAATGACACCGTGCTGCTGGAACAAAACAACAGTAATGACTGGGATAATGCACTTGATAATGACCACCAGCAAAAAGACAGAGGATTTAGTATTTACAGAGCCAGAAACGCTGCGGGAGCCGCATTATTCGGCGGACTGGTCGGAGCCGGAGCTGGCCTTGGCCTTCAGGAAGCAGTAGCTGTCGGAAGGAGAATAGCCGGGGATACGGGAGTAGGAAGGACTGTTGTAGAAAATATAATTGACAGAAGACCAGCCACAGAATGGTTTAATAGTGGATCCAGAGGGTTTAGTGTTGAGCAAACAAGAGAGCTTTATAGAAATCCCGGGAACTTAAGGATAAATAACAATCTAACTTTGGCTATAGACGGGAAACATTCAGCCAGCTTAATTGATAATGCCGGCAATAAAGTCCCCACTCCTCCTTTGGATCTGAAGGAAAACGGAAACCTTGTTTTTTCCGGGAGAATTGACAACCTTCCGCCGGATGTTCGCGATCTGGTTAAAGACTGGCCAATAGAGATAAATACTGATCCGACGTATAACCTACAGGAAGCTTTTAAGGCTGCGACATTAGCTCCTGATGGAACAGGGCATGAAACTTTCCAACATGGGGATTGGGTTATTGATGTCAATTCCGGACCGGGCCACCAGATGTCCATGACCCACTGGCCCTCTCAAACCCAAATCCACGGATTTATAAAACCGGGGGGTGTTTTGGATATCGATTCAACCTTCGGAGGAAACGGTTCTATTGCCCCGGCTGAGTGGAATGATATGAGGGGGCTGCTGCAGGCCAATGGTTGGGCCACATCTTCAGAAACGGTTTCCGGAAGGTCTCTTTTCGGGCCGGAAGGGGAGTGGAAAAACTTTTCCACTAATGTTGACCATCGGGAGTGGTACTCCTATGACCGCCCAGGCTCCCAACAAAATGAACTAAGGCTTGATGACTATAGAGATGGAAATAAAGTCATCCTGGACATGACTAGAATGCAGCAGGGTTTCCAGAGTGGTCTTAATCCCAACCCAATTAACGTCCAGGAGGTCATCAATAAACATGAAGGCGGCTTTTATTTCACAACTCCGGATTTGCCCCAAGACGGTATCTGGGTATCTGACGGAGTCGACGGGGTTTGGGACGGAAAACTGGCGCTTGACCCTGGTGACACTAACCCGACTCACGTTATCCAAACTTCCAAGGGGCCCCTGCAGCTGGGAGAATTTTCCAAAATGATCTTAAATCAGGACGCCCTACAAAAATATCCTAACGGCAATATTGCGACAGAAGTTTTCGACAGACAGGATGTCTTTAACTTAGGTAAAAACGGGCAGGATGGATTTATAGAAGCAGGTAGGATAGTTCAAAAAGACGGGGTAAATGTGCTCCAGGATTTTGCCACCATCAGAGGGATAAGCGAAGCACAACCGACTATACCCAAAGAGATCTTTACCTTTGAGCCACCCATAGCCACAGAATTTACACCTCCCGGCGAAGGTGAAATACCTATTTTTCCTATTCCCTTTGCCCCACGACATCCTTTAAAACCTTTAGTCATCCCTAAACCAGATTCCCCGCACTACCGATTCGGGTATGAACATTATCGTCACCCCGATGGAAGACCTTACCGGCTTGCTGAAATTATCCGATTCCGCTCACCACAAGAAGCACGGGAGCGTATAGCCTCTAGATCCGGCTCTCCCGATAATTCTCAAACCGGAGATAATAATCAAGAAACCCCAAACACTACCGAGGGAGAAGAAGCGCTGCGCTTAATTAATGAAACATTCATAAGATCTCCTCATATCTACGTTGTCCTTTCAGGGGCAATAGGAGACGTAGCGATTACATCTGCCTACCTCGAAGGGGTTCGTCAATATGCTGAGAAGTTAGGGCAAAGAAAAGCTATTACCATAATCGTTCCAAAAAATATCGCCCCAATTATACAGCCATTGGCAAATAAATTAGGATATGAAATAGTTCATTCTGATCGCTACACGGGCCCCTCCAAAGCCCATGCGCTTATGGAAGAAAGAGGCGATAAAGATGCCTTAGCTTTGGAATTTGAGCATCATACAGGCAAACCTCTCGTCAATGTCCTTCCTTCAGGAAACCTGATTGTCGAAGATCTATTTGAAGCCTCTGTTGCTCTATATGACAACAATCGTGCCGGGGCAGCTAAATTCACTGAATTTTTTACTGAATTAATGTCAATTCCGGACGATCAAAAGGTTGATATCCAACCGCGCTTGGATCTTCCTGTTAATTCTGAAGAAATTTACAGGAACTTAAAAACTAAATATAAAATCAACGAGGGTAAAAACCAAGTAGCGGTAGTTGTCGAAGCCAGCCATAAAATGAAGCGTTATTCCTTGGCAAAGTGGAAAGAGGTTCTGGAACAAATTTCCAAGGAAGAGCCAAATACTGAATTCAACATTATATTTAACCCTACCGGGACTTTCTCTCAGAACGACTTGCAAAATGTGTTCGGGTCTATTAATGGAGTCAGGTATGTTGGTGAAAATCTTGAGGAGCAATTTGTCTTTTTATCCCGCCAAAAATTAGTGCTTTCCAATGATACAGGACTTGCACATATTGCGGCTGTAGTAGAAAAAGGACCCCAGGTTGTAAGTCTGCATCTTCCTATTTTTCCACCTAGCAGCTGGGTTACCAATACTAAAAGACACACAGGAATTACACCTCCTTTTAATATTGACTTTAACTCTGAGGAAAATGACGAGAATAAAAAACTTATAAACCAAATACCTTCTGAGGAAGTAACCAAAAAATCATTGGAATTCCTAAGAGTAGCCACTCCTTTTGCATCCAGACCATTGCATCCTGATGCAGAACTCAGAGTTGAAAGGTTAACTGCTAATCTTAACCAAGTCCTGGGCTCTGCCACAACCCAAACGGCCAACATTGAAACTACGCCTGAAATTATCTCTCAGGCAATTCAGGAGAAATTAGAGAAATTAGTAAAAACAACTTCACTTAAGCAGGCAGGGGCTAAAGTTAATATAAAAGTTCAAGGCAATAGAATCATACTGGAAGGTAATATTAACTCCATGGAGGGAACTTCACGCTTCAGTCAGGAGTATATTCCCAGCCAAAATGGCCAGTTCATCCCGCTTTCAGCACCTTTAGTTGATATTAATGATAAAATGGCGGCTAAGTTAGAGAGAGAACAGCTCAGTGAATTACGAAAACAAATCTATGCTATTACCTCAGGTTTTCCGCCCCAGCAAATAAAACAACAGGTTAGCCCTGCCTGGGAAACTTCAGGAGCACGTCTTGAAAACGGCAAGATTGTCCTCGACTTTAAGAAAAAACCAACACCCCAACCTGCAGCAGCTACACCAACTACCTCCGGTACTCCTGATTCCCCTGAACCAGCCGCAGCCGAAGCTCCGCCCATTCAGGTTACACCCGAACAGGGTAGTGAGAATGAGAATGTTCTTGCTGACACAATAACTGCGGAGATGAACCAAGGCGCTGCTAATACCTTTGCTAACAGCTTACGGGGGCGAGCCTTAGAAACCTTTTCAAAACATAACTATGGACCCGAAGCACCATTTACCAGTACCGACATTATTGACCTGGCAAACCGTTGGGAGGTGCCGATTATGCTTATTGTTACAGGCAACCATTTCGTTTTAGGGCTTCAGGAGCCGGAACA
>ORJL010100023.1_pt1 | contig 22016 bp, 14 predicted proteins | sample 1779941 | NCBI WGS metagenome assembly ORJL01 (sample SAMEA104232317, study PRJEB22302) | groundwater metagenome | biome: forest; feature: aquifer; material: groundwater | place: USA | collected 2011-08-07 | depth 5.8 m
AGTCGCACGGTCGCACGGTCGCAAAGTCGCACAGTCGCACAGTCGCACAGTCGCACAGTCGCACGGTCCTACTGTGCGTTGAAAAGCTCACTTGTGGCGGGAACATCGTTCCATTAGAGTCGCGACTACTGCCTATGAAATTCCCAAACCGTTTCTCGGCGCACATTCAAAAAACTCCCAACCAGCAAGCCTTCACATTGATCGAGCTCCTTGTCGTCATTGCCATCATCGCGATTTTGGCCGGAATGCTCCTGCCCGCGCTCGCCAAAGCGAAAACGAAAGCGCAAGGGATCATGTGCATGAACAATCACAAACAACTCACCCTTGCCTGGCGAATGTACGCGGAAGACAGCAACGATCGAATTCCGTTCGCTTACGCCGCGAAAGGCGGCAAGAACGAGAAGTATGCTTGGGTTCAAGGGATTCTCGACGCGAACAACGGCGGGAACAAATCCAACTGGGATATTAACGAGGACCTGGTCAAGAGCCCGCTCTGGCGTTATGCGCAGTCAGCGGCGATTTTCAAGTGCCCCGCGGATAAATCGACTGTCAAACCGACGTCCGGCCCAAACAAAGGCCAAGTCGTTCCCCGCGTTCGGAGCATGTCGATGTTGAATTGGGTCGGCGGCAATGAAGGAACGTACGGCGGCTGGTCTGGACCGGAATGGCGCGTTTACCAAAAGTTGGGCGACTTCAATGATCCTGGCCCGACCATGACCTTCGTGCTGTTGGATGAACGCGAGGACAGCATTAACGATGCATTTTGGGTTGTCGACATGACCGGTTATCCCGATAAACCAACTCAAAGGAAAATTATTGATTACCCAGCCAGCTATCATAATAACGCTGGGGGCATGTCCTTCGCTGATGGGCACTCCGAGGTTCATAAGTGGCGCGACCCGCGCACCACGCCCAAATTGCAGCGCAACGGCTCAATCCCGTTGAACCAATCTTCGCCAAACAATATCGACGTGCTGTGGCTGCAAGAACACGCCACTCGGAAGCTGTAAACGTTCCAGAATAACCCCGTTGCTTTTGCCACCTCGCATGTCAAATCGAATGTAAAAGAGCCGGTAGACACCCCCCGAAACAAAACCGTTGACCTATGCGCTATCATTCTTCCCCTTTGCGTGCTTCAGCAAACAGAAAAGGCTTCACGCTGATCGAACTGCTCGTCGTCATTGCCATCATCGCGATTTTGGCCGGAATGCTCTTGCCCGCGCTCGCCAAGGCGAAAACCAAAGCGCAAGGGATCATGTGCTTGAGCAACACCAAGCAAGTGATGCTGGCGTGGCGCATGTACATCGATGATAACCACGAGCGTTTGCCCTTTGCGTATGTGGACGACAACCCAAGCAATCCAAATTACAAATATGCTTGGATGCATGGCATCGAGGACCACAGCAATCCATCCAAGCGGGAAAACTGGGATGCAGACATTACGATCAAGAAAGGGGCGATTTGGCCGTACACGGGAAATTCGCTGAGCATCTTTAAATGCCCCGCCGACAAAACCATGGCGCTCGTCACCAGCGGACCGCAGAAGGGTCAAAAAATCCCTTGGCTGAGAAGCCTGTCGATGAACGCCTGGATGGGATTGAACGAGGGCGTCCAGACGTGGTTTGGAGATAAATCGTTCCGTGGATATCTCAAGACCTCGGACATCGTGGATCCAGGCCCTTCCCAGACCTGGGTTTTGCTCGACGAACACCCAATCAGCATGAATGACGGTTTCTTCGTGATCGATATGCGAGGCTACCCGAACGCAGCTCAAGCAAACATGCCCGATTTTCCGGCTAGCTATCACAATCGGGCCGGAGGATTGACCTTTGCGGATGGTCATTCAGAGATACGGAAATGGCAGGACCCACGAACCGTCATTCCAAACAGCGCAAAAACTTTGCCCTCTTCGGCCATGCCCAACAGCAAAGACATGATTTGGTTCTGGGATCACACGACCCGAAAGATCAACTAACACAGGGCCTCATCTGAGCATCCCCGAGTAAGCCCACAATCTTTTAACGGACACTCTTCGTTGGATAGTTTATGCGAGAAATTCCACAACACGATTTTGCCTTTGGAAAAGCGCTTCTGAAAGCCTTCACGCTCATCGAGCTGCTCGTCGTCATCGCGATCATTGCGATTCTGGCGGGCATGTTGTTGCCCGCCTTGAGCAAAGCCAAAGCGAAGGCCCAAGGCATCATGTGCATGAACAACAACCGGCAGCTCATGATGGCCTGGCGGCTTTACGCCGAAGATAACAACGATCGGATCGTCAGCGCGGGCGGCGATACCGTCGGCGGAAGACCGGTTCCAAACTGGACCTCTGGCAGCTGGCTCTCGCTCAACAATCCGCGCGACCCGAATAATTGGGATCACGATAAATACACAAAGAAGAGCCCACTTTGGCCCTATTGCGGCAACTCAATCGGGATTTGGAAATGTCCTGCCGACAAAACGCTGGCGATTAATAATAAGGGCCAGAAGGTGCCGCGTATCCGCAGCATGTCGATGAACAGCTGGGTGGGCGGGCCGGGCTGGGATGCTTCCGGCGCTTGGTGGCCGAAGGACGGCGGGGTGAACAGGGGATGGAGGGTCTATCGCAAGCTGGCTGATTTCGAAGATCCAGGACCATCCCGGACGTTTGTCTTCATCGAGGAACGGGAAGACAGCATTAACGACGGCTATTTCGTGACCGACATGGCCGGTTACCCGGACGACGCCAAGATCATCGTCGATTATCCCGCGAGCTATCACAATAAAGCGGCTGGGCTCTCCTTCGCTGATGGCCACGCTGAGATTCACAAGTGGCTGGATCCCCGCACCACCCCGGCGTTATCGAAGAACGATCGCCCGCTTAACCAGCCTTCGAAAGGGAACAAGGACGTTTACTGGATGCAGGAGCACACCACCCGGAAGTACTAGGCAAAACCAAGATCCGGCCAGTATTTGGCAAGGTGCGTTTTGCTCTGATTTTACGGGCCGGGAAGCGGTATCGTTCAACCCAAACTCAGCCGTTGACACCCACCTGACCTTTGTTAGATTCGCCGCTTCACTTCGGCCGTTTGTGCGCGAATTTTTGAGAAAGAATCTTTTTTTATGGCAACAGCTAAAGCAGCGAAACCCACTATCAAACCCAATAAATACGTCTATCTCTTCGGCAACAAGAAAGCGGACGGGAACGGCTCAATGCGCGCCCTGCTCGGCGGCAAAGGCGCTGGCCTGGCAGAAATGACTCGCATTGGTCTTCCGGTCCCTCCTGGATTCACCATCACCACGGAAGTTTGCACGTACTATTACGCAAACAAGAAAAAGTATCCCAAGGAACTGCACCACCAGGTCCAAGACGGCGTCGCCAACATGGAGAAGATCCTAGGCAAGCGGTTCGGTGACCTCGAGAAGCCGCTGCTCGTTGCCGTCCGTTCAGGCGCGCGGGATTCGATGCCCGGGATGATGGACACGATTTTGAATCTTGGGTTGAACGATGCCACGGTCATTGCGCTCGAAAAGGCCAGCGGCAACGATCGCTTCGCCTGGGATTGTTACCGCCGGTTCATCCAGATGTACGGGGATGTCGTGCTGGGCGTGCAGAAGCGTCCGGACGAAGATCACGAACCTTTCGAGACGGTCATCGAAGAATTAAAGGCCGAACTGTTCCCGGGCCAGCAGCACGTGGAAGACACGCGTCTGGACGCGGCCGCTCTGAAGGAACTCGTCGGCCGTTTCAAAGCGCTCGTCAAAGAACGGACCGGCCGCGAATTCCCGAATGATCCGTGGGACCAACTGTACGGGGCCATCGGCGCCGTCTTTGGCTCCTGGATGAACGATCGGGCCATCGTTTACCGCCGGAAATACAACATCCCGAGCGAGTGGGGAACCGCCGTCAACGTGCAAGCGATGGTTTTCGGCAATACCGGCGAACAATCCGGTTCCGGCGTCGCGTTCACGCGCGATCCCGCCAGCGGCGAAAAGGTTTTTTACGGCGAGTTTCTCATGAACGCCCAGGGCGAAGATGTCGTCGCGGGCGTTCGCACGCCATTGCCAGTGGCACGGCTCGAAGACAATTTGCCGGAGGCGTTCGCCGAACTGGAGAACATCCGCAAAATCCTGGAAAGCCATTTCCATGACATGCAGGATTTCGAGTTCACGATCGAGAACGGGAAAGTTTTCATGCTGCAAACCCGCAATGGCAAACGCACCGGCGTCGCCGCCGTCCGGATTGCGCTGGAAATGGTCAAAGAAAAACTGATCGGCTGGGAAGACGCGATCTTGCGCGTGCCAGCGGACCAACTCGAACAGGTGCTGGCGCCGATCTTTGATCGCGCCTCGGTTCGCGCTGCCCAAGTGATCGCCCGCGGTTTGCCAGCCGGTCCCGGCGCCGCGACCGGACGCATTTACTTCAACGCGGATCGCGCGGTGGAAGCGGCCGGGCGGAAAGAACGCGTGCTGCTCGTTCGCGTCGAGACGTCGCCGGAGGATTTGCGCGGCATGATCGAGGCCGAAGGCATTTTGACTGCGCGCGGCGGGGTCAGTTCGCACGCGGCACTGGTGGCCCGTCAAATGGGCAAGGTCTGCGTTTGCGGCGCGAGCGCGCTGCAAGTCGATTATCAAAAACGCACGCTCACAGTCGACAGTTTGACCTTTAAAGAAGGCGATTACCTCTCGATTGATGGAACCGTCGGCGAGGTTTACGCCGGGGAATTGAAGAGCGCTCCCTCGGAAATCATTCAAGTGCTGCTGCAGAAATCGCTCAAACCAGCCGAAAGCCAAACCTACCAGAACTTCGCGAAATTGATGGAGTGGTGCCAGAAAGTGACGCGAATGCAGGTCCGGACAAATGCCGATTCGCCGGAACAAGTGGCGAATGCGGTGAATTTCGGAGCCACGGGCATCGGCCTTTGCCGCACCGAGCACATGTTCTTCGAAGGAAATCGCATCGATGCGATGCGCGAGATGATTTTGGCGGACAACACGGCCGACCGCAAAAAGGCGCTTGGAAAACTCCTCCCGTATCAACGCGAAGACTTCATCGGCATGTTTCGGGAACTGAAAGGCCTGCCCGCTACGATCCGGTTCCTCGACCCGCCGCTGCACGAATTCCTGCCGCACGAAAGCGGATTGATCAATCAGCTCGCCGAAAAAATCGGCGCCACGGTTGAAAAAATCTCGGCCCGCATTGCGGAATTGCACGAGTTCAACCCGATGCTCGGACATCGCGGCTGCCGGCTCGGAATCGTTTATCCCGAGATCAGCGAAATGCAGGCCCGCGCAGTGTTCGAAGCCGCCGCCAAAGTTCAGAAGGAAGGGATCAAAGTGAAACCGGAAATCATGATTCCGCTGGTGGGCTTCCCGAAAGAGCTGCAGCTCCAGATTGAAGTGGTCCATCAAGTGGCCGCGGAGGTCATGAAGGAACAAAAGGTGAAGATTAATTACCTCGTCGGCACCATGATCGAAATTCCGCGCGCCGCGCTGGTGGCGGATGATATTGCCAAGGACGCGCAGTTCTTCAGCTTTGGCACGAACGATCTGACCCAGACAACGCTCGGCATGAGCCGGGACGATTCCGGTTCGTTCCTGCCGCGCTATCAGGAATTGGAAATCGTGAAGCAGAATCCGTTTGCCTCCGTCGATCAGACCGGCGTCGGCAAGCTGATGGACATGGCCGTGAAGCTCGGGCGGACAACTCGGCCGGATATCAAGCTCGGCATTTGCGGCGAGCACGGCGGCGATCCGTCGAGCGTGAAGTTTTGCCATCGCATCGGGCTCGATTACGTCAGCTGCTCTCCTTACCGCGTGCCGGTGGCGCGGTTAGCCGCTGCCCAAGCGGCATTGGAAGAACGCCGCAAAGCCGCCACGCCGAAACCTGTTAAGGCCCCGGCCAAGGTTACGAAAAAGAAAAAGTAAATTGTTTTCGCGCGCGCCCCGGTTCACCTTCGCGCTTTGGCGCGGCCGGGGCGCATTTCGTTAAAAACGTTAAAAGAGTTAAAAACCGTTAAAAGCGTTAAAAAGGTTAAAAGAGTTAAAATGGAGACGCTCCGACCATCACAACCATGAGCGGCACAAAAGGAGTCGCCCCTCTACTGCCCCGACTTTAACGTCTTTAACGCTTTTAACGTCTTTAACGTCTTTAACGCTTTTAACGTCTTTAACGTCTGTACCGCCATTGAGCACGAATCCTCTCATTGAAATCCGCCAAATCCGGCTGCAAAAAGCGGACGAGCTCCGCAAGCTCGGCTTGAATCCCTATCCGGCCAAAAGCCGGCGGACTGATTACACCAAGAGCATTCTCGACCAGTTCGAGTCTTACGACGGCAAGGAAGTGACGGTGGCGGGAAGAGTGATGTCGTGGCGCAAACAAGGAGGGCTGAGCTTCGGTCATATTCAGGATCAAACCGGGCGGATCCAACTGTTCCTCAAAAAACAAAATGTCCAAACGCTTGACCCGAACAGCGGCAGCCTCGGGTACGATCATCTTGGTCTGCTCGATCTGGGCGACCTGATCGAAGCCAGCGGCACGGTCATGCGCACGCAACGGGGCGAAATCTCCGTCCTCGTCAGTTCAATTCGGATGCTGAGCAAAGCGCTCCGTCCCCTGCCCGATCAATGGTCCGGGTTGAAAGACCGCGAAATCATTCTGCGCAAGCGGTATCTCGACACGATTCTCGATCCGCAAAGCAAAGACCGTTTTGAAGGCATCACGCGGATGATCGCGGCGATCCGGATTTTTTTGCGCGAGCGCGGCTTTCTCGAATTCAACACGCCGGTCATCCAACCGCAATACGGCGGCGGGACGGCCAAACCGTTCAAAACGCACGTCAACGCGCTCGGGTGCGAAATGTATCTGGCGATCTCGCACGAACTTTATCTCAAGCGGCTCATCGCCGGCGGGTACGATAAGGTGTTCACGATCGGCCGGTACTTCCGCAACGAAGGGATCGATCGCAGCCATCACCCGGAATTCTCGATGGTCGAAACCATGACCGCTTACGAGAATTACGAATACAACATGAACCTGGTCGAGGAACTGTTCCGGTTCGTGGCCGAGAATGCCTTTGGCAAAACCGAGTTTAATGTGCGCGGGCACAAAATCGATTTCGCGCAACCGTGGCGGCGGATCTCGATGGCTGATGCCGTTCAGGAAAAAACCGGAATTGATTTCCGCGCCTTGGGCAGCGCCGACGACGCGAACGCAGCGCTCGCGAAGCTGAATATTTCAGAAAAATTCCCAAGCATCGGCGAAGCGCTGGTTCGGGCTTTCGAAGCGACCGTCGAGCCTGAGCTCGTCCAGCCGACGCTTGTCTATGGCCATCCCATCGAAATTTCCCCGCTGGCCAAGCCGATGGAATCGGACCCGCGGTTTGTCGAGCGATTCGAGATTTTTATCGCAGGCATGGAGTGCGGCGACAATTGGTCGGAGCAAAACGATCCTGTCCACTTGCTCGAAACCTGGCGCAAAGCGTACAAGCCGGAGGAACGGGAAAGCGGCCAATTCCACGCGTTGGACTTCGATTTCATCGAGGCGCTGGAATACGGGCTGCCCCCGACCACCGGCATTGGGCCTGGCATCGAACGGATGGCGATGATCTTCACCGAACAGGAAAACATCGACGATGTGATTTTCTTTCCGCTGATGCGGCCTGCCATTTCGACGATCAACGCGACGCTTTATGGGATCGAAGAACGGGCCACTCATCCGGTCGAAGAGTTGACGTTCACGCTGGATGAGTTCAAAGCGCTTTGCCGCGAGAATTTCCTGGAGCCGCGGACGCATGACCTGATCGTTCACCCGCACTTGCGGTTTTGGTTTGCGAATGGGGCCTGGCGCGCGACCGGTCACGCTACCATCGAAGGTTTTGTCATTAACAATATCGTCCGCATTGCCGGCTACCAGATCAGCGGAACGGACAAGCTCGACCAAAGTGCCGAAACGGAGAAGTTCAAAAAGTTTTTGGAAGAGCAGTTGATTGCCTTAATTCGCGAAGCATTCCCGGCCTCGCAGATCAAACTGGCAATCCCCGAGAAGGAATAGCCCCCCACTGATTCAGACCGACCGCAGATTAACCTTCCTCTTTCAATCCCCGTCCGCCCTCAATCCGCGGGCTCTCCGCTCATACAAGGGAAGAAACCCCCACCGATTCAGACCGACCTCAGATTAATCTTCTTCTTCAATCCCCGTCCGCCCTGAATCTGTGGGGAGCCCCTCTCCACCAATACAAGGGAAGAACTCCCCACCGATTCAGACCGACCTCAGATTAATCTTCTTCTTCAATCCTCGTCCGTCCTCAATCTGTGGGGAATACTTCTCCGCTCGATGCAAGGGAAGAGCTCCACACCAATTCTGACCAACCTCAGGTTTTCTCTTCTTCAATCCCTGTCCGGCCTGAATCCGTGGGGAATACCTCTCCACCAATCCAAGGAAAGACGAATCGCAGTCTCCAGCGCATTCGGCGAGATAGAAATGTCAATGGCTGCTCAGAGGGCTGGCAACGAATTTCAGGGATAGATCCTTTTTACCAAAATTGAAAATTACGCCCCACTTAAGTCGCAGATGTTTGATGTATGTTTGGAGAACAGCTCGGTCAGCTGCTCCGATCTCGTCACGCAATGCCAATGTCATGACAGCGCATTCGCCAGCCACTTTAATGCAGGGCAATGAGGCTTCTCCCAAACAGCAGTCGTTTCGAGAAACACAAGCCACGGGATCAATCATGCACGGCACGCCCGCTGCCTGTATGTCGGTGAGGAGTAGGGCCTGGTAGGTTGTATCGCAATAGCCCAGTCCGAATTCCACCAGGATTTGTTTTGCGCAACCCACGATTGCTCGGCCAAGTTCACGAGGAACAAATAGGGGAGCCGTTCGAAAAATTTCCGCTACATCAAAGTCGGAGGGTTTGGGGGCCTCAAATAGGATTCTTCGAAACTCCAAACTCTCTTTTCCAAAATTGAAAAGGAAACCCACGCGCAGTTTCCATGCTTTGAGGTAGCTGAACAGTTGGGCAAAGTGCTCTGGGGCGAAGGTGGTGCGAAGGACCTTGAGTTCGACGACGATTCTGTTTTCCAAGAGAAGGTCACATTCGAAAGTATCGGCCACAATACCGTGATGAATCAGACGATATCTTGGTTTGCTTTCACACACCAGGTTGCTTTCGACAAGCAGCTTCAAGAGTTCCGAATGATAAAAAAACTCGTCGAGTCCGGGCCCGAGTTCGCGGTGCACTTGCATAGCCCGGCCGATCAAACAAAACGTGATGGATTCCTGCGCTTCCACCCTGCGGTTTCCTCCTTGCCTAGAATTCTGGGCACCCTAACTGCCGCTACCAGTCAATGGAAGAAATTTGTTGCCCGACGGTTTTATCCCGCTTGAGGCGTGAAACCTGAGAACTCCCCGCCGATTCAGACCGACCGCAGATTAATCTTCTTCTTCAATCCCCGTCCGCCCTGAATCTGTGGGGAATACCTCTCCACCAATCCAAGGGAAGAACCCCCCACCAATTCTGACCAACCTCAGATTAATCTTCTTCTTCAATCCCCGTCCGCCCTGAATCTGTGGGGAGCCCCTCTTCACCAATACAAGGGAAGAACTCCCCACCAATTCTGACCAACCTCAGGTTTTCTCTTCTTCAATCCCTGTCCGGCCTGAATCCGTGGGGAATACCTCTCCACCAATCCAAGGGAAGAGCCCCCCACTGATTCAGACCGACCTCACATTAATCTTCTTCTTCAATCCCCGTCCGCCCTGAATCTGTGGGGAATACCTCTGCGCTCGATACAAGGGAAAAACCCCCACCAATTCAGATCGCCCCCAGATTCTCTCTTCTTTCAATCCCTGTCCGTCCTGAATCTGTGGGGTGAAACCTTTTTGTATTTCCGCTGTTTAGAAAGTTTGGACAAAAGCCGTTGAGAACCTAAGCTGGCCTGGGAAATGCCCGTAATCCTTGCCCACCAGAATTGAGAAGCCAAAAAATCGCTGCGCCTGTGAATCCCTCCATCCAAATTAAGCGGTTCATCGAGAACATCTCCAGCGCCTTCATCGGCAAGGACGAGGTCGTCTCCCAAGCCACGCTGGCGCTCATTGCCGGAGGACACGTCCTGCTCGAGGATGTTCCCGGCCTTGGAAAAACGCTGCTCGCGAAAGCCATCGCCCGCTCGCTCGATGCCACCTTCAAACGCATCCAATTCACCGCCGACTTGCTCCCCTCCGACGTCACCGGCGTGACCGTGTTCGCCCCGGACCGGCGCGAGTTCCATTTCCGCGAAGGGCCGATTTTCACAAACATTTTCCTGGCGGACGAGATCAACCGCGCGACCCCTCGCACGCAATCGAGCCTGCTCGAAGCGATGGAAGAACAGAACGTCACCGTGGACGGAACGCTCTATCCGCTGCCGGAACCGTTCTTCGTGATGGCGACGCAAAATCCGGTCGAGCTCGAGGGAACATATCCGCTGCCCTTCGCCCAAATGGACCGGTTCATGGTCCGGTTGAACATCGGTTACCTCGATCGGGAACTCGAAATCAAAATGCTGAAACTTCAGCAACGGACCGATCCCCTCGACCGGGTCGGGCCGGTGCTCGATTGCGCCGGGCTCATGCAACTTCGCGCGGAATCACAACATGTCACGATCGCAGATTCGCTCCTCGGGTACATCATCGATGTAGTTCGCGCCACCCGTTGCAGTCCTGCGTTGGAATACGGCGGCAGTCCCCGCGCCGGCCTCGACATGCAATCGTTCAGCCGAGCGATCGCGCTGCTGGCCGGGCGCGATTTTGTTTTGCCCGACGATATCAAACAGGCGGCGCGGCTGACGCTGCCCCACCGGCTCATCGTCAGGAAAGCAACCCGTTCCATGCCGTTGCAATCACGCGCTGTGATCGAACAGATCATCGAAACGGTGCCTGTGCCGGTATGATCCGCCTGACCCAGAACGGCTGGGCGCTTCTCGGGATCGGCGTGCTGCTCTATTTCGCCTCGCTGACTTCGCAATCCAGCTTGCTCCTGTTCCTGATTGGCGCGCTGCTGGGCTGCTTTATTTTGAACGGTTGGATCGCATGCGCCCAGATCGCCGCAGTCGAAGTCCAAGCGCCGGCTTCCGTTCGGCTGACCGAAGGCGAACGATCGAGCGACCCCTGGCCGCTTCTCAATCGCAGCCGCCGGCCAATCCAATGCGTGACCGCCGCATGGTCCGACCAGTTATTATTTCAGATCGCAGAATTGGGGCCCAAAACCATGGCGCACCTAACCCCGCAGTTCGCGTTCGAGCGGCGGGGCGTTTTTCCGCTCGACGCAATTTGGATTCGATCGAGCTTTCCTTTCGGGCTGATTGAGGCGCGTCGAAAACTTTCCTTGGCCGGCGAACTCGTCGTTTACCCGAAACTCGAACATGCCCCGAGCCCGATCGCTTCCGGTTACGACGGAATGGTGGGCGGCAAATTGCGAAGCGGAGTTTTCGCCCGAAGCGGATTTGATTTTGCGGGAGTGCGGCCCATGCAGCCGAGCGATTCGTATCGTGCGATCCATTGGAAAGCTTCGGCCAAAGGGACTGATTGGATGGTGAAAACGTTCGAAAAGGAATTATCCGGCCGGGTCGCGATCGTTTTTGATGCGGGAAGCAGCGGCGAAACGACGGCCTTCGAAGCTTGTCTACGGCAGGCGGGCTCACTTGCTTTCGCAGCGCTGGACGCGGGGCATCATGTCGAGTGGATCGATTTGGAAACGCTCCAAGCGATTTCACTATCGCCGTTCGGCGATGGAGAAGTTCTGCTGGATCGGTTGGCCCGGCTGGGCATGCGAAAGAATTCTCTGACGAAAGCGAATCTTGATGAAGCGCTGGGCAAAGTCTCCAGCCGCGCTGCGATCACAATCGTCGCCACGGAAGCGAACGATGCCCTGCGAGAGTCCATCGCGAGCTGGCAAACCGCGGGCCGGCGCATTGCGGCGTCGGGCTGGAACGAGCAGAGCATGTCGGTAAGCGCAGACCTCCATGAACCGCGCCTTTAACCAGCTGATCCTCGCCGGATTCCTTTGCCAGGGTCTCTCCTGGGATGGTCCTGGGTTGCTGATGTTCAATGGGCTTCTTTGGACGGCGTGCGTTCTCTGGCGAAAATGCACCCAACGGGCCTTGCGTCTCCCCTCCTGGGCCGAGGCCATCCTGCTCGTGCTCGGCGCGCTGGCTGGATACGCGGTTTCAAATGCGCTCGGCCAAAGCGCGCACTTTGCCATCGGCCATGGCGTCACCGCCTTGCAAGCGGTTCGGCTGCTCCGGCAACTTGAACCGCGCGAGAAAAATTTTTCGGTCATCCTGGCGCTTCTGCAAATGGGCGTGGCCTGCACGATTATTTTGGACGCGCGCTTTCTATTTATTCTTGGCGCGTTGATCTGGCTTCTGCCGCGGACCTTGCTCGAATTGCAATGTGAAAAATTTCGTGACGGTTCGCCAACCGGCGCCACCCAATTGCCGCTGCCTGTAAAGGGGCGCTCAACCGACCGGCCGAAACTCGCGCGGACGAGATTCCTCTTTCACGTCGCGCCTGCGGGAATGGCCTGCGCGTTCTTCCTCCTCTTTCCGCGAGCTTATTTGGGAACATCGTTCGTCCCGCAGATGGCCGGGTTGATCGGTCAAGGCACGCTGGCTGATTCCGTTCTCGATCCGGCCCGAAGCGGCCTCGAGCAGTCCAGCCGTGTGCTTCTGCAGATTGAAGGAAGAGCGGTCGGCTATTTGCGCGTGTTCACGCTGGTCGATTTCGACGGCAAACAGTGGCACCCGGAACGCCGCACAGCCCTTCGCCGGATCGGGCCCACTACGAATCAGACGGCAAGCCGGCTGGTGTACCGCCGAGTCCGCGTGAAGCAGCCTTCCTTCCTCGGCCGAATTTTGCCGGTCGACGGCGACGTCACTCACGTGGATGGAAATTTCTTCAGGCGGCCCATGAAAAATAGCAACGGGGCTGTCGAATGCGAGAGCACTTGGACCGCGGTCCAGAATACCTACGAATATTGGATTGATCCGCGGCCCAGACCCGAAAGATTAACAGCACGGCAACGCGATCGACTGACCGAAAGTCCGGCCCCGTCCGCCCAAGTAAAGGCTTGGCTCGATCTCATTCTGCAAGGGAACACGAATGCATTCGATCAAGCCAGGCTGCTCGAAGGGCACTTCCATAAATTCTTCCGCTATGAACTCGGCGCCCCCCAACTCGATCGAATCGCGCCGCTGGAAGATTTCCTGTTCCACAAAAAGGAAGGGCATTGCGAACGATTCGCGTCCTCCTTGGCGCTGTTGCTGCGGATGAATGGCATTCCGAGCCGCGTGGTTGTCGGGTATCTGCCGCGCGCCCGAAACTTACTCGGCGAAGGATACGCCGTTCGGCTCAAAGATGCGCACGCGTGGACAGAAGCTTATTTCAAGGATAAAGGCTGGGTGCAGTTCGATGCGACGCCTCCGGCGAGACTCGGCGCGGGCGAATCCCGTTTGCGGGAATTCTGGGAAGCGCTCGACTTTGCCTGGTCGATGCATGTGTTGAGCTTCGACAGCGCATCGCAATCGACCATGCTGCGGGATGTCGGGCAAGCCGCGGAACGAAGCGCGGTGTGGCTGAAGAAACGGCTCCCGTGGTTGCTCGGTTTGGCTTTGATAGTTGCCGTGATTTCGTCGGCGCGGCGGTGGAAACCTCGGGCTCGGAACGGGATTGAACCCAAACGCGATTCGGTGGCGCTGGCGGAACATTTTTACGGCCGGTTGTTGAAAGTGCTCTCGCGGCATGGTTGGCAAAGAGCGCCGCAGCAAACGCCGCTCGAGTTTTTTCAAGAGCTCAGTTCCGCCGCGTTGCCGGAATTGAAAACGATCTTTTTTGTGACCGAGCGTTTCTGCACGGCGGCGTACGGCGGCGCGGAAATTGGAGAAGCGGACCGCAACGAGCTCGAGAGACTCGTGAGTGGTTTAGAGCGCACGTTTCACGAGCTTGGCCCGAAGAGACTGATGAAAAACTGACACACTGAAATAAAAAAAATTCCTTCCAACTCATTTGAGTTTTGGAAGGAATATCGTAATTTGGTTCGGGGTGAGGTGGTAGTCACCCCAGGGTTGGGCCCCCAGCCGCAAGCAATTGCGACTGGGGGTTTCTCGTTGCGGCAGTATTCGCCCATTGAATCTGCCTGGCAATTAAAAAAATGAAAACAACCCGGGGCGGCAAAGGCTGAACGCCTCGCGGCGTGGTTTCATCTTTCGCGAATGAGGGGAAACTCAATGACCTTCCGTGTTCCGAAAAGGAACCGCTCCACTTGGAAAACCAACCGCATGCCTGGGCTGGACATGTCCCAATCCGTGCGAATCAGTGCGTGGCCCGCCGGACTGATCGAGGAATGAGGCGTGAAATTCCTTGAGCGAGCCTGTCATCTTGACCAGATCCGAAAACTTCGAAGGCTTCACCAGGTACAGGTTCGCGCCAAGCGAATAGGCGCTTTGGATGTCGGAATTCTGGGTCGAACTCGACATCACAACGACCAACAGAAATTCGAGTTCCGGCTGTTCTCGGATCCATTTCAGAACTTCGAAGCCAGAGGCCTGCGGCATCTTTAAATCGAGCAACATCAGCGTCGGCATCGGATATTGATTTCGGTTCGAATACGTGCCATCGCCATGCAGATAGCGCATCGCTTCCGCGCCATTTTTGACCAATTGAATCGTGTCGATAATTCCCACTTTGCGAAACGCCAGGCGAATCAGGACAACATCATGCGGATCATCGTCAACTAACAGAATGACCGGACGTTTGGCTGCAGTTGACGCTGTCATGATAAATTTAGTCGCTCAATTCAAACCGAATGTTCGCGAAAAAAAGCCCTAAAGAATATCAGGGGTCACCCTGATTTATGCCACGGGGATTGGCGGCGGGTGGGCAACGCCCCGGCCCTTCACAAATGACGAAGGACCAATGGACGAATGAACGAATTAACGACCAATTACCAACCCCCAAATGGAGCGTTCTCCAACGCGCCGCTGGCTCATTCAAGATTGGGGTTTATTTAGTCATTCGTTCATTCCGTCATTCGTCATTTCCCACCGCGAGGCGCCCCAGCGCGAGCAACCCGTAAAACCCAATGGTCTCCGTAGCCCCCCAAAGGACGGTCGTCAGAACTTCGAGCGATTCACCTTCTCCTCGCGCTTGCGATTCGTTTTCTCGAACTCGCGCTCGGCCTGCTTGATTCCCGGCAATTGCGACTTTTCTTGAGCTGCCACGAACGCCGCATCCTCAGGTGTCTGCAGCACTTTTGCCCGCATCAGAATAATCAGCTCAGTCCGGTCGTTCGAAGTCGATTTCGACCTGAACAAAGCGCCCAGGCCGGGAATATCTTTGAGAAAGGGGACGCCGGATTTGCTTTTGGTTTTGTTCTCCGTGATGAAGCCGCCCATCATGATCGTGTCGCCGTCCCGGACCGTCAGCGTTGCGTCCGCCTCGCGCTTGTTGATGATTGGAACCGGGTTGCCATCGATGACGACATCAGCGCCGCGTTGATCGAAGTTCTGTTGGATTTCCATGACGACCAAACCTTCAGGAGTAATGAAGGGCGTCACCTGCAGTTGCAATCCGACTTCTTGTTGTTGGACGAATGAGCTTGTCGACAGCCCCCCCCCGATCACGCCGGGGTAGCTGTTAAACCCGGTGATGTACGGGACCGTTTCGCCGATGAAGAAGAATCCAGGAATGGCATGCGACGTTTGAATGCGCGGACGCGAAACGATGTTGATGCTGCTGTCGCCGGCCAGAGCTTGCACGGCGAAGTCCAGGTCGTTGCCGGCTTTGCCAAAGTAACTAAAGCCTGAGGGCAGTCCGGTGGCGAGGTTGGTCAGCCCAAAAAGCGAACTTTGTCCATTATTCAGTCCGCCTGCAGTCGAGAGGTCTTTGCCGAAGCGACGTGGATTTTGCACGTAACTGACGCCGAGACTCTGCGACTCATTGAGCTTCACTTCGAGGATGACAGCTTCAATGAGCACCTGCGCGAGCAGCACATCGACCTTGGAGACGATATTGGTGATCATTTCCATGTCCCGTTTGTTCGCGTAAATCAGCAGTGAATTCGACCGCTCGTCCGGCACGATCCGGGCATCCTCGAGCACTTGAACTTGCTGGTCACTGCCAGAGGCGCGATTGACGATTTGGCGAAGGCGATTTTGAAACGAAGTTTGGGCTGCGGAAGCGGGCGTGGGCGTGGCCGCTTGTTGTGGTGTGTATCTGTCCGCGCGAACGGGCGGCGCTGCTTCATAAGGAGAATAACCGCCACCGTACCCGCCCATGCCGTATCCACCATAACCGCCGCCGCCGTAACCACCGCCGTAACCACCGCCGCCATATCGGCCGCCGCTGGTGCCATACCGGCCACCGCTGCCTCCGTACCTCCCGCCGCCGCCTGACATGCCCGCCCTACCTGCTGCCGAAGCAGCCGTCCCTGCGGCCCCCCCCGCCGCGCCGGCCTGGCCGGAAATCAATCCGCTCATGGTTTGGTAAAGGTCCGTTACCTTGCCATATTTAACAGGAATGACTTCAAGTTTGTACTCCGGTTCGGTGTGCACATCGACCTTCTTGATGATCTCGAGCATCCGCTTCACGTTCGAGGCGTAATCCCGGATCACCAATGTCTGTGTGGCATCCGACGCGGTCACTCCGCTCGCGCCACTCTTCGAAAAGGTTGCCAGCAGCGCCGCCATGTCCGTCGGTTTGACCGCTTCCAACTTCACGATCTGCGTCACGAATTGTTCCGCCGCCGACAAATACCCGGTGGTGGTATGGACTTCTGAGCCCTCCATCGGGCCCTCCTGAAGCGTGACGGCTTTGACGAATTTGTCGCCGACCGGAATCATGGCAATGCGATTCAAAGAGAGCGCGGCGTCCATCGCATAAATGACTTCTTCGCGAGTAAGGCCTGGCTCGGTGTTGAGCGTGATCGAACCTTGCAGCGTCGCAGCGCGCAGGACCGTTCGTCCGGAAATGGCTGGATAAATGTCGGTGAAAAACTGATCCAACGGCATGTTTTGGGCGGACACGGCCGGCATAGTGTCTTCGAGGGTGCCGCCTGGCGCGACCGGCTCATTGGGCCGTCCGGGCGCGGGGCGATTCGCGAACGGCGCGTTGGTCGACCGATTGGCGAAGGGCGCATTGGTCGAGCGGTTGGCGGGCGGCGTGAAGCTCGGCACCGGCGGCACCGGCAGCGAGGTGATCCGATTCGTCGTGGTCTGCACGGCCAGCGAGCGCGTGGCATCGATTGGCCGATTCGTGGCCATTGGTTGCAAAGCAGCGGCATTGGTCAGCTTCGAGCCGAAGGAAACGACGTTTGTGGCCGGAACCGCTTTCGCTCCCGCGTTGGTCTGAGCGAGCGAAGGCGGCAGCGGAAAATTGTAAGTATTGGTGCTGCGGTTGGTGCGACTGCCGCTCGGTTGCGCGATGGCGGATCCGCTGGCGCATAAAAGCAAAAGGCCAGCAACAGCGCGCGCCGGTGGTAGCAACGAGGTTAGTTTCATGATTTTTTTGACGGGTTGGGTAGGGCGGACGGTTTGCTGCTCGGCTTGCTTCCGGCTTTTGGCTCGGGGCGCCTCGCTTTGTCAGCAGCTGAAACAGCCGCCGGTTTGTCCGGTTTCTTTTGGTAACTCGCGACGAGGACGATGCTGCTGACCAGCTTCGTTTGCGATGTGTCCGGGCGGAGCGAAAGACTTTTGACACGAATAATCGACGAGCTCGAAGCGAGGTGGACCAGAAAGTCGACGAGCTCCTTGTCGCCTGTTTCCAGGCTGATCGTGCGGCCGTACTCGTCGAAAAAGTCCTGCTTGCGGAGTCCTCCTGCGGCGGTCGGCTGAGAATTGCGAATGATCACGCCCGTGGCTTGGGCCGCCTTGAGAATCAAGCTTTGCAAATTGTAAGCTTGCTCTTCCGAAGCCACCTCGCTGCCGGCGCTCACGAGTTCCTGCAATTTGCTTTGATATTGCGGAACACGGGCGATCTCAGTTTGGAATTTCTGTTGGTTCTTTTTGGCCTGGAGAATTTTGTTCTGGAGCACCTTCCCTTCTCCAAAATGCGGCCAGACGAAAAGCATGTTCAGAACGATGAAAACAATGACGCCGACAACCACGACCAAGCGGCGTTCCTGCGGTCGAAGATTGAGTTTGTCGAAAAAGGATTTTTTCATTCGACCTTCGGCAAATTGAGTGTGCAGGAAAAACTCCAGTCGAGCCGGGGCGGATTGCCGCGCACAGTTTCGGTTGGCGGATCGACCTTGCTGAAGAGCGCCTGGCCATTGGCAATGGCTTTGACCAGTTTTTGGCTGTAAGCCAGGACTTGAGAGGAATCCTCTTGCGCAGCGGTGCCGCGCAAATTCAGCTTGTCGCGGCTGTACTCAAGCGAAGTCAACGATAAGTCAGCCGGCAACAATTCCGAAGCGGCTTTCCAGCAATCCAGCGCGGCATATTTCAGGTTGAGCTGATCCTGCAACACTTGCACGCGCTCCTTCAGCTGGATCGCATTCGTATAGCTCCCGCTCATGACCGCGACCGCTCCTTCGAGCCGGCTCTGTTTGAACTTCCAATACTGGAGGAGCCCGAAATAGGCGGCCACGCCAACCATGTAGATGACAAAAACAGCGGCAATCCCGCGCATCCAAAGCCGGTCGATGAAGATTTGCCGGTAACGCGCGGTTTCCTCGGCCGGGAGCAAGTTCGCCTGCGACACCTCGCGAACGGCCCGCCGTGCGCTGATTTCCGCCAGCGCTGTTTTCGAGAGCGTCTCGTGCAGAACGACCGGCTGGCCCGACCATTGAAGCAGGCCAGGCTGCCACGCGGTCGCGACTTCGGGGGGCGCAGTCAAATGGATCGGAAGCGGCCCGGGGACCCACCCTTCCAATTCTCCCGCCCAGGCAATCTTGTTTAATTCCTCGACGAGCCAATGGGCCGCGGGATCAGAAGCCGGGACGGTCAGCAGTTGCAAGTTTTGCAGCGTGCCACTCACCCACCACGCGACCAACGCCAGGTGGTGTTCGGACTCTGCCTGGGCGTAAATCCAAATGCCGTCCTCGGAAGGCGGCGCATTGAGCAGCACGTGTAACAGCGGAAATTCCAGACGATCCGCCAGAAATCCGTCCTCCTCGATTTCACCTAAGAATTGGGCGACCTTGTCGCGAGCCGCGAGCAGGACGATGACGGGCTGGATATTTTCGGCCGGCGGCAACACTTCGATTGTCCAAACAATTTGGGCCACCGGCAGCGGCGAAACTTTTTCGAGCTGAAACTCGACCATCGAAACCAGTTCGGTTCGATCGACGACGGGCAAGTGGAGCACGCGCAAAAAAATCTGCGTGGGGGGCATCCACGCGATGTTGAGTTTCTTTTGCCAAAGCGAATGCCAGTCCTTGCCCACCGCGCGGGGGGGCAACGGCTGCGGGGGAACGGTCTTGATTTCCGCGCCCGGCCGGATGTCCCCTCCTGTGGTATGAAACTGCCAAACCCGGCGGACGGCCGGACCGGCTTCGAGAACGTTGCAGGAATGCAGGCTCGTTTTCTTCACTCGATCACCTACAGTTCCGCCTTCACGTCACCGATCAGCGCGGCGAGATGTTCTTCCGTCTGCGTGACGCGAAGCACTTCTTCGAGCGTCGTCTGCCCGGCTCGAACTTTGTTCCAGCCATCCGTGCGCAACGTGCGCATCCCTGTGTCCATCGCCTTTTGTGCGATTGTCGAAGCGGGCGCGCGATTCATGATGAGCGGCCGAATCGCTTCGGTCACGAGCAGCAACTCAAAAATGCCCATCCGGCCTTGGTACCCGAGCTGGCGGCATTGCTCGCATCCAGCGCCGCGATAAAACTTGGCCGTCTCAATTTCTTCCGGCGGAAATCCAATCCGGCGGAGATAATCCGGTTCGACCTTTTGCTCCACCTTGCAATGCGGGCAAATCATCCGAACCAACCGTTGGGCCAGCACCGCTTCAACCGACGACGCCACCAGAAACGGCTCGATGCCCATGTCGATCAAACGGGTGAACGCGCTCGGCGCGTCGTTCGTGTGGAGCGTGCTGAACACCAAGTGACCCGTCAACGCCGCCCGGATGGCAATCTCGGCGGTTTCCAAATCGCGAATTTCACCGACCATAATCACATTCGGGTCTTGCCGCAGGATGTGGCGCAAGCCCACCGCAAAGGTCAGCCCGATTTCAGGCCGCACCGCGATTTGGTTGATCCCCTTGAGCTCATATTCGACCGGCTCCTCGATGGTGATGATTCGCTTATGAACCGAGTTGATGGTGCTCAGGAACGCGTAGAGCGACGTCGATTTCCCCGAGCCAGTCGGTCCCGTCACGAGCAGAATGCCGTGCGGTTTCAGAATGATGTCCCGCAAGGCCGACTCTTCCAACGGAGCAAAGCCAAGCTTTTCCAGGCTCAAGAAAATCTTGCCGCGGGTCAGCAAGCGAAGCGACACGCTCTCGCCATAAACCGTCGGCACGGTCGAAACCCGGATGTCAATCTCCTCGCCTTTGATCCGGACATTGATGCGGCCGTCCTGCGGCAACCGTTTCTCAGCGATGTCCATCCCGGACATGACTTTGATGCGGGATATCAGCGCGGCTTGAAATCGCTTCAGCTGCGGCGGCATTGGCGTTTGGTGCAAAATGCCGTCAATGCGGTAGCGAATCCGAAGCTCGTCCTCGGCCGGCTCGAAATGAATGTCCGTCGCGCGGTCTTTGTACGCTTCCCAAATGATCTGATTGACGAATTTAATCACGCTGGCTTCTTGATCGCCCTCCGTGATTTCCTTGTCTTCGCTGACGAGAAGCTCCAGCGGCTCCTCCTCGGCCATTTCGTCGAGGGTTTCGGCGCCAACGCCGTAATAGCGTTTCAGCGCTTTTTCGATTTCGGCTTTGGGAGCGAGCGCGAATTGAACCGGACAACGGGCATCGAATTCCACCGCGTTGATCAGCGCCGTATCGAACGGATTGCTGACCGCCACCTGCAGTGCGCCCTCTTTCACGTGGACCGGCAGCACGGCGTATTGAAACGCGACTTTGGTCGAAATTTTCTTCTGCGCTTCCGGTTCGATGGTCAGTCTTGGCAGATCGAGGTACGGCCAATGCAGCGTCTCCGCGAGCCGTTGCAGGAAAATCTCCTCCGAAATTCCCGCTTCCCGGCTGATAAAGGCCAGCAGCGGCTCCCCCTCGCCATTCGGTGATGCGGTCCGCCAGGCCTTTTGCCACTGCTCGAACTGATTTGGAGCGGCCAAACCGGCTTGGGCAAAAATATTTTTTATCGAGACAAAGGCCATGTGTCCAATAGCTTCCTTGTTAACAAACCAAGTCAGGAAAAGTTGCGGAGTGGTTTTTTCCAAATCGGCACCAACCGCTTCATTTCGTCAATGATAAATTGGCAGGCCGCGAAAGCTTGGCCCCGATGCGGCGCGACGACTTCGACCCAAAGAGACGGCTCACCCACCGCCACTGCCCCAAGACGGTGAACGAGCCGAATCGATTCGATCGGCCACTGCCGCTCAGCTTCATCAAAAATAAGATGAAACTGGTGCTCTGCCATCTTCTGGAAAGCCTCATATTCCAGCCCCGCAACCTCTGCGTCCGCTTCAAGCCCGCGCACAACGCCAGTGAAACAAACCGCCGCGCCCATTTCCGGGGACATCTTGCGCTTGGCCACCCAAGCCGCTTCCTCGATTCGATCGGTCGTTAAAACGAGCTGGCGCTGCATTCGATTAACCGCCTTGGACCGGTGGGAAGAGCGAGATTTCGTCTCCATCGCTCAAGCGATGTTGCCGGTCCTTGTATTCCACGCCAACCGAAACCAAAAAGGACTTCGACATCGGCTCGAGCTGTGGGAAGCGCACGAAAATTTTCCGCAACAAATCCGCGACCGTGCTGCCCGCGGGGAGCTCTTCCTTCACCTGGGCGCAACCGGTTAGGTCTTTAAGATAAGAAAAGAATTGAACGGTGATATGCACAGGTAAGGCGTGTGAAAGGTTAAAAAGGTTAAAAGGGTTAAAAA
>ORJL011556131.1_pt1 | contig 22011 bp, 13 predicted proteins | sample 1779941 | NCBI WGS metagenome assembly ORJL01 (sample SAMEA104232317, study PRJEB22302) | groundwater metagenome | biome: forest; feature: aquifer; material: groundwater | place: USA | collected 2011-08-07 | depth 5.8 m
GAGCAACGGTCCGATGGAAGGACTGAATAATAGAATTCAGAGCCTAGTGAAGAAAGCCTACGGATATAGGAATAGGGAACGATTCAAGATCGATATTCTATTTCACTTAGGAGGATTGGACCTCTATCCCGGCCAATAAAAATTCACCAGAAAATGTCTGAAGAAGCGAACTATAAGGGTGGACAGGCTGAAGCTACGTCCGTCGTCAGCTCGAGGCATCTTCTCTCGCAAGCCGTGGGAGTCGGTTGCGAGTTTCTCCTACTCGGGCGACGTTGGACTGAGTTTGCCCGTATCACACCGATCAACCGTTCCACCAGTAAGCAGAGGAAATCTGTAGATGAATCGAAACTGGATCTGGGTTGCCATGATCGCTTTGCACAATGTCTGTTGGGCCAGCAATCCTCTGGACCAATGGACCTGGCGAAATCCATTGCCGCAAGGAAACGATCTTTATAGCGGGATTTATGCGAACGGTACTTATGTCGCTATCGGTTATGGGCAGACCCTGGTGAGTTCGGTCGATGGCCTGAATTGGACGAGCCATCTTCCCCCATTTGAGCTGGGACGCGCTTTAACTTATGGCAATGGCCAGTTCCTTGCGCTCGGGGCGAGTTCATCCGATGGAGTGACCTGGGCGCAACTTGCGAATCCGCCGCGCGGCGCCGTTTCTCTTACTTTCGGAAAGGGGGTGTTCGTCGCGACCGGCGGGGACTATTTAACAGGCGCAGAGTTCAAGACGGGGGTGATTTCCACTTCGCAGAGCGGCAATGATTGGCGGCGGCAGCAGACCTTTACCCCGGGGATTCTGTCTGGCCTCGCTTATGGGAATGGGATTTTCGTGGCCATCGGAGGGAGTTCGTCGTGGACTTCCATCGATGGAATGAATTGGACACTTCACGCGGGCCCGCCGGGCGGCTTCGGGTACAGCTATGACTATGATGGTCCCGTCCTTACCTTCGGGAATGGATTGTTTGTCGCGGGTACCGGCACGGTGGATTCGAGGGACACAGGGATTCAGACGTCATCGGACGGGGTGACCTGGACAAAGCGCTTTTCCGGAACCGAAGATCGTTTCACAAGTATCGCCTACGGAAATGGGCTTTTTGTGGCTGTCGGGAGTCATGTGGGTGGGTCTTCTTTGTTCACTTCTGCTGACGGCGTGACCTGGACATCGCAACCCTCGCTCTTGATCCTCAATGGCGTGTTCTACGGCAACGGGCTGTTCGTCCTGCTCGGTAAAGGTGGCACCATTTTGACGTCTGTCGACGGATTCACCTGGCAGAATCATCTTTTCGGCCCGACAGAGAATCTGACCTCCATTGCACATGGCAACGATCGCTTTGTCGCCGTGGGTGAACGTGGCATTATTCTGAGCTCGGCCGACGCGGTGAGTTGGGCTCGGGCGACTCCCGCCACCCAAGCAGATTTGGCGGACGTGACGTTTGGGAACGGACTGTTCGTTGCTGTCGGACGAAGCGTTCTGGGAGCACGCGGCCCGATTTTGAGTTCCGCGGATGCTGTCGATTGGACCAACTTCGGCTCCGGGACGAGTCTCAACGCAGTCACCCTCGGCAAGAATTTGTTTATCGCAGTCGGTGAAGGCGGCACGATTCTGAGTTCGGCTGACGGAGTGAATTGGACCGCGCGCTCTTCAGGGACGGCAGAGGAATTCGCGGATGTTGGCTATGGCAACGGCCACTTTGTTGCGATCACTACCAGGGAGAGAGTTTTTACTTCTCCGGATGGTATTTCCTGGATGCTGGAGGATTCCTCCCGGAGCGCGGTTGATTGGGCGAATCCTGGTTATATCTCTCTTCGCGGCACCGCTTACGGAAACGGGCTTTTCGTCGGCGCGGACCGATTCGGTCTGGTGAGTTCGATGGATGGGATTCATTGGACCGCACATAGACACCCAGCGAGCGTAGCGGATGTCGCGTATGGGCGTGGTATCTTTGTGACCGTCGGAGGGAACGGATCAATCATGACTTCAGGCCCGATTCCACAGTTGGATCTTGAGTTGTCGAGCAGCGGTGCCCGCGTTCTTTTGACAGGTTTTGTCGGTCACAAATACCAGATTCAATCCTCAACTGACTTCAGGAGTTGGGAATCCGTTAGAGCCTTGACCTTAACGAACGCTACCGAGCAGGTGATTGACAACGTCGCGACAAATCTCACTCGAAGGTTTTACCGGGCCGCGGAAGTCCCTTGAGAAGTCCAGGAGAACTAGCCCCCCACCACTGACCATCTGCCGGTCAATAAACTTTCCGGAGATGTGATGGGAGGATGTTGAGCTCGGACCGGTATTTGGCCACGGTGCGGCGGGCGATAACGATTCCCTTTTGCGCGAGGATCTTGACGATTTCCTCGTCCGAGAGCGGCTTGCCTTTCGGTTCGGTTTCGATCATTTCCGCGATCATGTCCTTGACGCTGGTGTTGGACATTCCTTCGCCGCTGGCGGTTTTAATTCCCGAGGTGAAAAAGTATTTCATCTCGAAAATGCCTTGCGGGGTTTGGATGTATTTGCCGGAAACAGCGCGGCTGACGGTCGTCTCGTGAACACCGACCACTTCCGCGACCTGGCCCATGGTTAAGGGCTTTAGAAAGGCGACCCCTTTTTCGAAAAACTCGCGTTGCCGGTTTACGATCTCCTTGGCGATATTCAAAATCGTTTGCTGCCGCTGGTGCAGGCTTTTGATGAGAAATTTTCCAGCACGGATTTTTTCGCGGATGTACTCCCGAACTTCCATCGAGCTCTCCGCTTGGGACATCAGATCTTTGTAGGTGTTGCTGATGCGCAGGTGGGGAATGTGCTCATTGTTATTGGTGATGACGAATTCGTCGCCGACTTTTTGGATGAAGATTTCCGGCAGGATGTATTGTTGATTGTCCGGGAGAAAATCTCGGCCTGGGCGCGGTTCGAGATGGCTGATCCGTTCGAGGGCGTTTTGGATTTCTTCGACGCTGACGCCAACCCCGCGGGCGATTTCCGGAATGCGCCGTTTGCCGAGTGCGTCCATGTATTCGTCGATGATTTTGTATTCGAGTGTGTCGGTGCGGTCCGCTCGTTTGAGCTGGAGCAGCAAGCATTCGCGAAGGTTCCGCGCCGCCACGCCTGGAGGATGGAACGTTTGAATGACCGTGAGCACTTCGAGAATTTGGTCGGCCGGAATATTGGTGGCGACGGCTAGTTCGTCGATGCTGGCTTGGAGGTAACCGTAATCATCGATATTGCCGATGATCATGTCTGCGATCGGCCGCTGTTCCGGCGAGAGTTCCGACAGCCGCACTTGTTCGAGCAAATTCTCCTGGAGGGAAGTTCCGGCGACGAGAGAATCGAACATGTATTGCCGTTTTTCTTCTTCCTCCTGGCTTTGCCGGAGAGGCGCGTTGCTTTGGGCGAATTGATCTCTCCACTCCTGGTCCAGCTGCGCCAATTTCTCGAATTCGGCCGCGAAATCATCGACTGGTTCGCCGTCTGTTTTTTCCGTGGCCGGATCGAAGGTGACATCGGCTGGGGGTTCGGCGGGGTCTGACGGGTCTGGGGTAGTCTCGCCGTCGAGGGTGGCGCGTTGTTCTTGTTCGACTTCGGCGGCGGGAACTTCTTCAAGGACGACGTTCTGTTGCAATTCCTGTTCGACGAGCGCCTTCAGTTCGAGGGTGGGAGCTTGGAGCAGCGCGAGAGACTGTTGCAGCTGTGGCGCCAGCACCTGCGACAACGTCATCTTTTGCGAAAGATGTAAACCTTGAGCCATCGTTCGGCATTATAGCCGCGGTTGGCGAGTCGACAAGGGTTTATCGGCACACGGATTGCTTTTTCGGCTGGACAACCTCGGTTTTCCCCTCTCAAAACAGGTCGCTCCAACTGATTTCAAAAATTCTCTGGAAAGGCTTGCCGTTTTCCGAGGCAGGTTATTTACTGCGGCCGTGGGTCTTCAATTCACGGTGTTGGGCAGCGGTTCCGGCGGCAACTGCGCTTATCTTGAAACATCGGAAACTCGGTTGCTCATCGATGCCGGCTTCAGCGGCCGCCAAATTCGGCAGCGGTTGGCGAGCATCGGCCGCACCCCGGAATCACTCGACGGTATTCTCCTGACGCACGAGCATTCCGATCACATCCAAGGTTTGGCTGCCCTCTGTGCCAAGCTCCGCATCCCGATCTATTGCAATCGACTGACCAAGGAAGCGGTTGAATCAGCCCTGGAAACACAATTGAACTGCCGGATTTTTAGCACGGGCGCCTCGTTCGAACTCGCCGACTTACGGGTCGACACGTTCGCCGTTCCGCACGACGCGTATGATCCGGTCGGGTTTCTCATTCGCACGGCGTGGGGAAACATCGGTTTCCTGACGGACCTGGGGCACGCCACGAAATTAGTCGTCGAGCGCGTCCGGCAAGCCAACGTGCTCGTCCTCGAAACCAACCACGACCACAAAATGCTTCAGGACGACACGAGACGCCCCTGGAGCGTCAAACAACGAATCCTTAGCCGGCACGGGCACCTCTCGAATGAGGCAGCGGCCGCGGTCGTCGAGCAAATCGTGACCGAGGAAATGCGGCACGTGTACCTTGGGCACCTGAGCCGCGATTGCAACCGGCCGGAACTGGCCCATCGGATCGTCAGCGAGCTGCTTCAAAAAATCGGGGCTAACCATGTCCGGGTGGAATCGACTTCCCAGGATCTGCCATCGCCCACGCTGGCGTTTGGGCAGCCAATCGCTGGCACAGCTTAGGTTTTCGGCTGCGGCCTTGCCGTGCATGCGGCGCGCCCAGCTGTTCTTCTCTTCCGGTTGATCTCAATCAACCACCCCCTCCTTTCTGTGCCGTCTAATTGGCCTAACGGTCCCGACGCGGTCTGTGTTCTGCGCCGGTTGATTCGTTTGCGCTGCTATGAGAACTGCCGTTCCGGAAAGAATCAGCAACCTTACCCCTTGGGTCGGCCTCCTCTTAGCTTTCGCCGTCTTTTTGGTGTGGTTCCGTTCCGGAACGGATCCCGCCTTGAGCCTGCGCTTGCCTGGAAGCGATTTTCCTCCCGGGGCCGAAAAGTCCGCCACCAACGCCGTATTGCTTGGAAAACTGCTCCCTGGCTCGGGAAAACCGGCGGCTAGTATCGACGGCGCCTGGCCCCAATTCCGCGGGCAAAAACGCGATGGGCTCAGCACCGAAACCGTTCGTCTCTCGAGAAATTGGAACGCCGGGCCCCCGAAAGAATTATGGTCCGTCGATCTAGGCGAAGGGTACGCCGGCGCTGCCGTCGCCAGCGGCCGAGTTTATTTAACCGATTACGATCAGGCCCATCGTCAGGATGCGATTCGCTGCCTCTCGCTCGCAGACGGCCAGGAGATCTGGCGTTTCGCCTACCCGGTAAACCTCAAGCGCAATCATGGAATGTCCCGCAGTGTGCCTGCGGTTTCAGGAAAATTCTTGGTGACGATTGGCCCGAAGTGTCACGTCGCGTGTTTGGATGCGGAGACCGGCGAATTGCAGTGGGGGCTCGATATGGTTCGGCAATTCGGAGCGACGGTTCCGCCGTGGTACACGGGGCAATGCCCATTGGTTGAAAAGGGAAAAGTCATTCTCGCGCCGGGAGGGAAGGGCGCGCTGCTCGCTGCGGTTGACCTCGCCACGGGAAAGACCATCTGGCAAACGCCCAATCCAAGGCAGTGGAAAATGACGCATTCGTCCGTGATGCCGATGATGTTGGCGGGGCGCGAAACCTTTGTTTACTGCGCAAATCAAGGCGTGGTTGGGGTATCGGCCGATGATGGGAAATTGTTGTGGGAAACCACCGCGTGGAAAATCAGCCTGGCGACAGTTCCATCGCCGCTGGTGGTGGATGATCGGCGGATCTTTCTTTCGGGCGGGTATGATGCAGGCAGCATGATGATCGAGGTTTCGAATGACGGCGGCGTCTTCTCGGCCAAACCGGTGTTCAAACTCGACCCGAAAATCTTCGGCGCCACGCAACACACGCCAATTCTTCAGAACAATTCGATCCTGGGGGTCCGTCCTGACGGGCAATTCGTGGCGCTCGATTTGAGCGGAAAGGTCACCGCCACGTCCGGGGCCGGCTCCGGGTTTGGGCTGGGTAATTTCTTGGTCGTTACGGATGGCGTGGCTTTCGCGATGAACGACAACGGCAAGTTGAGCCTGGTCGAAATCGGTTCCGGGAAGATCGCGATCGTAAGTCAGGCGCAAGTCTTGCATGGCCACGAGTCGTGGGGCCCGCTCGCTTTGGCAGGGGGCCGATTGCTCGCGCGGGACTTCACCCGAATGGTCTGTCTGGATGTCGCCGAGAAATAATCTATGAAACGGATGATCTGGCAAAACCCGGTGCAGCGGCGGCGTTGGTTTATCGACGCCGTTCGTTTTGTTCTTCTGCTGTGCCTCGCGGCTATCTCAGCCGTGTTAATCCGCCGCCGTGTGTTTCTCGGCAACCGCTGCGTCAACGTCGGGATTTGTGGCGCGTGCCCCGTGTTTTCGGCTTGCGAACTCCCGCCCGCCCTTAAATCGAAGCAGTTTTCTTCCAGAGAGGAGGCCGATCATGAGCAAGTTCTCTAGCCTTCGTTTCGCCAGCCGGCGCGGTTTTCTGTTGAGCGGTTGCGCCGCGGGAGGGGTTGGTTTAGCGGCGGTCCTGGCGCGATTCAGGAAACGAACGCCGGCTGAAAACGCGTTCGCCAATGACTTAACCACCTTTTCAAAACTCGATCCGAAGCTGCTGCAATACGATCAGACCGCCAAGTTCAAGCCGGCTCGGCCCGAGACCCGCCGCATTGGGTTATCTGGAAACGGAAGCCTGCTGCTGGCCGCGGGCAATTACGTCAGCACTCTGGACGTGTCTGGCGTGTTATTGCGCGAGTTGGCGCTCCCTGAAACCGTGCGATGTGTCGCCTCCGCGGCGGACGGAACGTTGTTCGTCGGTTTGCGCGACCGCATCGAGGTCTTCGCTGAAAATGGCCGCAGAAGTTCGTGGGTTTCTCCCGGAAAGCGGAGTTGGTTTACCGGGTTGGCGGCCGGCGATAACGATTTATTTGTGGCGGACGCGGGCGAGCGAGTCGTTCTTCGATTCGACCGAACGGGAAAGTTTGTCGGAAAAATCGGTGAAAAAGATCCAAGCAGGCATCGGCCGGGTTTTGTGGTGCCCAGTCCGTACTTCGATGTCGAACTCCACCAGGATGGGTTGCTGCGCGTCACGAATCCGGGGCGCCATCAAATCGAAACCTACACCGTGGATGGTGAACTCGAGCAGGCGTGGGGGCGAGCCTCGGCAGCGATTGACGCGTTTTGCGGCTGCTGCAACCCGATCAACATTGCTCTGTTTTCTGACGGCCGGGTTGTCACGTGTGAAAAAGGCGTGCCTCGAGTGAAAGTCTATCAAGCGGCTGGCCAGCTCGAATCCGTTGTGGCGGGGCCAGAATCCTTTCTCGAGAACAGCACCGCGTCGCACCGGGATGACAGCGTGGGTGGACTCGATGCCGTTGTCGATCGCACCGGGCGAATCTTCGTTTTGGATTTGGTGGCCAATACCGTCGCGTTGTTCGAGAAAAAAAACAGCTGACTGATGCAGACAAACGGACCAGCTTCGAATCCAATCAACCGCCGCAATTTCCTTCGCGGTGGCGCCCGCGTTGCGGCTATGACAGGCCTTGGAACGCTCGTTGGGTTGTTGGCCCGGCGCGCCAGCGCACAGACGCACGTGTGGCAAATCGATCCGGCCAAATGTCTTCATTGCGATCAATGCGCGACCGCCTGTGTCCTTAAGCAGTCTGCGGTGAAATGCGTGCATGGATTCGCTCGCTGCGGATATTGCCAGCTCTGCACCGCCTATTTCATTCCGGATGCGCAAGAGCTGACGACAGGCGCGGAGAACCAAATCTGTCCCACCGCGGCCATCCAGCGCAAGTTTGTCGAGGACCCCTACTTTCAATACACGATCGACGAGCCGCTCTGCATCGGTTGCGCGAAGTGTGTGGATGGCTGCAACCGCTTTGGAAACGGTTCACTCTTCCTGCAAATCCGGCACGACCGCTGTTTGAACTGCAACGATTGTTCGATTGCGCGGGTCTGTCCTGGAGGCGCATTCCAGCGAGTTCCCGTGCAGGACCCATACATTTTTAAAACTGGCGGGCATTGAATAATGAAACCCGACTTTCATTCCGCACACGAACGCGGGTTTCTCCAACTCGGCTGGGAGCGATTCGCGCGTCGCACTGGGTGGCTCTGCCTGATTGTCGGGATTTATTGTTTTGCCCAAACCTCATTCGGCGCCGAGCAACGGTTTCCACCGCCCGAATTCGAGAGTGGCTACGTCATTCCCGTTGCCCAAAAGCCGTTGCCGCGCGCTCTGCTGCTTCAGTACGTGGATGTCTTCGTCTTGTTGGCCGCTCTCGGATTTGCGCTGTATTTCGTTTATCGAAAGCGATCGCGTTCGGGTGTCGTGTTCTTGTCACTGTTTTCCCTGGGATATTTTGGCTTTTATCGCGAAGGCTGCATCTGTTCGATCGGCTCGATTCAAAACGTAGCGCTGGCTCTATTTGATTCCAGCTACGCCATTCCGCTCGCCGCGCTTTTGTTTTTTCTCGCGCCCTTGGTCACAGCGCTCGTGGCCGGCCGGGCGTTTTGTTCCGGCGTTTGTCCTCATGGCGCGTTGCAGGATTTGGTGTTGCTCAAGCCGATCCCGGTGCCGCTCTGGTTGGAGCGCGCGCTCGGGGTCGTGCCGTTTGTTTATTTAGGCGCCGCAGTGGTTCTCGCGGCCACTGGCAGCACGTTTCTGATTTGCGTCTATGACCCGTTCGTGCCGTTGTTCCGTTTTTCGGGAACCCCTTTTTTACTTGGGCTGGGCGCGATTTTTCTCATCGTCGGAATGTTTGTTGGCCGGCCGTATTGCCGGTTTCTTTGCCCGTATGGCGCATTATTAAAAGTGGCGGGCAAGGTCTCCAAATGGCAGGTCCGAATCACCCCGAACGAATGCACGCAATGTCGCTTGTGTGAAAACGCCTGCCCGTTCGGAGTCATCCGGACTCCGGCGGCCGAAACATTGACGCCGAAACAACTCCGGCAGGAGCGAGCAGGGCTGGGATGGCTTTTCGCACTCGTGCCGCTCCTCATCATCGTGAGCGCTGCGGCCGGTTATTTGCTGAGTGTTCCAGCTTCGCGTTTGCACCCGACGGTCCAATTGGCGGAGAAGTTTTTCGCGCAGAAAAAATCTCCCGTGGTTTACGGCCGGCAAACCGCGGCTGCTTTGGCGCTGCAACGAGCTCAGGAAAATTCCGTTCGGGTGACGACGGATGCGTTGGCGGTCCGATCCAAGTTCAAACGCGCCGGTTTAGTGTTTGGCGGGTGGACTGGCGGAGTCCTCGGTTGCGCTTTGATCGGCGTTTCGCTGCGGTCTAGGCGGACCGAATTCGAGCCCGATGGCGGCGCCTGTTTCGCTTGCGCCCGTTGTTTCGAATCGTGCCCGAACGAGCTTGTCCGACGCGGCTTTTTCACAGGCAACGTTTCGTCCGCACCGCCGCAAATCGCGGAGAAGAAATAAAATGGATGCCCCCCTTTCCACTCCGGAGCACCGCGCGGCCGTTGCGGGCAGTAATCTCTGGCGAACAGCCGCGCTGGTTTCAGGCGTCTTCTCGTTGCTCGTTTGCCTCGGACTGGTCCTTCATCAGCTCCGATTCAAAACAAATGATCCGGTAAATTCCGCTGCCCTTTCCACTTTAAAGACGAAGCTGCAAACAGCCCCCGAGGATGAATCGTTGAAGGTTCGGATTCGTGAGCACGATCTGCGCCTCCGTCGCGAGTATTTTCAGCACGTTCGCGTCAGCCGGACTGGAGCTTGGCTATTGTTCATCAGTCTTGGGTTGTTTCTTTTTTCATGGAAACGGTCCCTGGTTGCTCCGGTGAGATTGCCCGCGATGATCGGCTCGCCACAACCGGCTGAATCGCGTCAGGCCGTGCAATCGCGTTGGGCTCTGTCCAGCATTGGCGCTGCGCTCGGTCTGCTCGTGCTGATCGTAAAATTTTCGGTGGGCACCTCGGTGCCGGAAAGCGACGCAGCATCCGCACAATTGTCGTCGGGCAAATCTGGAAAAGCAGCGGCGCCGGACTTCGCCACCGAAGCAGAGATGTTTCTGAATTGGCCGCGGTTCCGCGGGCCGACCGGCGATGGCATAGTTCGCGACACGAATTCGTTTGCTGGTTTCGATCCGGCTGCAATCACTCTGTTGTGGAAGACCGAACTTTCGGCGCCGGGATTCAACTCTCCCGTGGTCTGGGATGGACGTGTGTTCGTGACGGGTGGTGATGCCGCGAAACGGGAACTATTTTGCTTGAGCGCCACGAATGGCGTTTTGCTCTGGCAGCGGACTATCGATTCAACCGCGGACGCTGCTGTGCCTGCCATTCCGGCGCAAACGGGTTACGCCGCTTCAACCTGCGCCACGGACGGGCGGCGCGTGTATGCGATGTTCGCGACTGGCGATCTGGCAGCTTTTACCTTGGACGGAGCAGCGGTTTGGTCGCGCCATTTTGGGCCCTTGAAGAACACTTACGGTCACGCTTCGTCGCTCGCGCTTTTTCAAGGCAAGCTGATCGTCCAAATAGATCAGGGCGATTCCCGTCCACAGAATTCAAAGCTTTGCGCAATCGATGGTGGAAGCGGCGAAGTCGTGTGGGAAAAGAACCGCCAAAGCTCGAGCACGTGGTCGACGCCCATTGTCGCGCGCATTGGCGAGCGCGACCAGATCGTCACGCTCGGGATCCCGCACATGATTGGCTATTCAGCGGCGGATGGTTTGGAATTATGGCGGGCAGAACTTCTCGAAGGCGAGATAACTCCTTCCCCCGTGTTCGCGGGTGGACTGGTGCTCGCAGTCAGTCCGTCGGCAAAGCTGGCGGCGATTCGAGCGGATGGACAGGGAGACGTGACGAAAAGTGGCGCGGTCTGGACGGCAGAGGAGAACATTCCTGACATCGCGAGTCCGATTAGCAATGGCGATTTGGTTTTTACCGTGACCTCAGCCGGCCAGTTGACGTGCTTCGAGCTTCGCGATGGGAAAAAAGCTTGGGAGGAGGATTTGAAATTTGATGTGCAGGCGTCACCCAGCCTGGTGGGCACGAATCTCCTGGTTCTTGGCAAGGAAGGAAAAGTCCTCTGGGCTGCCGCGGCCCGAAATTTCAAGCAGCTCTCGCTGACAGATCTGGCGGAAAACATCGCGGCCAGCCCCGCCTTTTGGAACGGCCGGATTTTCGTGCGGACTGACAAACAATTATTTTGCCTTGGAAATTCAGCCGTTGCTCCACCCCACCACTTGTGAGTATGTCCGAAATCAACTTTGAATTCGCGGACCGGGCCATCGCACGCTGCGGGGGCGCGCCGGACGCTCTGATCCCGATTTTGCAAGCGATCCAGGAACACTACGGCTATTTGCCCGAACCAGTCCTCCGGCGGATCTGCGAGCGAACCCAAATTACACCCGCGGCGGTGGCTGGAGTTTCGACATTTTATGACATGTTCCGGCATCGGCCGGTCGGCAAATCCATTGTGCGGGTCTGCCGCGGGACAGCTTGCCATGTCATCGGCGCCGAACGAGTCGAAGATGCCTTGCGGCGCCAGTTGCACATTCCATCTGGCGACGATACCGACCCGGGCCGCCAATTCACGATCGAGCCGGTGGCGTGCCTGGGCTGTTGCACCTTGGCGCCGGTGGTGCGAATCGACAGTGTCACTTTCGGTCATGCCAGCGCGGAAAGAGTGCCGGAATTAATCCGGGATTTTCTCTCCAGGCAAAACGGCGATGAATTAACCCACGAAGAATTGCGGCCCTCTCCAAACGCGAGCCATCCTGGGATTCGGATTCACGTCGGGTTGGGATCTTGTTGCATGGCCAAGGGAAGCGATCGCCTCTTTAGCGCTCTGCAGAAAACCGCTGCTCAATGCGGGACGAACGTCGAAGTCAAACGCGTGGGCTGCGTCGGCATGTGTCATCGCACGCCGATGATCGAAATCACCGGCCAGAACAAGCCCAGCCAGTTTTACGCAGATCTGACGCCGGGTGAAGCCGGGGAATTGGTCCGCCGAAACTTCGGCCAGCGCAATATCGCGCGAAAAGTTTTCGGCGGCTGGGCGCGTGCGATCGATAGTTTGCTCTTTCCGCAGCAAAATGGAAAACCGATCGAGCGTCATTCGATGACGCTGCGGGATCCGGCGGTCCGAGCTTTTTTGGGGAAGCAGGTCCACATTGCGACCGAACACTTCGGGCGGCTTGATCCGCTCGATCTCGACGAATATTTGGCTCACGAAGGGTTCGCGGCGTTGACCCGGTGTCTGGCCGAGCAATCGCCGGAAAAGATCATCGAAATCATCGAACAGTCTGGCCTGCGCGGCCGAGGCGGAGCCGGTTTTCCGACGGGTCCCAAGTGGCGCGTCGTCCGCAAACAACCTGGCGAGGTCAAGTACGCGATCTGCAACGGCGACGAAGGAGATCCCGGCGCGTTCATGGATCGGATGCTGCTCGAATCGTTTCCATTTCGCGTCATTGAAGGCCTGGCCATCGCCGCCGTCGCGGTGGGTGCGCACGAAGGAATTTTTTATGTGCGGCACGAATATCCTCTGGCGGTAAAACGCGTGCAGGCGGCAATCGATCTGCTCGAAGCGCGCGGTTGGTTGGGAGAAAAACTGCTCGGGCAGGATTTCGCTCTGCGCTTGTCGATCAAAGAGGGAGCAGGGGCTTTCGTTTGCGGCGAAGAAACTGCGCTCATCGCTTCGGTCGAAGGGCGCCGCGGCATGCCGAGGTTGCGTCCGCCCTTTCCTGCCGAATCCGGTTTGTGGAATAAACCGACGCTAATCAATAACGTCGAAACCCTCGCGCTCGTGCCGTGGATTCTGCGCCACGGAGCGGAAATGTTCTCACGTTACGGCACGAAAACGAGCAAAGGCACGAAGGTGTTTGCCTTGGCCGGAAAAATCCGACGCGGCGGGTTGATCGAGGTGCCGATGGGCACGACGATTCGCGAGATTGTCGAGGAAATCGGCGGCGGCGCGTTCGACGGGAGGAAATTCAAGGCTGTCCAAATCGGCGGGCCGTCGGGTGGTTGCGTGCCGGCCCGATTGGCGGACACCCCGGTGGATTATGAATCCTTGCGAGAGATCGGCGCAATCATGGGATCGGGTGGATTGGTCGTGCTCGATGACGCCGATTGCATGGTCGACATTGCGCGTTATTTCCTTCGGTTCACACAAGACCAGTCGTGCGGCAAGTGCACCTTCTGCAGGATAGGCACCCGTCGCATGTTGGATATCCTCGATCGGCTCTGTTCGGGGAAAGCGCAGCGCCAGGAATTGGATGAATTGGAAAAGCTCTCCGTGTGGGTGAGCCAAGGCAGCCTCTGCGGCCTTGGAAAAACTGCGCCGAATCCAGTTCTGACGACATTCCGATATTTTCGCGACGAGTATGAAGCGCATCTGCAGGGGCACTGTCCCGCGGGACGCTGCAAGGACTTAATCAAATATCAGATCACGGAACGATGCGTCGGCTGCACCATTTGCGCGCAGCGTTGTCCGGTTGGCGCGATCGCCTTCGCGCCGTACCAACGCCACGCGGTCGATCATGCCCGCTGCACTCGCTGCGATACCTGCCGCGTGGTTTGCCCGTACGAAGCTGTGGAGGTCCAATGAACGCAATCACGCTCACGATCGATGGCCGCGAAGTCGCAGTCGAGCCCGGGCAGACGATTCTCGATGCAGCCCGCCAGCTGGGCATTGATATTCCTACATTGTGCTTTTTGGAGAAGTGTTCGCCCGCCACTTCCTGTTTGGCTTGCCTCGTCAAGGTAAAGATCAACAGCCAAGCCCGGTTCGTCCCAAGCTGCGCCACGAAAGCACAACCTGGAATGGTTTTGGAAAGCGAAACAGCCGAAGTTCACGAAGCTCGCCGCACCGCTCTCGAATTGCTCCTGAGTGATCACGTGGGCGACTGTCTTTCGCCCTGTCACCGAATTTGTCCGCTGCAATTGAACATTCCGGTCATGCTCCGCCAGATCGAGAACGGCCAGATGAACGAGGCGATGAAGCAAGTGCGCCAGACGCTGCCATTGGCCTCAGTGCTGGCGCGGCTTTGCAATAAGCCGTGCGAGAATGGGTGCCGGCGCGGAACAGCGGATGAACCCGCGGCGATTCGCGAGTTGGAACGTTACGCGGCCGATGCGTCCCTCGCACTCACCCAGCCCAGCTGCTTTTCTGGCAGTGCGCCCACCGAAAAAAGAGTCGCGATTGTGGGCGCGGGCCCCGCAGGCCTGGCCGCGAGTTATTTCTTGCGGATGAAAGGCCACTCGCCTGTTGTCTTTGACCGCGGGGAAAAATTTGGCGGCACGTTGCGAACGGTGGATGCGGCTCTGATGCCGCCGGAGATTTTGGATTCCGAGCTGGAGCTCCTTCGAAAGGCAGGCGTCCAATTCCGGCCGGGCATCTGTCTCGGGGAGACGCTTTTACTTTCGGAATTGCGGCAAGGTTTCGACGCGGTCCTGATTGCAACCGGCGAAGTCGAAAAGGAAAAAATCGATGCGCTCGGCGTTCCCGTCGTTGGATCGGGGATCAAAATCGAATCGTCCACCTTCCAAACATCAGACCCGCGTGTCTTCGCCGCGGGCAGCGCCGTTAAGCCGATCAAATCGCTTGTGCGCGCTTTGGCCGAGGGGAAAGCCGTCGCCGAAAGCATCGGTCAGTTCCTCAACGAAAATAAAATTCGGCCGCGTGAGAAAGCTTTCTCGAGCATGATGGGCCGCGTGGAATCAAGCGAGGTCGAACTATTTTTGAACGGCTGCAGCCGTGCCGCGCGAGTGATTCCGTCGGCAGGTCCTGCGGCTGGCTTCGGTCTGGAGGAAGCTCAGGCCGAAGCGGCCCGTTGTTTGCATTGTGATTGCCGGGCGGCCGGAAATTGCAAGCTCCAGCACTACGCTCAAATTTACGGGGCCGAACCGAATCGTTTTCGCCAGCAGCGCCGCTCGTTTGTCCAGCATGCGCACCCGGCTGGCGTCATTTTTGAACCGGGCAAATGCATCCTCTGTGGGATTTGCCTGCAGTTGGCTGAACAAGCGCGCGAGCCACTCGGCCTCGCCTTTATTGGGCGCGGTTTTAACGTCCGCGTGGGCGCCCCTTTCAATCTCGCCATCTCTGCCGGACTGCAAAAGGCCGCGGCTGAATGCGTCGAGAATTGTCCGACAGGAGCGCTCTCCTTTCGCCTAGCCAGTCGCAAATCGACTGGCCAGGCTTAAGCCGATTCCCGCGACGGCCTGGCGCGAGGCAACTCCATAACCTTCCACCCTAAAGTTTTCAGTCAGGCTCTCGAATTGGATGGAAAATTAGGTCGCGCAAGAGTCAGACATTAATTGCGGTAGCGCTGCCAAATTTGGTGTGGCCCCGGAAACAAGAAGAGACGCCAGATGGGCAGAAAGTGGGTAGTGAGGTTCTTCCCTTTCCTTTTCCATCAAGCAGCAATTGGCCCGCTGCCGACAATCAAGTGTGGCTCGGGAGAATTCATTCAGTAAGCGAGTAATAGCGGTTCCCCAGTTCAAGCAACTTATGAAAATAACCCAAATGATATCGATAGCACTGGTGCTTCTCATATCCGGTGCTTTTCCATTCACGGCCCTCGGAGGTGACCCGCCCCCGAGCATTGCCAGCCTTTCCGTGCCGGAAGGCGGGTCCATGCAAATCATGTTCCGGTCGAAATCACCCGGACCGTTTCGGCTGCAGAAACGGATGACGATGGATGCCAACGCGCCATGGCTGGACGATGCGGAAGCCATGATCACGGAGGTGCAGCCCGGGGTCTATATGGCCATTGCCCCAAAAGGCCTGGAAAACATGGCATTCTACCGAATCGTCAGCGAGACCGAAACGATCACCGAACTGAAAGGATGGACTCTGCTCGTCCAAGTGTCCACGCCGGCCAACCGGCAGTTCTTTGTTGCGGGCGAGAGTCCCGTCGTTACCGTGACGATTCTCGATACGCTGCTGCAAGGTCTGGGCCGGGAGAGCTTTTCCACTCTTAACCTCTACATGTACGGTCCGCAGGATCCGTTGCAAACAGTGACAGCCGTCAAACTGCTCAACGCGTCGACCGACCGCACGAAGCGCCCGCACCATTACATCGATCTGAAAACAAATGCGGATGTCCAAGTGAAAAACAACATCCTCACTTATACGTTGAAACCAGTGACGGATGAAGCCCCCGGAACGTATCGCGTGAGTATTTACTGCACGCTCGGTTCGGATGCCATCCAGCAGGTCATGAAGTTCGCGGACGTTCAGATTGGGACCGCCACGGTAGAGGGTCCCCTCGTCACAAAGACCCAGTGCGCCTCGTGCCATGAAGGGGCGATCAACGGCAAGATGTACATGCATCACATTGACCCGGGCTTTTCCCCAACCGGAAATTGGTCGCTTGACTTTCAGCCGGTCACCTCGTGCAAGAGTTGCCATAACAACGAAGGATATGCGGCGATTAAAGACGCCACCGGCGCGTATATGGTTGATCCGATCGTGCGTCGCGTTCACGGCGTTCACAACGGCGCGGACTTGAAGCTCGACTTCAACACGAACTCTGTCACGGGTGACTTCAGGAATTACACTCATGTTGAGTTCCCGGCTGACGTCCGAAACTGCACGAAATGTCACGTGGACGATCGTTGGAAGACGACCCCTTCGCGCCTGGCTTGCGGTTCATGCCACGACAATGTGTGGTTCGGCTCAAAAACTGCCGTGCCCCCGAACATGACGATGCACCCGGGCGGGACGACAGCGGATGACAGCCGCTGCGCACTTTGCCACGACGCCAATGGCATCGCGGATGGGGTCGATGTCTCGCACAAGATTGATCCCCCAGCGATCGACGCAATTGATGTCGCAATGACGCCGCCCGCCAACGGCCAATATTATGTTGCGGGTGAAAAACCGGTGCTCACGCTCGTGATCAAGGATGATACCGGAAAGCCGATCGACCATACCAAAGTGACCGACGCAAACTTCTCAACCGCCAGCTTGTTTGTTTATGGTCCTCGCGCCCGGGCTATCCCGGTGCTCACGAGCAGCGCGAAGAACGTGAATTCGAAGCTGCGCGCCTCGGTGACGAGCAGCAAAGCGGGCCCATGGCCGATCAAGGACAAGATCTTCAAGATCTCGATCAACGGCAGCGCCCCTCAAAACATCACCATCACCGGCGCCGCGGACCTCGTGACCGCAGCTGAAGTCGTTTCAGCTCTGAACGCCGTTATTACAAACTTGAACGGTGGCGCGAAAGCGTCTGTCTCCGGTTCGAACGTCAATATTAAGACGACCATTCAAGGTGCAGACGCCCGGATTGAAATCTATAACGGCGATGTGACCACGGCGATGGGTTGGAAGAGGGCGCCGAATACTGTGTTGGAACCTGATGTCACAGTGGCGGCGGGTTCTCTCCCTAGTAACGATCTGCGCGTCCTTTCGGATCCGCTCGATTATAGCGATCCGATGGTGACTCGGACCACAGCAAACATCACCTATCAACTCGACGACGTGGCTGGCCTAGCGCCCGGCACTTATAACGTCTATGTCTATCAGTTGCCGAAAGCCGGCAAGGTTGCCGGTCTCGCGAATCCCACTGGCATTGGCCACTACATGTTCCAGGTAGGAACAAAAACAGAGGAAAAAAAGGTTGCGACGAACTGCAAGGATTGCCATGGCGACACCATCTGGCATTTCGCCGAAGGGCCGATCCATGCGGAGCCGTTCGACACCGATTATTGCAATGCGTGTCACGATTACAGCCATCCGAGCACGGGTGACATGTTCAAAAATCAGGGCGGGACCTCGCTGAATGGTTGGAGCGGTTTCGGCGCCATGCCTATCGTCCGCCGAGTTCACGGCGTGCACCGTGGCGCTTACCTAGATCACCCGGAAGAGATCTATGCAAATGCGACCAAAGACACGTTTGGTCACATCATCTTCCCGCAGGACATTCGGAACTGCACGAAATGTCATGCGGAGAAAGATACATGGAAACAAAATCCATCACGCATGGCTTGCCTGGCTTGCCACGACAGCGATGCGGCCAAGGCACATGGTCGGTTAATGACTTACATCGCGGATCCGAGCGATCCGTACGGACCGAAGGCGCAGGAATCCTGCGAAGTCTGTCATGGTGCGGACGCGGCGTTCTCGCCTGACAAGGTTCACAACATTACGAAGCCATACGTTCCGCCTTATCCTCGGGAACGGGAACCGTAAGTCCTAAAGCGCAGATACCGCGCACCTGATTGAGAACAGGGGCGGGTTTGACGGAAAGGCTTTCGTCGAACCCGCCTTCTTCTTTTATCAGTGCGGGTTCACTCGGCTAAGAGTTCCTGAACTTCGTCCCAACTCAGCGCGCTGGCCAATTCCTCGTCGCTGCCGAGCATGCCGGCAAACAGAGCCCGCTTTCGATTCTGCAAGTTAACAATTTTTTCCTCGATCGTTCCGCGTGTGATCAGCTTGTAGCTCGTGACCACGCGGTTTTGGCCGATTCGATGGGCGCGACCGGTGGCTTGATCTTCGATGGCCGGATTCCACCACGGATCGAAATGAATGACAGTGTCAGCGGCGGTCAGGTTTAAACCGACACCTCCGGCTTTCAAGCTGATCAGAAAAACTGGAATGCGATCGCTCTTTTGAAATCGGTCGACCACCGCGCCGCGGTCGTTCGTCGAGCCATCCAAATAACAGAAGTCAATCTGCCGCGCCTCCAATTCATCCCGGATCAAGTGGAGCATCTTGACGAACTGACTGAAGACGAGAACGCGGTGCCCGCCATCGAGGATCTCCTCGATCAGTTCCTGGAAGAGATCGAATTTGCCGGAGCCTTTCGCCGTTTTTTCCAGCGGGAGAAGGCGGAGGTCGCAGCAAGTCTGGCGCAGCCGAAGGAGCGTATTAAAGATGACGATTCGGCTTTTCGCCAAGCCTTGTGCTCCGACTGATTCCAGCACTTCTCGCCGTCCTGCCTCGAGCAGTTGAGCATAAATCGACCGCTGAGGGTCGGTCATTTCGCAAAAGCTCAGTTGGTCAATCTTCTCAGGCAGTTCTTTGGCGACATCCTTCTTGAGCCGGCGCAGGAGGAACGGTCGGACACGCCGCGCCAGCCGGTTTTGTGCGGCGCTGTCGCGGTCGCGTGTGATCGGGAGTTCGTAGCGTTCGCGGAAGTCGTTGGCTGCTCCGAGATAGCCGGGCATTAGAAAATCGAAAATGGACCAAAGATCCAACACAGAATTCTCCAAAGGAGTTCCAGTCAGCACGAGCCGGTGGCGGGACCGAATGGCTTTGACGGCCTGGGCATTTTGGGTCTGCCGGTTTTTGATGTGCTGGGCTTCATCCAGGATGAGTGTGTCAAACTCTAGGCCGCGATAAAGTTCGAGGTCCCGACGAATGAGCGCGTAACTGGTCACAACCAGGTCGGATTCCCCAATTCTTGAAAACTGCGCCTGCCGTTGCGCTCCGTGCAGCGCCAGAACCTTGAACTCAGGAAGGAATCGGCGCGTTTCTGCCACCCAGTTAAAAACCAAACTCGTGGGGCAAATGACGATCGATGGGCCTGGGCTGGACCGTTGCGGAGACTTCCCACTCTGTAATAGCGCTAATGCTTGCACGGTTTTGCCCAATCCCATCTCGTCGGCCAAGATCCCTCCGAAATGATTCTGGCGGAGAAAATGGAGCCACGACACCCCGTCCTTCTGATACGACCGCAGAATATTTTCCAGTGGGCCTAGAGGCGGGCAAGGCCGTGTCAATTCTCCGGCTTGCAGGGCCGCCCGCTCCTTCCAAGTCTTCGGAGCTTCGCACCGCCACCCGGGTTGCTCCTCTAAAGTCGCCTTTAAAAATCCCGCTTGATTCCCAGCGATACGGTACCCGCTGGCGTTTTGCTGTGGCCCAATGTCGAGCAGCGCCTCCTGGAATTCTTCCACGGCTCCCGTGTCGAGGAGTGCGATTTTGCCGTTGTTTAATTTCTTAGAGCTGCGGCCCGAGAGCAGGAGTTGCTGGATCTCCGCTGCCGTCAGAGACTCGCCGCCGGACGAGGAATATGTCACGCTGAGATCGAACCATTGCTCGCCCGACGGAGTGATTTGAAATTTCGGCTCGATGCGTTCGAGATTTTTTTGCGTGGTCCATTGCAGTCGTTCTTCCAGGGTGACCTTCCATTCGTGCTGGAGCTTGTGGAATTCCCGAGCGAAAAAATTCAGCACCGGCTCTTGACCCTTCAATTGATGCCGTCCCGCAGCGTCAGGTCCGGTAAAACCGGAGCGGATGAGACGCGCCAATGCGGCTTGTTCGGCCGAAATATCCCGAGCTCCATAGCGTTTCGGATTCTGGGAATCCGGCAGCCAGAGCGTAGCCCCTGCCGAGAATTTCCCCGCAAGAAACTGGCGTGATCCGTAATGGCAATTCAGCTCGGCTTCCAATTGCGCCAACCCTCCACGCAATTGCAGCGTGAACACCGGCTCCTGCGGTTCGAACTCAAAGTCGTTCAATTGAAAATTCGATTCGACCTGGCCGGAGCTGAAGAGTGCTGGCCAATCTCGATTCAAGAACTCCGGAACGCGCTCACGCGGTAGTTCAGTCGCGCCGCTGCTCAATTGAACAAAGATTTCCGGCAGGCCCACTGGGCAGAGACGGTTTGCTCGGTAAATCCACGGGGTTGGGCCTGCGATCACGCCATCGGGCGGGCGCGGATTGGGAGCGAGTTCGAGTTGGATTGTGCCGGATTCATTCAGGTGAGCGCGCAGCGACGGCAGCCACGGTTCAGTCGAGATTTCGATAGCTTGGTTTTTCCCGAGTGTGATCCGTGAATGACCACCCAGCTTGGTGAGCAGTTGGACGAAATCATCCGTTCTGAGCATCAGCATGGCGGCCGGTTCGCCTGCGATGTTTTCGATGAAATCCAACACGCGATCATCCTGCTCGGAAACCTGGAACGGTTTATCGAAAGGAACCGAGCTCAAGGGCGTTCGGCCTTTGTTCCACTGGGCCTCGAAACAAATCATCAATCTACCCTTACTCAGCGCTTGGAGGAACTGGGGTGGAAAAATAACGTGCACCAGGAGCGAGTCACCTGAATGTGTGCTCCTGAGCAAATGGCGAGACGCTTTTGGTTCTGGGACAGCCTCGATTGCTTTTTTCGGCGCAACCGAATCTGTTTTTTGCTGGTGCGGCGATGTGGCCGGACTGCTGGCACGGAGCACGTGCAGACCGATGGCGACCGAGTGAGCGCAGATCGTGCCCCATTGGCGGGAAGCCCGGCAGCTGCAAATATTTTCCAGATCGATGCTGTCTTCGAGAACCAGCCCAGCTCGATAGGACGTGCCGCCTTCTTGGACGATGCCTTTGAGCAAAGGGGGAGCCCAGCTCGAGCTCAAGACATGGTCGCCTTCCACCAGATGGCGAGCTTGTTTCATCGCTTCCCAACCCGCCACCTTGGCGAGGAAAGCTTCGGTTAATTCGACTGCGCTCATGCAGGCCAAAAACAATGCACTGGTTCGAGCGAAGATCAAGGAGGCGAAAGCGCGAAATTGTCCAACGGCGGAACATTCTTAGGAGCCGCTCGCTGTCATTCCGTTCAGCGGAGCCTTTCCAACTCAGCGGCTGTCCAGGCGTCGTCTCGTCCTGAAGTTGCTTGGCGGATTTCAGTGACCAGTGCGGGATCAATTGGCGAACCGGTGTTGCCCCATTCCCGGCGGACGTAAGTCAAAATGGCGGCGATTTGCTCGTCGTCGAAAATCATCCAGCTGGGCATATCGAATGAATAGGTCCGGCCGTTAACGCGAATCGGTCCGGTGACGCCGTGCAGCACGATGCGAATGAGTCGGTCCGGCGATCCAAGCACCCATTCGGATTCGGCCAAAGGCGGAGCGAGTCCTTCCTGCCCGAGCCCATGAGGTTGGTGGCACGCCGCGCAACTCGTCGAGAAGAGAGTTTTGCCGAGCTCGAATTGCGGTGCATCTCCGAGTTGTTGGAAAAA
>ORJL011602459.1_pt1 | contig 21997 bp, 19 predicted proteins | sample 1779941 | NCBI WGS metagenome assembly ORJL01 (sample SAMEA104232317, study PRJEB22302) | groundwater metagenome | biome: forest; feature: aquifer; material: groundwater | place: USA | collected 2011-08-07 | depth 5.8 m
CCTGCAACAGAAACAGCAAGCTGTGTTTATACTGCACCGACATGCACTTCTTTTACTTATTCTGACTGGAGTGAATGTTCTTCTTCAGGAACACAGTCAAGGCAGATTTTAAGTTCATCTCCTGATGGTTGTTTAGGGGGAAATCCATCTATTTCACAATCTTGTAATTATATCCCTCCTTGCACTTCTGCTGACTGGAGCTCTTCTCTTTCGCCTTCAATCTGTCCTTCGACGCAGCAGCAAACAAGGTCTTGGAGTCAAATCGGGCAATGTGATAACTCAATTTCAGGAGCAGTAAATCATCCTGCAACAGAAACAATAAGCTGTGTTTATACTGCACCGACATGCACTTCTTTCACTTATTCTGATTGGGGAGAATGTTCTTCTTCAGGAACACAGTCGAGACAGATTTTAAGTTCATCGCCTTCAAATTGTCAGGGAGGCTCGCCTATAATCTCGCAATCTTGCACTTACCTTCCTTCTTGCAGTGCAAGCGACTGGAGCTCTTCTCTTTCGCCTTTGCCTTGCCCTTCGACGCAGCAGCAAACAAGAGCATGGACTCGAACAGGAAACTGCAATCAAACCAGAGCAGGAGCAGTAAATCATCCCGCAACAGAAACAATAAGCTGTGTTTATACTGCGCCGACGTGCACTTCTTTCACTTATTCTGATTGGGGAGAATGTTCTTCTTCAGGAACACAGTCGAGACAGATTTTAACTTCATCGCCTTCAAATTGTCAGGGAGGCTCGCCTATAATCTCGCAATCTTGTAATTATATTCCTCCTTGCACTGATGCTGACTGGAGTTCTTCTTTGTCTCCTTTAACCTGTCCTTCAACACAACAACAAACAAAGTCCTGGAATAAAATCGGACTGTGTTCTGGAGGAGTTTCTCATCCTGCAACAGAAACAGTAAGCTGCGTTTATACTGCGCCTACCTGCACTTCATTTACTTATTCTGACTGGAGCGAATGTTCTTCTTCAAACTCACAATCTAGACAGATTTTAAGTTCGTTGCCTAATGGTTGTTCAGGAGGAAATCCCTCAATTTCACAATCTTGCACCTATCTTCCTTCTTGCATCGCTAGTGATTGGACATACTCTTTATTACCTTTAGATTGTCCTTTGTCAGAAACACAAACAATAACTTGGACTCTAACAGGAAACTGCAATAATACTCGAGCAGGAGCAATAACTCATCCTGCAACAGAGCCAACAACTTGCGATTATACTGCGCCGACGTGCACTTCTTTCACTTATTCTAGTTGGAGTGAATGTTCTTCTTCAGGAACACAATCATGCCAGGTTTTAACTTCATTACCTGATGGTTGTCAGGGAGGCTCTCCTCTAATCTCTCAAGAATGCATTTATATTCCTCCTTGTACTCAAAATTGTGCTCCAGAGAGCATTATACTTGGAGAATTTGTATGCACAGGAAATATTAATGGAAATGCACAATTATGCTCGGGGGATAATGTAGGATTGACTGAAGATACTCCAAAGATTCTTGTTGATTCCTGCAGTTCAGAAAACAAATGCGAATATTTTTGTAATCCTACAGACTATCTAAAAATTGGCTCATCATGCATCAGAAAGTTTTTAGATATACCTTATTGGACAGACACAAACGGCAATCCTATTAATCAAACTTATTTAGGAAATACTGTTTTGATGATATCTAATTTGACAGGATTAGAAGGCCAGTCTATAAACTATACTATTAAACAAGGGCCAAATGTTCTTCTGCAAATTTTTGGGTGGGTTATTCTTCAAACATATACCACTATTCTTGGAACAAACGCTCCTTCTTGGGAAGCAAATGTAAGCTTTGATGATATTTATTTTAAGGTAAATATTGGCGAGCTTGAAGCTACTTCAGGAAATTTTAATGTAAGCATTGCTCCTCAGATAATTTTACCTCCTCCTCCATGCACTGAAAATTGCGACGGGGGACAATCAGGATCGCCAGGGAATGCGGGAAATGTTGCTCCGCGTGCGGTAATAGAAAATCCAATAATTAATCCTGCAGTTTGGACCACGAGCGGCATTCCTGTTCAATTTGTTCAGAATAGCTATGACCCTGACGGCAATGATGATTTATCCATAACCTGGGATTTTGGGGATGGATTTTCAACAAACTATACTGGTTGCAATGCAGTTAATATATGTCCTGCTTCTGAAACACATATTTATTCTAATCCAGGAGTATATAATGTTGTTCTTACAGTAGAAGAAGAAAGACAAAATAATCCTTTAAGGGCTTCTGCTTACTCGACTGTTTATGTGGTTCAGGAAGGAATAAATGTAGTTCCTGTAATTACCTCTCCTGCTAATGGAATTGCTTATGGAAATTTAGTGTCTTTTGACGCCTCTGATAGTTATGTCACTAATTGCAGTAATGGTGAAATGAGCAATATTGATTTTGTGCCAGAAGGAGGATTTTTGAACTGCAGTTATATTTCGGCGCCAATTACAACAAATCTTTATGATTTTATTCTGCATTGGACTGTCACAGATGAGAATGGAAATCTTGAATTTGCAAAAACAGGAAACTGGAGCACAGAATATAATTCTACTGTTCAATTTCAGAAATATTTCACAAGATTTGCTATGCATAATGCCAGCTTAAGCATGACTTATTTGGAGAAATAAACTCAAAAAAATTGCCTAGCAATTTTAGAATAATGTTAAGTAAACCTCAATAAACAAGATTTATAAATGTAAATATCTCTCTTAAACAAAGAGAGGCGTTATGAAAAAGGAGAAATTTAATAAAATGAAAAAAGTGAAATTTATTTTAGTGCTTATTTTTACGTTCTGTCTTCTGTTGTTGACTTTTTCTTTTTTTGCGAGCGCTGCAACTGTATCAAGTTATGATTGGACTAATCTAAGAAATGGAAGCTCTATAAATTTTCGTTATCAGGGTGATAGTGTTTTAATGAGAGTTGCTGGAATAAATATTAATTCTCCGAACTATCTTCTTGCTAAGAGGACTAGCCAAAGTCCGGATGTATGGTCACCTTTAAATTGGATTACTGTCTCGCTTTTGAATTCGCCTAGTCTAGGAATAAGTTCGTGGAGAACAAATGATACTGGTTATTTTTATTTTACTATTAGAGATGATATTGCTTTAAAACCCGGAGTTGGGCTGACTGTTTATAACACTAATCCGGGTTATAATGACTTGCCTGTTGCTAAAATAGATTATCCTCCTGCAGCAGATTATATAAATAATCCGCTGACGGCAAATTATAGATTTGCTGTAAACAATTTTATTTCATTTAATCAATCGAGTTATGATGAAGATGATCTTCTTGGCGTGACATGGTATACTGGAGATGTTAATTATTCTTCTAGGTATAATTCTACTTATTTGCGACCTAATAACTGGACTAATCTTAGTAATATTCATGAGTATGTGTGGTCATATGGCAATGGTTGGGCTTATCACGCGAGAAAATATTGGGATTATGCCCTTGCTGCTAATCCTCTAAGCGCAAACACCCTCTATAAATACACAATTGGCGGAAAATGGTACAGGATAATTTTGATGGTTAATGAGTCTTCTAGAAGTAATGTAGCAGTTGATTCCCGAGAGATTTATGTTTTTAAAGAAGGAATAAATGTTGTTCCTATAATCATTTCTCCTCTTGCTGGTTCAACAAATTCAGGCACTGTTTTATTTAACGGAAGCGCGAGCTATGTTGTTAATTGCACTAGCGGAACAATGGCTGCTCCTAATTTTACTCTTGAAGGAAATTTAAAATGTAAATATCTTTCTATTGGCTCTTCGGTTGTTGCTAACTGGGTTCTGGATAATAGTGTTATTGCTTCTGGAAATTGGAATATTGGCTCTAACCAAGGCTTTAATAGAACAATTTCTGTTTCAGGAGTTCATAATATTAAGCTAGTTTTGAATTATATAAGTAGTGGTGGTGCAATTGAACGCGCTGAAAAAGATGTGAATTTTTCGGTTCTTAACTGGGCTTGTTCTAATAATGCGACTTCTGCTCTATGGACAAAACAAGGCTCATCTAATGAGGATGCAATAAATAGTTGCTCGAGAGTTGGACTTAGTTGTTGCCCTACTTCTGGAGCAACAACATGCGGAGCTAATGGAGTATGCAGTTCTCCGAGTCAATTATACTGCGCTAATTTTAATACTAGTGCTAGCTGTGGTGGTGTAGATGAAAACAGCGATATTGCTATAAGAAGCGTTGGTAATGCTGCTCTTTGTCCGAGACCATCTCCTCCAGCTCTATGTGACTCAGTTTCTAGATGCATCTGCGGATGGAATTCCACAACAAGCACCTGCAGCGCTGGATACAGCAGAGTTAATACATGTCCTCCCAATGACCCTCCTGTATCGCAAGGCGAATGTTTTTTCACTGTTCAAAAAGAAGATAGATGCAATATGACAGAAAGCATCATCATAATAAGGTCTGTTGCAGATTGGAGAACTAGTCCTCCTCCTGCCAATAAACCAAGAGATGCTGATTGCGTGACTTCTCAGAGAAGTCTTCCATGCGCGTCAACTACAAGGCTTCCTTTCTTTAATCCATTCGGGTTTGTGATTAGTATCTGCGCTGTTGTTTTTATTTATGCTATTTTTTTAAGAAAATTTAGGAAGTGATTTTTTATTTAGACTTCGTTTATAAACTGAATTATTAATAATGTGATAAAATATCGTGGCAGAAGTTTCAAGTAAGTTAAGCGGAGAAAGTTGAATAAGTCTTACTGTGAGAAGCCAAGTCGTTTCAAGTTATGTAGAATTACTATTTGTTTTTTATTAATGCAGTAAATTTTGGGACAAAAGTTTGGAGTAAGCAAAGCTAAGAAAACTTAACCCTCTCGAGGATGCAGAACAAGTCGTGTTGAGCGCATAGAAGTTATTAAATCGCTTTGAAATTATGCGAAGCACTATCTCTAATAAAACATTTATAAATAACAATAATCTTTATTGTACATAGAACAAAGGTAAAAAACTTAGACATCCCTTCGGGTTTGGGGTTAAAAGTTTTTTATATTCAGAAATTTAAGAAATTTCTGACTGTTCTTTTTGTAAACAAAAATAACATGAAAAAAAGAAGCATCAACGATATTCTGAAAGAGCAAATTGCTCGAATTTCGCCGAGCGATGCTGAAATGAAAATACTCGGGTTTAGGGTTTCTGAGCTTGTGAAAAATCTGGAGATGAATATAAAGAAGAATAAAATCAAAGCACAGGTTTTTGTCGGCGGAAGTTTTGCGAGAGATACGCTTATTAAGAAAAATAAATATGATGTTGATGTTTTTATCAGATTTGACGAGAAAACTGTTGAAGAAAAGCTTTCTGCGCTTATGAAAAAAATTGTTCCGAAAAATTCGGTATTGCTTCACGGCTCACGGGATTATTATTCTATCAAAGAGCCAGAGAATATTGCAGAATTTGAGATAATTCCTGTGTTTAGGATAAAAAAGCCAGAATCTGCTAAGAATATTACTGATTTGAGCTATTTTCATGTTAATTATATTAGAAATAAAATAAAGAAGAATAAAAAACTTGCTGATGAGATAAGATTGGCTAAGGCTTTTGCATTTTTTCAGGATTGTTACGGAGCTGAAAGCTATATTAATGGATTTTCAGGATATGGGATAGAGCTTTTAGTTGCTTCGTATGGCAGTTTTCTTAATTTTATTAGAGCAGTTGCTAAAGCTGACGCAGAAGAGCATAAAATTATATTAGACCCTGAAAAATTATTTAAGAATAAAGATGAAATTATGCAGCAGATGAATGAATCAAAGCTGCTTTCGCCTATTGTGTTTATTGATCCTACCTATAAAGAAAGAAACGCGCTTGCTGCGCTTTCGCTTGGCACTTTTGAGAAATTCAAAAGTTCTTGCTCGCGATTTTTGAAAAATCCTTTGAATAGATTTTTTGAGTCGATTGATGTTGAGAAAAAATTCGAGGATAAATATAGAAAAAAACTTATAAAACTTGAAATAACTACAGAAAAACAAGCAGGAGATATTGCAGGAACAAAACTGAAGAAGTTTTCTGGTTTCTTTTTGCGGGAACTAGAAAGATATTTTGATGTTAAGGCAAGCGAGTTTATTTACGATGAACCGCAAAATGTTGGAAAGATTTTGTTAGTTGTAGAGGCTCGAAAAGAAATCGTTTTTCCAGGTCCGCCTATAGAAATGAAAAAACCCCTGCGGGAATTCAAAAAAGAACATAAGAAAATAAAAATTATAAAAGGAAAAGCGTTTGCTTATGAGAAAAACAAACTGGATTTTCCAAGTTTTCTAAAAGATTTTGAGAATGAGAAATCGAGTGTTATAGCGAGTATGGATATTGAAGGGATAAAGATTGCTTAAAAATTAAAGGGGGATATCTTATTCTCTTTTAGGTTCTACAAGTTTATTTGAAACAGAATAATTATATCCTACATCTTTTGCCTGCTTTTTAGATAATAATAAAAGCAAGTTTAATCCTTCAACAGGTTTTCTTGCGTGCTGTAGAATATAATTTATCACTTCAGCTCTTGGAATCATGTCGTGATTTAGCTTATACCATCTTTCTTCGTTCATGTCTATGTCTTTGCTATCTACGCCTGTTACCATTTCTATGTCCAAATCGTGAGTTTTTATTGGTTTTCCTGGCGCGCTTATTCTCATAGCTTTGTGCTGGTCATTTTCAAAATGGAATAAATAAGTAGCCCCACTTGCTGTTCTGTATCCATTGTCTTTTTCATGCTGAGGCATATTTCTCGGGTCATAAACATAGTTTAATCTTACTGGCAGGACTTTTGTTTCTTCTTCAAATACTTTAACGCCGTTTTCTCCTTTGTTAATATTTATCTTTACATCATCTGAAGACATATATCTTAATGCAGATTTTATTCTTTGCAGAGCTATCTCTTTAAGTTTTAATGCTTTTAATCGATTAAATCTTAGTTCATCTAGCACGTATAACTCTATTCTATTGGGAAATAGGCAGGCTGCGTCGACTTTGCCATATCTTCTTTCGTTTTCATCTGTTACTCTGTCTGCAAATTCTTCTTCAAATGCCAAAGGCATTCCGCCAACAGAGGGTTTTACATAGAATAAGTTTTCTGTATTTCCTGTAAATGCTTCTATTTCTTCTAGTTTAAGAGATCTTGAGGGTATTCCTGTTAGTCTTGATATTCTTGATTCATTCATCTTATATTGGTCCTGCTACAAGCTCAAATTTTTCTTGTTTTAAGAAATCTTCTAATCTCTTTGTTATAGGGCGATTATTGTTGTCAGGAGTGTAAACTTGAACAAAAATAGCTTTATCAGCATCTCCGTGTATTATACCCCCAAGTTGAAAGTGATCTGCGTATTCGTCTTGTTTTGAAATATAGCAAAGTATATTTTCAGTATCTATTCTGAATGGTGTTGGGTCTCCGCCAAAGTCTGCTCTAGCAAGCTGTCTTAGCCTTCTAAATTCCTGTTCATATTCACCGTTAACTTGTTTTTTAAATATGTATGTCATCTTAAGAGCGCCCTATTGTCGTAAAATATCTTTTTCCATCTGTATGGATATAATCAAAAATAATGCTGTTTTTATAATGTGTAATATATTGTCCTGTTTTTTTATCTAATGATTGGTGAGATGTTCTCATTTCTTGATGTGGTAAACTTGCCATTTCTGCTTCAACTTCATTAAACCCTTCAACAATTTTAGCTAAACCTGCTTTAATAGCTCTTTTGTCAGCTTCTATCTGTTGTTTTGTTCTTGCCATTTTTATTCCCCCCAAACTTGATTAAATAAGAAAACCATTGCGTTTGTGAAGAAAGGTGTGTTTAACCAGATTGCCATTTCATCTTCTGCAACTGGATTTTCTGAAAGATAGAATAAAACTTGTTCCTGATCCACGATGAAGAATTTTGCGTTTATGCTGATTGGTTTTATTTTCTGCTTTATTTTAATCGAAAGCTTTTTTATTTCTGCTTCGTTTCCTGAAAGAGCCACCTTAATTTTTATTCCGTTTTTGTTTAATTTTTGGAATAATGTAGTGAACAATCTCACTTTTTCTGTAAATTCTCTTAAAGTAGTGCAGATTATGATTTCTTTCTTTGCGTTTTCAAGTATTTCTCTTGCATGATTGTAAATTGTTGATTTTCCTTTTATGCTTCCGGATAAATCTTCATGTTTTACTGGCTTTATTCCAACAGTGTATATGCTTTCTAGTTCTGTGTATTCTGAGCTTCCTTTAAGTTTTGAAAGAATTTCTACTTTTTCATTAGCTTCTTTCATTGTGTTATTCTTAAGTTTTTCAAGAATTATTCCTGGCTTGACTGCAATGTATTTTGCAGGCTTTCCTATTTTTGAGATAGCAAATCCTTGTTTTTCAAGTGATTCTAATACATCATAAGTTCTGCTTCTCGGAACTCCTGAAGCTTCTGCAATTTCTCCAGCGCTTGCAACGCCTTTTCCAAGCAAAGCTAGCCAAACTTTTGTTTCATAAATATTAAGGTTAAAGTAATCCTTAATTTTCTTTACGAGTTCTGGTTTTAGTATCATTTTATTACTACTACACTTAGAAACAACCCTTTATAAATCTTACGCTTTTGTTATTCTTATATAGTGACTACAAAAAGAGAAGATTTAAAAAGCTTGAAAAACTTGAAGACTTATGACTGAAAAAACACAACCTAATTTTGGACTCGATGGAAAAAAATCTTTCTATGAACAAAATATTGGAAAATATTATGTGATTTATCCTAGAGTTGGGGGCATAGTTTTTACAGGGAAAATATCGGCTGTTAAAGATGGAAAAGTTCATTTAAGACCGCATCAGGGTATAGAATTAGTTGACGGCAAACTTGTTCAGGCTATGGTTGAGAGGGACTCTCGAGTAGACTTGGGAGATATTTTTGCCGAAAAAGAAACTATAGTAAAAGAACAAATAAACTGAGCAAAAGTTTGTTCTTTTCCTATCTAGTCAGGACATAAGCTGCTCAATTTAATATGTCCGTGACTATACTTTAGAAATTTCAAAAGCTTATTGCAAATACCAAAACGAACAGACTGTAAAACAAGAAGCTGAACAGGCTACAAAGCTAAAAGCGAGCGGATAATAATAAACTTTCTAAACAATCAGCCTAGCAATAATCATTCCTCAAGTATAATCCTTCTGAGAATTGTTGGAAAATAGTCCTTAGAGATTTGATAATTGAGAGTTTGGAATATAGCAAAGGACGCTCTTATTTCTTCACTTTTCTGCGCCTTTGCTACATCAAAAACTCTAAGTTTTTGAGTGCCCTAAAATCCTAAACTCTCAAAGAGGACTTTGAGACGATTTTCTTCGAAAATGGGGGTAAATCAAAGTCCTCAATTATAAAATTATTCCTTTTAGCTAAAGCATCGGAAGTTATTTATAGTTGCGAGTTTCCAAGTCAGTATGAGTTTGATATTTACAAATCATGCAAAGCAAAGGATGATAGAAAGGGGAATTAAATTGCAGGAGGTTCAGGATACAGTTGATTTGCCAGACTATACAGTTTCAAAAGAAGGCAAGAAAGAGTCTTTCAAAAAAATTGGAAATAAAAATCTTAAAATTGTATATTCAGAGAAAGGTAAATTTATAAAGGTTATAACTGTAATAGATAAGATTTAAAATGGCAATAAAAATAACATTAGACAAGCAAGCAGATGCAGCGTATATATATCTAAAAGAAATTGCTGCTGGAGAAGTTGCTAAAACAATATCTTTAAATGAGTCGCTTAATGTAGACTTAGATTTGAAAGGGCAGATTTTAGGAATAGAAATACTTGACGCAAGTATAAACCTGCCGATCAATACTGCCAAATCTGCTGAAATTATTGGCATTTAAGGTTCTTCTAAGGGGTAAACTTCATTGTGGAACTTTATGACTTTTCTAAAACTGATTCTAAACAATCAGCCTAGCAATAATCATTCCGAGATATATTCCTGCTGTTAAATAGGGCATTGCAGGATAGGCTTTCTTTTTATCGCCGAAGATAAATAATCCAAGAAGAGCGAGAGTTGCGAAAAGAGTTACAATTAACGCAGGTATTAATCCGAATGTTTTAAGGAAAACTCCTGCTGCAATAATCGGGAATATAACATCTCCTCCGCCAAGAATAGCCAAGCCGATTTTTATCTTATGCTTTTTTATAATTGTTTGAGGTATATTGTGATCGCGATATTTTAGCTTTAGAAGAGCGATTTTATCTTTTATTTTTTTGCTTGCATAGGGTATCATGAATCCTCCAAGAAAGCCAACATTATTTATCTGATATTTAGCCATCTTTATCATTATTCCTGTGTGCCAGACAGCCCACATATCATAAATTGATATTAACAAAAGAAGAATAACTATTGTCCAGATATTAAGCATGCCGACAAATATTGCGGCTATGCCGGGATAAATTAAAAGCTCTGTGAAATTATGAACAAGGATATTTTTTTGAAATACTTTCATGTAAGCTAGAAGGATTCCAATAAGCAGGGCAAATAAGCTAGGATAAACCAAGTTAAGCTTTGTTGTGAGAACATTAATCGTCAAGCCGAGAGCAAGCGAAATGACTATGAAGAACCAACCCCTTATGAACCAGAGAGATTTTATTTTCATTAGCATGAAAACAAGAAATATTGCGATTGCAAAAGATATAATAAGGCTTACTAAAAACTGACTGTAAAAACCAGAAGTTTTTTCTATTTCCTTCTGCTCGTCAAAGCCATAGGGCATTGTTGTTTCAGGGCTTAGATAAAAATTTACTACATATAATCCTATAAGCTGGGTAATGAGGAACATCGTCAGCATGATTATTGTTATTTTTAGAGGTTTTTTCATGTTGATGTTGCTTCCTTTATTATTAATTGAGAGAAAATTGCTTTAAATATGTTTGTTGAAGGGTGTTTTAAGTTAGTGCTCTGCATTATTAAGAATAAAAGTAATGTTCTAAATTCGGGGTTGAAGTTTCAAGTAAGTAACGCGGGAAAGGTTGAGAAAGTCGGGTTGAGGCTATTTACATTAATAAAAATCTAATTATTAATAATGCAATAAAACGTGGCAGAAGTTTCAAATAGTCAATGCGAAATTTTGAGAAGCCTTGTCATCTTGGGTTTGATGAATTATTGAGAGTTTGGAATAACCCTAAAATTTCAAACTCTCAACGAGGACTTTGATGATATTTTCTTCGAAAATGGGGGTAAATCAAAGTCCTCTATTATTAATGTAACAAAAATTTGAGATGAAGTTCTGACTAAGCAAGCTAGAGAAAAGTTGAATTCGCAAGTATGGGCAGAACAAGTCTGGTTGGGAATAATTAGCATTAATAAAAATAGAGAATCTTAATGATGCAACTAAACTCGGGGTTGAAGTTTAGACTGAATAAAGAATTCTGACATATTTCTAAATAATCCTTTTTTATTTCATCCCTACAAGCGAGTCGTGAAGATAACAGCCCTGTGAACCTAGCGCAGCATAATTAATATTTGTTCCATTACAAAGTTTTTTTCTCTCAGTTTCAATTTGATGTAATATTTGGCTTATAAAATTGGTCATGTATGTTCCTTCCAAAAATTCGTGATCTTTTAGTATCTGATTGTGCAGAGGTATTGTTGTTTCTACTCCTTCTATTATCAGCTGATTTAGCGCTTTTTTTATTTTTTCAATACAGGCAGGCCTATTTTCTGCATGAGCTATTAACTTTCCTATTAGCGAATCATATTTATGCGGAATTGTATACCCTAAATATAACTGAGAATCAAATCTTATACCCTCTCCTTGTGGAACTTTGAGCTCAGTTATCTCTCCTGTTGAGGGCATAAAATTATTTTCCGGGTCTTCGCAATTTATTCTGCATTCGATTGCATGACCCTTAAATGTGATATCCTCCTGGCGATATTTTAATCTCTCGCCTGCTGCTACGCGTATCATTTCTTGGGCAATATCAATATTTGTTATCATTTCAGTAATGGGGTGCTCTACTTGGATTCTTGTGTTCATTTCAATAAAATAGACTTTAGGCTTTCCATCAACATTAAATATCATCATTTCTACTGTTCCTGCGCCGCGATAGTTGACTGCTTGTCCTGCTTTTACTCCGATTTCATGTATTTGTTTTCGAAGATTATCATCCAACGATGGCGATGGGGCTTCTTCCAGCAGTTTTTGATATCTTCGCTGGATAGAGCATTCACGTTCTCCGAGATGTATAATGTTTCCATAAGAATCCCCAAGAACCTGCACTTCGATATGTTTTCCGGCTTCAAAATATTTCTCAATAAATACAGAATTATTTTCCCCAAATGAATTTTTTGCCTCTTTAATGGATTCATCCAAATTTTGCTTGAGCTCTTCAGCACTATACACTACTCGTATGCCCTTGCCACCGCCACCCCTCGCAGTTTTTATCATTATTGGATAGCCTGCGCTTTCCGAAATTGCAATTGCTTCTTCTAAGCTTTTGATAGGGCCGTCGCTTCCTGGTTTTACTGGAACTCCTGCCTGTTTCATTAATGCTCGGGCTTGAATTTTATTGCCCATTTTCTTAATAGAGTCAGATAACGGACCGATAAAAACCATATCATTATTTTCACAGGCGCTTGCGAAATCTGCATTTTCTGATAAAAATCCATAACCAGGAAAAATTGCCTCACATTTGTTTTCTTTTGCAATGTCTATTATTTTTTGAATATTGAGATAGGTTTCTTCATTTTCAAAACCTCCCAGAGGTATGGCTTTGTCGGCATTTTTTACATGAAGACAATGAGTATCATAATCTGAATAGATGGCAATAGATTCTATTCCCAGATTGCGGCATGCGCGTATTCCTCTTAGTGCTATTTCACCACGGTTTGCTATTAAAATCCTTTTAAACATAGTTTTAATGGTTTTAATTTATTTAAAAGGATTATCACTATGGAAGATATAGAACTTTGGATTGAATTATTTGGAAGAAAAGTAATTTTCTAAATAAGGGGTTGAAGTTTCAAGTAAGTAATATTATTAATGTAATAAAATTCGGGGTTGAAGTTTTGAGTAGCCTCACTCGTAAATTTGCACTTTGTGACATCTCTCGCCTTGAAACCTGCTCGAATTCGCACTCGCAATTACTTAAACTTTACACTCCTGTAAATTCTCGGCACCTGCTCGGTTTCTCGCGTAATAAATATTAATAATGTCTTAAATCCGAGATGAAGTTTTGAGCAGCCTAGAGAATAATTAATAACAAGTCGTTTTATGTATTATTGAATTAATAAAATTTTAAAATAAGCGTAAGCCTAACTAAAAACAAAAATTATCTCAGCCTCAGCGTCTCCAAATTTCTCGGAGTATTTGTCTCGCAATGATTAAGCTTGTAAATCGTGCTTGCAAGGTCTAGGCACTTGCTGGCTTCACCATGATTTATTATAACTCTTTTTGGCTTTGGAACACAGCGATTTATGAAAGATAGAAGTTCATTTCTGCCTGCGTGTGCTGTGAATCCTTTGAGTGTGATGACTTCAAAATTAACTTTAACCATTTCTCTTTTGCCTTCTGTTGACATTTCGACTTCAGTTAATCCATCCTGAACTTGGCGGCCTAAAGAACCTGAACCCTGATAACAAACGAATAAAATGCAGTTATGCTTATTGCCTGCAAATTCCTTGAAATATTCTACTGAAGCTCCTCCTACAAGCATACCTGATGTTGCAAGAACAACACACGGTCCTCCTTCGACTACTGCTTTTCTTTCTTGCGAACTTCCTACTCGCTGAAAAACATCAGACACAAATGGATTTTCTCCGTTGAATATTTGCTGTCTTAGAGTTGATGACAGGAAATCAGGATAAGCTGTATGAATTGCATTAATATCCCAAATCATACCATCGATGTATATTGGAATTTTTGGAAGAAGATTATTTTTCATTGCTTCATCAAGAATAATCATGGTTTCCTGCGCTCTTCCTGAACCAAGCTCAGGAATTAAAACTTTTCCTTTTCTTTCGATTACTTCTTTTACTTTTTCGATAAGCTGTTTTTCAATATCTTCGCGTTGAGGAAGAACATCGTCTTTGCTTCCATAAGTTGCTTCTATCATTGCTGTTTCTAACCTTGGAAACATTGCGTTTGCTGGATTTAATAATCTAGTTTTTCCATATTTAAAATCACCTGTGTAAAGAAAATTATGTAACCCATTGCCTATATTAATGTGAGTCATTGCGCTTCCAAGAATATGACCTGCATTATAGAAGGTAATTCTGATATCTGGGGCAATGTCTGTAACTTCATTATAATTTAAACAGATAGTGTGCTTTACCATTTCTTTTATATCTGTTGAAGAGAAAAGAGGTTTGGAAGCCTGTTTGTATGCTACGCCAATAAAATCAAGCGCGAGAAGTGCCGAAGTGTCTCTTGTAGGCATTGTCATATATATTGGTCCTTTATAGCCCATTTTGAAGAGATAAGGAATTAGTCCGGAATGATCTAAGTGCGAGTGGCTTAGGATTATTGCATCGACTTCTTCTATTTTAAATTCAGGAACATCAAGATATGGAAAGCGGTCTTCGTTTCGTGATGCAGCAGCATCTATTCCACAGTCAAGCAGAATTTTTGATTGAGGAGTGGATAAGAGTATGCAAGACCTTCCAACTTGCCTTCCTGCTCCGAGAAAAGTTACACGAACCCATTCTTCTATTTTTTCAGGATTCCATTCCTGATAGATTTTCTTGCCGATATCATTAAGAAGTTTTTTTCTGTAAGTATTATTTTCATAAAGAACAGCGCGGATATTCTCTGTTATTTTGCTGTCGATTGCAGGAGAGCGCTGAACTTGAGGTATCCAGAATGTTTTTTGCTTTACTTCTCTAAGCAGACTGCCGTCTTTTCCTATAACTAAGCCTGGCTTTTTTGCTTCAATAACAACAATGCTTCGCGGTTGATCGAAGAGTATATTTGTAAGCTCTGCTTCTACAGGAATAACTTCGCGGATAATTTTTTCTGTTTTTTCTTTTGATTCAAGAAGCTTGTCTTCTGCACGCAGTTCTATTCTTTTTTTTATTTTATTAACGATTTCTTTAATCTGCGGCTCTCCTTCCTGAAAAAAGTTTGGAGAATCTGTGTAGAGAACTATGTTTGCGCCTTCGAAGTTTGCACTAGCTACAACGCTTCTAGGCAAGTCCTTAATTACATCTTTTAATATATCTGCCATGTTTATTTTGAGATTTATTTGATTTGTTATGAAACTTTTTTTAATTTTATATTTATCTGAAATGAATTTGGTTTGTAATCTATTTTATTAATTTACTAACTTGAACTGAGGTTGGTTATTAAGACCTGTCCCTATTCGATGCTGCTTATTAAATTTTTATGTCAAGAACTCTGGGCTAAAGCCACAGAGCGTGTAGAGTTCTTGAACACTCAAAAAATTGGATTGCCTATCTGCGAGTTAAAAAACGGGCAGGGTTTGCAAGACAATTTTTTGTGTCTAAAACTATAATATGATTCTTATTTCAGCTCGGATATCAGCTCTTTTGAAACCGCCTGAGTTATTCCATCTTTAGCTATTATGAAAATATCCATGCCATTTCCTGAAGCATTATCTCTTTGCGTAGAAGATTTTAGCGCTTCTGTTGCTAATTCTACTCCTTCTTTTAGACTTAAGTCTTTCTTATACTGTCTTTCTAACAGCCCAAGTATAAATGGCATTCCGCTTGAAAAGTTGGCATCGTAGTCCTCAACTTTCATTATGCTTCCTGCTGGTTCAATGCTATACAATTCGGTAGTTTCGTCTTCATTAAATCCTGCAATAAGTGTTCCTGCTATAAATGGAATCATTGTAGGCTGTCTTATTCCGTTATAAGCAATATTTGCAACAAGATTTGCTGCTTCTTTTACTGTTGGTCTTTGTTTTGTTCTTAGCTCTTTTAATCTTAATTCTGCGGGAACTATCTTTGAAATTCTTTGAGCATCAGCAACACTGCCTGTCCAGGATATAACCAGATAGTCATTTAATTTTATAACTTTCTTGTAATTTTTACTTACTATCAGATTTCCTGCGGTTACTCGCCTGTCTGCAGCCATGACTACGCCGTCTTTGCAGACAATTCCCATTATGCTTGTGCCAGTTTTTAGAATGTTTTGCTTAATTTCATCGTCCATTTTTGTTCTAATTTCTTTTTTAGTATTTATCTTTATTTTTTATACTTTCAATATACTAGAAGTATATTCTTCCCAGAATCTATAATAATCAGTATTAGGGGTTATTTATAAATGTTTTGGCTTGGGATTTTTAGTTTGACTTCGTTAATACTAAAACTTATTCTTAATTCTACATAACTTGAAATGAATTGTTCTGCCTCTTCCTGCTTTGTCTGCTCAAAACTTTCTGCAATTAAGTCTCTCCAACCCTGCCTACTTAAAATTTCTGCTTCTGAAGTTAGGGCATTACTTTTAATTCTTGATAATTGCGAAGCAGAAACCGAAAATCTACTTTTCAACGATAGTCACGCCATCAACTTTCTTGAACTTTATGAGATTATTTACGAATCCTTCTATTTTCTGCTCATGGCTTACTAGGATTAACTGGCGAACATTAAGCTGATTAAGAACATCGCGCATTTTATCTAACTGTGACTCAGAAAAACCATCGGTTGGCTCGTCAAGAATAACTAAGTCCCTAGTTTTAATTCTGCTAAGAAGCGAGTTTATTGTTTGATTTAGCGCTAAACGATAAGCTAAAGCTATTGCTGTTCTTTCTCCTCCAGATAAATAATCGTATTCTACTTCATAGTCTGCCTGCTGAATTATTGGAGAAAAGCTCTCATCCAAACGGACAGTTATAGCATCTGAAACAAGAATAGAGAACCAATTTGAGAAAAGATTTGAAAAATCTTCCCGAAGCTTTAGCATCACATTTTTTTCAGTGAATAAAACAAATTGAATAAATTTATTGCTTAGCCAGAACTCTAATTCTTTCATGTGGTTTAATTTTTTTCCTAATTCCTTGATTTTTTTTATTTCTTCTTCAAGAGTTGTTATCTGCTTCTGAAGAAACTGGATTTCTGCGTTTATTTCTGCTTTTTTTATCATAAAGCTGTTTTCTTTAGTTACTATCTCTCTGAGCTCGCGGCTCTTTTTCTCGTATAAGAGGTCGTAAGCTGAAAATTCTTTTAATAAATTATCTAAGCCTTCAATATGCTTTCTTATCATGTCAATATCTGCCAGAATAGATATTTTTTGCTTTTCCATTGTTTCTATACGCGCTCTTTTTTCAACAATGCTTTCAAGTTTTACTTTTAGAATTTCTAGTTGCGATAGAGATTGCTTGAGCGATTCTATAAGCTTGCGTGTTGCTTCGAGTTTATCGAAGGTTTCTTGCTTTTCTTTTTTGAGCTTCATTGTTTCTGCTTCCAAGTTATGAATCTCTTGGGAGGCTTTTAGGACTATATTGTGCTTATGCTCTTCGTTAACCAACTGAAGGCAGGTAGTGCATTTATCCAAGGCAGATATTTTTTCTCTTAAAATTTTTAAGTCACGCATTTTTGATTCGTCTCCCTGAAGGATAGTTATTGTTTTGATATAATCTTCATTAAGCTCTCTCAGCATCTGCTCTTGTGTTTTGATGCGATTTTTTGTTATTTCGATGTCCTTCTCACTGAAGTTCAGATTTTCTGTTCCTTTAATCTGCTGCTGGAGTAGTTTGATTTCGCGGTCATAAGTTACTAGCATGTCTCTCTTGTTGTTTAGCGTTAATTCAGATTTATCTTTTTCGTTTTCAAGCTTGTTTTTTTCATTCATTTTTTTTGCAAGTTCTTCTATTTCTACTTGCTTTTCAGATTTTATTTTTTGAGTATCTAAAATTTCTTTTTCAACGCTCTTTAAGAACTCTTTTTGCGAATTGAGAAGGCTGGTTTTTTCGCTTATCTGCTGGTTTTTTAATTCAATATTTCCCATTTCAGCTTCTTTAACTCTAATCTCCTGCCGCATTCTTGAAGTTAGAATATCAATGTTTTCCTCTATTCTTTTATATTTGTCTATGCCGAAAACATGGCGCAGCGTGTTTAATCTTGTGTCATTTGATTCTTGGATTATCTGTTTCATTTCTTCTTGAGGAGTGTAAACTGTAAATCTGTAGAGGTCATTTGTTTTTTTGGCGAATTCAGGAGGATAGCTGAGGAGATTTAAAATTTTATTTTTGATTTCTGTCACGCTTCCTTCAAATCTTTCATTGTTGACGGTTATGGAAGTATCTGCTTGAGCCATGGATTTTCCGCTTTTTTTCAAGCTTCTTTCAATAACTACATGATTTTCGTCTACCTCAAATTCGAGAACAACACTTGATTCTGTTTCGTTGTTTCTCATCAGGGAATTTCCTTTTTGTCCCGGCTGTAATCCAAATAAGGCAAACTCTATCGCGAGTAAAACACTAGTTTTTCCTGAGCCTATATCTCCCATGAGCAGAGTACTGCCTTCAGGAAATTCTATTTCCTGTTCCTTATAGCTTCTGATATTTTTTATTTTTATTTTTTTTATGAGCATTTTATTGTGTAGCTTTAATTAATTGTTCTAATTTGTCTGCTGCTGCTCCACTTTCTATCGATTCTCTTGCCTGTCCCATTCCTTCATAGGGGGAAGAGAGTCCCTTATTGAGATATATCCCAAATCCAGCATTTAATATTACTGCCTTTTTCATCATAGTTTCATCTTTCGATAAATCTTGATTATAAATTATTTTTCTGCATATTTCTGCGGATTGTTTTGCAGATTCAACTCTTAGGCTAGTTTTATTTTTATGAGTGCTATAACCTTCTGGAAGATATATATCCCCCCTATCTCCGAGAAAACAAGATTCTGGATTCGTTGTATCAAAAAAAGAGGTTGGATAATCTGCACTAATTTCATCTAGACCCTCTCCACTATAGACGGATATTACTCTTTTGATACCTAATATTCTCGAGACATGAGCAAGCCTTTTTGCAGTATTGAAACTATAAGCTCCAATCAGTCTTGTTTGAGCATTAGCAGGGTTTGTTAAAGGTCCTAAAAGATTAAATATAGACCTATGTCCTAATTCTTTTCTTGCTTCAGCAGCATGTTTCATAGTGGGATGATATAAGGGGGCATACATAAATCCAATTCCAATAGTCTCAATTAATTCCCTTGTCTTTTCTGGAGAAAGATTAACATCCAAGCCTAATTTTTCTAATAAATCTACTGAACCGAATTTACTTGAAACACCCTTATTACAATGTTTAGCAATATAACATCCAGCGCCTGCTGCAACAAATGCTGCAATTGTTGAAATATTAAGGGTGCTTTTTCCATCTCCGCCAGTTCCAACAATATCTAATAAATCTTCTTCCACTTTTGGCTTTATTGATATCATATGCGCCCTCATAGATATTACAGCAGCAACTATCTCGTCAACTGTTTCTCCTCTTTGATAGATTTCTTCTAATCTTAATTTAATTTCTTCTTTGCCTAATTTTCCTTCGAATATATCATCAAAAAATTGTTCTGTCATATTACTTTATATTCGTCACGAGTTTAGTTGCTTCTTGACAGGTTTCCTCTAAAGTTGAATAAAATTTCATATCTGGCTTTACTGCGAGAAAGTTTCTTCTTATTACATCAAAACCATCAAAATTTTCTTCTCCGCCGACTATTACATTTGCATTTGGATTATATTCTAGAAGCTTCCAGCTCCAACCTGCTGTTTCTGGCCGCGTATCTCTTGCATAGGGTTTCGGAAAACCTGTAGCGAAATTAATAGGCATGGTTTCGCTTTGTCTTGGTAGCCAGAACATTATTGCCCTATTTGGCGATTCTGATGCTAATTTTAAATAGTTTCTCTCGAAATCTAATTGATATGTAAAGTCTGGTAGACTTGTTATGGTTCTTTCATCTTGATATTCTTTTCTTAGTTTGCTTCTTGGAGAGATAATGTATATTTTTTCATTTATTGAATGGATTATTTCTACACTTTTATCTTGCCATTTTGGAGCTCCTTTTATTGGGCCAGCTAAAAAAAGTAATGGTTCATTACCAAGTTCTACCCTTGTTCTAGGCATAATTATTCTTTTCTCCATTTTATTTTATCTCGAGCCCCAGAATTTTATTTAAATCAGCGAAAAGGCGGGTTTCAAAGATGACGGTTTTTTCGTCTTCCTGCTTGCAAAGGTCTAAGGAATGCATTAATGGGATGACTAATTCATTAAACTTGTCAGGGTTTTCTTTTTCATACTGCTTTATTATGGCTTCTTCGACTTTGTTCATGTCGCTGGAAGTTATTTTTAAATCTGCTATTTTTTCTCCTTCTGACTGAAGCTTATTTGTATTTTTAAGAAAACTGTATGCTCCTTTTTGCCCTAAATAATCTGTTATTCTTTTATAGTCTATATCTGCGTTTGTTCCTTGTTTCATTGTTCCGGACAGTCTAAGCAGGATTATTTTATCTCTTAGTTCGTGCTTGTCAAACTCTGAAACTATCTGCTGAGTTGCTGTAAGCGCATTTTCTATTTCTAGATTAAAGCAAAGAACTTCTTTTATGGGTAGCATTATTTTTTTATACTCCACAAAACCTTCCACTTGAACTATGTAAAATCTTCCGTAGCATAAATCTTCAAGCTCCTGAAAGCTATTTGGAAAAATAGGGCCAGAATATATAGCTGGTTTTTCTTTTCCTTTTTCTCCGATTTTTTCTTCAAAATTAATATGGAGATGAGCGAAAGCATAGTAATCTGCCTTCGGCAGCCTATTTAGTCCTACAGATTCGATAGGTAAGTTTCCTACTGCTTCAGTTATTGAAGTATGAAGCATAAGTATGCGGTAATTATTGCTTTCTTTTGGCAGAATTATTTTTTTAATATCCTCAACTTCCATTCCTGATTTTTTTCCAGGGTATCCGAAGATTTCAAAGTTTTTGTATTTTAACGGCTCTAAATAAATTGCTTCGCTTTGAGTTCCTCCGATAATTTCATTCTCGCGGTATTTACAAATTTCACAGAAACCGCCTTTTTCCAGTACATCAAGAAAAGTTTTTCCTGAAACACTGAAATCATGAGAGCCTGCTATCATAAATACTTTTATTCCTGCTTCTTTTATTTTTCTGAATTCTCCAAAAACCCGTTTAAGAATTTCTATTGGAGGGTAAGCTGAATCGAATAAATCTCCTGCCATTAGGATAAATTCAACTCTTTCCAGAATACATCTGTCTATTGCTTTTTCAAAACTAAGAAAATTAAGTTCTTGCAGCTCTGGCTGCCGCCAGCTTCCTAAATGACAATCTCCCATGTGCGCGAACTTTGACATGTTTACATTAACCGTATAAAATCAACTTTCTCGAACTTGCATTTGTTATCCCATTTAAGTTTTTCTTAAATGCAAATTCTCGCGTATGCTTGTTGATTTCTATATTTAATTTATTAGTGTGTAGTCGACTTTGGTGAGGTGGGTTTGGAGTAATTTTTGCAGATTCGGTTCTACATTGTATTGGTTGTATATTTCCAACTACCTCGGTTTTTAGTTCTCTTTTCATAAAAAGAGAGCCAATTTAGAATTATATAAAGATATAGGAAATAAAGGATATATTTTTATTAATAGCTTCAATAAAAGTTAAGATTTATAAATTTGAATTCTCTCTTATTTTGATGAAAAAAGCGGGTAGGATTGCAAAACCTGAACATCATAGCATATAGTGATTATGTCTACTATAAGTCGATATAATAGCACTGATTATGTCGATTAATAGCCTACAAATGATATACAAAAGAAAAATACTGGAAGAATTGGAAAGATGCAAAGTATCTTAGAAACTATAAAATTAAATAAAATCAATATTATTTAAAACTAATTTGTTGAGGGTCCTGAAATAATCTTGGCACAGGATATTTAGGATACTGTAACCTTATCGTCATCTCCTTGATTTTGCCAAGAATCTAATCAGGTTCAGTAATTTGTTTCTTTTCAGGGGAAGAATTATCTCCGCCATTTCTGCAGGAGTTTTATCTCCTAATTCTTGATGTGGATTTATAAA
>ORJL011865465.1_pt1 | contig 21988 bp, 26 predicted proteins | sample 1779941 | NCBI WGS metagenome assembly ORJL01 (sample SAMEA104232317, study PRJEB22302) | groundwater metagenome | biome: forest; feature: aquifer; material: groundwater | place: USA | collected 2011-08-07 | depth 5.8 m
ATTGGAAATGGTGGATTATGTTATTCCGGACAGAGCCTAGAATTACAATAACTATTTATATTACCTTCTCCTAAACCTATTCCATGACCAGTCTAGAAATTTATCTTACCGAAACGCCTAGAATCTTTCTAACCAGCCTGAAAAACCGCTTCCTCAGAAAGAAATATTCTGGTAATGCTGAAACCATCTGCAAAGAAATAATCAAAGACTGCTGGAACGGGAGGTTCTTTCAAACCTCTACCGGCAATTTTAAGCAGTTATGGAGCAGGGATTTCGGTTTATGCACTGATTCTCTGATCAAGTTAGGATACGAAAAAGAAGTACACCAAACCTTACGCTATGCTTTAAACCGGTTCAAAAAATACAAAAAAATTACCACTACCATTACTCCCTACGGAAAACCTTACGATTTCCCCACCTTTGCGGTAGACTCTCTGCCTTGGCTCATTCACAGTATTAAAATCTCCAAATGTTCTTATTATGAATATAAACATTTCTTAAATTCAGAAATTCAGAGATTTTTCAAGCTGGTAATTAATGAAAGTACGGGATTAGTTAATCCTGAAATATCTTTCTCTTCCATCAAAGATTTTGCAGTAAGAAAAAGCTCTTGCTATGATAATTGTCTGGTGGCCAGGCTGGCTGAAGATCTGCGCCATCTAAAACTGGACAATCCTTTTACCAAATATGATTATCCCTCTCTGATCAAACGCCATTTCTGGAACGGTAAATATTTTTATGATGATCTTACCAGACAGGACTACCTTGCTGGAGACGCTAATCTCTTCCCATTTATATTGGGAATTATTTCTGATAAAGAGATGCTTGCTTCTTCCCTGCAGCAGATAAATCATGCGGGATTAGATCAGCCCTTCCCTTTAAAATATACTAACCGGAAAAACGGAATTAAATTTGTCTGGCAGGAATGGATCATGCCCAATTATGAAAGTGATAGTGTCTGGACCAATTTAGGTCCGCTTTTCATTAAGTTGGCAAAACAAGCTGATCCTGAGAAATATAAAGAGTACAAAGAGAAATATAAAGAACTTATTGAAAAGTATGGGAATTACCTGGAAGTCTTCTTTGCCAATGGCAAACCCTACCAAAGCCTCTATTATTACTGTGATTCCGGGATGCTCTGGGCAGCGAATTATCTGACTTTGTGATTCTCTCACCTATAGTGGCGGATATAAATAATTGAACAATAGTTATCCGCCATTATAGTCAAAGCACCAAATATTCGAACAGTAATACTATGCTTTTACTATTAGGAGAAGCATTAAAAGTTCGAAAATTTAATGCTTCGAGTATATATAGACCGGGCTTTAAATAAGATGTTCAAAAATTAAAGTCCGCACGTATACCGAAACCCTTATTAAAACTAGTCTAATAGATATATTATAGTATAACAATTATTAAAAGAGGCGCACTTACTTTTTAACTCAGATGGACCATAAAATCTCTGTAATTATCCCTGCACATAATGAAGAAAATTATATTAAAAAATCCTTGCACTCTTTAAAGAGTCAGACTTATCAGAATTTTGAGACCATTGTAGTCTGCAACGGTTGTACTGATAATACTGAAGAATTAGTCCGAAAAAGAAGCAATGAAAGGTTAAAATTCTTTTCCTTGCCGGAAGCAAACGTGAGTAAAGCCAGAAATTTCGGAGCGAAATTAGCTTATGGAGATATTTTTTTATTTCTGGATGCAGATACTAGTTTGGAAAATGATGCCCTGCAAAAGATAAAAGACCAATTTACAGAAAAGCAGGCAGTAGCTACATTAAAATCTAAACCGGATCAAGAGAAACTAAAATATAAGTTCGCCCTAGCGATCAAGAATTTTTATAATTCTACTGGGCTATATCATGGCTGCAGCGGAGCTTTAATCTGCAGGAAAGAAGATTTTTTTAAGGTAGGGGGATATGATCCAAGTATAATTGTTAAAGAACATCGAAAATTAACCCTTAGCCTAGAAAAAGCCACTGAAAAAAAATTTAAATGCATTCCTTCGTATGCTACTACCTCCATGCGTAGGTATAAAGAATGGGGCTTGACTAAATCTACTCTCTTCTGGGCTAAACAATGGCTGAAAGATAATTTTGGGGATTTAAGTCAAAGTGATTATGAGAAGGTTAGGTAAAACCATTTTTTAGCTTTGCTTTCTATTTTCTTGATCAAATCTTCATAGAAAACTTTATAAAATATACTTACTTTTAAAGTAAGTAAAATGGGAAAACCCAGCAGAGAGCAGGAGGTCTTGCAATTATTCCTAAATTATCCCTCAAAACACTGGCGTTTTAAAGAGATAAACGAAAGAGTAAATCTCCCTGAGAACAAGACCAGCGCCTGGCTGAAAAAGTTTATAGGCCAAGATTTAATCAAAAAGATTAAATATACCGGTAAACAGCCTTATTATCTAGCCAATTATCTCTCTCCAGAATATATCAATACTAAAAAGCTCTTTGCTCTAAACCAATTTCATCAATCCGAACTGCTTAATTATCTCTCTTCTCTAAAAGAAGCTCAAGCAATTATTCTCTTCGGCAGTTTTTGCCGGGGCGACTGGCACCAACAGAGCGATATCGATCTATTTATTTACGGGAAGATAAAAAAGTTAAATTTATATCCTTTTCAAAATAAACTAAAGCGAGAAATCCAAATTTTCACCTGTAAAAATAAAAAAGAGTTAAAACGGTTAGGGTCTGATTTATTAAGAAGTATTATAAAAGGAATTACCCTAAAAGGAGAATTGCCGGTAGAGGTCTTAAAATATGCGTCCGTTTAAAGATGATGAAGAAGTTTACGCTTGGTGCCTTTCTGAAGGCAATCTAATCCCCCAGATAGAGATAAATCTGGGGAGAGTTAAATCTAATCTCAGTATTGCCCAGGAGAATTTAGAATCAGCAAAAGATTCGATTTTAAAGAAAAGATGGAATACTGCCTACAAATTGTATTATGATGTGATTCATCAACTGGTAGAATCCCTATTAATTTTCGATAAGGTTAAATCCACCAGTCATCAATGTTTATATGCTAGTTTATGCGTAAAGCATCCAGAATTAGAATTAAGTTGGGATTTCTTTGAGAAGATTCGCACCAAAAGGAACGGAATGAATTATTATGGCGCACCGGTCCAAGAGAAAGATTGGAAAGAAGTGGGCTTACCATTCGAATTATATATCAATCTCTTAACCAAAGAAATTAAAAATAGATTGAAATAAATTATCCTTAATAGGGATAAAAACATTTAAAGTGAATAACCATGAAAATCACCCTTTCCGGAGCCTTAGGCTCAGGCAAAAGCACGGTAGCTAAACTGGTCGCCCAGAAATTAGATTTAAACCATTATTCTACTGGTGATTTCATGCGCGAGATTGCCCTCAAAAGAAAAGTAACCTTGTTAGAACTAGGAAAATTAGCTGAAACTGATCCCTCTGTAGATAAAGAACTAGACCAACGCCAGATCAGTTTAGGTAAAGAAGAAGATAATTTTATTATCGATGCCAGATTAGGCTGGCATTTCATTCCTGACTCAATCAAAGTTTTCTTGAATGTTGCCGATAGAGAAGCTGCCCGAAGGATCTTCGCAGAGAAAAGGAAAGATGAAAAGTATAATATTACTCTTAAAGCAACTTTAAAGAACATCAAACAGAGAGAAGAATCTGAGATTAAGCGCTATCAGCAGTATTATGGAATAAATTATTTCGATTTGAAGAATTATGATTTAGTTATTGACACTACTAAACTAACTGCAGAGAAAGTCGCTGAGAAGATAATTAAATTCGTACGAAAGAAGAGATAGGTAGCATCAATAAAAGTATAGTCTATAATACCAACAAATTTATATATTATCTCCAGTGAAGAAATCATCATGGGAAGCGCTCATTTTCATGCAAGAGAATGAAGAGAAAGAGTATTAGGGAATATTCTGAATGAAGGTTACAAATATCTGGTGGTGTTAGTAGGCACAAGGAAAGAAACAAATGAACCCGCTAGAGGTGCATACCAATTATTTAAAGAATTGGATCAACCCGCAATACAGGAATACGCTCGTACCACCTCAGAGGAGAATGGGATAGCGCTAGACAAGATAGAAATCTTTTCATTAGAAGCAAAATTATTACAGGAACTGAAACCTAACTTGCAAGGAGATCTGTCAAAATGTTCGCGACCTGAAAGCTAAGCATTTGGACTCTTGCTGAAAGCAAGCTCGGAACGCAGTGAGGTTGTAGGAGTGCACCACCGGTTACAAACTGGTGGAAACGACTTTATTCTAAAAAATAATTAATCTAAATATTTTACCACTAACTTTTTACTATCTCTTTCCAGATGCAGATAATGTTCGTTGCCCTTCCCCTCACTCCCTTCGTAAAGCTGAGATTTTATCTTTACTCCCACTGGATTAGCTCCGAAAAAAGCCTCGATCCTTTCCAATAAATCAACCGGGTTAACCCTATTATCGATTAAAGGTAATCCTGATAATCTCCCTTGTAAAGTCAAGACTTGGTTTCTAGCCCCTTTCTCTTGGATGATTCTCACTGCCTCATCTATAGAAATAGATCTTTCCTCAATTGGTTCTCTAGGATGATTATAGACAATATGAAATATTTTAAAAGTTAATAAAACATATACAGAATATACTTAGGATATAAAGATTATGATTGTTTGTTTTGAATCTCAAACTCGACAAATTTGATAAAATTTTTAATCTATTTTCGCATCAAATCTATTCCTCCAACAAAAAGTTTTATAAATAACCCATATTGAAAAGCAATCTATGGCTGAAAAGATCCAATTGCACGATTTTATTGAATTAGATTATACCGGAAAATTAACTGATGGTACAGTTTTCGATACTACTGAAAAAAAAGTAGCTAAAGAAGTAGGGTTCAATGAAAGGTTAAAAGTAGCTCCCGCTACTATCTGCGTAGGAGAAAAGCAGATCCTTCCCGGATTAGATGAGCAATTGATCGGAAAAGATATCGGTCAGGAATACGAGATAAAATTATCCCCAGAAAACGCTTTTGGCAAACGCGATATAAAAAGATTAAAGGTCATGCCCATGAGCGCTTTCAAAGAACATAAGATGCAGCCCATGCCCGGATTACAAATCGAAGCAGATGGCGAGTTAGGTACGGTCAGCAGCGTCTCTGGTGGAAGAGTCATCGTCAATTTCAACCATCCTTTAGCCGGTAAAGAAGTTATCTATCAGATTAAAGTCACCAGAAAAATTACCGACCCGCAGGAGCAGATTAAATCCTTTCTCAACACCAGCCTAAAGTTTAGCGAAGATAAGTATACAGTTAAAGTGGAAAACAAAAAAGCAGAAGTGAAATTAGCCTTCAGTTTCCCTGAACCTTTTACTCTTGTTTTGGAAAAAAGATTAAAAGAATTAACCGGACTGGAAGAAGTCAAATTCATTGCTGAAAGTAAGGAAAGCAAAAAAGCAGTTAAGAAAGAAGAACTGCCTATGCCATAAATTCAACAGCAAAAAACACTATCTTTTTATTCTCTCTTTTGGATGATAATAATCTTTATAAACCTGCTATCTTTCTAAAACTCTCTAAGGATATAGCAAAAGAGGAGGGTAGAGTTCATGGCTGATTATTCACGAGAGCGGATGTCTAATTTTAATAAACCGGTTAGTTTTCAGGCTGAAGAAATTTCTTCCAGTAAAGCTGCAACTATGACTGTAGATGAAGAACTCCAGCGCCTGATCGCTTCTCAGAAAACCAGAATTAAAGTTATTGGCTGCGGTGGAGGGGGAAACAACACCATCAATCGTATTTTCGAAGTGGGCATCAAAGGCATAGAAACTATTGCCATTAATACTGACGCCCAGGATTTATTATATACTTCTTCAGATAAGAAATTATTGATCGGAAAAGAATTGACCGGGGGGTTAGGCGCAGGCTCTAACCCAAAAATCGGAGAGGAAGCGGCTAAAGAAAGCGAATCTGAACTTAAAAAATTATTAGAAGGGGCAGATTTAATTTTCATTACTTGTGGTTTAGGAGGAGGAACCGGAACCGGCAGTGCACCTTACCTAGCCCTACTCGCTAAAAAAATGGGCATTCTTAGTGTAGGAGTTGTCACCATGCCTTTTACTATGGAAGGTTCTCATCGCCATGAAAATGCTTTGATCGGATTAGAAAAGTTAGAGCAGAGCATTAACACTTTGATTGTCATTCCCAACGAAAAATTATTGGATATCGCTCCCCATTTACCTTTACAGACTGCCTTTAAAGTAGCAGATGAAATTCTAACTAATGCAGTTAAGGGCATTGCGGAATTAGTTACTAAAGCGGGATTGGTAAATTTGGACTTTGCGGATGTTAAAGCTATCATGAGTGAAGGAGGAGTGGCTTTAATCGGGATAGGCGAATCTGATGGAGAAAACCGGGCTGAAGAATCAGTTCAGAAAGCTTTGAACAACCCTTTAATTGATGTAGATATTTCTCAAGCCACGGGAGCTTTAATTAATATCTCTGGGGGAGAAGATTTAACTTTAGAAGAGTCCAGGAAAATCATAGAGACCATTTCCGAGAACCTTGATCCCCATGCTAAAATCATCTGGGGTGCCCAGATTTATAAAGATTTGGAAAAAACTATCCGCACCATGGTAATTATTACGGGAGTAAATTCTGACCAGATCTTTGGGGCAGATAACCAATATTTCGGCAAGAAAAAGAAAGCCATCGCAGATGAGTTAGGAATAGATTTTATGAAATGAGTTTTAGAATAGGCCCTACTCCTGTCGAAAAGAAATCAGCACAATTTTGATTATGTCCCTGCCAGATTTCTTCTGCTCTTTTAGTATGCCCAGGATAAGTCCCAGGATAAGCATATTCTATCATTAGATAAGGAGATCCACCAAATATAGATGTAAGAACATCATAAGCATTAGTTCTGACTAAACATCTCGTAATTTCTCTTCCGCTAAGTCTATCTACCTCTCTTTTTAACTGCTCTAGTTCTATTTCCCCTCTTGCATAAACGTCGGAATCCTCTAACCTTTCTATACTTTTTCTAATAATTCTGCGGACTTCTTCGGCAAATAAACTAGAGCGAAATATTTCCTCTGGCTGAAGGAGAGGATCGAGATCCAAAAGAAGGTTACGAGTTTGTCCATTGTAAAACCTCTTAATCAAATAACCTAATCGATACCTATCTAAAAAATCTCGTTTACCATCAGATATAGCAAACTCTCGCAAGAACATACTTTTAGACTTAAGCAAAGCGTCTAAGTATTTTCTGGATAGCTCTTTACCTCTCCTTTCTGAAGAAAAATATTCCTGCGGAAATTTAGCTCTCGCCCCTGTCAACACCTGGGCATAAATGATCATCTCTTCATCATCCAAATCCATAGCGGTAACTATTTTCACCCTATCTTTAGTCTCTGTAGATGGCGGTGTAGAAAGGTTCAGGTCGTAAACATCTCCACATCTTTGTACTAAAGAATCCAAAGCATCCGCTTCTTTAGGAGAAAATTCCTGCTTAATTTGATATAATAAATCATCCATCTGCTCTAAGCGTTCAGGAGCAGTTTCCCCTCTCTCTTTAGTGGGAAGAAGATCTACCATCGGAACCATTTCATCGTGCTGGTGAGTGAGATAAACTTGCCTAACTTTGTGCCGCATCTTTTTAATCTCCCCAATAGCAGCATACTTTATTGCTGCACTAACATAAGCAGGATTAGCGAGCATTTCTGGTCTTTTCCGAGAAATATTAAATACGGCTATTCTTCCCGCTTGTTCCAGATCTGAAAGGTCTACATCTGTTGATTGTCTTCCATAAACATACAAACCGTAATATAAGCGGGAAAGAGATTTTATTTTTAGTTCATATTCTAAATTCGTTGGCATCATTATTTCTTTTAAACTAGAACTGTATTTTTAATTTTTGTGTATTCAAAAATTTAATTTCGAAATCTTTATAAATAACCCTCAATCCTAAACCCTATACCGTCATCACTACTCTCCTGAGTAGGAGGTTAATAATGGATAAAGAACAAATCAAGATAGCTTTAGAAGAACTAAAGAAAGGCAAGAAGCGCAATTTCTCTCAATCTTATGATATTATTATAAACTTAAGAAACCTTAATCTAAAACAATCTCCTCTAGACTTTATTGTTAACTTGCCTCATCCTTTTGGCAAGAAAATTAAGATTGCTGCTTTTGTTGACCAGCTCTTAAGGGAACAAACCCATAAATTCTGTGATTTAACTATTGAAGAGCCAGACTTTATCAAATATAAAGATAAAAAAATAGCCAAGAAATTAGCCGGTGAATATGATTATTTCATCGCCCAGGCCACTTTAATGAGCAAAGTAGCAGCTAATTTTGGTAAGATTTTAGGAACTAAAGGTAAAATGCCTAACCCTAAATTAGGCTGTGTCGTTCCTCCTAACACTAACTTAGAGCTTTTAGCCAAAAAATTAAGATTATCTGTGCGCTTAGCCACTAAGAAAGGCACTAATCTTCAATGTTTGATTGGAAAAGATAACCAATCTGAAGAACAAATCATCGATAATATTCTGACTGTTTATCAAACCGTCTTGAAACAAGTGCCTAACGAAAGTCATAATATTAAATCAGTATTATTAAAGCTCACCATGAGCAAGCCGGTGAAAATCTAAGATGGTCAGCGAAACTAAAAAATTGCTTGTACTTCAATTAATTAAAGATCTTCAGAGTTATCCTATTGTAGGTTTAGTCAATATGGAAAATCTCCCTGCCCCGCAATTGCAGAAGATGAAAAAGATGCTCAAAGAGAAGGGCGTAAAAATCATCATGGCCAGAAAAAAGTTGCTTAATCTGGCCTTAAAAGGATCAAAATTAGAAAATATTCAACATTTATCAGAAAAAATTAGGGGCATGCCTGCTTTTATTTTAACTAAAGATAATCCTTTCACTTTATCTTCTATTATTCAAAAGAATAAATCTGAAGCTCCGGCAAAAGCTGGACAGACCTCGCCTAAAGATATTGTAGTTAAGGCCGGTCCAACTAATTTCGCTCCTGGCCCCATCATCTCAGAATTAGCCAGTGTAGGAATAAAAACTAAAGTGGACCAAGGAAAATTAGCTATTCTTGCTGATACTACTATTGTTAAAGAAGGAGAAATCATCAACCAAAAAGTTGCTGAGACTCTTAAACGCCTGGATATCAAGCCCATGGAAATCGGCCTGAAGTTAATCGCAGTTTGGGAAAATGGATTAGTTTTCGATGCTAAACAATTAAGTATTGATGAGCAAGAATACGCTCAGAACATTACTCAAGCAGTGCAGTGGTCCATGAATCTTGCAGTAGAGATTGTTTATCTAACTTCAGAGACTACAGAACTAATCCTGCAGAAAGCCTTCCGGGAAGCTAAAGCTGTAGCTCTAGAAGGAGCGATTATCAACGATACCACCAGAGAAGAAATTTTAGCTAAAGCAGAAGCTCAGGCTTTATCAGTAAAAAAAGCAGGAAATATTGCAGCTCAAGTTGAGCCTAAACCGAAAACAGAATCTGCAAATAGACCCAAAAAAGATAAAGAAGAGGAAACAGAAATTTCTGACCAGCAACCAGCACCTAGGCCCGCAGCAAAAGATATTCAAATAAAACCTGAAATCAAGGCAGAGCCTAAAGCTGCAGAAATTCACCAAATTCATCATCCTGAACCAGAACATAAAGAAGGGAAAGCAGAGGCAAAAGTAGAGACAAAAACAGAAGTCCATACTAATTTTCCGACAGTTCATACTAACTATTCCCGAGAATCAGAAAAAATGAATTACGAGAAAATGAAATTAGAACAAGTCAAGAAAGATAAATTACCTGAATTCCATCCTAGCTATGGTGATGTTAAGGTCGATGATGCTCAAGAGCTCTTTCAGAGATTACAAAAGAAAGGCACTTTAAGATAGAAAAATAAAAAAAATCAGAGATAATTAAATCAATTGGAGGTTATAAAAAATGGAATACATTTACGCTGCGATGCTTTTGCATAAAGCTGGAAAAGAAATCTCAGAAGCTGCAGTTAAGTCTGTACTTACTGCTGCAGGCGTGAGCGTGGACGCTGCCAGAGTTAAAGCTTTAGTGGCTGCACTTGAGGGTGTGAACATCGAAGAAGCTATCAAGAAAGCAAGTATTGCTACACCGGTGGCTATGGTCGCTGCTCCTGCTGAAAGCAAAACTGAAGAGAAGAAAGAAGATAAGAAAAAGCACGAAGAAGATCAGAAAAAAGCTGACGATTCAGCAGCTGCTGGACTAGGCGCTTTGTTCGGATAAAAAATTTTTAATTTTATTCTTTTTTATCTTTCTTTTTATCTTATAGTGGCGGACAAAAATAGTTGAACAATAGTTATCCGCCACTATATAGGGCGGACTTTAAATCAGATGTTCAAAAATTAAAGTCCGCACGTATAGCAACTATTTACAACAACAAACGTGATGGTGTATGCCCGAGGAACAAACTGATCTAAATGAGCTCAGAAAAGAGTTTCACCAAAAAAAAAGAGATCTAGCTAAACTGCGTTTTCAGCTTAATACCATTCATTCTCAGAAAGAAGAAGCTTTTCACGGACTGCGTTCTACCCAAGATAAGATCAGATCAAAATTAAAGCAGGTCAAATCTTTACGTGAAGTTAGGGATACTTTAACCCAACAAGTCAAAACTCTTAAAGAAGAGCGGGAAAAATTAAATCAGGGAGTTAAAGAAAAAGCCGGAAAGAAAAAAGAAGTTGACCAAAAAAAGCAGGAACTGATAGAACAGATAGATTTCAAGGGCAATCCCGCTGCACTTAAACGTCAGATTGACCAGATGGAGATGAAACTGGAAACGGATCTGATGCCTTTTACTAAAGAGCAGCAATTAAGGAAAACTGTTAAAGAGCTCAGAGCTCAATATAAAGAGATCAGCCAATTAGGAATCGTCTGGAAAGAAGTTAATACTGCTAGTGCTGACTTCTCCGAGATACGCAGAAAAGCTCAGGATACCCATCACGAAGTCCAAAAGATTGCTGAAACTTCTCAAGAAAAACATCAAGAGATCCAAAAGATCTATGAAGAATTAAATAAATTAAAAGAACTAGAACAGCCCTTAGCAGAGAAGCATTTGCATTTAAAAGTTGAATACGAACAGGCCAAGAAATCTTTGGAAGAGATTCAATCCCAAGTGAATGAATTAGGCAAACTTTTCAAAGACGAAGAAGAGAAAGATTTCAAAAGTTTAGTCAGAGAGAAAACCGCTCAAGTGCAGGATAAGCTCAAGAAAGGAAAGAAATTAAGCACTGAGGATATTCTCGCTTTCCAGGCCAGTAAGGAATAAATTAACCCCTGATCATCAATTCTAATCAACTTAAAATAGTTCACTCAATCTTTCCCAACAGGTCGCTTTTGGAGATGATTCCCACGATCTCTCCTTTCTCCAAAACTAAAACAATCTGATTATTCTTTAACAATTCTAATAAAGTTTTCTGTCCGGTATTTACTGAAACAATGGGAGGTACCTCTTCCATGATCTCTTCTGCTTTCATGGAATTAATCTTTTCCGGATGCTCTGCAATCTTGCTCAAGATATCTCCTTCCGTAATTAAGCCGCAGACTTTCCCTAAGGCCATTACTGGTATCTGAGATATTCCCTTCTTCTTCATCACCTGAATTATTTCTTTAACTTTGTCTCCCATCTCTGCAAAAGAGATTTTCTTATTCATCAGATCTTTAGCTTTCAATTCCTCGTTTTCCCGCAATTCCTCCAAAGCTTGAAATATTTTTCTCGCCTTGGTAAAAGAAGGCTCGATTTTCCCTGCCTCAATCTTAGCGATTAGGCTTTGGGAGACACCTGCTCTTTCCGCCAGCTCTTTCTGATTAAGATTATGTTTATTTCTTAAGCGCTTGATCTCATTTAATTCCTGTAACATCTATACCTAAGAATATCTTTTCTTTATAAATATTCCGATAGGAATATTAAAGTCAAGAAGGTTTATATATAATCTGCTTCTTTTCCAGAAAGTAAAGTTAAGAAAAATTATCTGAAATTAAAAAAAATACGGAGGAAATTAAAAATGTTAAAAAAATATTTGTTTACTTCGGAAAGTGTAACCGAGGGTCATCCCGACAAAATCTGTGACCAGATTTCCGATGCAATTTTAGATGCCATTTATACTGAAGATCCGCAAGCCAGAGTGGCAGTAGAATGTTTAACCAAGACTGGTTTTGTGGTCGTGGCAGGAGAAGTTACTACTAATACTTATGTCGATGTTCAAAAGATAGTCAGGGAAACCATCTTAGAGATCGGCTATGATAAACCAGAATATGGTTTTGAAGGTTCAACCTGTGGTGTTCTTGCTGCCATTTCCGGACAATCCCCAGATATCGCCCAGGGAGTTAACGAGGGGGAAGGCCTCTATAAAGAGCAAGGCGCAGGAGATCAAGGTTTAATGTTCGGCTACGCTACTAACGAAACTCCAGAATATATGCCTTTGCCTATTCTCTTAGCCCATAAATTAACCAAAAGATTATCTGAAGCCAGAAAACGCGGAGAATTATGGTATCTTAGACCGGACGGAAAATCTCAAGTTACTGTTGAATACGAAAACAATAAGCCAAAACGAGTCGATGCAGTAGTCATTTCTACTCAACATTCTCCAGACATAGATCTTGAGCATATCCGTAAGGACATGATTGAAAAAATCATCAAACCAGTCTGTTACGAATTCGTTGATGAAAAGACCAAATATTATGTTAATCCTACCGGAAGATTTGTTATCGGAGGTCCAGTAGGAGATGCAGGAGTTACCGGCAGAAAAATCATTGCTGATACTTATGGAGGGATGGGCAGGCATGGTGGCGGAGCATTTAGCGGAAAAGATCCTACCAAAGTAGACCGCTCTGCAGCTTATATGTGCAGGTATATCGCTAAGAATGTGGTAGCTGCCGGTTTAGCTGACAGATGCGAAGTGCAGGTAGCTTATGCTATTGGAGTTGCCCAGCCGGTTTCAGTATTGGTAGAATCTTTTGGTACTGCCAAAATTCCTGAAGAAAAGATCTCTGAGTTAGTCAAGAAACATTTTAATCTAACTCCTAAAGGGATTATCGACACTTTAAACCTGCGCAGGCCCATCTATAAGAAAACTGCTGCTTTCGGCCATTTCGGCAGGAATGATCCAGATTTCACCTGGGAGAAAATAGATAAGGTCGAGATCCTTAAGAAAGAAGCGGGGATTGAATAAGTTTATTATTTTTTTCTCTTTTTCTTATTTCCTTTCCATCTCTCTTAACCACATCAATCCGATTCTGATCATCATCTTGTTAAACTTATCAGAAATCTTGTAAGTTTTCTTATACAAGTCATAATCAATCAGGCCCATCCCTCGCATGGGAGTGAGGATCCGATCATAAAACTGGCGTTTATTATAAGAAAAAATTGCTTCTTTATCTAAAGGCGATTTGCCTTTCTCTTTGATTACCTCTCCTTCATCTAACCTATTAGCAAAAACTCCCATTTCAGTTTTACCGATCTCACCGCCATTTTTCTTCATATAAGCGATGAGCATTTTGGCTACTTCTTCCTGCTGTTCGGTAGCAAAGATTACTTTATAGACATCCTCTGGAAGATTAAATTGATCAAAGAGCATAACCATATCGCTCATTAATCTAAAATAATATATAAATGTTACCACTCTGTATACTAAAAGCCATACTTCCGCACTTAGAAAAAGAGAAAAACTTTTATATTAATTCCGCCTTTCTCTCAAAATAAACCTAACTGTATTTTAGAACTTTAAGAAGAAAAATGATTGGAGGTTAGCTAAAATGCCTGAAGATAAGAAGAAAAAGAAGAAGCATGATGAAGACGACGATTTATGAATCTTTGCGATGATTAGTAAAAATATTTGGCAAAGATTCATATTAGAAATGCGTAAATAATTGTACTAATTAACGCATTTCTCTATAGATGATGACTTTGATCAAGAATTGGATCTAGACAAAGAAGATACTGATTATTAGTCCAAGGGAGTGAAATTAGGAACTTTATTTTTATTGATGGATTTTAGGTAGAAATTATTCCTCAAGACTTAATCCATTCTTCCCAAGCTAGTCTAGCGGTTTCATCCTCATTTCTCAGGCTAAAAAAATAACCATTTTAAAAATCTAAAAAAAACTAGAAGTTCTTATATTAGGCACAGTCTCATCGCAGAAAGGGCAACTTTTAGGTATTTGTTTATAGGGGTCGTACTTAAATTTATACGCACATTTCTTGCAGGTGCACTCGTATAATTCCGTTCCGGATATTTTTCTGACTTGAACTGCTTCTCTCTGTTTAGATTGATGAAATTTATTCAGATATTCATCTTCCTGATCCCATCCGGCTGGCTTTTGGTTCTCCACTTTTTTCGCTTCTTCCTGTTTTTGGGTTTTTCCGCTGAAACAGTCTGGACAGACCATCATCTTAAAAGCATAATGAAGCTTAAATTGGTCTACCGGCGCTTCTCTTCCGCATTTCCTGCATTTAGCTTTAACTACGTTCATCGCTCCTCAAGAAATAAGTAGTGGTATTTATAGTTTTTTATTGTTCACAATATATGAACTAGATAAAAATATTTTCTCATTTTGGGGGAGATAGATAGTTAAAATTTGAATGATATCAAACCCCTACCCAGTTTATATTGCAAAACCTATACACTACCCCACCACAATCCATTTAAGAACCTAGTTCTCTCCATCATTCTAAACCATGCTCCAATTAGAAGATAAAATTACTGTAGCTTTGGCTGGACCGATCAAAGCCGGAAAAGATTTGTTAGCAGCTCAAGCCCCTCTTTACCAAGAAACTCTTCTTAAATCTCTTCAGGGTAATTTTTGGGTGCCCCAAGAATTAACCCTTATTACTGGAGAACAAGATCCAGACTTATTCGAAAGATATTCTTTCAGCCCTGAAAGCTATGCTGAAGAATTCCAATACCATTGCATGGCCAAGCGTCTAGCCCAGCAAGATCAGGTAGATTCCTCTAGCGGATTAGTCCTGCTCGGACAACCTTTAGAGATAGACCGTTGGATTTATGCAGAAGCTAATCGAAAACATTTTGAAGAAGGTTTCCAGACTTACGAAAACCTTTATCACCAGATCCAAAGAAGAGTTACTTCTCCGGACTTATGGATTTACTTACGTATCCCGGAAGAGAAGATCGAAGTTCTGCTCCAGCGCATCCGGGAAAGAGGCCGTCCTGGAGAGAAACAATTTTTAGATGACCCTTCCTACCTGCTCCATAATATTCGCCTCAACGAGCATTTCTTTAATGAAGTAGTTCGCCAGCCGGTTATCACTATTGATGCTACTGATCCTGTCTTTGGGATGCCCTCTGCCGATAGATCAGTTAAATTAGAAGCGCTTGCTCCTTATTTCCAACAAATTGTCCGAGAAATCAGAAAAGGCCACCCCGCGCCTCGTCTTACTCTAGACGAATGGGAAGCAGTAGACCATAATCACGCTCAGAACGCTTTCGGAGAAGCCAGAAGACAATTAAGAGATTATTTAGCTCAACATCAGACTATTCTAACTTTCGCTGGAAATGTCGGCGCAGGAAAGACCGGGATGGCCGAATTAGTTCAGAGGGAATTAGAAATTAAAATAAGCCGAGAACTATCCGGAAAAGGGAATCAAATTGAACCAGATAGCACGCTTGATCTCTTCTTACGAGATATGAAAAGATACGCAAAACCACTCCAGATTGAACTTCTTCCGATAAGACTAGGAGCAAGAACAGTTCTTTACGCTTTAGGAGAAAGTTTTGCAGAGGACCGTTCCCCGGTAGAAGATCAATGTAGTTTTTGGCGCAGATTGCATCAGCAAGGTAATCTAACTGATGAGGATCTACAAGAATTAAAAGCCCTGGCCATTGAAGCTTACTCTAAAGCACCTCAGTCTGATGTCTTCATCTATCTTCAATGCTCTCCTCGCCAATGCCGTAAAAATATTTTAGCTCGAGGAAGGCCTGCAGAAGTAAGAGCTTGGCCCGAAGAAGGACTCCGAGCTTTAGATAAGTTCTACCAAGAATTATTTACAGATATGGAACAATATAATTCTCATGATGGGCCGAAAATTACACTTCCTTCTGAAGAATTCGATCCCAAGAATACCACTCATCAAGGCTGGCTCTGGCAGGAGATCTTGCAGGGATTGCTGGAGAGAGATGATAAAAAAATCTCACTTTAACAATTCTTTAGGAATTTCAAACTTCTGATCAGAGAATACAATCGCTTCGCACTGGTCAATGCACTTCTTGCAGACCTCTTCCATAAAATTGTATTTTTGCATAATCTCTTCGCTGTGAACAGAAGAGCCATAACGGGCTATTTCTCTTTCATCCACGTCAGAAGTTTCATTTTTATCGCTATAAACCGTGATTCTATCTATAAATTCATCAGCATAATCAATTAGTCCTTTGCTTTTCACGTATCTTAAAAATGAAGCCGTGCACTTTTGGCTTCTACTCTCCACCCCAAATTTTGCTAGGATAGCTAAAGCACAATAATATTGGGTATAGAACCATTCTTCAGGAATTTTGAAATCCAATCCATTATCTTTATAGATTTTACAAGTTCTTAGATTAGTCCTGGCTTTTTCTAGGAATTCTTCTGCTTTCTGGTCATCATGCTAGACAAAAAGTAAACCCTTATGCTTCTTACCTTTATTCTCATCTTTCAAAGCACTCTTAAAACAATCATTAACTGTAGTCATTTTTAATACCTTTCACCTATGAATTTAAAGAAATTATCCTCGCCGTATAATACTGTGCCCTTTCTAATCGCATCAATATAAACTTTGTTTGGTCTTGATAACTCATTTCTAAATTCTTGTTTGGTAAAGTTAATTAAGTGAATCTTTTTAGTTTGTGTTTTTTGGATCTTATCTATAATCTGCTGGATCTTAAAGAATTTATTTTTTAAAGAAACCACTCCGATTAAATCGATATCATTTGCATCTTTTGGAGAATGAAGAATACTTCCATACAAAATTAAAAAACTAACTGCAGGTTCTAACTCCAGAAAGTTAGCTCTCCAACGCTTTTGCAGCACTGCTTCTTCCGTAAGTAACAATTCCATTGTTTTCTTCAGGAGTAGATTATCCCAGTTTAGTTCAACTACAAGGGTACTGGTCTTACCTAATCCGACTGGTTTAATAAGAATAAGAGTATCTGCTTCTAATCTCTTCAGAACTTTCCAGACCCCCACCCGGCTCAAGTGCAATTCTTTTGCTAAAGAGGAAACGGTATGGATTGCCGAGAAATCTTTAAGTAACGATAAAAGTACTCTTTTTGGAGTATCAAAGGTTGTTATTACCATTTTGTTAATAATTATTAACATTTAGTTAATAGTTATATTTAAGCTTTCCGGTTGGAAACGGGGAGAGAGAAAGAGACGATACCAAAGCTGATAGAAAAAGAATAATTTCGTAACCATAATCGAATACTTTCCCTAAATCATAACCTTCTTAATCACACCGCAACAATTCTTGCTTGCGCATTTACAGACCATATTCAATTCCGGAACTTTTTCATCTAGGTAATTAGCAGTAATCTCTTCCCATTTCTTAATCTCTCTTTTGGCTATATCGCTAAGATGATCAGAATAAGTATTGGCATCGCAGGAATGATTGACAAACCTTGCCGGAGCTTGATGCAGGATATATTTTCCCTCTCCGGCATATTGAACATATTCTTTATCTTTTTCCGGAAGTTGATCCACTTCTTCTTTAGTTAGAACTTCTGGAAGAGTATATTTTATGACTATCTCTCTTTTTTTGAAATTTCTAGCTGCAAATACTCCTAAACCCTCAATCTTTGATTTTTTAATTATAATATCGGCCATGATTATTTCAAAGAGAATGGATTTTATTAAAGTATCTATATTACCCAAAATAAATCAAAAAAGTATACCTTTACTTTAATCCTAAAACAATATCCACCCTTACTTAATCCTGATCACTTCCAGATTCTTGGGAGCAGCTGTCTCTATTCGATACTGCTGATGGATAGAACTGGCTAAATCTAAACATCTGGAAGATTCTCCGTGCATTAAGATAACTTTCCTAGGCTGAGGATTGCATCTGCGCACATAATTCATCAGCTGCTTTCTATCCGAGTGATTAGTAATCTCTAATTTATGCACTTCCAGATTAATCTTAAGCAGATAAGATTTGCCCTCATCCCGCATCATTAATTCCGTCTCTCCGCTCCTGATCCGATATCCTAAACTTCCCGGAGGCTGATAACAAGAGAAAACTAAACTATGCTTTTTCCCTTCCGCTAAACCTTTCAGATACTCTACCGAAGGTCCGCCCTGCAACATTCCGGAAGTAGCCAGGATTAAACAAGGTCCTTCTTCAAGTATTAATTGTTTTCTTTCTTTCTGAGAACCTACCAGCTTAAACACTTTGGACAAGAAAGGATTATCTTCTTTATGGAAAATTTGTTGTCTAATATTCCTATTCAAGAATTCAGGATAAGCAGTATGGATAGCAGTGATATCCCAAAGCATTCCATCCAGATAGATCGGCGCATCCGGGATCTTCTTTTCCCGCATTAATCTTTCCATAATAATCATCACTTCCTGAGCCCGTCCTGAACCTAATACTGGCATCAGCACTTTCCCGCCCCGTCCGAATGTTTTCTGGACTACATTGATCATATACTCTTCTGCTTCCTGCTCGTTAAGATTATTATCTTTACCACCATAAGTAGATTCCATCACTAAAGTTTCTACCCTTGGAAATTGAGTATTAGCCGCTTCTAAAACATTAGTTCTTCCATACTTCAAATCTCCGGTAAAAACTAAATTATGCAGTCCATTTCCAATATTCAGATGTATAATCGCTCCCCCTAAAATATGTCCGGAATTATAGAAAGTCAATCTGATATCGGGAGTAATATCGCTAACTTCTTCATACTCTAAACAGATGGTATGTAAAACCATGTTGCGCACTTCTTCACTAGTATAGATCGGATCTTTACCTTCACTTCTCTGGATTTTAATCATATCTAACTGCAGCAAAGCCATGGTATCTCGGGTAGGAAGCGTACAATAAATCGGTCCGGTATATCCATACTTAAACAAATAGGGAACTAATCCGGAATGATCTAAATGGGAATGTGTAATAATTACTGCATCAACCTCAGAAATATTCAATTCTGGAGCATCAAGATAAGGGTAAGCTTCTGGCCCATCCTCGCTGGGATCAATCCCGCAATCCATTAATATTCGGGATTCAGGAGTCTGCAGGAATAAGCAAGTCCTTCCTACCTGCCTGGCTGCACCCAGGAAACTTAATCTCACCCATTCATGTTTCTTCTCTCTCAGCCAGCCGTCGTAAATCCTATGGCCGGTTTTATCTAAAAATTTTTTACGGTACTCTGCATTCTCATAAAGTACAGAACGGATACTTTCAATTAATTTTGATCTGATGGGAGGGATGCGCTTGATGAAAGGCACCCAGAAAGTTTTCTCTTTAATTTCTTTAAGCAGATCTCCCTGCTTCCCGATGACCACTCCTGGCTTTTCCGCATGAATAATCACTTGGCTTCTAGGCGGATCAAAGATCAGCTCCTGAATCCCAGCTTCCTCAGAAATAATCTTTTTAATTTCTTTCTCAGCTTTTTCTCTCTCCATACAGAGAGAAGGATCTGGCCTTAATTCGATCCTTTTCTTAAACTGCTGTACTGCTTCTTTAATCGTGCCCTTATTATCTAAAAAATACTTTTTATCTTTAGTGTAAAGTACAATATTCGCCGCCTCGAAAGCTGCATCGGATATTTTTCCTTCAGGAAGGACCTTAATTACTTCTTTTAATATGTCTGGCATTTTCTAAAAATCTCCTAATCAATTTATTTAAAAACTTTAATTTGAAACCTAAATTTTAATACTCTTAACCTTTAAAATGTAATCAAATCCATAAACTATGAAAATGAAACGAAAAAAGAATAGTTATTTACAGATTACAAACTAATTCTTTATGCATCACCCGCTTGACTTCTTTATCTTTGATTACTACTACATCTATCCCATTTCCTGAACAGGAATCTCTTTGCATGGCAGTATTCACTGCTTTTACCACTAGTTTTACTCCTTCATCAATGGACATACCTTCTTTATATTGGGTTTCTAAAACTCCATAAGCGAAGACTGATCCAGAGCCGGAAGAGATAAAATCTTTAATTTTAGTAATACTTCCATCTGGGAAAAGATCATATAAATGTATCCCTTCGCTGTCTTTTCCTCCTAAAAGGAAATGGGCAATTCCGGGCATCATGCTCGGCCTGCGGATATTGGAATAAAGCATTCCTCCCAATAAGTTTGCTGCCTCTTTTACGCTGGGGCTTTTATTGGTTCTTACTTCTTTCAGTTTAAGTTCTGCTTTGATCAATTTGATCAGCAATTGGGCATCAGAAACATTCCCGGCGATAGTTACCGCAAAATCATCATTGATTATATGTACTTTTTCCGCTCTTTTATCTACGATCATGCTTCCGGCTGTCGCTCTTTTATCTGCAGCCATAACTATTCCGCCTTCACAAACTATTCCTACCGTAGTAGTACCTGTTTTTAATTGTTCAGTTATTTGTTCAGCCATTTTAAACACCTTCAGAATGTGATTATTTACACATCTATCTCTTTGAATCCTATCTTTTTGTACTAGAATAGTCTGCTTATTTTTAAAGGTTTTGGAAAAATTTGGGTTTTTGGGGTGATTGTTTGGCTTTCTGAAGCCGTTTAATTTTACTTTGAATTATCAACTATCTCAATTATATCTTTTTCAACTTGTTCGGCGTTCTCCTTATCTACTTCTGGAAAGAATTTAGAAATCATGGTCGGTTTCATTCCCGCAATTTTTACCATTCCATTTTCTTCCATAATATTAATTTTACAGGGCATGCATAGGGAGATTAGCCTATTTTTATTTAGGAACTGATTTGCATACTTCCCAGAACATATTTCGATTATTTTTAATGGTTCTTGGCTAAATCTTTTAGCAGCCAGCCTTTCTTTTAGATCATAAACCTGAAATAAGACCCAGCCTTTTTGCTCTACTGCTTTTAAAACGGAAACAACTGCATCGTCAAAGCTCTTTTTTGTTTCAACCAGATATGCGAAATCATTTATTTTCATTTCAGTCCTCCTTTGGAAACTATTTTCTTGCTGTAAATAATTTAAATACATCAAATAAAGCAAGATTTCTATCTTCTGTAATTTGCAGTCCTGCTTGGATTATATTTTGTTTAGTATTTCTATTAATATTCACACCCGTAAACCATTTTGTAAGGGGATTATAAATTTGTTCAATTAAGGCGATGATTGGATTATTACTTAAGACATGTTCAATCATGATTAACTCCCCAGTTGGCTTTAAAACTCTTCTAATCTCTTTTAAGCTTTTTATCGGGTTAGGAACAGAACAAAAAACGCAGGTTGCTACCACATAATCAAATGAATCATCTTTAAATTTAAGATTCTCCGCATCCATCTGTTTTAAAGTAATATTCCTCTTACCGAATTTAATTAATTTTCTTTTAGCTATTTGTAACATCTTTTCTGAAAAATCGATTCCTACCACCTCCGCTTCTTTATTATAGTACCCAATATTTTTTCCTGTTCCAATTCCTACTTCCAGAATTTTTCTTTTTAATGGTAAAACAAATTGGTTTCTCCATTTTGTAAACCAGATCATTTCAGCAAGTTTACTATGCAAATCATAGAATCTTGCGATACGGTTATACTTTTCTTTGCTTCTTATAGTGGCGTTCATTTTAAAAGTTCTTTTTTCATTTTTTCATACTGCTTTTTGGATATTTCCCCGGAAGCGTATCTTTTTTTTAATACCATCAACGAATCTGGGCTGTCGCTTTTGTTGAACTGGCTTGTTTTGATTAAGGTAACTATCATCCAAATAATAAATCCCCAGAATATAATCATAAATAGAAATCCAAAGCCCATTCCAAATCCCATCA
>ORJL010062388.1_pt1 | contig 21985 bp, 18 predicted proteins | sample 1779941 | NCBI WGS metagenome assembly ORJL01 (sample SAMEA104232317, study PRJEB22302) | groundwater metagenome | biome: forest; feature: aquifer; material: groundwater | place: USA | collected 2011-08-07 | depth 5.8 m
GTTCTGGCTGCGCTTCATTATCGAAAGAGGACCGGCAAGGGGCAGTACATTGAGTTATCGCAGACCGAAGCCATAATGCGCACTATGTCTTGGGTCTGGCCGTACCAGCAACTGACCGGCAAGACGGCCATGCCGGCTGGCAACCGTGACGTGAGCATCTGTCCGGCGGATACCTTTCGGTGCCGGGACGGCAGCTTCGTGGCCATAGCCGCTCCCGCTCCGGAGGAGTTCCGGGGCTTGTGCGAGGCCATGGGTATACCCGGGATGGCTGACGATCCCAGGTTCAGTGAGCACCTTACCCGGCTGCGGGAAGAAAACGCGATGGAGTTGCTGCAGACAATCGCCAGGTGGGCAATGACGAAGACTGCGGGAGAGATCGAGCAGTTGGCGGAGGACCACGGGTTCGCTGCTTCCCGCGTGCTGACTCCCGGCGATATCGTGGAGAGTGCGCATTCTCGCGAGAGGGGTTTCATGACGGAGGTCGACGACCCCTTGCTGGGCAAGTTCTATGAATGTGAGTTCCCGGTGATGATGTCCCGGACTCCTCCGAGGTTCAATTGGTCGGTGAGGCCCGTGGGCTTTGACAACGAATATGTTATGACGTACTTGCTGGGCAAGAATAAGGACTACATCGAAAAACTGTACGAATGCGGAGCATTGGGAAAGTGGGCAGAGGTTCAGGCGCGCAGGCCGCCGCCTGGCTGGGATGGCAAGGCGGGTGTCATCATGTCCAGGGAATGACGGGCAGGTAGATGGAACAACAGCAATGGTCGGAATGGGTCAAATCGAGGAATGACCCGGCTAAAGCTAGCTCAAAGCCTCAGGCTCTTGATGACATAACGGTGCTGGACTTGAGCTACAAGAGCTTTGCCGGCTGCTATTGCTCGTCGATGCTGGCGGAGTTTGGCGCCGAGGTCTTAAGAATAGAACCGCCGGGAGGGGACTTTATCAGGACTTTCACTCCCTACGGCGTCACGCATCAGGGTGAGGGCCTCGCCTATTTGACCGAGGGCAGGAACAAGTTCCACATTACTCTTGATCTTCAAAAGGGAGAGGCCAGGAAGATGCTTAAGAGCCTGGTGAGCCGCGCGGATGTGCTCGTTGAAACGTTTAGCCCCGGAGTGATGGACGATTGGGGCATCGGATACGAACAACTGAAGAGGATCAATCCCGGGCTCATCTTCGCTTCCATTACCGGTCATGGACAGTTCGGCCCGATGAGTAGGAGCCGGATGCCGGACTATGACAATATCGCCCAGGCCAGGTCGGGAGTTCAATGGGTCACGGGGGAGGTCATGCCCGAGGGAAAAGGCTGTGAGGAATCTCCCTGGGCAGTGCCGACCAAGTCCGGGCCGTGGATCGGGTGGGTCCAGCCGGGTACCTTTATGGCAGCCGGCATTCTGGGGGCTTTGCATTGGAGAGACGTTAAGGGAGAGGGACAGGCACTGGACATCGCCACGGGGGAGGCCTATGCCTGCTTTGATGATTACGCGGTGCTGTGGTACCAGGGAGCCGGGGTGGTCAAGGAGCGTTTCGGCAACCTGGAGACTTCCGGGTGGCTCTATTGCTTTGCACCTACGAAAGACAGCGCCGTCTTTCTCGGAGGCTTGCGATTGGAGCAATGGCAGGCCTTCGCCGACATGGTGGGCAAATGGGATGAGTGGGGCGCCGCAAACTGGGAGGGGCTGACCGAGTTCATGGAAAAAGAGGGCCAGTTGAAATGGGCTCCGCTCGTCTTTGAGGAGACCCGGAAGTATACCAGCGGAGAGCTTGTCGCCATGTCCGTTAGATACGCTTCCGAAGGCCGGCTGGCTCCGATTACGACTACGGTAGCCCCGGTTTGTTCCCCCCTGGAGGCAATGAAGGACGCCAACTGGTTGAGCAGGGGCATTTTCGTGCCGGTCCAGGATCCGGTTTACGGAGATGTCATGGTGGCTCAGGCGGAGCACAAAATGACGGAAACCCCTGTCAGGACAAGATGGGTCTGCCGTCCGGTCGGCTATGACAATGAGCACATATACTTGAAGTACCTGGGCCTGGGGCCTTGCCGGCTGAAGGAACTAAAGGCCGCGGGTGTGGTATAGTGTCGGCCTTGGATTCATCATACAGAGTCACTCGTCGTGCTTGGCTCACGAGTGGCTCTGCAGAGTATTTGAAAGTTATTTTGACCTGAAAAGTCATGGAAAGGGAGACAACTTGAATATCGAAGAGCTTACAAGGTTGGTACGTATCAGGCGAAGCGCTAGGAAGTACAAGCCGGATCCGGTCCCGGATGATCAAATCGACCAGATACTCGAGGTGGCCCGGTGGGCCATGTCCGGCGCCAACGCCCAGCCTTGGGAATTCGTGGTTACCAAAGACCCGGCGACCAGAGCTAAGATGTTCGACTTGGTCAAAGAAGACCGCCGGGTGACGGACATCATGGAGAACACCAGGCTACAGGAAATGAGACATCCCATCACCGGCGCATTTGTGCAGGGGTCTCCCATGTTCAAAGACGCCCCGGTCATAATCACAGTGTGCGGGGACCCGCGCACTCTCCAGGCGACGGTTATCTACCCGCAAATCATGGGGAGTGAAAGAGAAACCTATCACCTGAACATGGGCAATGCCACTTACCTCATTCACCTGGCCGCGGCGGCGCTCGGACTTGGCACTCAGTGGGTAAGCGTGACCCCGGTGCTGGAGGCCCGGTTGAAAGCGCTGTTGGGAATTCCGGACGTCTTCAAGATACCTGCCATTGTGCCTGTCGGCCATCCCGACTACAAGCCAGCCCCGCCTTACCGCCGAAAACTGGACGAATTGGTCCACCGCGAAAAGTATGATATGGCTCGCTTCAGAACGGACGAAGATATCGTGGACTATATCGTGCGCCTAAGAAAGCGGACCACGGCGGCGTACCACCCGCCTTCGGAGTAAGCTGCTCGTTCCGCTGGCCGCCGCCGTGATATACTGATTCGAGGGGGTAACTATTGCCTCCCGGGAAAATGTACCAGGCGACTACAATCGGAGCGATTCATGCGCTTCCTCGATCTGGACCTGGACTTCTTTCTGAACGACGCCACTTACTACAGCGGGTATGACGGCATCAGGGCCGGCTCAGAGCACAAGCCCTGGAGTGTTTCCCTTGTGCGGCGGTTCCTTGAAGACAGATGCGGCCTTTCTCATGACACCCCGGTACCGGGGCGAACAATAGAAAGCCATGACAAGGTACTCGACTTCTGGGATATGCTAATTGAATCAGGTCTTCTCAGGGCACCGTTTGATGTAATACACATAGATGCCCACCCTGACCTGTGGGCCGGGGGCGGGCTGCATCTTGCGTCAGGGTTCTTGCGTTATGACTCGGCCAGGGCGCTGGAAGATACCGGGAAGAAGCACGTTCACGCTGGCAACTATCTGACTTTCGCCATCGTCCGCGGATGGGTGGCCTCCCTTGTCTGGGTTCATCTCGGCGGGCAACCGAATGATTTCCCTGGGGTGAACCATGTTCGCGGTTCCGGTTCAATGCAACTCAAGAAGCGAGGAGTAGGGGAGGCTCCTGTCCTAGACCTGCCGGCGGCAGTAGCAGCGAGATCGGGTGTGTCTTTCAATGTCTTGCCCTGGCAGGAATTCAAAACAAGAGAAGCTTTTGACTTTATGGCGCTGAGCCGGTCACCGAACTTTACCCCGCGTGAAAGCGACCTGTTGATCCCTGTCGTCGAGGGGTATATTCGCCCAATCTGACCCCGTACGCTTTGGCCACAGGCGGGGCCGCCAGAAGCTTCTCTGCACCCAGACTTCCAAGGACAATTACCGGACGATCCTATGCCTGCAGATCGACGATAGACTCCTCACAATCAAATTGCCGACGCAGTATAAGCGCATGGGGTATTTGTTTCCTTCTTCTGACAGTTGCAGGCTCTTTGAAAGCTATTCTACCGGAGGACGCTGAGACAGATGCCCCTTCTTGTGCCCCGAGAAACCTGTTTGCTTAGCTTTTTGCGGGAAGCCTCCAAGATTGAGCACACAGAATTGTTTAACACAAGATTGTTTACCATTGACATTCGGGTTGACTGAAGTAGTATAATGGATTGTTGGGGTCGCGAGGTCAAGATCGGTGTTCTGGTCTGACCTGAGCGTCCCACTCAACTCTGCTTCTCACCTCCAACAGAGTTCCTGGGAACTCTGTCCCGCCAAGTCGAAACCGGTATTCCTTCGAGTCTGGTCAGTTTTCGGTCACAGTGTTCGGCGGCCTTTGACGGAACGTCGTTCGCAATGGTCTGGCCGAGGGGCTTCTCGACAGCACGGAGGACTGAAATGGCTTCGAACAGTAGGTGGCACAACCGATTTCCGGTGGGGCTGGCGGCTTTTGGGAGTCAAGTAGTCTCAGTTCCGATAGGAACCTGGGCGAGAGCCTCGGCAGCGGCCCAAGTCCTCTTTTCAATCCCTTTAGACACACCAACTTCTCCCCGTGCCCGCAGATCGATCGTCCATAACGCCTCAACTGAGCCTCCTCAGCGACCTCGTCCTGGTACAGCTTGGACAAGTCCGTCGCTGGGGACCGGCGACAGCCCGCGACCGCTATGTCTTAGAATGCAGGCGAGGAGGTGACCAACGACAAAAAGTTGCGAAGATGGAGCCGGTTTCTCCGCATTGAAACTATTTAAGCAACGTTGAAAAAGAAAGGCAAAGTAATGAGAAAAGTAGCTGCCCGTCTGTTGGTTGCCGGACTTCTCGTCGGGTTGCTTGCCATTGCCTGCCAAGCGCCTCAAACGGCCCCATTGCAGGTACCTGTTCCGGTCAAAGAGACATTCAAGTGGAGAATGGTGTGCTCGACTGTCGAGGCCGACCCCGTTTTTCAGAACGCTTACCGCCGGGCAGGGCAGATGATTGAAGAGGGAAGCGGGGGACGGATTAAGGTTGACCCTTATCCGGTTGGCCCCATTGTTAGCATGGAAGAAATGGTTCCGGCTGTGATTTCGGGGAGTATCGAAGCGGCTATAATCATCCCTGGCTATGCAGCCAGCGTAGCACCAGCCACCCTGACCGGCGAGTGCGCTTATGGTGCTCGGAATGGAACGGAGGACTGGCAATTGCACATAAACGGTGGGGTGAACAAGATACTCCGCGAACACTATGCTCAAGGGGGTATCTACTTCGCAGGTACAACCTATGCCGCCATGGTTCATTTTTTCAGCACTTTCCCCGTCAATTCAGTGAATGATCTCAAAGGAAAACCCGTGTGGCTATCGCCGTCTCTCATGTTTCTTACGGACTTCGGGATAGTACCGACGGAAATGCCCGGATTTGACCCTTACATGGCCACGAAACTCGGCACCATTCAAGGGTTCTCCTACACTTCAATGAATCTGGAGACCATGAAACTGAAGGAAGTCACCAAGTATTTCATGCAACCAGGCTTCTTCCCTGCAAGCACACACCTGATCGTGAACATGAAAGCCTGGAATGCTCTGGGGCCGGACCTACGAAACCAAGTCCAGAATTATCTGGATGCCCATTTGTCTGAGCTGATACCGATGGAAGAGAAGATTGAAAACGATGCCTTCGCCAAAGCCAAAGCGTATGGGGTGCAGTTCGTAACTCTGCCTGACAGCGAGCTGGCCAAGGTCATCAAGTCCTGTCGAACGGGATGGGACCAGGTTGCCGCCATCCACCCGGACGCCGCAAGGATCGTCTCTATCTATAAGGACTGGATGAAGACCAACAAACTATGGGAGTATAAGTAGCTTTCGGCCAGGCCCTGGTTCCTATTCTAAGGGGCCAGGGCCTGGCACAACGCGTGACAGGCATGAAGACACTACTGACTCTCGCACACGCTATCGATGCCATCAACCTCTGGGTAGCTAGGGCCATGGCGGTGCTTATCATACCGCTTCTATGTCTAACGATATACGGCGTTATCATGAGGTATGTCTTCAACAACCCCCCGTTATGGGGTTCTCAGGCACTGTTACTCGTCTGGGTACCCGTAGCGGTGTTGCCTGGTGGATACGTACTGGGCGTCAAGGGGCACGTGAAGCTGGACCTCGTCTACAGCCGCTGGAGTCCCAGGGGGCAGGCGATCAGCGATGCCGTCACCTTCCCTGCGTTCCTGCTCTTTGCGGGTGTGCTGGCCGCGACGGCGATAGACGCGGCCTGGAGGTCAACTATGATACGGGAATTACATATGTATTGGGCTTGGCATGGCCCGGTATACCCCAAGAGAATAGCCATAGCAGTTGGCGCGGTTCTATTGCTGCTCCAGGGAATAGGGATGTTTGTTCGTAACATACGTACCATCAGCGGAGAAGAGCTGCCAGAAAAATAGAATGCGGCTGGCCAAGCCGCGGGAACAAATGTCCCTGGCAAGCCTGTCATGGTCAAAGGGTGTTCTTGAGATAATGCCTGGACAGGACACACTAGAATGAGCGTAGAACTTGCCACGCTGTTACTTCTCATACTCTCTCTAGGTCTTCTAGCTACGGGAATGCCCGTTGCTTTCGCGCTGGGTGCGGTGTCGGTGGCCTTTTGCATCGTCTTTTGGGGATTCGGGCACCTCGCCATACTGACTGGCTCCGCTGTGAGCACCCTACAGAATACCAACTTGATAGCCGCACCCCTATTCATGTTGATGGGATGGGTCCTCAATCAGTCCGGCATTGCCGATGACCTTTTTGACGCGATGTACGCTGGGATGGGCAATGTCAAGGGCGGCCTAGCGATTGGGACCGCGTTTGCAGGGGCCGTGTTCGGAGCAGTGTGCGGGGACTTGATTGCTTCCATGTTCACCATAACTGCTATAGCGCTTCCTCCACTCATGAAACGTCATTATGACAAGAGTCTGGCTGTGGGCACAGTGATGTCCAGCGCTCTTCTGTCGTTTATAGTGCCGCCCAGCATTATGATAATCATCTTTGCCTCCATCACCGGAATATCGGTGGGGAAGCTGTATATAGCTTGTTTCGCCCCCGGCTTCCTCCTCGCTCTTCTTTATATGGCGTACATTTGGATAAGATGCAGCTTGCAGCCACAACTGGGTCCGCCCTCAGGATACCGGGCCAGTTGGGGGACGAAGCTGACCAAGTTGAAGGGAGTTATCCTGCCGGTGGTCCTCCTGCTGGCTATGCTGGTAGGAATCTATTCGGGAGCTGTCACAACCATGGAAGCTTCGGCAATAGGAGCTGCCGGGGCATTTGCCTGCGCTGGCGCGAAGCGCCGCCTTACTTGGAAAGGTGTCTGGGAAGCATCGTTCATGACCCTCAGGTTTACTGCTATGCTGGGATGGATGCTTCTGTCCGTGGGCGCCTTCACGGCTGTATATTCCGGCATGGGAGGGCAGGAGATGGCCCGGAAGATAGCCCTATCAGTGCCGGGAGGGGCAATGGCTGTTGTCGCCTTGATGCAGGTCATTATCATCATACTGGGGATGTTCATAGATGCTCTGCCGATCATTTTGATATTTGGGCCCATTTTCCTGAATGTAGTTCAGACGCTAGGGTATGACCCGATAGTATTCGGGGTATTGTTCATGATCAACATCCAGATAGCCGAGATGTCGCCGCCTTACGGTTTCGTTCTTTTCTACATGAAGTCCATTCTTGCTGGCCTTCCGGAACGCTTTGAGATATCTACCGGGGAGATCTGGCGGGCGGCCGTTCCCTTCCTTGTGCTGCAAATAGTTTGTCTTGCTATCGTCATGATATTCCCGGCTATCGCCACGTTTCTGCCTGATCTGATGGTAGGAAAATGAGCGGCTACTTTAGTCGGGACCGACAACGAAAGATACGGACCAGCAATGTTGAACCTGGGTCAATTACGGAAATGTCCTTTTGGCAAGAATCGGGAGGAGACGCGCTATGGTCACCCGTCCGGCTCACAAAGTTCTAAGAATTAACCTCACAACCGGCGAAATTGGAAGAGAAGAAACCGGGGGAAAAGTTGTCGAAGCGCTCCTCGGAGGACGGGCATTGGGCGCCATGCGCCTATACGATGAGTTGAAACCGGGCATCGATCCCCTGGGACCGGACAACAAGCTCATGTTCTCGGTTGGGCCCATGGCGGGTACCAGCGCCCCAGGCAATTCGCGTTACTGCGTTCAAACCAAGTCTCCGCTAACCGGACTCTATCTACAGTCGTTTGCTGGTGGTTACTTCGGGGCAGAGTTGAAGAGGACCGGAATTGACTCTGTTGTCATCGAGGGCAGGGCGGAGAAACCCGTCTACATATTGATGTCGGACGACGGCGTACAGCTAAGAGATGCCAGCCATCTCTGGGGTTTGACTACGGATCACACCCAAGAAGTCATCAAAGACGAACTTGGAGACAAAGACGTGAGAATGGCGTGCATCGGTCCTGCTGGAGAGCGGCTTGTTCCCTACGCGTGCGTAGTAAATGAAACAAGGACGGCAGGGCGCGGTGGCAGCGGCGCGGTCATGGGTTCAAAGAACTTGAAGGCGATCGCAGCCAAAGGAACCACGGGAACGGAGATAGCCGATCAGTCGTCCTATAAGAGAGCTTTGAAGCGCGCCGGCGAAGACCTGCGGAAAAGCCCGTTGACGAAGAATGGTTTTCTCCTCAACGGGAGCATGGGCCCGATGATCTTGTGGGCGATAATGGGTATCCAACCATGGCGAAATTGGCAGGAAGCCAGTTCGCCAAATGCGGAACAACTCTTTCCAGATGTCCGGCGTGACAAGTTCCTGGTAAGAGATATTCGTTGCGCCCCGCCATGTCCGGTGACGTGTGGAAAACTGGTATCGGTGAGAGACGGACCACATGCTGGCGCTTACTGCGAAGGCCCGGAATACGAAACAGCTTATTGCTTTGGTTCTTGTTTGGACATAGCAGACCTGGCCGCCGTGATTGAAGCGAATGAACTGTGCGATAGGTACGGTCTGGACAGCATTTCCACCGGGGTTTCAATAGCCTTTGCCATGGAATGCTACGAGAAAGGGATAATCAGCCGGAGTGACACGGGCGGGGATGAAATTAGATTTGGTGATTCGAGGCTGCTGCCGAAGTTGATCCGAGGCATCGCATACCGCGAGGGTTTCGGAGAGATTCTGTCCCGGGGCACCAGGAAGATGTCCGAGGAATTTGGGAGGGATAGCCATTCGTTCGCCATGCACTGCAAAGGCATGGAAATGGGAGGATATGATCCCAGGGGTGCCAAGGGGATGGCACTGGTGTATGCTTGTGGGCCTGTCGGTGGTTGCCACAAAGGCGGTGGCTTTTCCATATTTCGGGAAGTTGACGGCGGGGATTCCAGGTTTTCCAACGAGGGGAAGGCGGCACTGGTCAAGCAGACGCGTGAACGCAGGGTGTTCATGGATTCTGCGGCATCCTGCACTTTTGTTAGTGAGGGACTGAGCGATGTGGTGCTGGCGGAGATACTTACAGGTGTCGTAGGCCGTGAGATCAGCCTGGACTACCTGTTCCTGGTAGGGGAGAGAGGGAGCAACATTGAGCGGGCGTTCAACGTGAGGGAAGGTTTGCGAAGAAGCTGGGATACCCTGCCTCCCCGTTTGCTCAAGGAGAGCCCAACGATGGGAAGCACCAAAGGCCAGGTGGTAGACCTGGAACCCCTGGTAACAGACTTCTATAAGGTCTGCGGCTGGGATGTGAAGACAGGTATCCCTACCAGGGAAAAACTGATTGAACTCGGTTTGCCCGAGATTGCAGAAGACATGGCTCACCTGTAAGGACAATTCTTTCGAATTCGGAGAGCCGTCGTATCGGGGTTCAAGAAAGGAAACGACATGAGATTCAGTGATAAAGTGGTTATTGTTACTGGTGCCGGACAAGGGATCGGACGGGGCTATGCCAACGCGTTCGCCAAAGAAGGGGCCAGGGTAGTTATTGCCGAAGTCAACGAGTCCAAGGCGAAAGCAGTTGCCAAAGAAATCGCGGACAGTGGACCTCAAGCGATGGCCATAGCGACGGACGTGTCTGACGCTGACAGTGTTGACCGGATGGTGAAGACCACAATGGACAAGTGGGGCCGCATCGATGTTCTGATCAATAATGCGGCCATCTTCAACGCGATTCAGGTGGGTCCAATCGAACGATTGACGCCCGAGGAATGGAATAGGGTCATAGCTGTCAACCTATCGGGCATGTTCTTGTGCTGCAAAGCTGTCACGCCTATCATGAAGTCTCAAAAGAGGGGCAAGATCATCAATATTTCTTCTGGCGTTACCATGATAGGCCGCACGGGTTATCCCCATTACGTTGCCTCCAAAGCCGGTGTCATCGGCCTGACCCGAGCTCTGGCCAGGGAGTTGGGTAGCTGGAACATAAACGTCAATTCTGTTGCTCCAGGGCCCGTCACGACGGAAGTATCGCATACCACCATTTCGCGTCAGGAGATAGATGCGCTGGTCGCTCAGCAATGCATCAAGAGGGAATCGACTCCCAAAGAATTGGTGGGCCCGGTCATGTTCCTGGCTTCGGATGAAGCTGATTTCATTAGCGGGGCTCTGCTCAATGTTGACGGCGGACTAAACATGTATTAGGCAGGACGTTTCCATCGAGATTGCAGTTATTCGGAAAGAATAAGCTATGTCAAATACGCTAACTGGCAACATGTTACGGATCAACCTGAATTCAGGCAAAGTGGACAAAGAGCAATTGGACGAGAAGCAATCCGAAATGCTGCTGGGTGGACGTTCTCTGGGGGCCATGCGTCTGTACAATGAACTGGCTCCTGGAATCGACCCGCTGGGGCCGCAGAATAAGCTCATCATGTCCGTTGGTCCTCTCGTCGATACGATCGCCCCAGGGAGTTCACGTTATTGCGTACACACCAAGTCACCTCTGACCGGACTGTATTTGATGTCAATCTCCAGCGGCCATTTCGGCCCGAAATTCAAGAGAACCGGCCACGACATGCTCATCGTCGAAGCGGTTTCTGACAAACCGGTGTACGTTTTGATCTCTGAAGACCGGGTTGAAATACGAGACGCCCGGCACCTCTGGGGCATGACCACAGAACTTACCCAGGAATTCATTAAGAGAGAACTGCACGATGAGGATGTCGGGATTGCCTGTATCGGCCCCGCTGGAGAGCACCTTGTTCCTTTTGCCTCCATCGTTAACGAACGAAGGGTGGCTGGACGCGGTGGTGCTGGAGCGGTAATGGGCTCGAAGAATCTGAAAGCTATCGTGGTGAGGGGAACCAGGAGGCGAAGCCTGCCAGACCAGGGCCTCTTTAGAGAGGCGGTACAGAAGGCAGTGGCGGAAACTAGATTGCATCCGGAAACCGCAGAGGGCATTCGACTATTCGGAAGTTGCTCCGGCTTGGGGACATTCTATAAGAACGGCATTATGCCATTTCTCAATTGGAGAGAGGCGACCTCGCCTCAAATCAGGGAACTCTTGCCGGAAACGCTGAGAAAGAAGTATCTTGTAAAGGATTCCCATTGTGCTCCGCCTTGTCATGTGAAATGTGCCAAGCAAACACTGGTTAGGGACGGTGAACATGCGGGTGCTTTTTCTGAAGGGCCGGAATATGAAACGGTGTATTCGTTCGGTTCGTGTCTGAACATTACGGATTTGGCGGCGGTCATCGAGGCCGATCAGATTTGTGACTCGTACGGGCTCGATACCATATCGATGGGAGTATCGTTGGCCTTTGCCACGGAATGTTTTGAGAAGGGGATCATTGGCAGCAAGGACACCGGAGGGCTGGAACTGAGATTCGGTGAGAGTCGGTATCTTAACAGAATCATACGCGACTCAGCGTACCGTCGCGGGTTTGGGGAGGTGCTTTCCCAGGGTACCAGGAAAATGGCTGGTGTTTTCGGGAAAGGCTCTGAAACCTTTGCCATGCACGCCAAGGGGATGGAGTTGGGGGGATACGACCCGAGAGGCGCCAAGGGGATAGCACTGATATTTGCCTGCGGACCTCGGGGAGGATGCCATCATGCCGGAGGTTACACTTCGTTCGCGGAAATCGCCATGGGCAAAGGACGATTTGCCAGCGAGGGAAAGGGTGCTCTGGTGAAGCGTACCAGGGACAGAAGAGTGCTGTGTGACTCGGCCATTGTCTGCACCTTTGTCTCCATGGGCATTAGTGATGATTCACTGGCAGGTATGCTGACCGGGGCGACAGGACTGTCCATAGGTCCCAAAGACCTGTATGTCATTGGTGATAGAGCAAGCAACATAGAGCGGGCTTTCAACGTAAGGGAGGGGCTCCGCAGGAGCTGGGATACGTTGCCTGAACGACTGCTGAGAGAAAGTCCATCAACCGGCCCTACCAGCGGGCAAACAGTCGATCTCGACCGGTTGGTTGCAGATTTCTACGGAGTGTGTGGCTGGAATGTTGATTCAGGAATACCCGCACAACAGAAACTCAACGAACTCGGTCTGACTGAAATTGCGCGAGACTTAGCTCGTTTGCCGGGTCACGCCGGCCTAACGTGTTGATGTACTTGAGGAGTGCCCCCCCTTTTCTTGTTTCGCTCCTATCCATTGCCCGTTGAAAACGGTTCTTGTTCCCCGTGGTTGCAGCCAATGTGGCGTAGGTTGCGGCGGGTTTAGGCTTGTGGTAAGATTTTGGGGTTTGGGGCTGTAGCTCAGTTGGCAGAGCACCATCCTTTTAAGATGGTCGTCGTGGGTCCGAGTCCCACCAGCCTCACACTTTCCTATTGGCTGATAGGGATGAAGGGAAGCTATTTCGAGGCCTGAGCCAGGGGCAGGTCGAAATTCGGTGCGGCTCCCCATTCCCATGGGCGCCCATAAACCAGCCAGGCCTTGCCGATCACGTTGTTATACGGCACCGTCCATCCACCCCTGGAATCCGAACTGCCGTTCCGGTTGTCTCCGAGGACGAAGTACTGGTTTGGGGGCACGGTAATCGGCCCAAAAGGAGACCGGGCCTGGGGCATCGTGCCGGGCTCCTGGATCTGGTGGCCGTTGATGTACACCTCACCGCCCCTGAGTTCCACTGTCTCTCCCGGAAGGCCGATCACGCGCTTGATGTATATTTGCCTGGTGTCTCTGGGGAAGTAAAACAGTATCACTTCGCCCCGCTGCGGGGGATGGACGAAGTAGCTGACTTCACCTTCCTGCTTGAGGAAGGGCATCATGCGCTGAATTACCGGTATAACGGTTCGAAAGTAGACAGCCTTGTTTACCAGCAGCCTCTGGCCGGTGTGCAGGTTCGGTTCCATGCTGGACCCATCTACGATGAATCCCATGACCGATGTCTGGAGAAGAAGAAAGATGGCCAGGGCCATCAGTACCGTCTCCAGTATTTCCTTCAGGGTTGATTTCATTCAATTTCTCTTCAGTATTAACTACAAACATTATACCCCTTTGACATCCGTTGAACAACGACGAGAGGCGCGGGTGGTATAATAGCTTCAATCTGAATAATCTGCTGAAGGCGGTCTTATGGCTTTAGATACCGCATTGGAAAAGGCCTACAAGGAACTGAGAGACCTTCCGCCGTATGTAACCGCCGCCAAGAGCGGCGTCGACTTCGCGGGAGGCAACTTCATTTTGCCTTTCTTTGACCTCACTTACCTCATCAGCCACCCGGAGGTGCGAGTCATCGAGAAGGAAAGCGGCAAGCGGCTTCCGCAATGGCTGGAACTGATCGCACTCCATTATTTGATCACCGCAGACGGCGCCCCGATGGGCGATGATTGGATACCGTACCGCCAGCTTCCCGGCGCCTTCATCTTTGAGCAGCGTTTCCGGGGCATGGCCGTTGACCCCATTTTGAAGACCTTTGGCAGCGACCCGCAGGGATTCCACCGGGCGGCCCTGGCTCTGAAAGGGGTTCCAATGAGCCGCACGGGAGACGCGGCTTACATGTTCCACGCTTTTCCCAAGGTACGGATGGGCTGCATATTGTACCTGGGGGACGAGGACGTTTCGTCGGCGGTAAATCTGTTATACGACTCGGCCGCGCCGCACTATCTGCATACCGAAGACCTGTCTTACCTGGGTTCTTACCTGGCCATAGCGTTGAAAGCCAGGAGGGAGCATCGTAGTCCGGCGGAGGCGGAGCATAGGGAGACCGACACCCACTGGCGGCTGTAGTCCATTGGGTACCCGGCTGCAACAACCGGCGGGTTCAAGTTTCAATTTGAAGTAGCTTCTGTTATACTTTTGACTAGCAAATACCAGATTGCGAATAGCGATCGGATGAGCATATGAGCAAGAATCTTTTGAAAAACGGTTTCATCTACCTGCTCCTGATAGTGGGAGCGGTAGTCGTCTTTTCCATGTTCTTCCCCTTTAATTCCGGCGTGAAGGATGTGCCTTTCAGCCAGGTTAAGGACCAGCTCAAAGCTGGGCAAGTCAAGAGCATCGTGGTGGAAACCAACAATCTCACCATCACGTTGAAGGACGACACCAAGCTGAAGTCGCTCAAAGAAGACAATATCAACATGAGCGAACTGGTGGACCAATCGGGGGCGAAGGACGTAACGCTGGAATACAAAGAGCCCAGCGGTTTTAACTGGAGCGGTATCCTGATGAGCTTCCTGCCTTTGATTCTCATGGTGGGGCTCATCATATTCTTGTTCAGTCGGGCGCAGGGGGCCAACAGCCAGGCGATGAACTTCGGGCGCAGCCGGGCTCGTCTGGTGACGGGCAACAAGCCGACGGTCACCTTTGCTGACGTTGCGGGAGTCGAAGAGGCGAAACAGGAGTTTCAGGAAGTTGTCGAATTTCTAAAGACCCCAGAGAAGTTCCAGGCCCTGGGTGCTCGCATACCCAGGGGCGTGTTGGTCGTAGGGCCTCCTGGAACGGGCAAGACTCTCCTGGCGCGTGCTGTAGCCGGCGAGGCGGGCGTGCCCTTCTTCTCTATCAGCGGCTCTGAATTCGTGGAAATGTTTGTGGGTGTGGGGGCCTCCCGCGTGAGAGACCTCTTCGACCAGGCCAAGCGAAACGCGCCGTGCATCGTTTTCGTGGACGAAATCGATGCCGTCGGCCGGCACCGGGGAGCGGGTTTGGGCGGCAGTCACGATGAGAGAGAGCAGACGCTGAACCAGATACTCGTCGAAATGGACGGGTTCGATACCAATACCAACGTTATCGTTCTGGCGGCTACGAACCGCCCCGATATTCTGGACCCGGCCCTGCTGAGACCGGGCCGGTTTGACCGACAAGTGGTACTGGACAGGCCCGACATTGCCGGCCGCAAGGCGATCCTGGAAGTCCATTCCAAGGGGAAGCCCATGGACGCCACTGTGAGTCTGGAAACGCTGGGTAAGCAGACTCCGGGCTTCAGCGGCGCCGATCTGGCCAATCTGGTCAACGAAGGCGCTATCCTGGCAGCGCGACGGAACAAGAAGTCCATTGGAATGCTGGAACTGGAAGAGGCCATTGACCGGGTTATTGCCGGGCCGGAGCGGAAAAGCCGTATCATAAGCCCGAAGCTGAAGGAAATACTCGCCTTCCATGAGGCGGGCCACGCGCTGGTCGCCAGGTTGTTGCCCAACGCTGACCCGGTGCACAAGATATCCATTGTCGCCCGAGGCATGATGGGCGGCTACACCAGGTTGCTCCCCACCGAGGACAGGGTGTTGTGGAGCCGATCGCAGTTCAACGACATGCTGGCGGTGAGTCTGGCCGGCAGGGCCGCAGAACAGTTGATCTTCAATGAAATGACCACCGGCGCCGAGAACGACATTGAGCATGCTTCCAAGATATCCCGGAGGATGGTCACTGAGTTCGGGATGAGCGACAAGCTGGGCCCCCGTTCTCTCGGTAAGAAAGAAGAGCTAGTGTTCCTCGGCAGGGAAATCTCCGAGCAGCGAAACTATAGTGAGAGAATTGCCCTGGAGATCGACCGTGAAGTGGACTCGATCATCAAGACTGCCTACACTTGCGCCATGGACCTGCTTACTGCCCACAAGGCTGAACTCGTCAAGCTGGCGGAGAAGCTTATTTCCGTAGAGACGATCGAGGGCGAGGAACTGGCGAAGTTCTTCAACGAGATATTTGGGACTCCGCCTGCTACGTCCGTCGTTTCCTCTGGCGGGGCCGCGACCGCCCCAAGCTCCAGTCCTGCTAATGCCGCCGCGCCGCGGCCCGTGGTCCAGCCATCTCCGAAGCTGGGCACAGCCCCGGCCGGCTGACCAGGGTTCTTAGCTTGAAGATCAAGGCAAGATTTTTCGCTTTGTTTCGTGAGGTTACGGGCAAGGGCGTGGATGAGTTCGAGGTGAAGGCGCCCTTTACCGCGGGAGATTTCAGGAAGGAAGTGGTGCGCCGTTACCCGCCGCTCAAGGAATATTTCGTGCATGTCACCATGGCCGTCAACACCGAATACGCTGGCCCGGAAGCGTTGTTGAAGGATGGCGACGAGGTGGCCTTCTTCCCTCCACTCTCCGGAGGATCAATGATTCAAGTTACCTCAAGACCGGTAGACCCGGAACAGATCACCACAGCGGTCCGAAAGGGCTCTCACGGCGCGGCTGTGACCTTCCTGGGGACGGTGCGCGACAATGCGATGGGGAAGAGGGTTCTGCGGATGGAATACGAGGCCTACAAAGAGATGGCGGAAAAGAAGATGGTGGAAATCGCGGCGGAAATAAAGGAACGGTGGGGATTGGATGATGTCTCGATGGTTCACCGGGTCGGCCCGATGGCGATCGGGGACATCAGCCTGGTAATTGCCATCGGTTCACCGCACCGGAAAGAAGCCTTCGAGGCCTGCGCCTACGCCGTGGACCGGATAAAGGAAATCGTTCCTATTTGGAAGAAGGAGACCTTCGAGGACGGGGAATGCTGGGTTGACAGTGAACATCCAATAATCAGACCGCCAAACGGTACTCGGGGTCGTCCCTGACCCCGAACCTCAACTTGTCGGGCTCAGGGACGAGCCCGACTACGGTGTAGAATCCTGATTCGAAATCCGAAGCACGAAATCCGAAATCCTAAACAATACCAAAATCAGAAATCCGAATATCCCAAAGGGTGGTTTTGGGTTTTGAACATTCGAATTTGTTTAGGATTTCGATATTAGGATTTAGGGTTTCGGATTTTACCTGTTGCGGTCCAGCACATACTCAGTCAGCGTTTTGAGGGGTTGCATGGAGGGGCTGGCGGGTAAGTCCTTCAGGTTTTCCATGGCCATGCGGCACTGCTCAGCCGCCGCTTCGTAGGCTTGCTTTATAGCCGGGGAACCGGAAATCGCTTCAACTGCCTTCTTGACGAGATCTTTGTTGCCTTTGTCTTTGAGGGCGTCCTTGACATAACTGTTGCCAGGGTATGATTCACAGAAGATGATGGCGGGAAGTGTGACGGTCCCCTGCATGAGGTCGTTGCCCACCGGCTTGCCCAGTTCATTCTTGTCGCCGATGAAATCGAGAATGTCGTCTACTATCTGGAACCCCAGTCCCAGGTGGTCACCGTAGCTCCTTAGCGCCAGTGAGCTCGGTCTCGGCGCCTGGCTCAGGATGGCGCCTGTCTCGCAGGCCATGGAAAAGAGCGAAGCCGTCTTGCTCTGAATCCGGCGATAGTACTCATCGCGCGTGAGGTCGGCGCGGAAAGCCGAGAAATTCTGCCGCAGTTCCCCGGCCGAGATCACCTGCAGGGCCTGAGCGAAGAGTCTCATCGCCAGTACGTTCTCGGTGGTGGAGACCAGGTCGGCTGAAGTGGCAAAGAGATAATCTCCCAGTATCAGGGCCGTTTCCTTACCCCAGATACTGCTTACGGTGGGCTTGCTGCGGCGCAGCGCGGCGCCGTCAATGGTGTCGTCATGGATCAGGGTGGCTATGTGGAGGAGTTCCACGGCGGTAGCCATGGGCAGAAGTGTTTTCAGATCGTATTGGTAGAACATGCCTGAGAGTAGGGTGAGAGCGGGACGGATTCGCTTGCCCATTTTGGTCAGAGCGTGACTGAGCAGGTCGGGGGTGGGGATAAGCTCGCTCCGGCTTACGGAACGCAGTTGCTCTTCCACCTTGCCCAGATCTTGCTGTATCGGCTCATAGATGGAGGTTATTTGCAAGGGAATCCTTTCAACTTCAGGCACTCAGTATTCCGAGCTTCTCTTTTTCTTTGGCCGCCTCGGCCTCATCGAGCTTGATGAACAACGGCGATGGCGCCTGCAACTGCTGGCCGGGTTCAGGCGGTAGAATGTGCCATCCGTGGTCTTCGACCTTGCCCTTGAAGCCCAGGTATTCATGAATGGCCTGGGAACTGAACGGCAGGAAGGGGCAGAAGATAGTCTTCAGAGCTGAGATCACATGGATGACGGTGTAGAGCGATGTCCCGGCCTTCGCCAGGTCGGTCTTGGCCATCTTCCAGGGCGAGGTGTCATCCAGGTAGCGGTTGGCGGCCTGGGCCAGGGCCATGGCGGCCTTCACGGACTCCCTGAAGTGGCAATTATAGAGGTGATTGTCGACTGTTTCGAGGGTATCCTTTGCCTTCTGAATGAGCGCCAGGCTGGCCTCGTCCAACTGGCCGGGTTCGGGCACCTTGCCCTGGTAAGTGCGGTAGGTGAAAGTCAGAACGCGGTGGACCAGGTTGCCGTAAGTGGCCACCAGTTCGTTGTTGTTCCTCCGGTAGAATTCCGTCCAGGAGAAGTCGGCGTCGCCGGTTTCCGGCATGTTGGCCGCCAGGTAGTACCTGAGCGGCTCCGGCGCGTAGCGTTCGAGATAGTCGGGCAGCCAGACCGCCCAGCGGCGGGAGGTAGAAAGTTTTTCGCCTTCCAGGGTGAGAAACTCGTTGGCCGGAACGTCGTATGGGAGGTTCAAATTTCCGTAGCCCATGATCATCGCCGGCCAGATGATAGTGTGAAACGGTATGTTATCTTTACCGATGAAGTAGTAGCTTCTCACCGGTCCCTGCCAGTACTCGCGCCAGGCTTCGGCGTTTCCACCGGCCTGGGCCCATTCCTTGCTGGCGGACAGGTACCCGATGACGGCTTCGAACCAGACGTAGATGCGTTTGTCCTCAAATCCCGGCAAGGGAACGCTGATGCCCCATTCGATGTCCCGGGTAATGGCGCGGTCTTTGAGTCCTTCTTCCAGATAGCGATAGGTGAAGTTCTGAACGTTGGACCGCCAGTGCTTCTGCTGTTTTACCCAGGCGAGGAGTCCGTCGTTGAAGGCGGTGAGCTTAAGGAACAGGTGGTCCGAATCACGCATTCTGGGGGTGCTTCGGCAGGTGCGGCACTGCGGGTTGACCAGTTCGGCCGGGTTGAGGGGTTTGCCGCAGCGGTCGCACTGGTCTCCCCGGGCCTTGTCGTAGGCGCAGAAGGGGCAGGTGCCCTCTACATAACGGTCGGGAAGGAAACGCTGGCAGGTGGGGCAGTGAGGGAGGGACATGGAAGCTTTGTAGATATAACCCTTGTTGAAGAGATCGGTGAAAATGTCGTGAACGACCCGGGTGTGGTTCTCGGTGCTGGTGCTGGGGAACAGGTCGAAAGAGATGCCCATTTTCTGCCAGCATTCCAGAAATTGCTGGTGGTATTTGTCCGCGATGGCCGCCGGCGTGGTCTTTTCCTGCTCGGCCTGCAGGGTGATGGGCGTGCCGTGCTGGTCGCTTCCGGACACCATGAGGACTTCGTTGCCCTTGAGGCGCTGATATCTGGCGAAAATGTCCGCGGGCAGATAGCACCCGGCGATGTGACCGAGGTGCAAGGGCCCGTTGGCATAGGGCCAGGCGACGGCAATGAAGACTTTTTCTTTCACAATCGTATCTTGACTCAGGTAAGAATAGCTAGCTATTTTACCACAAGTGGCTAGGAATAACATAGGCCGTAAAGGGTGGGTAGATAGCTCAGGACGACAGACAGGCGCGAAGTAACAAGTAACAAGTATCAAGTATCAAGTATCAAGTGTCAATCGCAGCCGCCCCCCTTCTCTGACTGCCGACTGCTTGACTGCCGACTGCTGACCGCCGACTGCCGACTGCTGACCGCCTACAGTGTCCGGGCCTGGTCCCTTAGTTGCTGGAGTTCTTTTTCGATCTCGGCTGTCAGATCGTAGCCTGGCAACGCGACGCCTCGCGAGTCCACGACTTGCCCGTTCTTGACCTTGACCTTTCCTTCGGAGAAGGCCTTGACGGTGGCGGTGATGAGGGGGAATTCCCTTGACAGTCCTTCCTCGCGAATGAGGCGAAACAGCGCGTTATTGGCGCCTTGCCCGGACTTGATAGCTTCTACTCCGAGCCGGTCGACTTCCTGCCAGGCGGCGTCGAACTTCTTGCCGCGGATGGGGTAGCTGCAATACGTGACCACGGGTCCTCGGTCCAGCTCGGGAGTGACCAGGTGCATCATGACGCCGGACTCTGAAGCCCGGGTTTCCATCAGTTTCCAGACCACTTCCTGCCAGGTGCCCTTCGGTCCGCCTGGAGAGGCAGGGTGGAGGTTGATCATATTGTGTTTCCGGCACATTTCGGGGCCGACGATGAGCATGTAACCGGCGAGTACGGAAATATCCTGATAGAACGGGGCTAACAGTTTCATTACCTCCCGGTCGTATTCGAGGCGGCAGGCTTCGATGGGTTTCTGCCGGGCGGCGCAGAATTTCTTAGATGAGAAACAGACCAGGGGAAGGTGATAGGACTTTACGAGGTCGAAGAACTTGTCGGTTTCGGGCGATTCCCCGGCCTCCCGGTTGCAGAAGACGAAGGTGATGAGGGCGTCTATTTCGCCTGACTTGATCTGGTCTTGAACGGTGGAAAGGAGGTCCCGGGAGCCTTTACCGCGCCCGGTTGAGAACCAGCCAATGCCAAACACTCTTGACACCTCTTTTTATCTTGGTCATCAGTCTGGACCAGGTGCTGGCGATGTGTACCACGAAGCTGGACCGTTCGCCGTGCAACTTGCCCAGTCTCAGAGACTTGAGGAACTCGTCCGGCCCGTTAAAATCGGGCATTTCCATGTAGGCGTTGCCGATTTCCTGGGGGGTATGGGAATCGCTTCCGGCGCCGACCGCCAGCCCGTTGCGATGGGCATAGACGCTGGCGCGTTCCGAATCGCGGTAGAGAGGCGTCCGCGAATTGAAAGCTTCAAGGATATCTATCTGAGGGGTGATTCTGAGAATTGCCGCCGGCCTGATGGCGGATATGCGGAAGCGGTCGAAGGGATGGGGGACGCATACCAGGCCGCCCTGTTCCTTTATCCGCTTTATCGTTTCTTCCGGGGATAGACCGTTGGGAATGCCGTCCTGCAGGAACAGGCCGATGATCTCCCCCTCTTTGGTCATGACTTCTTCGCCGACGATGATCTTGAACGGCGCGATGGCTTTCATCTTGAGGGCGCCGGTGATGTTGCCGTGGTCGGTGATGGCCAGGCAGTTGATTCCCTTCTTGAGGCAGGCTTCGATGATTTCCTGGAGCGAAACGGTGCAGTCCAGAGAGTAGGCGGTATGGGAATGCAGGTCAACCTTTAGCAAGAAACTATTACTCGATTCCTATTTACTTGAATGGGTCAGGACCCTGGCTTTGCCTTTTTCGATGACGACCATGTCTTCAATTCTGATGCCGCCCCAGTCCTTGACATAAATTCCCGGCTCCACGGTGAACACCATATTTTCTTCGATGATCGCGTCGGACCCCGGCCCTACCCTGGGTTCCTCGTGTTCGGCCAGCCCTACCCCGTGCCCCGTGCCGTGGCCGAAGGCATCCCCGTAACCGGCTCTGGTGATAACGTCCCTGGCGAAGCGGTCTACCTCGGTGGCCGGCATGCCGGCCCGGACTCCTTCGATGGCGGCAAGCTGCGCCTCTAGGACGATATTATATATTTTATCGTAGGTCCTGTCTTGCCGTTCGACGCACACGGTGCGGCTGATGTCGCTCAAATACCCGTCAACGTTGGCGCCGATGTCAATTACTATAGGCTGGCCCAGTTCAACTGTATCTGCCGTGGGCCTGTGGTGCGGCATGGCGGCGTTCTTGCCGCAGGCCACGATGAGTTCAAAAGCCGGCGGGCCGCTGCCGTGCTCACGCATGAACTTCTCCATTTCCCATGACAGTTCTTTTTCGGTGATTCCCCGCCGGATGATCGAACGGCAATGCTCCACTGCCGCGTCAGAGA
>ORJL010319283.1_pt1 | contig 21985 bp, 18 predicted proteins | sample 1779941 | NCBI WGS metagenome assembly ORJL01 (sample SAMEA104232317, study PRJEB22302) | groundwater metagenome | biome: forest; feature: aquifer; material: groundwater | place: USA | collected 2011-08-07 | depth 5.8 m
GGAAAAGTTAGTTCACCTTGAAACTAAAATGCTTGAATTTGTCCATGCTCCCTTAGATTTAGATCCAAAAACAAAACACCTAAATCCATTAGCAAATCAACTACAAACTCTCAGAGCTATTTGTAAAGCTGAGGCTGAGAAAGGTTAAAGCATCAGACAAATCGACAACATTATTTTTTTTTCAGTTGATATCTTTCGTCGCAACTCAAAACTAGTAGCATCTATTTAACCACATAAACCTCCCCTACTTTTATATCAGGGATAAATTTAATAAGATTTGGAATAAGCGGTTTTAAATTTCTAAGCGTGTTTCTTTCAACATCCAGAACTATCACAGACAATTTTAGATTTTTAATATTTTGTTGAAACCGAAGATTTTTATCAACTGTTATTAATACATCAAAGCCAGATTCTAATAAAGAACGGAGTAATTCTCCATTCACTTTTCCTGACCACCCCATTTCTTTAACAGTTTTTAATTCAAAGCCTTTGAATTCAAATTTTAGTCTCCAATCAATACATTCATCAAGCAGGATACGCATCCAAACCCTCAAGAGCAAAAAGTGATTTCTCTGCCTGCTGAAGCACATCAATAGCTTGTTCAAGAGTAACACTTGGAAAAGCAATAAGAAATTCTTCCAAGGTTTCACCTGTTTCGAGGTAATCAAAAAGGTTTTTGATAGGTACTCGTGTCCCATAAAATACCGGGGTACCGCTTAAAACATTCGGCGAAATTGAGATAGAGTTTTGAGTCATAATAACACCTTAGAATAAAGTACAAATAGCACGAAAAATGATCTTAACGTTTATATCAAAAACTTACTAAACTTAGGTTCAAAAAACAAGTTAATGACATAAACGCATAAGCTGATGTTTCCATAGGTTTGCAAGTACACACTCTTTCCAGAGATTTGTACCGGCACCTTTCCGGATTGTTCAACTTTAAAAACCTTAATAAATTTGTGATCTTTAACGGGGGATGATACACAGTTTATTGTTATAAGATTTTTTATTCATGCGATGAAATATTGACAAACCAAGTTACTAAAAGTCAAATTGCCCTCCGTTATCCAATATATGTACTCTATCCATTAATCCCTCTTGTTCTGCCGCTTGTCTTAGCAGTAATGGAGGTTCACTCATCGGCTCATCGCTTATTTTAAATGTTCCCCAATGGATGGGAACAAGGTGTTTCGCCTTCACGTCCAAAAAAGTTTGTACGGCCTCCTCCGGGTTCATGTGGATACCTTTAAACCATTGCCTGGGGCGATACGCACCAATCGGTAATAGAGCCATATCAATTGAAAATTGGTTGCACAGGGTTGTAAAAAAGTCGCCATACCCTGAATCTCCTGCAAAATAAACTGTTTTCCCGTTTGCTTCAATCACGTATCCACAAAAAACACTTTTGTTTCTATCCCACAATGTTCGTCCGCTGAAATGTTTTGCCCTCACACATGAAAATCTTGCTCCCTTAACTATGCAGTGGTCACCCCAATTCATTTCATGGACATCCTTATAGCCTGTTCGTTTCCCATATTTTGCAACTCCATGCGGTACAATAATCACAGGATCAAACTTGCGTTGTATCTTCCGCAGAGTCTTCAAATTCAAGTGATCATAATGATTATGGGATATTAGGACAACATCAATCGGTGGCAACTCATCGAAAGGAATACCAACAGGCTTAAGACGTGGCAGTATAAACGAAACTGTCCGCGAATAAATTGGGTCTGTGATAATGTTCAGATCACCAACCTGGATAAGAACAGTCGCATGATTGATAAACGTAATTCGGTTAGGCAAGATTATTTTACAAATATTTGATTGAATAAATCAAGTACCAAGAACAAAGTACTTACTACCATACTTTTCGTTAATTATTTATTGCATTATAGCAAAAACATTCCTTCACATGATCATTCACCATACCGCACGCCTGCATGAACGCATAACAAATAGTTGAACCAATGAATTTGAACCCGCGCTTTTTTAAATCCTTACTCATCGCATCCGATTCGGGAGTCTTTGCCGGTATCGCACCGAAATGTGTCCATGAATTTATTTTCGGTTGTCCTCCAACAAACTGCCAGATGTATGTATCAAAACTTCCAAATTCTTTTTGAATGGCAAGGAAAGCATGTGCGTTCTTTACCACCGCCTCAATTTTCAATCGATTACGGACTATACCGGCATCCTGCATTAAGGATTCAATTTTCGCCGAATCATATTTAATAATTTTCTTTGCATCGAAGTTATTGAATGCTTTTCTATAATTCTCACGTTTCTTCAGGATTGTTATCCAACTCAATCCCGCCTGTGCTCCCTCAAGATTGAGCATCTCGAATAACTTACGGTCATCATGTAGTGGTACACCCCATTCTTCATCATGGTATGTAATATACAATGGATCCGATGTGCACCAATGACAGCGGATTGGTTCTTTGGTCTTCTTACTTGATTCTTGGTTCATGCCACTCAATTCTTATTATGTACAGATCGGGGTGAATTCTAAAAATACAATACGATTATCTTCAAATACCTTGTAACAATTAATTGTTTTCAACTGAAATATGTTCTCATAGGATTCCGGTAATAGTTTATTAGGGCTTGTCTAAAGGAATCAGCCTGATAAGCATGAATAAGCGCCTTTTGCCTTTTTTAATATCGTTTTACCGGATTCAATAGTAACCATTTTTAAGTCGTTTTGACAATATTGAAAGCTAAGATTTCATACTCAAATTACCAAACAAGTAATTATTATTATCCTCATTTTTTCCTTCAAAGAGGGAGAATTTTTTCTTATATTGGGCATACTCACTTACTTGAAAGCGAAAATTTATGCAAATAGGAATCGTCGGCTTACCGTACTCAGGGAAATCCACATTATATCAAACAATTACCAAAACCCATCTTGATGCTTCATCCTTAGCAAAGGCTGAAACACACCATGCAGTCATCAAAGTACCTGATGCACGTCTTGAAAAGTGCGCAGAAATGTTCCAAACAAAGAGTAAAGTCAACGCGGCTATTGAATTTGTTGATGTCGTCGGTCTTCAAAAGGGTGAAAGCGGATCAACCCAATTTACAACCAACTTTCTCGGAAATGTAAAAAATAATGATGCGTTAGTGCAAGTCGTTCGCTTATTTAACAGTGATACTGTCGCGCATCCCGAAGGTTCAATTGATATGCTTCGCGATGTGTACACCTTCGAAGCAGAATTTTTACTCTCCGACCTTGCAATTATTGAAACACGTATTGATCGTATTAAACGCCAGCTATTGAAGAGCGGGGACGAATTGGCAAAACGCGAACTCCCTGTGCTTGAAAAATGCGCTCAAATCTTACAGACTGAAAAGCCATTACGTGAAGCGGAATTTGGGAAAGAAGAACTCCAACTCCTCAAAACGTACCAGTTTCTCAGTATGAAGCCAATGTTAATTGCACTCAATCTTGATGAATCTCAAGTAAGTAAACGAGAACAATTAATGAATACATTACGTGAGAAAAAAGAGGGTAAAAACACCAAGATCATTTCGTTCTTCGGACAGATTGAAATGGAAATGTCGGAACTCTCCGATGAAGAATCATCAACATTTATGGCTGAATATGGTATCACAGAATCCGCACTGAATAATTTAATTCGTTCTTCGTACGATTTACTTGGTTTGCAATCATTCCTCACCGTTGGTGAAGATGAATGCCGTGCATGGACAATTCGAAAAGGAATGACTGCACAAGAAGCCGCAGGTGTTATACACTCCGATTTCTATGCAAAATTTATTCGTGCTGAAGTCGTTCATTATGATGATTATATTAAATACGGTTCTTTCGTCAAAGCAAAAGAACACGGTGTTTGGCGACTTGAAGGTAAAGAATACATTGTAAAGGATGGAGATATTATGTCGGTAAGACATAGTTGATATAACGTTTCATAGCTATACATAAAATAAAACTCCTTCTCAATCAAGAAGGAGTTTTATTTTAACCTATCACGAAATAACGATTAACAGATAACCAATAACTATTAGCTACCCTTTCATTGTATTAACGCCTGCCGTTATAATCATAGCAAAGGCGTCTGCCTTTAAGCTTGCACCTCCTATCAATCCTCCATCTATATCGGATTGAGAGAGTAATTCAGCCGCATTCTTGTCGTTCATACTACCGCCGTATTGGATAATTATTTTTTCGGCAACAGCCCAGGAGTACAACTGACCAATTAACTTACGAATAAATTTATGGACATCATTTGCTTGTGCAGTTGTAGCTGTTTTTCCCGTCCCGATTGCCCATACAGGCTCATACGCTATAACAACTTTTTCAACTTGGTCGGAAGTCATTTCGCTTAAGACGCCTTTTACCTGTGTTTTAATAATTTCTTCTGTGACTCCTGCTTCGCGTTCTTCAAGAGTCTCGCCTACACAAATAATGGGAGTTAATTCATGTTTCAATGCTTGTTTTGCTTTGGCATTGATAAGTTCATTCGATTCTTTGAAATACTGTCTTCGTTCCGAATGACCGAGAACCACGTACTCGCATCCAATCGATTTCAACATCTTCGCAGATACTTCTCCCGTATATGCCCCTTCTTCATGCTGAGACATATTTTGAGCCCCCAATTTAATGGGTGCATCCTTTATCATCATCTTTGCAATAACAAGTGATGTTAACGGTGGACAGATCAATACAGTCACCGGAAGAGAATCTCCCTGCCCTAATATTGCTTGTGATCGTAATTGCTCCACGAGTGTTGCACTTTCGTGGATGTCTTTATTCATTTTCCAGTTGCCGGCTATTAGTTTCGTTCTCATTATTTTAAGTCGTTAAGTAGTTAAGATGTTAAGTAGTTGAGATAAAATGTAAGTGTGTTAACGTAGTAAACTTTTTTGTAACCCATCGAGCATTGCAATGATTTCATTTACAGTTGATGTAACTTCATTATATGATGTTTCATCAATAAATTCATTTTCAAGTGCTATATCGGCACAACCGATACATTCAAATCCGGATCGGATTGAATAGTCAAGAAATCTGCTAAATTCTTTATTTGAAGAGTTTCCTGCTCCTTCTGCGATATTTAAGGAAATAGAATCAGCGGCGCGTTTAAATTGCGCAGTAAGGACAAATAATTCATCTTTCGGGAACCTCTTCGAAGTCCATCTTGCTAACTTAGTGAACTTCAAAGATTTTTGATAAACTTTCAAATCTTTTAATTTATGCATAATGATTCATTCCTCTTTTCATAAGAAAATACATGATTAGTCGATAATCTCAACTACTCATCTACTCAACATCTCAACTACTTTATCAAAAGTCTTTTAAGAAGTTGATTCACCACCGCCGGGTTCCCCTTCCCTCCCATTGCTCGCATCACCTGCCCGACAAAGAAGCCAAAAACTTTTTCGTTGCCTGAACGGTATTGCTCAACTTGTTGTGGATTTTTCGCGAGGATTTCGTTAATCGCTTGTTCAATTGCTCCTTCATCAGAAACCTGTAGCCATCCTTTTTTCTCAATGATGGATTTTGGCTCATCTGCAGATGTGAGCATTTCTTCAAATACATCTTTAGCTATCTTACCGCTAATCGTCCCATCATTGATGAGGGATATCATCTCAGCAAGTCTAGAGGGTATAATGGGAAATTCTTTAATATTAATTTTCTGTTCACCGACTACTCGAAGCACATCAGTCATTACCCAATTACTGACTTGTTTTGCTAAATCATTTTTTGACGCTTTCGGCTTCGTTCCTGTTATTAGGTATTTTAATACACTATCGAAGTAATCTGCATATCCTTTTTCTGATGTTAAAATTTCGGCATCATACTTTGGAAGATTCAATTCAGTAATATATCTGTCTAAGCGTGCTGTTGGATGCTCGGGCAAATTTTTTTTAGCTTCATCGATCCAATCCTGAGTAACAATAACAGGTACTAAATCCGGATCGGGGAAATACCGGTAATCATGAGCTTCTTCTTTCCCTCGCATTGAATACGCAATACCCTTATCGGCATCCCACAATAACGTTTCCTGAATTATCTTCCCGCCATCTTCAAGAAGGTCTATTTGTCTATTGATTTCATATTCAATAGCACGTTCCACATTTCGGAACGAGTTCATGTTCTTGACTTCAACCTTCGTACCAAGTTTCGTCTCTCCTTTTTTCCGGACGGAAACGTTAGCATCACAACGGAAACTCCCCTCTTCCATAATGCCATCGCAGACACCGAGGTAAGTAACAATTTGGCGTACTTTATACAAATACAGATACGCTTCACGGGCTGTACGCATGTCAGGTTCACTTACAATTTCTGCAAGAGGAACGCCACAACGATTGATATCAACCAACGTATCTGCATCCTGATCGTGGATTGATTTTCCTGCATCTTCTTCCATGTGAATACGCGTTAGTCCGATTTTCTTTCGTGTCCCATCCTCCACATCAATGTCAACAAAGCCGCCTGTACAAATAGGCTCTTCGTATTGTGAGATTTGGTATCCTTTGGGAAGATCAGGATAAAAATAATTTTTGCGGGCAAAAATCGAACGCGGGGCTATCGTACAGCCTGTTGCAAGTCCCATCCGAATGACGTACTCAACAACATTTTTATTTAGCACAGGCAATGAACCCGGCATTCCCAAACAAACAGGACAAACATTCCCATTCGGTTCATTACCGAATTTTGTTGTACAAGAACAGAAAGCCTTCGTCTCGGTCAGGAGTTGTGCATGTACTTCAAGACCGATAACGGCTTCATAATTTGGATCTATATTCACTTGATATCAATGATATTAATAAACTTTTTAGATAGCTGGAATCACTTTTTGAAAAAGGGTGAGTTTATTCTACCTTAAAACTTAATTCCTTTAATACTTTTCCATCGGCTGTTGTAACAGTTACAGTCCAATCACCCGCCAGAAGGACATTCTTATGTGCCCAAGTTCTCCACGGACTTCCACCAATCGTAAGCGGTATCGATTTTGAATAATCTCCGCTCTTCCATGTAACAGTTATCTCTTGCGATGTACCGCCTGATATCTTCATCCAAACAAACACCTGCGAATCTTTTGGAAATGTTTCCGCTTCCCCGGTTATCATTCTCTCAGCTACTCCGGTGCCGAGTTTTGCATCAGTCACCTGAATCAATGATCCATCTGTCATATCTTGTGCCTGAACTGCAATTGCGTGAACAAACGTGAATGTACATACCACTGCGAATAATAAAAATAGCTTCTTCATTGTCTTCCCTTTTATTTATTAAATAATTTTCAATTACAATAATACCGATAATCTCAAGTGAATAATTAACTCACAATTGCAACCATACCTATAATACCGACTGAACAATCTTTTCAATCTGTAATAAATGATTTACATCATGTCCGGCAAACATTTGCACCATCCGCTCAATTGTTTCCTTACCGCGTTCTTCGTGCAAACCAAACCGCTTCCATTGGGCAGGAGTAAGCGCATTTAAAATAGTGATATTTGCTTTCCGCATTGCAAGAAATACTTCCAATGCTTCTTTCCAATTCACATTTTCATACTTGAATTCTTTCTCCCATTTCTTTTCATCAAATGCTTGAATGACTGTCCCTGATTGTGCAATAGCCATTCGAATACGCCAACCAAACACGACTTCACTATCGCATAAATGAGCAAGTATCTGTGCAATTGACCACTTCCCTTTCGCAGGTGATACTTGGAATTGTTTTCCCTTTAACCCCTTTACAGCGCGTTTTAACCGTGCAGGGGTTGCGGCAAACAAAACAAACGCATCCTTTCCTAACGTGTAGGAAAGAATGCGCTTCATATAAGGATCTTTGAACGAACTAACAGATGTAAGAGGCTTCATACTATTTCTGATTTCAGATTTTTGAATGCTGAATAAGTGGCGATGCACGATTCAAGATTCAAAATATATTGTATCCTGAATCATGCAGCTTGTATCGTTTTCTTATCGAATTGCTTGCGTAACCTTTGCCGCCGCATCCTGTAAACTTGAGGCAACTGCAAAGTTCAATCCTGACGAAGCAAGAATTTCGCGGGCTTCCTTTGCATTGGTTCCTTCAAGACGGACAACTACGGGAACTTGTACATGTACCTTTTTTGCCGCTTCAATAACACCATTCGCAACACGGTCACAGCGGACGATGCCGCCGAAGATATTTACTAACACAGCCTTCACATTTGGATCGGAAAGAATAATTCTAAATCCGTTCGAGACAGTTTCAACATTTGCTCCGCCACCAACATCAAGGAAATTTGCCGGCTCTCCGCCTGCTAATTTAATGATATCCATGGTTGCCATTGCTAACCCTGCGCCGTTCACCATACATCCCACGTTACCATCAAGTTTGATATAGTTCAAATTCGATTTTGACGCTTCAATTTCTAATGGTTCCTCTTCATCGAGGTCACGCATGGCAAGAATGTCAGGATGTCTGAACATTGCATTATCATCAAAGTTCATCTTCGCATCTAATGCCAATACTCTGTTATCCGTTGTAATCACAAGCGGATTAATTTCTGCAATTGAGGCATCTGTTTCAATGTATGCCTTATACAATGCCATTAAAAATTTCACGGCATTCTTAAATGCATCGCCGCTTAAACCCAATCCGAAAGCAAGTTCACGAGCTTGGTATTCGCGAAGTCCAATCCCGGGACTAACATACGCTTTTAATATTTTCTCCGGTGTTTCTGCGGCTACTTTTTCAATTTCCATTCCACCTTCAGTCGATGCCATAACACAATTTTGTGAACGGGCGCGATCAAGGGTGATACCTACGTATAATTCTTTTGCAATGGGAATGCCTTCTTCAATCAGTAACCGTTTCACTAGCCGTCCTTCCGGTCCGGTTTGATGTGTCACAAGAGTCATTCCATAAATCTTGGAAGCATTTTGAAACACTTCATCAAGTGATTTACAGACCTTTACTCCTCCGCCCTTCCCTCTACCTCCGGCATGAATCTGCGCTTTGACAACCCATGTCTTAGTATCGGCAAGTTCAGAATTTCCCTGACACATATCAACGCACACTTTTACCGCTTCTTCCGGTGAGAATGCTACACGTCCGTTAGGAATGGAGACGTTATATTTTTTAAGGATTTCTTTTCCTTGGTATTCATGTATTTTCATTGTAGTTCAATCGTATGTTATAAATGATATAAAATTTAAAATTGTTCAGTTCAAACAGGGTGTTGCATAACCGATTAAATTCGTTTTCCTTACTTCTTCGTTGCAATCGATTTCGCTTGCAAGAATAATAACAAATAATCTTTCCCGCCTGCTTTTGAATCCGTACCGCTCATGTTAAAACCGCCGAACGGATGAGCGCCAACCATTGCGCCTGTGCATTTTCTGTTCAAGTACAGGTTCCCGACATGGAACTCTGTTCTTGCACGTTCAATTTTCTTCTTATTTTTTGAGTACACAGCGCCCGTTAAACCGTACTCAGTATTGTTGGCAATTTCAAGCGCGTGATCGTAGTCTTTAGCTTTAAGTACTGCAAGTACAGGGCCAAAAATTTCTTGCTGTGAGATTGTCGCCATCGGATCGACGTCGATAATCACAGTCGGTTTAATATAATAACCTTCTTCCGATGCACGTACACCGCCAGTTAACAACTTGCCGCCTTCTTGAATACCAATTTCAATATAGCGTAAAATACTCTCCATGGATTTATTGTTAATCACCGGTCCCATGTAATTTGCCAAATCTTTTGCCGGGCCTATGGTGATTGACTCAACACGTTTTTTCAATGCTTCAACAAATTTATCATAGATTTTTTCATCCACAATCGCTCGCGAGCATGCCGAACACTTCTGCCCTTGGAAACCGAATGCTGCAACGGTCACTCCTGCGACAGCTTCTTCAAAATTTGCTTCTTTATCAACAATGATGGAATCCTTCCCGCCCATCTCAGCAACAACTCTCTTCAACCAGATTTGTCCCGGGTGCACTTTCGCCGCTTCAACATTGATATGAATACCAACTTCTTTGGATCCCGTGAATGCAATGAATCGTGTTTTCGGATGGGTGACTAACGTATCACCAACTGCCGCACCCGGTCCTGCAACAAAATTGATTACTCCTGCGGGTAATCCTGTTTCTTCCATCACTTCCATAAACTTGTATCCGATCAAAGGCGAATCACTTGATGGTTTGAGTATAACAGTATTACCCGTTACGACTGCGGCAACAGTCATCCCTGCAAGAATAGCAAACGGAAAATTCCATGGCGGGATAACAACACCAACACCAAGCGGGATATACATCACTTCATCTTTTTCTCCCGGCAACTGCACAGCGGGTTTCTGGTCTGCATAGCGGAGCATTTCGCGACCATAAAATTCACAGAAATCAATCGCTTCAGCCGTATCAGCATCAGCTTCCATCCATGATTTACCAACTTCTGAAATCATCGTCGCATTAATCTCAAATCGACGTTTGCGCATAATCGATGCCGCCTTAAATAAATAAGAGGCTCTCTTTGCTGGAGGAACTTTGCTCCATTCTTTAAATTTCTTCTCGGCAACATCCAATGCTTTTAAGGCATCCTGTGTTGTCCCTTTCTGGAACACACCAACAACTTGCTTGGAGTTTGATGGATTGAGAGAATTAAACTTCTCCTTGGCAATAATTTTTTCACCGCCAATGATGTTTGCATATTCCTTACCAAAATCTTTTTCAACTTTGGCAATGGCTTGTTCTTGTTTCTTCCGGTTAGCTGGTTTTGACCAATCGGTGTAAATTTCGTTTTTAAATTTTGGGAGTTTCATATGGGGTTCAGTTATTGGGTTTCGGGTTTAATTTATTTCTAATAAATATTGTAATTCAAGCCAAATGAGAGAGAAAAACCACTCGCCTTTTGCATATCATAGCCGGTTGTACTAAAGGGATCGGGGAAATAATCATCAAGATTCCACGAATACGCAGGATTTACGGTAAATCTCACCTGATCTTCCAGAAAATATACAAAATTTCCTTGAATCCTGTGGTATATCGATCGGTCAACGGATGCGTTGGCACCTTGCATCACATTATCTACACTGCGATTAAATGAGTAGGACCCTGTCACCTCAATCTTCTCACTTAATTCATATGATAATGAAGTGCTCATATCGAAATTAAATTTTCTACTATAATCTTGGGTCGGTAATTCTAGAGTGGACATAGCAAAGAAATGAGTCTTCAAAGAAAGCGGCACGCCGTATTCAACGCCAAATAAATGCTCATAAACCCAGTCATTATTATAAGTGTTTGGTGATAGATAAAATGCCGTCCCTTCGTTCCCTGTTTGTGTGTGCTTATCCTCAAATAAATAAAAAACTCTCCATCCGAATAATCTTGGCTGAATGCTTTCGACGTGAAAAGTCTCAATCATTCGAACAACAGAAAATGGTGTGACTGATTCTTTTGGGACAATACCGGAATCAACTAACTCTTGAACAATATCCTGAATAAAGTATTTATCATATCGTTCATAATTTATCTGGTATTCTCGTCGTTTCATGATACGGTTCACAAGATCGATAGTTTCATCTCTGCTCAATGGTTTAATTACTAACCCATCTTCGCGAAGTCGTTCAACAACCCGCAATGCTTGATACACAACTGTTCCATCTCTCATTCTTCCAAAGCCTAAGCCTAATTTTCCATTGAAACTCACAGTATAATATTTACTGTAATCTGTTCTTAATGTATCAGCGGGTAAAACATGATATATATTTTCATTTTTATAGTAACTATTGTAATACCTTGCACCAACAGAACCAATAAGATGCATACCTTCTTCGGTGAGGTAATGTTGGTAGGTCCAATCAAGATTAGCCGAGTAATTCCAAGCTGTTTCATTGTTTGTTCTGTCATAACTATTTGTTGAATACTCTATTTCATTTATCTCACGGGTTGAGGTATTATAGCCGCCATAAAAATCTAGAATTAATTTTTGATCGTGGTCATCTTTCGTGTGAAAATAAATAAAATTAGAATTGATTTGCATAACACCAGATGTGTGGTTGATCGTTTCATTGTAGGGTCCTGAATTCCATCTTGATTTATACTCCGAACTGTTACTTCTAAAATTTCCTGATAACCCCGCCTTCCAATCTATCACACGTGTTTCAGGATATCTAAAATCGGAAATGGATACACTATCTTGTGCATCGCTAATAGATGTACAAAGAACAATACAACTGATAAGTAGAAATAGCTCCTTCATTTTTACTTTCTTTCTATGTTATTTTATTTGTTTACCTCTTTTTGAATTAAAGCCTTCACAATCGCATCATGCACGGCGGGCCTTACTGCCGATATTTTTGTATTCGCCCTTGTCGGGTACACTCTATTGGTGAGAAATATGACACTCAAATTCCGTACGGGGTCACACCAGATAGATGTTCCCGTAAATCCCGTATGTCCAAACGATTTTTCATTGAACAAGGTTCCTGCCGAACTATATCCGTTCACGGTTTTCGTATCCCACCCTAAACCACGGGTGTATCTTATCCCTTGCTTTGTTGTAAACAGGGTAATCGTTTCAGGATTAATGTACTGTACTCCGTTATAGCTCCCCTTATTCATCAGCATAAACATCAGAATCGATAAATCTGATGCTGTTGAAAACAATCCTGCATGACCTGATACGCCATTTAACGAATAAGCATTTTCATCATGAACGACACCTTGAACAAGCCTTTTTCTGAATGAAGAATCAAACTCTGTCGGTGCAATGCTCATCCATAATGATTCAGCAGGAGTGAACATTGTTTTACTCATACCCAGCGGTTTGAAAAATGTTTCTTGAACATACTTATCAAGACTTACTCCGGATATGTTTTCGACAAGCTTTCCAAGCGTAATAAAACCAAAATCACTATATACTGATGAATCCCCGGGTTGATAAATTAATTCTGTCTGATAGACTGAATCCAATATTTCTTTAGGCGATTTACATGTTATAAATAATCGCTTAAATGCCGGCAATCCGGCATTATGCAACAACAAATTTCGGATAGTAATCTTACCTTTCCCGTGGTTATCAAACTCAGGAATATACTTTGTAACCAAATCATCAAGCGATAATTTATGTTCATCATACAATTTCATCACCGCAGAGGTTGTTGCAACAACCTTCGTCAGCGATGCTAAATCGTACATAGTTTGGTTTATTATTTCAGGTGAGCCTACTGAATACGTTTGATGTCCATACGATTTTGTATACACTAACGCGCCATCTTTTATGATGGCAATTTCCGCACCCGGAAACGCCGCATCTCGTATCGCTTTATTGATTACTGAATCCACCAAAGCCAAACTATCGGTATTAAATCCAACACTTTCCGGTTTATCTTTCCGCAGTAGCGACTGAGTAAGTTCAATTCCTTTCCCAAAATTAAACTCCTCCGAAATAGTTACCGGCAGTTTCCCTGATGTCGGTATCTCACCGAACAACGCTTCTACCAATGCCTCGGTGGATATCTCACAATCTGAATATGTACATAAATATGCATTTGCATTGGGAATATCACTTAATACAAAAGGACTCCCCATCGCCACCACAATAACAGGTTTCTTTAACGTCATCAATGAGTCAAACAATACACGCAATTCAGAAGAATCGCCAAACATACCCGCACCTGATCCGGCTTTTGAAAATATTGGCATCAGAATTTTATCCGCCTTTTTCGCACGCACTAAAATTGAATCAAAATCAATTGTATTGCTCCGGGGATCAATCAGAATTTGTTCAACATTATTCAATCGTTTTTTCAACTGTGCTGTTAAGTAATTTCCCACCGGTTCATTTGCCCATGGATAGCCATTCCTATTTACCTCAGTCCGGTAGGATTCCGCATCAGCAACAACAAGATTAAGAAGTTTCTTCGGTGTTTTCATTAACGGTAACACACTATCATTTTTCAATACCGTAATCGATTTTCTTGCAATATTTTTTGCCACCGAAAGATGTTCAGCCGATGCAACAACTTCTCGAATATTCTTCAAGTCTGTGTAACGGTTTGAAGCTAAACCTAAATCATATTTATAGCCAAGTATTTTCCTTACAGAGTAATCTATCCGCGATTGCGGTATGCTTCCGCTTTGTACTGCCTCAACCAACGCTTCAATTGCGCTATCTTCATTCGGCAACACTAACAAAATATCCGCTCCTGCTAAGACTGCCTTCACTGCCGTTGAATCTGAACCATACGCTTTAACCACAGCGCCCATATCCAAAGCATCTGTTACTACTAACCCTTTAAACCCAAGACTTTCTTTCAATAAATTCGTGACTATCGGTTTTGATAATGTGGAAGGCAAACCTTTTGTGGCATCAATAGCCGGGATGGTGACGTGAGCAACCATAACAGAAGATACTCCCCGTTGTATCATTGATTTAAACGGAACCAACTCAACGCTGTCGAGTCGTCCCTTTGTAACATCAACGGAAGGTAAATCGATATGTGAATCTACATGTGTATCGCCGTGACCCGGAAAATGCTTTGCAGTAGCTAATACCCCGGCATCCTGAATCCCTGAAGTAAATGCGCTCCCCATCGCGGCTACTAAATACGGGTCTTCTCCAAACGAACGTGTATTAATAACGGGGTTTTCCGGATTGACATTCACATCGGCAACCGGTGCAAAATCTTGTCTGATACCCATTGCTTTCGCTTCTTCACCGATTATTCTGCCCATTTCATAAGCAAGTAAGGTATCTCTCGTTGCTCCAACTGCCATCGCCTCCGGGAACCGCGTTGCCCTACGGATTCTCATTGCCGCACCCCACTCAAAATCCGAAGCAATCAAAAGTGGCACATCTGCCCATTCCTGACAACGTTGGATCATTTCAGCAGTTTCGTAAACATCCCCTTGAAAGAAGATCAATCCGCCAACCTTGTGCTCACTTACAAGATGATGCATGAGGTTGTATTGGTCACTACCTGTACTGAAATAGTACCCATAAACACGCGACATAACCATCTGGCTGATACGTTCTTCCAAACTTAATTTGGCAAGGGTTTCCTCAACCCATTCAGCCTTTGTTTTGGCGACAGACGGAATAGTCTCATGTTTCATCGTGACAGGCTGATGGGAGCACCCACCTAATATCACCATCAACAACGCCAATAAATAAATGCTCCCAAACCGATAGTTCGGTTGTTGGGAGCACGAAAAAGAATTTTTATTTTGATTATGCTTCAATTGGTTTGATTTATTGTGCATTCACTATTTCTTGTTGATATTTATTAATAGCCATAATTAAAGCCCCATACACCGGTGGGAATTTCGGCTTTTGGACATATAACGAAGGGAATTTTTCCTTCAACTTCTTCCTTACTATATTCGAATAGATATTTGGATTATCTAATAACCCACCCTCAAACGCCACGGTTATTCTTCCTTCGGGAGCATTCTGTTTTAATAGAGTTTGGATAAGTTCTACTAAATCTTTCGCTCCGTTTTCAAGTATTTTTACCGAGACAGCGTCCTTTTCTTTTGCCGATTCCAAAACTATTGGAGCAATAGATGCAATATCTCCGTTTACACGTTTGATTGCTGAAATAAGGTGCTCAGGAAGTTCAATTTTGAAAAAATCTAATACTTTTTCAGATAATATTGTTGCTTTTCCTCTCCCTTCAGAAGCTAACATGACGGCTCGCAATGCTTCTCGTGATATGGCATAACCGCTCCCATCATCACCCAGCACTCTCCCCCATCCGCCTGAGCGTAGGAAGTCGTTATCCTTCGTCCTGTAAAATGCAATTGACCCTGTCCCCGAGATAAGAACTATTCCGGGTCGCCACGGTAAAGCCGCTTCCAGTGCAACTCGCGCATCATGTTCCAACTGGATGTTCCTTGTGTAAACACTTACCGACCTTAACGCTTCTTTCAACTGGGCTTTATCCTCAGCCCTTCCAACGCCGCCAATTCCTGCAACAATACTTTTTACTGTCTTTACGGGCTGGCTTATTTTACCGCAACATTCTCTCACCAAATTAAATATTGAATGTGCAGCGCGGTCAAAACCTACTATTTGGGGATTTGAAGGACCTGTATTCGCTTCAGCAAGCACTTCTCCTTCCGGAGTTGCAAGAAGCGCTTTTGTTTTCGTTCCACCGCCATCTATTCCAATTACGTAGCTCACTTTAAATTCTCCTGGCGTTTTATATTCAACCGATAAAATTCCATTGTCTATATCATATATTAATTATGAGTAACTATTGAGGTGTCTATGCGACCAATGCACCAATAATCTCATGTATTACACAAAATTACCATAAAATTAACTAAGAACAAAAAAGTATCTATTCCTTAATTTGGGATTTCAACAAAGCAATATATTCCTTCTGGAGTTGACATAATTCACGTATTTCCGATGAACGAAGCTCATCTATTTTTACATGCAAACTCTGGATCTGCATCTCAGCTTTCTTATTTACCTGAAAATCTAATTCAGCGCTTACTCTGTCTTTTGCCGCCTGTCTGTTCTGACTCATGATAATAATCGGTGCTTGTATGGCAGCTAAACAAGAGAGGATAAAATTGAGAAATGTATAAGGAAAGGGATCTAACGGAGATGCAAACAACGCAATGGTATTTATACCCACCCACAGGATAAGTACGAAAACAAAGAAAATGATGAAATTCCAGCTACCAACTCCCTTCGCTATTGTGCCAGCCAACCTATCTGCAAATCCTAAATGTTGTTCAATTTCTACATTGAGATTTTTGGTTGTCATCCGTTCCATCTTCTCATTTGTAGAACGAAGCCTGTCTGCTATCACCTCAGTCATAATTAATGATACGCCCGGACGTTTCTGCAAAAAAGAATAGAAATCATCGTGAGTCATTTCGAATAACAAAGCATCCCTCACAGCTTTTGCAGATGCGCTCCGAGGTGAACTCTTGAATAATGACAGTTCACCGAAGAAATCTCCTTCTCCAAAAACTGTCAATACCGTTTGTTGATTATCTTCTGTCCAAACACTAATCGCAATTTCACCTTTGCGTATGATAAACATCGAAGTACCGGGATCGCCCTTTTGGAAAAGTACCTGTCCTTCCTTAATATTGACCGGTTTCCATAAGGTTGTTAACTCCTCAAGGTCTGCTTTCGGAAGTGAAGAGAAAATTGAAATATGAGAGAGAAATTTAATATCCATAATATGTGCTGTCATTCGCTTATGCCGCTTGATTATCTTGGAGGAAAGATACAGAAAAAATCGGGGGGAGAAAAATAACGTTTGAGGAGAGTGGTGGGCAGAGACATGGTTGCTGAGCGTGGTCAAGCGAACCACAATTACTTTCGGATTACATTCGCTCCATAACCTCAGCCGCAACATAGAATGAACCAAGAACGATTATTGCTTCGTCTTTCCGAACAATATTCTTTGCAAGTTCAATTCCATTTGATACCGATACTCCATCTAAGGCAGGAAACTGATGCGAATGGAATTCCTTGACTATAACTGTACTCGCTAATGCTCGTTCGGTATTTGGTTTTACTGCAATTACTACTCGCGCAAATTTGCAGAGATAAGATATCATTAGTCTGTAATCCTTATCTTTCATCACCCCAAAGACCACCACAGGTTTGTTGACAAGAGTCTTTCGTAACGAAGTAATTGTTGTTTGTATTCCGTCAGGATTATGCCCGACATCAACAATGAGCAATGGGTCAGTTTGTACGATTTCAAGCCTTCCATGAAAGCCGGAATATGACTGAACATCCCCTAATCCTGCTCTTACTGTCGCCTCACTTATTTTTGAAAATCCACACCGTTGTTGTAATTGTTCAATAGCGACTAACGCTGTTCTTGCATTCAAAGACTGATGTTCGCCTGCAAGTGAAATCTTTAAATTCTGATAAACGAAATTTTTTGTTTTAATAGAAAGTGTTAATCCCGAAATATCATATTCAAATGCTGAAATGCTAGAGGCTTTTTGAGATTGAATCAGTGGTGCACTTTTTTCTCTTGTAATATCCTTTAAGACGGAAAGGGGTTCTTGTTGCGTTACTCCCGTAATGCAAGGAGTATTCTGTTTTATAATCCCCCCTTTTTCAAAGGCAATGGATTTTAATGTATTTCCTAAATGTTCAGTATGATCATAATTGATTGTCGTAATTATGCTAAGGAGAGGGTGAACTACATTCGTTGCATCATATCTACCGCCTAATCCGGTTTCAATAATTGCAATATCAACTTGCTGATCGGCAAAATATTGAAATGCAATTGCAGTGGTTGCCTCAAAAAATGTTGCTTTCGTTTTTGTAATTTGTGATTTGAAGTAGTTGGTATATTTGGAAAGATCATCATCGCTTATCATCCTGCCATTAACTCGAATGCGTTCATTAAATGAGACAAGATGTGGCGATGTATAAAGTCCGACTCGATAGCCGGAAGCGGTAAGAACAGAAGCTATCATTGCAGAGGTTGAGCCCTTTCCGTTCGTCCCCGCAATGTGAACTGAGGGGAACTTTGTTTCAGGGTTTCCTGCAAATTTTAACAATATTTCTATATTCCGCAATCCTAACTTGATGCCAAAAGATTGAAGTGAATATAAAAATTTCAAAGTAGAATGTAACCGAGGAATACGTCGTTCCTTTTAAACAAACTTAGTACTACACCCATAGAACAACTGATTAAACACAATCCTTACTATCCGATATTTCCTGTATAGCCATTTGAATTCGATACGATGGTGCGTATACGTTTAATACTACGTTTGTTGGCTGTCTTAAATGCGTCATTGCATATTCATTTGACAAGTCACTACGGTGTAATCCATAATTTTTCTTTAGGGTGGTTCCAAAAACTATCCCAGCTCCACTCTGCGTCCTTGCAGAGTGCTCAATCCTATTTGATTTCGTGGTTCTGCGAGGACGCAGAACCGAGCGTAAAGGGTTTTTAGAACCATCGTTTAATAAATGGTCTATTAAATAAGGACTATTATCTGAAAAACTAATCATAGATTGGATCATAATATTGTAATTGAAGATTCGTACATCATCAATCTTCAGCATATTTGTACTATGATTACTTAATGAATCATCTCCCCCGGTGTCATCAGTGTTTTCCTCAGTATCACCCTGATTCTCATCCTCCGTAGGCTCCTCGTTATTTTCATCAATGTTTTCCTGATCTGCATTCTCATCGCCATTTTCTTCAGCATCACGATCTTTCAAACGGTCACGAATAGAACTTGCAGGCTGATCGTCCTGATTCGGTTCCTCATTCTTGTTATCCCCCTTCTTTGCCTTTTCCTTCTTTGCAGGTTTCGCAATAGCCTGTATTTCTGCAACATGAACATATTGAGAGAGCGTTTCAGGCTTCTCTTTCACCGCCACCTTTGGTCTTGATGCTGTTGTATATTCTGACGAAGGATATTCCGTAGCTAACTTTTTATAAACCGATGCAGCGCTATCATTGTTGATTAACACATTCTCATAAATCCAACCCATTGCATACATTGCTTTTGCCGCTATTGGCTTTCCGGTATTGCGTGCTGAAAAACTATCTAACAATGCAATTGATTGTAATGCATGAGCAGAGTCCGGCATGACATTAATTGATGCATACTCTGCCGCCAAAGAATCAATAGCTTTTGCCGTATCAAGAGGCTCTCCAAAATATTTTCGGAGATTCTTGGCATAAACAGTGTTATGGTGATAATGGTGGATGATTCGATACAATGAATCCATTCCGCATGAATCATCTAAGGTGCGATACAGTTCAGCAAGCATATACAACGATCTCGGGACATAATCTGAACCGGGAAATTCTTCTACGACCCTATTAAAGGTAAATTCTGCTGAATCATCTAAGTGCATGTCCAACAAAAATAAAGTACCAAGTTCATAATACCCCTTTGAACGATAATAGTAAATCGAATCAATCGACATACCGGAATTTACTGCCGGGGAATAAACCTGACTCGCCGGAGTGTTTCCTTTTTGGTTACCCCTGTTTTGTGCTCCTCTCTGTCCCCCTCCGGCTCCTTCCCTTGTCCCGGGAACACCTGCCGTAATTCCAGCAGTCTTATCCTCATATGTGCCATCGTCATCATCACGCTCACCCGCTCGAAGCTCAGCAATGCTTAGTTGACGACGAGGGGGAGCATTCTCTTGTTGTAGTTGTTCTGCAACTGGTTCGTCAGGAACTTGTGATTCAACTTGGGGAATCTTTTGTTCAACAGCCTGTTCACCTTTGGGAATAGTTTCCTCACCCTCTTTTTTCTCTTCTGTTTCTGCTTTTAAAGCTTCTTTTTCCAACGCCGCTAACGTTTGAGTCGAATCTGATGGAGGTAAAAGACTATTCTTTAATGAATCAACTCCCACAGCGCCTGTTGAATCGGTCTTCACTTTTGGAATTGCCGCTAGAGCACCACCCTTTGGTTTGGGAGATGCAACGGCATTCTTTTTTGCAAGATATGCTTCTGCGCTTGAATCAATAACTGCCAACGCTTTTCTCAATAACGAATCAGGCAACATACTGATAGAATCGGAAACACAAAATAAACTGTCGAACATTGCTGAATCGGCTTGTGCCTGTAATATCTTTTTCAACCGTTCGTTTCTACTGATAGAATCTTGATTCAGAATTGAAACATATAAGCTATCTAAGCTTCTTATCTGACCACGAATGCCAAAATACTTAGCAATGTAGTCCGATCGTTTTTGAGCTAATGGGACGACTTCAGAGGTTGGAAATTCTCCTTTTGATTTATCATAATATTCTTTTGCCTTTTTATATTCGCCATACTGCTCCTCCATAATCAACCCTTGGCGATAGAAACTTCTCGCAGATGCATCGCTACGCTTATACGTCGTATCAACATATTGATATAAATCAAATGCTTTTGCAGAATCACCTAACGAGGCATACACATTGGCTACTTCATGATCAACCAAAGCCTGTTCGTCCGGTTTAAGATTATCACCATTTAATCCTTGAAATACAGCTAACGCGGCATCCGGATGCTCCGCTAGATACAACATAACACCACGACGTAACCGGCACTTAAAATCGAATGTTAAATCGCGATTATAATTCAAGACATTTTTATAAGCAGCGGCGGCTCGTTCATATTCATTTGTTTTATCTAAACAAAGGGCAAGTTGAAACTGAGCAACAACCATCATCTCATCCTTACCGGAGAGCTGAACTGCACGTTCTAAATAAGGTATCGTCGCATCATAATCCTGATTCCTAAAAAATATTTGAGCCGCAAGCATCTCCGCTTCCATCGCTACTTCATCTTCACCTGCTTCTAGTGCTAAGGGATACAGTTCGTCAATAATCCGTAATGCTTCTTCCTGTTTGTTCGAGAAATAAAATGCTTTAGCATACCATAACTTTGCTTCAAAACGGAGCTCACTTTCAGGGAAATTCTGGAATAACTCATTGAACTTACGTATTGATAATTCGGTTTCACCCAAATACACACCGGATTTCCCAATTAGTAGAACGGCATCATCTACTAAATTGCTATTAGGATAATTTTGAATGAGTTTTGAGCACTTTTCAATGACCTTATCAAATTTTGATTGTCCCGTTGTTTTGGAGGGAATCGAGAAATAGATGGTATCTTTATCAGGGCGAGTTGATCTCGTAAGTTCGAGTACTGCGTCATCATATAACTTTTTGGCGTTATAATAGGTATTAAAGTACGATGTGACATCCTGATAAACTGAACATCCAAAGAATACCGACAAAAGAGCCAGAATAATGATGTTTTGAGTGAATTTTTGAGGTTTGAACAATTCTTTTCCGGTTACGTGAGAATTAGAGATAGACCTAAGGTTATCCATAGAACAATGAAATGATACAGAAAAATTCCCCGTTTTGCAAAGGATTTGATTTATTTTCCTTTTTTTCAATTCCGGCTCAAATAGTTGAATGTAACATTACATTGTCTTGCATAAACGCTAAAAGCCGATGGCTCCATCGGCTTTTATGTCTTGCGGAAAGA
>ORJL011061996.1_pt1 | contig 21983 bp, 12 predicted proteins | sample 1779941 | NCBI WGS metagenome assembly ORJL01 (sample SAMEA104232317, study PRJEB22302) | groundwater metagenome | biome: forest; feature: aquifer; material: groundwater | place: USA | collected 2011-08-07 | depth 5.8 m
GCCATTGCTCGCGCAACGCCATAAGGCATACAACCGCCTCCACCGCCCCCGCCGCGCCCAGCAAATGGCCGATACCCGCTTTGGTCGAGCTGACGGGCAGAGTCCGCGCGCGATCCCCGGCCCACCGGTTGATAGCCTGGGCCTCGGAGCTGTCATTCAGTACCGTGCCCGTCCCGTGAGCGTTGACATAGTCCACGTCGGCGGCGGTGATCCGGGCCGCGTAGCTCGCCAGGGCCATGGTTTGGAGCGCGGCATCGCCCTGCGGGTGTGGCTGGGGAAGGTGGTGCGGAGCGAGCGCTCCGCCATAACCGATGATCTCTCCAAGAATCGTCGCCCGCCGGCGGCGAGCGGATTCCAGGGTCTCGAGCGTCAGGACAGCGGCGCCCTCACCCAATGCAAGGCCGTCCCGCTCCGTGTCGAACGGACGGCAGACGGTAGGGGAGAGCGCTTGCAGCGAGTCAAATCCAGAAAAGACCAGCAGACTCAGCGCGTCATATCCTCCAGCGAGAACTCGCTCCGCGCGCCCGCGCCGAACCATCTCCCAAGCGTGTCCGATCGCATTCGCGCCCGACGCGCAGGCGTTCGCGATGATCGTAACCGGTCCGTCGAAGCCGAACGCTTCCCCGACCAACCTGGCCTGCGACTGCGCCTGGTAGTAAATTGCGCGGGTCGGCTGCCGGCGATGGCACGCAGGACTCTCGATGGCCTGGCGAAAGTAACTCTCACCGAAAGCCATCCCTCCGCTGGTGGTCCCCAGCACCATCGGCAATACGGCGGACCCCTCCCACCCGGACTCGGTCCAGGCCTCGAAGGCCGCAAGCAACAGCATTTTTGCGGCACGATCCAAACGTGATGTTAGCTTCCTTCCAAGGTGTGTCGGAGGCATTGTGTCGGGCAACTCCACCTCACCGGCGACCTTCACACGCTGACGACTGGCGTCGAAGAGGGTCACGGGGCGAAACGCCGTTTGACCGGTGCGAAAGCCACTCGCGTTATCTCGCCACCCAACCCCGAGAGGGGTGACAATGCCCGCGCCAGTCACCACCACGCGAGGCGGCTCCCGCAAGTTATTGGATCGTGGGAAAAGCATGTCGGCGGTCAGGTCGCGGGAGTCGGCTCGATACGCATCCCGCCTGTCTCGTACAGGCGCGCTAGTTTCCTCACGCTCTGGCGAAAGCCGAAGTTCATGGGATAGAAGAAGTTTTTGTAGGACTTCGCGCCCCACAATCGGCCGAATATGGAGGAGAGGCTATAGAACTCCTTCATCACTCCATAGTATCCTTCCATGAGCTGGTCGGGTGTGAACCTCGCGGGGCGGTAGAGGACGCGGCTGCCGTCATAGAGGGACCAATCCTCTGTGAGCAGCCGTCTGGCCTCCTTCAGACGCGTGTGTAGGCGCGTGCCCGGGTAGGGTGTAAGGAGCGAGAAATAGGCTACATCAATCCTGGCTTTGAGCACAAAGTCGAGGGTCCGATCGAAGACACTCTCATCGTCGGTGTCAAAGCCGAACACGAAGGACGCATCGATCCCGATGCCGTGGTCGTGAATCCTTTGGATAACGCGGAGGTAGTCCTCGGGGTGATTAATGCGCTTGCCAATCGATCGGAGCGCCTCGGGCGACAGCGTCTCGAACCCGATGAAAATGCCAACGCATCCGCTCTTCTGGCACAAAACGAGGATCTCGTCGTCGTTGGCGATGTTCACCGAGGCCTGGCCGAACCACTTCAGACCAAGGTCGGCAATCCGGGGTAAGAACTCTCGGGCATAGGCGCGGTTGGAGATGATGTTATCATCCACGAAGAAGACGCAGTTCTTCAGCGTCAACAAGCCGCCAAACGGACGCAACCCCCGCAACTCGGCCAACACCTCCTCCATAGGGCGGTTTCGGAAACGTCCTCCGAACGCGTTGGTGACAGAACAGAACTCGCAATCCAGCGGGCACCCCCGCGTGGTTTCCACAAAATGGACGGGAAGATAGCGCTTGTTGCGGTAGAGCTCCCAATCCGGCGTCGGCAGGTGATCGAGCGAAGGAGGTCCGTCCTCTCGCCTGTAAACCGTCCGCAAGGCGTGGTTCCGGAAATCTGCCAGGACCGCCGGCCACTGGCCCTCGGCCTCGCCGATCACAACACTGTCGCAGTGTTCCAAGGCTTCTTCGGGCAACTGCGACACGTGCATGCCGCCCATGGCGACCTTGATGCCACGCCGCCGAAAATGGTCCGCGATCTCGTAGGCTCGCTTCACTGTCGGTGTCATCGCGGTGATTCCCACCAAGTCAGCCTCCTGATTCAGATCGAGCGTCTCGACCTTCTCGTCGATGATGCTTACCTCCCAGCCCGGCGGTGTGAGCGCCGCCACCTTGAGCAAGCCCTGACACGGCATCCGAAAGAAGAAGTCACCCCCCATCAACGTGTTGGGCGCGAGCGGGGCTATGAGGAGGAGCCGCTTCATCGGGACGCGAGTGCGGGCGGCTGCGGCATGATGCGCTGCAGCATCGCGAAGTAACTCCAGAGAGGGCCTGCAACCCCTCGTTCACGGAGTCTCTCGACCAGACGGGCGTACTCGGGAGCAGGGTCGCCGACGATCCAGTTGGGAGAACATCGGGCGAACTCCCGCAATTCCTCGAAGATGGCGTCCGACGTCAACCCCGGCGCCAGATAGTAAACAGGGGCAAGCAGATCCGTTTCCGCGCCAATCAGACCCTCACTCATAGCGCGATCGCACAGGGTCGTGCCCGGGTAAATCCTCATGCCGACCACGGCCAGGATCACCGCGCCGCTCAGACGCTGCGAATTCCGAAAGCCGGTCCGCAGTGTCTCCATCGTCTCCTGGGGCCCTCCGCAGATGAGGAAGTGGCAGTAATCGAGCCCCTCCTTCTCCGCCAGTTCGCTGGACTGGAGGATGTCGTCGAACGAGAAGCTCTTGCCGTAGGCGTCCAGCACCTCGTCACAGAAGCTATCCGAGCCAAATTCGATATGCGCCAGTCCCGCGCGAGCCATGAGTTGGACCAACTCGCGTGTGAGGCCCTCAGGCCGCAGGAAACAACCCCATCGAATCGTCACGTTGCGACGGAGAATTGCCTCGCAGGTCTCCACGATGTGCCGCGGGGATGAGTTGAAAATCGAGTCAACAATGAATACGTACTTCGCGCCATGCGCCTGTAGCTGTGCCATCTCATCCGCAACCGCCTCCGCCGGGCGGCGCCGGTGGGCACGGCCTTCGATCACCGGGTAAGTGCAGTAACAGCAGCCATGCGCGCAGCCCCGCTGGGTTTGCAGGTTCAGCATCCCGCCCCTCCGAAGGTAGTGGGTGACCAATTGAGGCGGACGGTCGCTGAATTCGAGCGGAAAATCCCGCGATGACACCCGCTGTGGATTGGCGACAATCTCCCGGCCCTGCCGATAGACCAACCCTGGAATGCCCACCACTTCCTCCCCTCCCTTCAACGCGCAGATCAACGCCAGAAAGGCCGCTTCTCCCTCGCCCTGGATCCCGTAGTCCGCACCACTCGCCTCGAGCAACCGCTGTGGAAATATCGAAAAACCGCTGCCCCCCAGGACGACCGTACAGGGAGCCACCGCCCGCATCGCGTCGCCAATTCCGGCAACCGCCCCAAAGTACGTCTCCTGCTTGCGAATGAGCACATCGTCGATGTTGCGCAACGAGACGCCCACGAACTCCGGACGAAACTCGCGCAGGACCTCCTCCAGGGGAGGTCCGTTCGCGTTCAAGTCAACCCAGCAGGTCTCATGGCCCGCCTGCCGGAGGGCTCCATTCAGGTGAGACAACCCGATGGGAAAAATCGGGTCCGGCGTGGAGCAACGGTTGGTGCTGACCAGGAGAACCTTGCTGCCCATGCTATTCCTGACTGGCTGTGACGGTGTATCGCATTCTAGTGACCCGAGCGTAGAGCGGCGAGAACCCGGCGGCAACGCAAAAGCAGGGAATTGCTCGACTACGTCCCTGACATGGCCTGGATGCTGACCATCGGAGGTGCTCTAGCCCTGCTCGGCATAGTCCTCTGGTCTTGCCTCGTGGCAAAGTGGGTAAAGCAGCGAGACTCGGCGGCGTCCGAGGGAACCCCGCCGTGAATCCCAAACTCGGCCCTCCTCCCTTGCCCCGTCACCGCTTGTCGAGCAGGAAGCCGCGGATAGTCCGAAGGTACGCCTCGGGCTGTTCGAGAAAGAGCAAATGCCCGCCTTTTTCGATTTCGGTGAAGGTTGAGTTCGGAAACGCCTGGACGTAGTCCTGGGCCACTTGCGGTTTGAGCCACTCACACGCGCCCCGGATCACAAGGGCCGGAACCGCGTTGGTCGAGAGGGCCGCACGCGGATCGCTCATTCGCTGGTACTCATCATAGACCCGCATGAAAGCATAGGCACCCAGCCCCAGCGGTGGACGCGCCGGGAGACGGAGAGGATCACAGACCGCATTCTCGTTGCCGATTTCTCCGAACAGGAGCCCCAGGAAGCGGGCGAGTTCGGGCTCAGGTGCGACTCGAGAAGTGAGTTGGGGATTCACCCGAAAAAGAAGCGAGCCGAACACGATACGAGGGTTACGCATCAGTCTGGCGATCCGTTGCTGTCGATCCTGCGGTGGATTTAGCAGGCCCTCCTTGGCGTCGGAGTCGTTGGGGTACGGACCCGACCACAGGTGTCCGGGAGACTCGAAAACCACCTTCGCCACCCGGTTCGGATAGGCGGCACAATACTGCGCCGCCAGTGTCGATCCCCAGCTCAAACCGACCAGCACGATCCGCTCCGCTCCAAGCGCCTGGCGGATCGCCTCCAGGTCTTGAACATGTCTCCGAATCGAATACTCGCGCGGATCACTCAGCCGGGCAGAGTTGCCGCACCCAACCTGATCGTAGTAGTACACGTCGAAACTGTCCTCAGCCAGACGATCCAGCGGTCGCCAGTCCTTCAAAACACAAATAGGCGACTTGACAACCGGCTTGCAGGATCTAAGGCTGGTGGCATGCCAAGAGCATTGCGGATCGAGTATGCAGGGGCCTTCTATCACGTTATGGCCCGGGGCAACCAAGGGCAAGAGGTCTGCGGCGAAGACGCAGACAGGAAAATGTGGATGGCCGACCTGGCCGGGGCCTGCTGCCGCACCGGTTGGCAACTTCAAGCCTGGGTGTTGCTCGGGGACCACTACCACCTGCCGTCGGAGACGCCAGAGGCCAATCTGGACAGCGGGATGAAATGGCTGCAAGGCACCCATACCGAGCGCTATAACGCCCGGCATAGCAAACGCGGGCATTTGTTTCGGGAGTGAGGCCTATAGGCGCCAGACCAGTGAGAAGTGTGCTCGCAGTGTTTTGGAGCGTAGCCTGGATTTCGGTGTCTCCAAGCTTCGCCGCGGATATCATGATCAACGAAATCATGGCCGCACCCTCTGAACGCCTGGTGCGTTGGCCCGGGGATGGACTGGCGCGCGTCGGGACCGGCATGCCATGGCAGGCGTTAGCGTTCGACTCCACCCACTGGAGATCCGCCCCGGGTCCTTTTGGCTACGGGTTCGAGGATATCAAGACGAACCTGGAGCGGGAGATGAGGGGCATCACGCCGTCGCTCTACCTTCGCATCCACTTTCAGATCTCCGCCCAGCAGGCGGCCTCGGACGGTCCTCTCAAATGGATCGTGGATTATAACGACGGCTACGTCGCCTGCCTGAACGGGCGGGAAATCGCCCGGCGGAATCTCGGTGGGTTCGGTGGGTTCGCTTACCATGACCAGCCGGCATTCAACGCGCGGTTGGGTGTCGGCGACGAGTCGGTGGAGGTCGGCGCGGCCAAGACTCTATTGCGTGACGGCGACAATGTCCTGGCGGTGCAAGTGCACGATCGCGGCCAGGCGTCCGATGAGCGCTTCAAGTTCCAGGGCGCCTTGCAGTTGGAATCCGAACCACCGGCGGTCTTGGTTTCTCCGACCGCCGCATGGGAGTATTGGGTGGGCCTGTCCGAGCCATCCGGCGGAGTCGCGGATCCGAGTGTGTCGGGCAATACTGAATTCTGCGACTGGATCGAACTGTTCAATCGCAGCGGGGAATCCGTGTCGCTGGAGGGGTGGTCACTCTCGAATCGGGCCGATGACACCAATCGATGGGTTTTTCCGTCGGTCGCAGTGCCGTCGGGTGGTTATCTGCTGGTGCTGGCCTCGGGGCAGGATGTCAGGGACCCTGGCGTCCCATTTCTGCACACGAATTTCAGGCTTGATGCCGATGGAGAGTATTTGGGGCTTTTCGACGACCATGGACAACTCGTTCATCAACTCGGGGCGCAGTTTCCCAGGCAAGTGTCCACGCATTCCTACGGCTGGGATCAATTGACCGCTGGTTATCGCTATTTCGAAGATCCCTCCCCAGGAAGGGAAAACGCGGGACCCCGGTTTGTCGGGCTCTTGGACAGACCCGTCTGGAGTCTGGCGCCTGGATTCCACGATGGCCATGCTCAGCTCTCCATCTTGGTTACTGATCCGGGCGCGATCATCCGGTTCACGACCAACGGCACCGAGCCGACCCTCACCAACGGGACGCTGTATTCAGGACCGGTTGAGCTGGTCAAGAGCACCGCCCTGCGCGCGCGAGCGTTCAAGGAGGGGTGGATCCCCTCGGACACAATCACCCGCACGTTTCTCATCGATGAACCGGAGGCGCTGCAGTCGCTTCCCGTGGTTTCTCTTGTGGGCGATCCCGAGCGCTGCCTCTACCCACCCCACGGGGTAACCGCGATTGTTGGTGGAACATCGCTGTTTGGCGCCTGGCGGGCGCTGGGGCCTGCGGACTACAATATTCCCCTACAACAAGGCCGCCCCTACGAGCGGCCGGTCTCGATGGAAATCATCGATCCAAGCCGGAGCAGTTGGACACAAATCGATCTGGGACTCGGCATGGCGGGAAGCACGCACACCCGCGGCCATTACCGGCTCGTCGGCCTGCCCGAGAATCCCTGGTACGGCCCTTGGGAGGACAAGCCTTCCTTCAACCTTTTCTTCCGCAAAGAGTACGGCGCGGACCGGCTCGATTTCCCCGTGGTGCCCGGCTATGACGCGAAGACATTCCACAGTCTAAAGCTTCGATCCGGCAAAGTGGACTGGAACAACCCCTTCCTCATCGATGAGCTCATGCGCCGGATCTTCGTCGATATGGGACAGGTGGGAAGCATGGGCATCCTGGCAAACCTGTTCGTGAACGGCGAGTTCAAGTGCTACTACAACTTGGCGGAACGGTTGAGGGAAACCTTCCTGCAGGAGCGGCATGGCGGTAGTTTGCCTTGGGATGTCATCGCCGACGACGTCGCCGAGGAGGGCGACGCCAAGGCGTGGGAATCCATGCTGAGCTACATCCGGGACCACGACATGCGAGCGATCGACCCATACCAGACCGCCAGCCAGCGACTCGACATGGCCAATTTCGTCGATTATTTGCTCATCAACGTCTATGGTGCCAACTGGGATTGGCCACAGCGGAATTATGTGGCCGCGAGAGAGCGGAGCCCCCAGGCGCCCTATCGCTTTTATGTCTGGGATGCCGAGGCGGCCATGGACACCGAACGCTTCGATCCGGCTTCCTACGATCAGTTTCTGGCAGCGCTCAGAGTCCCGCCGGGCTTTCCCATCCCTGACCTCTACCAGGCCCTGAGTGTGAGTCCGGAGTTCCGCCTTCTCTTTGCGGATCGCATTCAGCGGCACTTCTTCAACAACGGAGCACTGACCGAGTCGCACCTGAAGAAGCGGCTGGAGGAGCTGGCTGGGGCCTTGGATCCAGTCATGAAATTCGTGCGCGATGGGACGCCCGTTGATCGGGCCGGCCTGATCGATTGGATCCAGCGGCGTCGAGGCGCGCTGTTTAGTCAGTTTGCCAGAGAGAGGCTCTGGCCCTCCGTCCTTGCTCCCCTCTTTAACCAACAGGGCGGCGAGGTCCCCTCTGGATTTGAGGTCGATCTCGGCAATCCAAATCCGCAGGGAACCATTTACCTCACTCAGGACGGCACCGACCCGCGCGCGCCGGACAACTCACCACGCGGGACGGTTTACACCAAGTCCATTGTCGTTGAGGCACTGACCTTGATCAGAGCGCGTGTTCTCGGACCTGACGGATGGAGCCCGCTGTCCGAAGCAAGGTTCACCGCGCGGAGCGCCGCGCGGTTGGTCATCAGTGAGATCATGTACCACCCTCCTGACACCGGAGATGTCAGCGGAACCAGCCTTGAATTCATCGAACTCAAGAATGTGGGTGGCGAGGTGGCGCACCTGGATGGATTCCAGTTTACCGACGGCATCGCTTACACCTTTCCCTCGGGGACAATTCTTCCTCCCGGGGAGTATTTGGTTTTGGCCTCGGATACCGCAGCATTTGCCAACCGCTATGGCGGCCTCAAGGCGTTCGCCCAATTCAAAGGAAACCTGGCAAACAGCGGCGAGCGTATTGCGCTCAGTGATTCAACCGGCCGCGAAACACTGGCGTTTACCTATGACGATCTCCCCCCCTGGCCAACCGGGCCGGATGGTGGCGGATACTCCCTGGTGCTGGCCGATGACAGCCGGATAACAGACGCCAGCCTTCCTGCATCCTGGCGTGCCAGCCTGCGGATCGGTGGTTCTCCCGGGCAACAGGATCCGGGGTTGGCCTTGATCCGTGCCAGTCTAGATGGCGCTGCAATCGTGTTGACGTGGAGTAACTTCTGGATTCTTCAAACATCCTATAATCTGGAAACCTGGATCGATGTTCCGGGCGCAACCAGCCCTCTCGCCGTCTCCGTAAGCGCCAACATGAAGAAGTTTTGGAGGCTGGCCAGTCCTTAGCCAAAAAGGACCGGCCTTCTTTGGGCATCGTTGACTTCCACCACCAGAATGGTTCAATGCCCGTATGACGGCGACTCCGGAACAAACGCAATCCGACCTTTTGAGGCTGATCGATCTGGTCCAGCAAGGCGACTGAAAATCACAGCCATGCATCGATATCGGGTAATCTGGTTTTGGCTGGCTATCTCTATATCGGTTGCGGAGATGGTTCGCGGCGCGGAGATTTCGGATTCCACCCGGGCGGTGGGGCGCATCGAGCCGCTGGCCCTAGCTGTTGCCTCCCAAACCCTGGAAACCGACCAGAACACCTCAAGGAGGTGGCTTCCTGCAGAGAGCGCCGCTGGATCTCCCGATGATCCCACGACTGCACCGATAAGCGGGCTCCTCAAGCCTCTGCATGGCCAAATGCGTTTGCTGGGGTGCTGGTATGATGGCGCTGAGCTCGCGACGAGCCGGACGTTCACGCGAGGTGTGCTGCGCGCGGAGGACAGTCGCTGGACCTGCGATGTCCGTAGCGCGCCGGTCAAGGGGGACAGCAGCGGACTCGATCTCGAACTCACCTTCAAGGTGACCGGGGGCGCGGCGAAATCGGCAGGGGTTGCGGCGGCGTTCGATTTTGACAACTGGAGCACCAACAATTATGTGTTGATCCCCGCATCGGTGTACAACGGCAACCGCAACCGCATCGAGCGTCGAGAGTATGCCGCGGGCCTCGCCCGGGAGGACCTTTATAGGAGGGACCTGCGGCTGACCACCACGGATCTGCCGCAGCTTTCGCCGGAACCGGGCCAGCGCTCGAGAGTCGAAGTCACTGCCTGCAACGCCACCACCCCGGCCATGTGCTTCTATGATCGCCGGACGAAGCGGGCGTTCATCGTGCTATCCCAACAGCGGACACGCTTTGGAGACAACGGACTGATGATCGAGGAAAACGCCGACCGTTCACGGGCCACGTTCGTCATCAGCGCCCCGGGTGTCCGGGCACGAAAACCTGAGTTCATCGGATTCGGCGCCAGCCCCGATCGCGGCGGCGCATGGAAGGCCGGCGATGAGCTAAGCCTGCGCCTTCGGGTCTATTCGTTTGAAACGCCGGACATCCCGGGCCTGCTGGAGAAGTTCATGACCGTTCGCAAAGCCGTCACCGGACCCAATCATCCGCGCAACCTCATTCCCTTCAGCGAAGTCATCCGGCTGATGACCAGTCGCATCGAGGGGCGCTTCCACCAAGGCAAGGACTACCAGTTTTACTGCCCTGAAAACGCGGAGTGGATCTCCTTCGGCTGGGTCGGCGGGTTGATGGACACCTACCCAATGCTTGCGCTCGGCGACGCCCCCCGCCTGGACCGCGTGACCAGAACCCTCGACTTCGCCATCCCGCGCGCGCAGGGCAAAGCGGGCTACTTCTACGGCGCCCTAAACCACGACGGCAAGTGCTTCGGTCGCGAGGGCTACGACGATCATCCCGAGATCTGTCTCACCCGCAAGAACGCCGATGTTCTCTTCTGGATGATCAAACAGTTCAAGGTGCTGCGGGCCCAAGGCCGAGCATCCGCCATCAAACCGCAGTGGGAACAATCCGTCAGGCAGCTCGCCGACGCTTTCGTCATCACTTGGGAGAAGAACGGCCAGTGGGGCAACTTCGTCAACATAGACACCGGGGAGGTTGCCGTTTACAACACCACCGGCGGCGCGATGGCCATCGGCGGGCTGGCGCTGGCGGCAGATTACTTTCGCCAGCCCGAATACCTGGCCACCGCCAGGAAGGCCGCTGATTTCTACTACGCCCGCGATGTCGTTGGCCTCGGCATGACCACGGGCGGCTGCGCCGACATTCTGCAAAATGCCGACTCCGAGACCGCCGCCGGGTTCATGACCGCGCTCATGGCCCTGTACGAAACCACCGGCGAAACGGCCTGGCTCGCCAAATGCCGCACGCTGGCCAACCTGGTGGCCACCTGGACCGTCTCCTACGACTACGTGCTGCCGCCGGATACCGAGCTCGGGCGCCTCGGCGCGCGCCTGGCTGGCACCTATTGGGCGAGCACCCAAAACAAGCACGGCGCGCCCGGCATCTGCACCTCTTCGGGCGATCCGCTGTTCAAGATCTACCGCGCCACCGGCGACCGCCGTTACGCTAACCTGATGCGCGATATCGTTCATGCCCACGCCGAAGGCATCAAGCCCCGGGGCGAAATCACCGAACGACTCACCTACTGTGACGCTGATAGCCGCGGCGCCCGCGGGGACGGTTCCACCGGCTGGAACGAGCTGAACGGCTTCCTCATGGCTCTGGAACTCCCGGGCATCTACGTGCGCGCTGACAAGGGCGAGTTGTTCGTCTTCGACCACGTGGAGGCACAGGTGGTCAAGAGAGACAAAACCGGCGTGACCCTCACGATCACAAATCCGACCCAGTTCGACGCGAAGGTGACAATCCTGTCCGAAAACAGGCAGCAAGCTCAACGTCCACTCGGCTACACCGCCTTTCTGAACTGGCCTAAGACCGAAATCAAATCCCACGAAGCAATCCAGATTACCCTCGAATAGAGAACTATGCTCATGAAACCACTCGCAGCATTACTCGCCATCGCCGTCGGATTCGTCGCCTTTGCTGAAGAGGCGCCACAACCCCGGCAGGACGATTGGCTAATCAAGCCTCCGACCGCTCGGGCCACCGTCCAGGTATCGCCGGGACCAAAAAAACAAAGCGCGCAGATCACGCTGGCGAACGGGCTGATCAGTCGTACTTTCCTGATCGTCGGCAGCCTCACCACTTCGAACGCGGCGACGATGAGCTTCAAGAACTTAAGCACCGGCGCCGAGTTCCTTCGTTCTGTCCGTCCCGAGGTTCTGATGACCGTGAACGGGAAGGAAGTCAAAGTTGGAGGGCTCCTGGGCCAACCGGTTCACAATTATTTCGACCGAGCCTGGATTGAAACGATGACCGGCGATCCGGGGGCGCTCGGCTTTGTCGGTTTCGAGACCGGCGAGGTGGGGAGGGACCTTCCATGGAAGCCGCGTTACGGCGCCCCGGAGACATCCTGGCCCCCCAAGGGCAAGCGGCTCACGCTCCGTTTCAAGTCCCGCGAAAAGGATGACCTCCAGGTCTCCGTTCACTACGAGCTGTACGACGGAATACCGCTGCTGTGCAAACAGGTGGTGGTCAAGAATGAGGGCACGGACGAGGTGAGGATCGACCACATGGCCACCGAGATCCTCGCCGTTCCCCACGACCAGGTTTCCCACGTCTGGATCGAAAGCGACTACACGTTCTACAAAATGACGACCACGCGTTGGGAAGAGGACCCGCTCTACACCACTTATTCGGAGGGACGGGAACCCATCGAGGATCTCCGTTACGTCCCCAACAGCCTTCTGGACGGTCCGTGGAAGAAGGTGGATACCCGCGAGTACTCCGGCTCAGGAGGCGCGCGCTACCTCCTGTTGAGCAAGTACTCTCAGGGCCTCGCCAAATCCCTCAAACCCGGCGAGGAGTTCACCTCCTTCCGAACCTACGAGATCCTCCACGATGACGACGATGCCGAGCGCCAGGGCCTGGCGCGCCGGAGGATGTTCCGCACCGTTGTCCCCTGGACCCAGGAGAATCCCATCTTCATGCACCTGCGGAACTCCGACTCCGACTCCATCCGCCGTGCCGTGGACCAGTGCGTCGAGACCGGCTTCGAGATGATCATCATAACGTTCTGGAGCGGTTTCGACATGGACAGTACCGACCGCAAGTATTGGGAGCGGATCAAGGCGGATTTCGACTATGCTCATAGCAGGGGCATCCGGATCGGTGGGTACATTCTTTTCTGCTCCACCGCGTCCAAAGGGCCGCAATTCGACGCCAAGCAGGACGTCTATCCGCCCAGCCTCTGCCTTGGTTCCGAGTTCGTGGATGGCTACTTCAAGCATCTCTTCGAGTTCATGGAGTTTGTCGGACAGGATGTCATCGAAACCGATGGCCCCTACCACGGTTATCCTTGCGAGGCTACAAACCACAAATATCACCAGGGCCGCGACGACTCGTTCCGGGTCCAGTGGGAGAAAATGACGGAGTTCTTCCACGGATGCCGCCAGCGGGGGATTTTCGTCAACGCGCCCGACAACTACTTCCACCATGGCAGTACCAAGACCGGCATGGGCTATCGCGAGGAGAACTGGTCACTACCGCGCGAGTACCAAGTCCTCATTGGCCGGCAGAACATCTACGACGGCACGTGGCGCAAACTCTCGAGCATGGGTTGGATGATGACCCCGCTGGTCGAATACCACGGCGGCGGTCCTGCGGCAACCCTCGAACCTCTTAAAGACCATCTGGACGCCTACGGCGCTCACCTGGCGCAGAACTTCGGCTCCGGCGTCCAAAGCTGCTATCGTGGCCCGCGTTTGTATGACGCGGACGAGACCAGGATACTAGTCAAGGATACAGTCACCTGGTACAAAAAGTACCGCGCCATCCTGGAATCCGACATCATCCACGTCCTGCGTCCCAACGGCCAGGACATTGACTGCATACTTCACGCGAACCCCGCCCTCAAGCAGAAAGGGCTGGCGATGGTCTATAACCCGCTGTCGGAACCCGCGAAGCGGACGTTGAGGCTGCCTCTCTATTACACCGGCCTGACCGGCACCGCCCAGATCCGCGAGCGGGAAGGCGCGTCGAAGTCGTACACCCTCGACCGCCAGTTCAATGTCCAAGTGCCGGTGGACGTTCCAGCCCACGGCTATAGCTGGTTCGTTATCGAGTAACGACCGCCTTGCCAGAGGCCTGAATAGTCACCTTATTGTTAAGTCAGGTCGCTGCGGTGGTTCCCGTCAGCGTTCACGGAAATAGGACCGTTTATTTGAGTGGATCCTGCCGCCAGGAGCGAGGCGTCACCGGGAACATGGAAATGCGAAACTTGGTGCAACCGTAGGGAATGAGGCGGACGGTTTCGGACACCGTTCCTGTTACCGGCTTGTCCGGCAGCGCCTGGTCATCGGTCGGACTCCAATCAAAGACCTTGGCGCGCGCTTTCAGCATGACTGGAGCGTTTAGCGGCCAGTCCCAATGAGCGGGCATTGGCTGGCGCAGCACCGCGATGCCGCCATCACGCCGGCCCGCGTTGGTATCCAGCGCATATTGCCATTTTGCCTCTTTCCCCGGAGTATTTGGATCCACGTCCCGGATCGGCAAAGAAAAGAGGAGCGGGCCGTAGAGAACGCTCGCGTAAGGCAAGCGTCGCGATTGAAAGACCCTTCCCGGTTCGAAGCTGAAGTATTCCTTGTTGGCCAATGGAAACTCGGTTTCGTATCCGTGGACAACCTGTGGTCGCATCGGGACTCGGAGTTCGACGACATCATTCTTAACCCAGGTCCGTGTGATCTTCGCAAAGCCCTTGTCGTCAGGGGTCGCCGTCACCCGGGCTCCGTTGAGCGTGATCCGCGCCTCCTTGCACCATCCGGGAATGCGCAGGTAAAGCGGAAACGCGACGTCTTTTTCCGGCGTTACTTTCAGTCGGATTGTTTCGCCAAACGGATAGTCTGTGGTGGTGGTCACCTTTACAGGCACACCTGCCCCCGCCAGCGCCGAAACCGTGGAAGGTCCGTAAAGGGTCGCCGCCAGCCCGTTGTCCCGGGTCGCCATCCACATGTGAATGATGAAGTTCGGGATGATGCGATTGAGAGCGCCAACACAACAGAGAACGTCGGGACAGCCCAGCCGATGGAATCGATTGCCCTCCCGCCCCGGGGCATTCGGCTGCTCACAAGGCAGAGCGTCGGCACGGAGACGGTTCGGCGACTGGTAGTAGCACATGGTCTGGAAATCGCGGGCCACCGGCGCGGCAGCGGCGTTGAAAAAGGCGCGCTCCATGCGGTCGCCCCAATCACCGACGCCCTGGATGCGGTACATCCACGAGGCGGAAAGGAGCATGGCGGTTACATCACACGTTTCGGTTTTGCGGAAAGCGCCAATGCCCGACGCGTATTCCTCGCCGGAGGCCACGCCGTAGGGGAGCATATGTTGCTCGTCGAGCCACTTGAATGCGCCCAATGTTGCCTGAAGTTGGTTCGCGTCCCCGGACCACGGATAGACCAGAGCTGGCAGGCGGATGTTTTCGTAGAGGATGACGCTATGGCCGGGGGAGAGGCGGCCTTCCTTCCAATCCTGGATGTCCTTTTGCACCGCGGGTTGCGCGATGGCTTGAAGGGCGCGCTGCAGGATTCGAGCGTCGCCGCTGAAGGAATAGGTTTCGAGCATCGCATCCAAGTTGCACAGCCCGGACACGTCGAAGAAATGAATTGGTCCCATGTTCGGGGGATAATCGGCATACACTTTGACCAGAGCATCGAGAACCCGCTTGTCCCCAGTGCCTTGGTAAAGTGCCACCAGCGCGCGGCCCATTTGCGAGTGCGCCCAACTGTCGAATCCCCGCGGTTTGTATCCCTTCCTCCAGTAGATGAACGACGTGCCGAAGTCCGCCTTGTTCACGCCCTCCACCACCGGATCGAGCCGCGCGCGGATCTTCCTGATGAGCGCCTCGTCATGCAGGACCAAACCGAGGCGTAGCGCGCCGTCCAACCAATAGGCGGACTGTTCGATGGGCCAGCCGGTACCCTCGGCGGAAGCACCGCGGGCGTTGATCAGAATGCCTTTCCAGCCGTCGGCAAAGGTTGGATGCCACTCGTCGAGATGCCCCGTGATACCGTTGCGGGCGGACTGCGCCCAGTCGCGCAACCAGCCGCCCGGTTCCACGGCCCCGGGTGGCAGCGGCAGGAACGCCATCTTGACCGCCGGTTCGTATGACCGCGCATAATTAATGGCCTGATCTTCGTTGGCCAGACCGGGGGTGGCTCCGGTGAGAAATGCTTCGATAGCCAATAACAGTAGGGATGTTCTCATTGTCTATTCCAATGCGCGTTTAAGGCGAGATTATCCTTCCAGGTCCAGTTCGGCAAGCTCACACACCGACTTGGCAGCAGTTCTCATTTTGGCCTCCGACCGCCTGAGGGCGGCACTCCTTGCGCCGCGTCTCCGCGGTTTGGAGTCCCGGCTTCAGCCGGCTGCGCTGCCGCCTTGCCGGGCGCCTTGGACCTGCTCAACGTCATCTGGGTCTGGTTGCGCCGTACCGCCTAAAGGCGGGACTCCGAACCTTGGGACTGCTGTCCAAAGGCGTTCGGAGTTGCCTCCTTGCCGGTTTTTGGCGCGACCCGCGGCCAAAATGAGAATTGCCGCCCCCTCACCCTCACGCTTGCCACTTTCTCCATCCAACCGGTCACAGGTGCCATTTGCCAGGACTCAATCCCGTCTTTTGTTTGAACAGGCGCGAAAAGTAGTAGGGGTCGGCAAACCCGGTTCGGGCAGCCACGTCTTCCAGGTTCATCCGCCCCTCGAGCATCGGCTTGGCCCGGTTGATGCGCAGGTTCAGTTGATACTGTAGCGGAGGCACTCCGGTAAACCGCTGGAATAAATATCGGAAAGTGCGGTAGTTCAAACCCAGCGAGGCCGCCAACCCTGGCAGATCGAGCGGTTTATTCCAGTCCTGTTCGATCTTTTCCCGCGCCATCCGCACCAGAGCCACGGTTTTCGCGTTGGGGCTGCTTTGAGACTCCTGCAAGCAGCTCAACACCGAGGCGATCAACTGGATCGCCAGCCCGGCGAGAATCTGGTTCACGTAGGGCCGCTTGTCGCGGGCGGTGGCCAGCAGTTGATCGAATAGCTCGACAAGGTTAGAGTGGACCCCGGGATGCACCAGATGCTTTGCGGGGTCAAGCCAGCCCGACCTCAACCACCTGTCGACCAATTCCCCGTTGAACAAAAGCCAGAATTCACTCCATCCGGTCTGTTGGTCCGGCCTGTAGTTGTGCCACACCCCCGGGAACAGGAACAACACGTCGCCGGCTCCCACCCGCGCCCGCCGACGGCCCCGCACGACAAACTCGCCGCGCCCGCCGGTCAGATAGACCAACCCGTAGCAGGAGAGCGTGCGGCCCGCCGACCACTGGAAAGGCGCGCCAGGCTCGTTCAGTTGAAAACGGACATCCGTGTTCCTCCCCACCCCCACCACGTGCACCCCCCAGGCGCGCTCCCGCAACCCGCCCACATAATCGTGGCGCTCGGTGCTTGCCATTTTCTCCATCTTCATTGCCAAAGCCTCCATTGCGGAGACCACTCTGTCCACTATAAACTCAGGAAACCATTATTAACCGCGGTACTCTATGAGAACCCAGAAACAAAGTGGCATGGGCTTGGGCGCGGACCGGGGCAGGGGTCCCAGTTTTTCCTCGGCGTTTACCCTAATCGAATTGCTGGTGGTGATCGCCATCATTGCGATCCTGGCCAGCATGCTCCTGCCGGCACTTGCGAGGGCCAAAAGCAAGGCAAGCCAGAGCTACTGTCTGAACAGCCAAAAACAAATTGGCTTGGCGGTCAACATGTACGTCCCGGACTACCGGGAGCGCATTCCGCTCTGCCGGAATTGGGGGAAGGCATGGAAGGGCGACCATGACCTGCGTACCGACGACATGTGGATGCCAGAGCTGCTTCAGCCGTATATCGGGACGAACACCTCGAAACCCAAGAGCGCCAACCGCAACGAGAACAAGTTCCCGCAAGGGTTGTACACCTGCCCTTCCGGCCTTAAGGTCAAGATCCCGGCGGGCCAGCCTGGATCGAACTTCACGGGCGACTTCTTTTACGGTAACGACGGGGTGACCTACGTCTGGAACCACATCTACATGAACAAGGCCCGATCCGACTACGAAGTAACTAAGCCCGTCAGCGGCCGCTCGGCAAATGATGTGATGAATCCCAGCAAGGCCACCTTGGTTTGGGAAATCCCCTATTGGGACTACAAGTACATGCCACATAATCTCGGCATCAACATCGTATGCGCCGACGGCCACGCCGAGCGGACCAAGGGAAGCGCGAAGGAAGCGGACTGGTGGGCCTACCACAGCCGCGACGGCTGGGAGCCGGACTAAAGCCTGTTTGAAGACTCGCCCAGTCGGAGGACCGGGACCACAGGGCACAGATGACGAATGGAACCAAGCCATACCGCCTCCGCCGGGACCGAAACCGACGGTCAAACCACTATCGCCCCGGGGTGCGTCTCTCGCGCAGGCTATAATCGATTTCTTCAGTACTTCGAAGGAAAGCCGAGGCCCGATCGACAGCCTACCCAATGAGAACATGACGCCGCGCGAACGAGTCCTCACCGCCCTGGGGCGAAAGCCCGCCGACCGCGTCCCCCGTCTGCTCTACGAGGAGGCAATCGGCTACACCCCACCCATCGAACGCCTGCTCCGCGCCCATTGCGCGCCCAAGACCCCATGTGATTACTTCAACATGGACATCACCAGCGTGACGTTCAACCCCACGCTGCTCCCGCGCGACCGTTTTGCCGAGTGGCTCGGCGCGCGCGCTCCGGAGGCCCTGGCCAGCGGGCAGGTGGATGAATGGGGGGTCTGGTGGAAGGCGGGTGACTTCCACCACTTCGCTCATCCGGAGTCCCCGTTGCGCGGCGTTCAGGATCTCGGGCGGTTGATGGAGTATCCGTGGCCGGATCTTGAGGATCTCTACCGCTGGCGGGGTGTCCGAGAGCAGGTGGCGGCGTTGCACGATCGGGGTCTGGCGGTGGCGGCATACGCTGGTTCGGTCTTCGAGCATTCCTGGTACCTGCGCGGGATGGAGGACCTGATGATGGACATGCTAGCCGCGCCTGACATCGCGCACTGGTTCTTCGAACGAACGGCCGCGCTCCAGCAATTTGCCGCCAGGCAGTTCGCCCGCGCGGGAGCCGATATCATCATCACGGGCGATGACATCGCCGGACAAAAGGGGATGCTGATGAAGCTGGACGTCTGGCGGGAGTTCCTCAAGCCGCGACTTGCCGCCACAGTCCGCGCCGTCAAGCAAGCCCGGCCGGACACGTTTGTCTTTTACCACTCCGACGGCAACGTGGAGGCTGCCATCCCGGAGCTAATCGAGATCGGCATCGACATTTTGAATCCCGTGCAGCCGGAGTGCATGGACCCGGCTGCGGTAAAGCTGAAGTACGGCGACCGGCTTTCGTTCTGGGGCACAGTAAGCGTCCAACAGACCATGCCTTTCGGCACCCCGGAGGAGGTGAGGGCGGAGGTCCGCTCGCGCATCCGTACCGTTGGGAAAGGGGGTGGCCTGATCCTTGCGCCAGCCCACGTGGTCGGTCCCGAGACGCCGTGGGAAAACATTGTAGCGTTCTTCGAGGCGGCGGACGCGACACCCATGGACTGAGGCAGACCACGTGAAAGACGAGTCTTCGAGTTCGCGCGTATCTTCGTTGTGGCAGCAGCGGCGGGAACATGATTTCCTTTCGGCATGCCAAAAACATTGAGACTTGCCTGTATCGGTTGCGGCGCGCGCGCCCAAACTTACACCTCATTGGCCTCCAAGAAACCGGGGCTCTTCCAGATCGTCGCCGGCGCGGACCCTGTCGCCGAGCGTGTGGACAAGATCCGTCGCATCTCCGGCAACGCGGACTTTCGCGGTTTCACCGGTGCTGACGCGATCCTCGCCGCCGGCAAGATCGCCGACGTGATGATCATCGCCACCCAGGACAATGCTCACTACGAGAACTGCAAAGCCGCACTCGGCCTCGGCTACGATGTGCTTTTAGAGAAGCCGATCTCGACGACGGCCGAACAGGTCTTGGATATCGAGCGTCTGGCGGCCCAGGCCAACCGTCGCGTGATGGTCTGTTTCGTTCTGAGGTTCGCGGCGTTCTACCGGAAAGTGAAGGAGATCATCCGATCCGGCGCCTTGGGCGATCTCGTCTCGATCCAGGCCAGCGAAGGCGTCAACCCATGGCACCAGGCGCATTCTTTCGTGCGTGGTCACTGGGCGGTGGTCGGCAAAAGTTCGCCGATGATTCTGTCCAAATGCTGCCACGACACTGACATCGTTCATTGGCTGGTGGGGCGTCGATGCACCAGGATTGCCAGTTTCGGTTCTCTAGGCTTTTTCCGACCGGAGAACGCGCCCGCCAGCGCGCCCGCCCGCTGCACGGATGGCTGCCCGGTAGGAGAGACCTGTGCCTACAACGCCCTCCGCTACACCACGGACATGCGGACCCCGTGGCTGGCCATGGTCTATGACCGCGCGCAGGAAGCCACCGTCGAGGAGATCACGGCATGGCTCCGGACCAGTTCGTGGGGGCGCTGCGTTTACCGCTGCGATAACGACGCGGTGGACCGCCAGGTCATGGCGATGGAGTTCGAGGGCGGCATCACCGGCACCTTTACGATGACCGCATTCGCCACAGGCCGGCACATCGAGATCTGCGGCACGCGAGGCGTGTTGAAAGGGGGCGAAAGCTACCGGCAGCACTTCGGAACGCATCTCGTCCTTCTCCCCCACGAGGGAGAGCCGACCCGTTATACCGTACAGGCCGAGGACGGTGGTTACGAACTGCACGGAGGTGGCGATGCGGGTCTGGTCAACGCGCTCTACGATGAGATGACCAAGCCGCCTAACGCGCCCCTGGAGGCGGGTATCGAGTCCACGGTGCACAGCCACCTGATCGGCTTTGCGGCAGAGGATGCCCGGGTAACAGGGCGCACTGTGGACCTTGCGGAGTGGCATCAGGCAAATGTAAGCAAGCCTTGATCCATGGATTCAGCGACTTCAAAACACGATATCCGTTCCATCGCCGGACTGTTCCACCTCTATGGCGATTTTCGCGAGGCCGCACCGTATGGCACTGGGCACATTAACGATACCTACGCGGCGGTCTTCGACCAGAGCGGCAGCGCTGTGCGCTACATCCTCCAGCGCATCAACCACCACGTCTTCAAGAACCCGCCCGCGGTCATGGAGAACATCAGCCGGGTGACGGCTCACGTACGCCGCAAGCTTGAAGAAACCGGGGCGTCCGAAGTCAGCCGTCGCGTTCTTACCCTGGTTCCGACGCCTGATGGCCGAACATGGGCGCAGGACGCCGCTGGAAACCACTGGCGATGCTACCTCTTCATCGAAAAGGCGAGAACTTACGACCAGATCGAGAGCGCGCGGCAGGCGTTTGAGGCCGCCAAGGCTTTCGGAGCGTTCCAGAAGCTGCTGGCCGGCCTGCCGGCGCCCCGCCTGCTCGACACGATCCCTGATTTCCACCACACGCGGAAACGGTTTGACGCGTTGCGCGCGGCTCTTCAGGCGGATGTCCGCAACCGCGCCGCGGGCGTGAAGCGCGAAATCCAATTCTGCCTGGAACGTGAGGAGATGGTTGACGTGCTGCTCACTTTGCAGGCGCGCGGCGTGCTTCCAGAGCGCGTCACGCACAACGACACCAAGCTGAACAACGTGATGATCGATGACGCGACCGGCGAAGGGATATGCGTCATCGATCTCGACACCGTGATGCCGGGCCTGGCGCTCTACGATTTCGGAGACCTCTGCCGCAGCGGCACACGCCCAACGGTCGAAGACGAGCGCGATCTCTCGAAGGTGGAGATGCGCCAGGACTTGTTCGAGGCCCTCGTACGCGGCTACCTGGCCTCCGCGGGGGATCTTCTCAATTCGACGGAAAAGGACCACCTTGGCTTCTCAGCAAAGCTGATCACCTTTGAAATCGGCATCCGCTTTCTCACGGATCACCTACAAGGGGACCTCTACTTCAAAACCCGCCGCGAGGGCCACAACGCCGACCGCACCCGCGTCCAGTTCAAGATGGTTGAGTCTTTCGAGCGGAACGAAAAGGCTATGCGCGGAATGGTGCAAGCCGCCTGTGGCTGACTCGCTGCCCGATGACTTGGTTGTCCCATCCTCACCTCATAGACCACCTATGATTCAAGTCCATCCCAACCTCCAGGACGTCGAACAGGCAAGCTCTCTCCAGAGCCCGCTCCATCAAACGCCTCCAAGCGGTTCGGCGGCGCCTATTCCCGGAGAGGCGGGTTGCCGGATTGGTCCCGGCCAGACGGCGACTCGGGCGAGGAAGGTCTGGCAGGGCCCTGCGGGGTCAGGACTTTGCGGGGTTGGACAATCGCCCTGACCAGATCGCGCTCTTTGATGGTCACAGGACCCCGCATCAGCTCGGGCACATTGAACGTGTTTAGCCAGAAGCCATAGAAAGAGGGATCTTCCTGCGGCAGAACAAAGGGCTTGTGAAACTCGCCGGCTTCGTTCACGTAGCTGAAATGAGGCCGGGCCAGGAGGCC
>ORJL011448061.1_pt1 | contig 21959 bp, 26 predicted proteins | sample 1779941 | NCBI WGS metagenome assembly ORJL01 (sample SAMEA104232317, study PRJEB22302) | groundwater metagenome | biome: forest; feature: aquifer; material: groundwater | place: USA | collected 2011-08-07 | depth 5.8 m
AATGATACTCCCTGGTTTTTCCAGAGAAAATATTTCTCCCGTTCTTCCAGCGTTAACTGATGAAATGTTCGCATAACGATTCACCTCCCTCGGACTTCAGATTATATCCGAGTGGTGCATTTCGTTTACGAACTCAAGCAAATAAAGTAAATATGTAGTTCGCGCAGCGGCTAGAGTGGTCCCAAGATGGGGCTCTGTAAAGCGCCGCTGCGCGAACGTTGTTAAGTTGCAGACGAGAGGTGCCAATTGGCGGGTCGCGGGTCATGTGCTGACCCCCTTTCCGCTATTGGCACTGGGATCCAGTGCCGACAAACTGGATCGTACCGTTGGAGTCGCGATTGTCGATCGACTCGATCAATCGCCCTTTCACGGTTAGCGTCGGGTGCGTCGGCAACCCGGTGACCGTGATGGTCCAATCCTGGTCTCCAGGCAGGAGTGCGACCAATCCCGGCCCTTTCAGTTCCGCCGTGATGCCGTTGGGGACCAGATTCGTTCCTTCCACACCACTGATGTCGCCCTGCGACCACATGACAAATTTCGTGTCGCAGAACGAAACAGCTTCGGTCTGATTCGGCGTGGGAGACGGTAAAGGCGTCGCTGTCGCCGCTTGCGTGGGAGACGGCGGGAGCGTGATGCCGACGGAGGCGATATCCACTTCATTCGGTGAGAACACCACCAGATCGCCCGATGGGCACGCCACCAGCCAGCCGAATTGAGTGATCGCGCAAGCGTAGTACGGCCCACTCACCATCGTTTGAGTGCCATTGCGCCAGTTGTAAAGCGTGAGTTGAGTCACGCCCGGCAACAGATGGACTTCGATTGGCGACGAGTCGAACTGCCGAAAGAAGGTTGTCGCCGGCGCGGGCGGCAACGTTGGTTCGGGCGTGTGCGTCGGAGTACCAGCACCGGCGCTGGTCGGCAACGGGCCAAGCGTCGGCAGGAACGACGGCGGGTTCGGATTCGGCGTCACATCCAGTGGAGGCAGCTTGATTCCTTCAGCAGCCACACGGGATGCCGCCAACTGGTCAAATACCCATTGGGTAAGCACCGGCGCCCCGTTGAACAGCACCCAGATGAACAGGAGGGTGCTTACGCCGATACCAATGGCGAAGAGCCATCTAAACATCAAGGCCCATGCCATCACGCCCCCACGTTCGGAAGCACGCCCAGCGGCTCGCCAGATGTAGAGAATGATCGAACCGCCGACTAGCAGGGCAACGACCAAGGCCCCACTCTTGAGAAGAAAGTTCAGTAACCATCCAACCAAATCGATGATGTTCATTGGAAGTCTCCTTTCAGGCTAAACTTATTGACTTACTTGATAGTGGTCGATCTAGTTCGGATTCACGTCAATAGTCACCTCCTTTTGTGACTTTAGCGTTTTCCATAGGCGCCAGGTGAAATGCGCTTGTTTCACGGCGGGATCATTGTCTGACCCGTCAGTGTCAGCGCAGTTCCAACACTGGCCGCCATCCTCTCCAGTAAATCGGCTGACGAAGGACTCTTCCGAGCTCTGTTGCGCGAGTCGGAGATCATTCGTCATCCGGCACGCAGCATCAGCCGCCGCTATAGTGTTTGTGGGTGAAAGGCTGTGTTCGCCTGGCCAGTAAGTTTCCCAAGTACCAGGCATGAACTGCCAGACACCTTCCGCCCCACTGGGTGACGACTCCGTGTTGTTGTACTGCGGACTTTCGGAGAAAGCCACGGCGACTACCAACTTGGGGTCGCAGCCATGAAGCTCTGTCGCAATCCGTACTGCATTTTGAACTTCCCCCGAAAGGTAGAACGTTTTTTTCGCCCCATTCCAGTACGTCACTTCCGGAAAGTCTGGGTAATACAACTGGACTGTCGTCGACGAAACTGACGTGTTTTCTTTCTTTATCGCGTACACGCCAGTCGCACCAACTACACCAATCAATACCACCAACATAGCCAATCGTCCCCATGAGGTCCTCCTGCGAGGTTCATTTCGTTCGCCAATCCGCTCATTACTCGCTCGTACGACCGCTCGCACAAGCAGATTGACTAGAAGCGCTATCGCAAGGATGGCGATTCGCCAGTTCTCAATAGTACTTGAACCAGCGAGCCACTCTTTCATGCCGTGGCGGATAATCATCATCAGCTGAGGTGAAAGTACTACCACACTAGCGATGACAAAAATCCACCAGCCGAGTGCGTCCTTTAGTCCGATTACGAGGGCTCGTTTGATCATGTCCCCGTTATCAGCTACCCAGATTACCGCTTCGGCAACTTTGTCCTTTCGGACTTGCCAAGCGATAATCAGAAGGACGAATGGCAGCAAACAGAAGAGAAGCAGCATCGACATTGGAAGCATTTCTACCCATGAAGGTAACTTGCTTGCTGCTGGTGTCATCGCTTTCCCAAGATAGGCATCGGGATCCAGCCAACCACGCCCATCGGGTTGTTCGTCAGCATGTTCATACCAGCTCACGAAATCTTCTGGCGGTTGGTTGCTCACTCCGAAGTGGACGTGAGCTTCATCTGCTAGACCAGTATTCCCACAGAGCATGATCGTGTCATCCTGTTTCACTTTCTGTCCAAGGGTGACCAATACCTTGCTTCCATGGGCGTACTGGGTATAAACAACCGATCCATTGGGTTCGTCATGCCGCAGAATAACTTCGTTGCCGTATCCGGGTGCAATATTCCACACACCAGACAGAACAACTTCACCATTTACTACGGCATGTACTGGATCACCAACGTTACACAGGTAGTCATTCCCAGTGTGACGAGGCTCTCCGGCAATAGGATTTGGAATCCCATATCCGTGACGCTGTCCCAAGCTACCAACGAACACTTGGCCATCGACCGGAGTCGACAACCAATTCTGGCTATTTCCCTGCGAATTCGCGCAGGCTATCAGTATGAGTACGAGCGCAAGGATGACCAGCGCCCGCAGTTTTTGTTGCGTGCGCATGGGTTTACCCTCCTCTCGCGCGATCTCAAATATTATTGATAAAGGTCTCCTCTTTCGAGACCGAATTCAAAAGGAATTATCGTCATTCCCCTTGATTCCGATCTCGTCAGATCAACCTCTATCTCGTCTGCAATGTTAAAGAGCAAAACCAGATCACCCCGCTTAAGGAGTGCAGGTAATCCTGATCAAATCAGGAACAAAATTTCTCTCAAAACGAAAAATCTCGTTTCTGCTTTGGTCAAAAATACAGGCGGGGCGATGGTAAGAAGTCAGTGATGCTGACAGTATCAGCGTCTCAAACGACTCACCATCGCCCCCGTGAATGTGGAAGTGGAATGTCTTATAGGTAATTGCCCGAAGTGCAAATCAGGACGGCGCTCCAGTACAGCCACCCTGCAAGCGCAATAACGAGATACACCCAACCTCCTCTCCAATTGTACGGCTCCTGCCTCTTTGCAACCTTCGTATGCACAAACCAGCGCAACGGAAAGGCCACAAATGCGGCACCAGCCCAGTAGAAAAGGCTGGAAACACAAAGTTGCAGTATGAGACTCACGGGATTCCCTCCTTTCGATTTAAAATTCGTACTAGGGGTGAGAAGAATGCAAAGCAGAACTAATGAGTTGTCTCCTTTGATCACGACGAGTTAGACTTCTTCAGACACTTATCGCCCTTGGGACACGTACCGTCACCTCTGAGCACTGCTCCGCATTCGCATTGCGGAGGAGGGGTGATCCGAGTGGGACCACCACACTTCGTACATTTCTTAGGTGATCCGTTAATTTGTAAACCGCACGTTGCGCAAATCATAGCCATTTCTCCTTGTGACCCATAGTTTTTTTTTGGCGGGTCAGCGATAGAGGTAATTTCTTATCTCCAACGTCAACCCGTCAAGCATGGGCTATAACTTCCAACATTCACGTTTTTAATGTGCTTCTTGTTTCACTCGGAGGTAATTTTCAACTAAATTTCTCCAAGCGAAACAAAGATCCTGATTGAAATCAGGCGCTGTCTGATGATGTAATTATCAGAACACGTCCGCCTTCAACCATAGCAAGACCCACCCCACTTCGGGAGCGAGTTTCTTTTTAATTTATTTCAATGCCGTTTCCGGCATAGCATTTGGGCAGATTGGGCAGAAGACAAAATCACGGCAGGAGGATTATCCTATAACACAAATCACGCGTAAAAGCAACCAAAACGGGTTTGAGGAGACGACTGCAGGAGATTAATAAATATTTCCCCGATAATCAATTTTTCGCACCCAAATTTCATTCTTGTTTTTGTCAATTTCAAATATTGCCCGGACACTACCGGACCGTAAACGATAAAAACCCGGTGTGCCGGACATCTTTTTGATATCTAAACTAGCGGGAAATGGAACGTCTAATTGCTGCAGTCTGCCAGTAATATGTTTTGCGTCGTACGAAGCTAAATGAGTGAGATTCTTTTCAGACTTTTTGGTAAAAAATATGTGATATGTTCCCATTTATTGATACTTCTTTGCTATGGTCGAAAGTGGGATCCCTATACCACGACTCTGACGGGACAACTGCGCCGCATCCCGTTCGTCCGCACGATCTTCGATCAGTTCACAAAGCCTGGTAAACTCTTTTAAAGACAATACGACTGCCCTCGGGTCGGAATGCTGGAAAAGATAGACGAGACCTAATTTGTCCACATCGGATAAAACGCCAAGAGCATCCTCCCGTAGATCAGTAATGGTTTTTATATTTTGACTCGTTGGTAATAACATAAGGTTATTATGTATAAAAACCTAAGGTTTGTCAATGACATCTATCCCGGAAATTACTCAAGCATACTCAAGGGCCTTCATCAAGAGCAATATTCTTATGATATACTTACTTCCATGAATATTTCCTCCTGGTGCGATCGAGTGATAAAGATTGGCTTTTATCTCCTCTTTATCCTCGTCCCGATTATCTTGACGCCGATAAATTACGAACTGTTTGAGTACAACAAAATGATAGTAACCTATGCGTTGACGGTCATAATCGTCGGCGCGTGGGTCATAAAAATGGTGAGAAATAAGGAAATTCGTATCGCCAAAACCCCGTTTGATATTCCGATTCTTTTATTCGTTAGCTCACAATTTGTGAGCGCACTTTTTTCTATGGATCCTCATGTCAGCTGGTTTGGGTATTACAGCCGGTTTAACGGAGGGATGTGGTCGGTCATTAGTTATGTGCTTTTGTACTATGCATTTGTAAGTAACTTCAGCATGTCCTCATTTTTAGCGGATATTGAAAAACTCAAAACTTCCTTCGAGAAGACTCAGGATAAACAAAACTCAAAGGTTCCCTCGGAAAGACTCGGGACAGGCAAAACTTCAACTCAAAACTCGGTAAGTGAAGTAACTGAAGAAGAGTCTCATCCTTCGACTTCGCTCAGGACAAGCAATAAAACAATTATCAATCTTCTCAAAGTAACTCTTTCTACCGCTTCAGTTGTCGCCATATATGGAGTACTTGAACACTTTGGCATAGATAAACACTTGTGGGTTCAAGACGTACAAAACAGAGTTTTCTCAACACTGGGTCAACCAAATTGGCTCGCAGCGTATCTGGTCGCCCTTACGCCAATTGCGATGGCGCTCGGGCTCCAATTTTCAATAAAGCGATTGCTATTGGTTATTGGTTATTGGTCATTAGTCATGCTCTTCTTCCTCGTCCTCCTATACACCCGTTCCCGTTCAGGACTTGTTGGTTTTGCCGCAGCCGATCTCATTTTCTGGGGATTAGTTTTTTTCTTCGTATCAAGGTTTAACCTTGTCAAAAACAAGGTTAAACCTTTTCAGAACAAATCCCTGGCATTCGTATTTATCATTTGTCATTTGTCATTTGCCATTATTGTTTTCCTCAATGGGACAAATATTGATGCTATAGATAAATTTGTGACCCTCAAATCCTGGCAGAATCGATTGAGCAATTCAACATTCAGCATTCAAAATCCAGCATTCAATGTAGCCACCCCTTCCGGGACACTTCTTGAAACTGGAGGTACAGAAAGCGGAACGATCCGTAAGTACGTATGGCAGGGAGCATATAACGCGTGGAATAGCTCGCTTAAAACACGACTCATCGGTACGGGAACAGAATCATTTGCTTTTGCATTTTACCAATTTAAACCAAAAGAACATAACCTGACAAGTGAATGGGATTTCCTCTATAACAAAGCCCACAATGAATACCTCAATTATCTAGCTACCACGGGGATATTGGGACTGGGAAGTTATTTGTTGTTTATCGGAAGCATCATATGGTGGTTTATTAAAATGCTAAATGCTAAATGCCAAATGCTAAATAAAAATGAGTCAAAATTACCACCTGATTTACCATTCATCATTCAGCATTCATCATTCAGCATTGCTTTATTTGCCGGTTGGATTTCTATCCTCGTAACAAATTTTTTCGGTTTTTCAGTTGTCGTCGTACAATTACTGTTTTTTTTACTACCGGCATTGATGCTCACTCTCTCTTCAAGTGTAAAAACCGATAAACAAAATTTACATTACGCGCTGCATCTCCCGCTTTCAGATAGTGTCGCGAAAATGCTCTCGCTTCCGATTCTATTTTTATTTTTCGTTGTACTCTTTTTAATTTCTCGTATGTGGTATGCTGATACACTTTTTGCTAGTGGGTACAGGGCAAGCAGAGCCGGATTGTTTCAAAAAGCATATCCAAATCTAAAAAGTTCTATCAAGCTCAATAGCGAGGAACCTCTCTATCACGACGAGTTTGCAACTGTCCTGGCAGGGCTTGCTGTAGAAGCTATTCAGGACAAAAACGCGACCGCTGCTGCTACGTATGCCAAACAAAGCTTACAAGAAAGCGATGAAGCAATTTCCATATCTCCAAATAATGTCAATTTCTGGAAAAGCAGAACAAAAATCTATTACTCATTTTCTTCTTTTGATCCGATATTTAATAAAGCTGCCATAGAATCTCTGGCAAAAGCCTTGACGCTCTCTCCCAATGATCCAAAGATCATGTACAATCTCGCCATTTTATACGGACGCGGGAGTGATAATACAAAAGCTATCGATCTCTTAAAAAACGCAATTATTGCCAAACCGAACTACCGAGATGCCTATTGGGCGCTTGCAATTTTTTACGGTGAAGTCAAGCAACCAGAGCTGGCAAAGACGATTTTGACACAGTATATAAACCGTGTCGACCCGACAGATAAGGAGTTTTTAGAAAAACTCAATGAATAAAATGCAACCCATCGTCCGCGTCCCCAATGATGTGCTTACAGTTCAGGCCAAAACGGTTACTCTTTTTGATAAACGATTGCGTAAACTTGTAGGCGAAATGAAAAAAACACTTGTGGCGACAAAAAATCCTAAAGGTGTGGGTCTTGCTGCGCCACAAATCGGACAGTCCTGGCGAATATTTTTGACGAGACCCACTGAAAAAACAGAAATACGGGTTTTTATAAATCCAGTTATCATAAAACGATCCGAGGAAAAAACCGATGGTGTACCTGAAAGAGATCCTGCGAAGCGGGATCTGGCTCCGCCAGACAATAAGCTTGAAGGATGTCTTTCTATTGCCGGTATATGGGGGCGCGTCAGACGCGCTTCCAAAATAAGACTAAAATTTTGTGATGAAACGGGTGCCATGCATGAAGAAGAATACAGTGGACTTCTTGCAACAATCATCCAACATGAAACTGATCATACCAATGGAATCCTTTATACAAAACGCGTTGTCGAGCAAAAAGGGAAACTGTATCAAACAGCAAAAGATAAAGAAGGAAAAGAAATTCTGGAAGAAATCCACATTTAGCCATGAGGGTTAGACCCTAAAGTCTATAGATATGACTGCTATCAAAACCGTTTTCTTCGGTTCCACTACAGATTCTGTTCTCGTACTAAGTCAACTTTTCAGCATTCAGCATTCAGCATTCAGCATTAACTTAACTGCTGTCGTCACCCAACCTCCCCGTCCTATCGGTAGAAAACACGTACTGACACCAACTCCGGTTGAACTGTGGTCAAAAGACCATAATCTTACGTCGCTAACATTTCCTAGTAACCCTGATCATCCTAATTTATATAACGACGAAACCCAGGTTATTGATACACTTGCTGCATTAAAAGCTGATCTTTTGATAAGCGCCTGTTATGGTCAAAAAATTCCATGGGAGTATATTCAAACTATACAACATGGAGGACTCAATGTTCATCCGTCAGTATTACCGCGTTGGCGTGGCGCTGATCCGGTTCCGTGGGCGATTCTTACCGGCGATCATCAAACAGGGGTAACGCTTGTGACACTCTCAAAAGAATTTGACCAGGGAGCTATCATCGCTCAAAAAAAAGTCCCAATTACGGATAACGACACAAGCGATGATCTTCGGACAAAACTTTTTTCCCTAGGGGCGAAGCTTCTCATTGAGAACTTAAGCGAATATCTCAAAAACCCCCAAAGGTACGTATCCAGCCCGTCTCAACAACATGATCGTGGCCAGGCCTCGATCGTAGCGTCCTATCCTTACGCGAGAAGACTTTCCCGTGAAGATGGATTTCTGCCATGGGAACTTATTAAGGCTTCAATGGAAAATCTACCTTCATCAACAATAAAACAATTTAACAATATAACAATTGTAAAAGACTATATGAAATATCAAAAAAAATGGAATCAAGAAAAATCTATGGGTATAATAATTGAGCGTTTCCATCGCGCCCTCTCCCCATGGCCAGGACTTTGGACGACAGTACAACTCAAAAGTCAAAACTCAAAATTCAAAACTGAAAAAAAACGCCTAAAAATTCTTTCTTGCCACTTAACGCTTGACGCTTTACGCTTAGTTCTTGATTCTGTCCAACTGGAAGGCAAAACTCCCGTCCCCTTCTCCCAATTCTCATCTGCGTATCATTTGTCGGATTGGTAGTATTGGTCGGATTGGTCGAATTACTATTCCCTCTTGACATCTATCTTCATTATTCCTACCCTAAATACAGGAGGATTTTATGGTAAAACGAAATCACACGAGTCCCTCAGAAAGTTTATTTCGCGCAAAAGATCTCGCATCGTGGAACTTTATCATCTTTCTGACGCTTGCATTTATCCTCCTTGTTATCGTTGTTAGCGCCATGAAAAAAGTATCTTTGGATGTACGAAGTAAAGCTGGTCTCGCCTGTCAAGAACTGACGCTTCCACGGGCTGAAGATTGTCCCGGTGGGTGGACGTATAAACGCGATATCAATGGATGTCTGGCTTTTTTCTGTGAAAAGGGATTTCCTCAAGAACAATAAGAAGGATAAAATTAGATCGTAGCAACAGGTACGTTTTTCTTCGCGTCAAATTTTGACCTCTTTATACAATCAGTACATGCACGGACACGCTTCATAGCACCGCGAACTGACAACGTCATGAAGTGAAGATTTGGTTTAAATCCACGGATCGTCGTTTGGGCTCGCTTTTTCCACTGCCCTCCGGCTACCCCAGTGTGATGGGTGTGAGAACGACCCTGATGAGAATGTTTACCGCAAATGTCGCACATGTAAGCCATAAAAATAAATGCTAAATGTCGAATGTTAAATGCCGAATTAAACAAAGATTCAGCATTCATCATTTATCATTCAGCATTGATAGTCTATACTATATCACATGATAGGAGAGTTATTCAATAATCCCTTAGGCTTTCTCTATTACCTCGTAGCCCTTGTGGTTGCCATAACTATACACGAATTTGCCCATGCGTATGCTGCCGAACGCCTCGGCGATCCGACTCCCCGGCTTATGGGGCGTCTCACCCTCAATCCCTTAGCGCACCTGGATCCACTTGGTACCATCATGCTTCTTATCGCCCGCTTCGGCTGGGGAAAACCCGTACAATTTGATCCGTTTAATCTACGAAATCCCCGGCGTGATAGCGCCATTATTTCTCTCGCGGGTCCGGTTTCAAACATACTTCTGGCAATAATTTGCGCTGTCCTCATGCAGATACTTTTTGCATTTCGGCTTCCCTTGTTTTCTAATTCAATAATTGGATTATTTGTGTATTGGTTTATAGGATTGTTACAACCGGTAATTATCTTAAATGTTATTTTAGCAATATTTAATCTCGTCCCGATTCATCCGCTGGATGGTTTTAAAATTGTGGGAGGGATATTACCGGAACAGTACACGAGGCAATGGCAGGAGCTAGAACCCTATGGCATGATATTTCTCATATTTCTTATCTTCCCGATCTTTGGAAATTCATCTCCAATTCACAACATCATCTCCCCTATTATCAACTTTATTCTTTCCCTCCTTCTTCCCACCGCACCACTTATCTAATCGAGGTATACGAATCTCCACCCGTCGGGTGTAAACTCACGGGTGTAAACTCAGTGTAGAAGTCCTTTTTCTTTTTTTATACCTCATCCTGAATTTGCACCAGCGGCGGATTTGATTAAACAATACGTCTGGCTCTTGACAGACAGGTAAAACGTGATAAAGTAATAATGCCCGAGTGGAGAGTTGAAGTCTATTTTCCTCCACAAATTCAAAAAAAATGAGGTACCCTGAATTTTTCAGGGGACAGGATACAGTTCAGACTACCCGTGGGCAGTCAGACTATCCATCCGATTGAAATACATCGGGGAAAATAACTTCAAATTCTACCGGGCGAAATTATTCACTTCTTTTTCTTCTTCATTGCTGTTGTCTATTTCCTTTGATAAAATCAAAGTCATGCCGATGTAACTTCGTCCATAGGACGATCAGCCTTTGGCTGACAGTGGTAGCCCTTCGGCAGGCTCAGGGTAAAAACGACTGTTTTGTAGTAGGATTTCTTAACGATTCGCCAGCCGGCGAAGAGTTTAGAAATTCAAGATCCCGCCCTGCGGGATAAACCGAAGTAAGACGCCGAGATAGCTCAATGGCAGCCCTTCGACAAGCTCAGGGTAAAAGCGACGGTTTTTGCCCCAGCACTTTCTAGCCAAATTTGATAAAATTTGGCGTAGAAATGCGGGGTCCCGTACATTTAAGCTCGCCTCCCTAGCTCAATGGCAGAGCGACGGTTTTGTAAACCGCTGACAACAGTTCGATTCTGTTGGGAGGCTCAAATTGGCGAGCTAAATGGTACTGGGATAAACAGTAGGTCGTCAGTTCAATCCTGACAGGAGGCTCAGAAGGGTTTTTTGGAGGAAAATAGTTTTGCAAGTGGCGTGTCTTCAAAATATTTCTCAATAATTCGTTCTATTTTTTTATTGAATTCATACGTTACGTTTCGCCCTATACGAGTTTTTGTTACCCACCCTTCTTTATGCATTTTCGACAAATGAAACGATACGAGATTTTGCGGGAGATCTATCGTTTCTGCTATATCATGGGCTTCCGTCGGTTTATGAATGAGCAAATAAAGCATACCGAGCCGATGTTGATGGGAAATCCCCCGAAGAATTTTTGCAAATTTTTTTGACTTTTCTTTGAGACGAATTCCGGTCATCATATATATTTCGTTGTTTTGAAGTGTAAAGGTAACGTATAATAGTCACTATTGCCAAGGTGGCGGAGTGGACAATCGCAATAGTCTGTAAAACTATCGCCCGTTTGGGCTACCCAGGTTCGAATCCTGGCCTTGGCACTTCGGCAAGCTCAGTGCTTTAGCGCTATTCAATTAATAGTATACCTCTAGGATAAAAAGTTTACCCTGAACAAAGCAGGAGGAAATCCTGACCTTGGCACAATTCACCTGTACAATGAGTGTACAAAATACATACATTTTTTACAATTATATATCCCATAATATTTTCCCCCTTGCATACATAAAAATTTTATCTATATACTGTGTCTTGTGGCAGAAGATAAAAAAGAAGAGAAAGAAACAGTAGAGGCAGAAGGAAGTCAGACGCTCTACTATGTCGTTGGTGCGGTCATAGTCATTGCCATAGCAGCTGGTGCATATTTGCTGCGGCCAAAAGCTGCTCCTGAAGCTCCTGCTACCCAAAATCCAGTAACTCAGCCAGTCGTGAGCACCGGTCCCATAACGCAACTTGCCTGTACCAATCAATATTACAATCCGGTTGTTGGATTTCCTAAATTTTATTTGAGTACAGATGGAGTCGATATCGGTCCAGCGAAAAAAGTTGATTGTACGTTTACCGTAAGTGTCGCAGGAAAAACAGTAGCGACTGCTTCAGCGACAAGCGATATAACAGATGTACCGGAACGAGGTGGTGGTACCTTTAAATGTACGACAAAAGCATTGGAACTGGAAAAAAAGATTCCAACCAAAGTGGATGTCGAAATCAAAGACGATCAAGGTGCAACAGTCGGCTGCAACCGCTCCTTCTCCTTCCCCTAAAGCAATACCTACAAAGCTTCTGCTTTAACTTTTCTATCACATGAGAGAAAGTCAAACTTTTTTCATCTTTTCTATTTCATCTTTTCAATGCTACAATGGCTACTATCGCCCGGATGGCTCAGTGGCAGAGCGACTTCTTGGTAAGAAGTAGGTCGCGAGTTCAATTCTCGCTCCGGGCTCAGAAAGGGAGTCTCCGCGGGAAGCGAGCTCCAAAAAGCCCATTTTGTATCTGACGCCCAATTGCCGGAATCAAAAAGTAAAAGCAAACGCAAAAATTTTAAGGTACGTTTATATTTTCTCCCAACCTATCCCGAAGTCAATGATCAATCAGTTAATTTTCTTTGATGTTCTGGATGTTGTCTTATATATGATTTAGACCATGGGTCTATCAAGTCTTTGACATGCAACCCATATTCATGCATAAGTTTTAACGGAAGTGCAATAACAAGAGCTAAAAAGATATCTTTGTCAAAAATTATGTACGCCGGAAGTAAAAACTCGAGAAGATTAGGGAAGATAAAAAAGTATTTTTCGGATTTGGATTTGAAGAAAATAAAGTCGCCAATCAGTCTGTAAAAGAAAAAAAATAAAAATAAATGTCTGTGTGGCCAAGTGAAAACGTAGGCCGGAAGAACAAAATAGAATCGATTTAGAATATCTAATCCTTTATCGATTATTTGATATTGTGCATAAGTTATCCCAGTACGCAGGGCGAAAAAATAGTCATTGGTATCGATCAGAAAAATAACTAACCATCCAAGAAAAGGTTGATGAATAACGATCCCGACAGCAAGTATTCGTATTGTCTCAAGAATAAGGTATATTACTCGATAAATGGTTTTAGTACCAACTTTCATGGCTAGTGTTTTAGATGTTTGATAATAAGCGGAATAACTAGAAGCGATGAGAGATAGTTGATAATATAAAAAATGCCAATTAGGCCTGTAGCTGCAATGATGCCTTTCTTTAGTGATTCATTAATGATGAAGAAAGCCAACAACATCATCGGTAAACTACCTAGAATAGTTGTAATTATGTAGATGTATAAATTTATCTTCATAAGGCCAGCTGTATAACTAATATAATCAGATAAAGCCCCGCCAACTAATCTCAAGTAAAGTAATGTTTTCCCTGACGTAAATTCTGCCAGCTTATCTACTTCCCTTAAACCATCGGTTCCGGCTAGTTTTGTAATTATCTTCCGTCCAAATTTCTTGGCTATAAAATAGTTTACTATTGCTCCTAAGGTGTTTGAAATAAGAATATAAAAATATCCGGAAAATCCAAAAAGAGACACTCCAACTAACCAAAATGGTAAAGCGGCTACAGAAGGAAGGATGTTGGAAATAGAAGCAGTAATAATAAAAATTATTGGTGCAAGAACCCCAAATGAAGAAACTGTATGCCTTATTTCTTCAACTTTAATGTAGTTATTTATCAATAAGGCAGGTACTGAAAGAACGAGGAATAACAGTAACCCCGTCAGACAGAGCTTAACTAAAGATTTATTTCTTTTCATAAATACAGATTAACATATATAGTATTATAAATAGCATGGAATCAAAACACATTAATTTTATTGGAAAATATAATGTACATGAAATTTCGTTTGGGAAATACAAGATTAAATCTTATATTTTTGGCAAGGGAAAGAAAGTAATTTTTTCATTACCTAGCTTCCCACATTCTGGCCTTTACTATTTATGGTTTATCAGCCACTATGGCTTATCTAAAATAAAGTTTATCACTTTTGATCTCCCGGGTTGGATTGGAGCGTCTGATAACATATTCACCGAGGAGAAATTTAGTTTAGATAGATATATTCAGGTGGCGGAGACAGTATTGGAGTTTTATGGAGTAAGAAATTTTTCTCTAATAGGTTATTCATTTGGAGGAGCTTTAGCTATACGATTGGCAGTCGATCACCCTGAAAGGGTAAATAAGTTAGTCTTGGTTTCAACGTTTGTGGATGGAAAGCTGAATCAGCGGTCTGGTATCGGTAGGATATTGAAATGTCTTTATTTATTTAAATGGGGATGGTTTTTGAAAATATACGTTAAATTAAGATTTAGAAAATATGAAAACTGTTTGCGTAAAGAAGGATTTTTTGAATCAGGAATGAAATTCTACGAAAGATTGGTGTCAAAGTGCAATGGAACAATTTTACTTCAGAGTATTTATACCTTGTTTAACACTGATTGGACCAATAGTCTACGGCAACTTAAAGGTTCAAGACATATTTTGGTAGTCAGCTCAAAAGATGAAGATAAGTTTTTAAGAGCCCAGTCGGAACACATCCGGCGGGAGCTTGAACACGAAAAAACGATGTTTATTCACGGAAGGCATGAGGATTTCTTACTCAAACCTAATTCTGAAGTTGTGAAAAAAGTTGTAGATTTTTTAACTAATGATTAATGCGATGCTCGCCATATTTGGGGTGGGTGGGCTGTTTGGAATGTAGTAAAATGTAATTGGTTAGTTTAGGCGCTGCCGAAGCAGCGCAACGCGCGCGCAAAAAATACGGCGGAAAAGGCGAACCCTGAGCGGGGGCGAAGGGTGAGCCCGGAGATTCACGGTAATTTGCCAAAAGCAGTGCGGACTTTTTCAAAAACTAGCTCAAAATAATCGCTTACAATAGACCCCAAACAACTTCACTATTGACTTACATCATAAAATCCCGTTAGCTAGTATTTATGATAAATAATCCCAATCCTCATGAAAACGATTTTTATGGACAGGAACTGATCCTTAATCTCTACGATTGTGACCTAAAAACGATTTCTTCCGGAGAAAAAATCAAAGAATTTATAATAAAACTTTGCGACGACGTTATCAAGATGAAACGATACGGAGAACCGCTGATTCCCCACTTTGGTCACGAAAACCCGATCACCGCTGGATATTCTTTAGTGCAACTTATTGAAACAAGCTCAGTGACCGGACATTTTTCTGAATACAAAAAAAGTTGCTATATCAATATTTTCTCTTGTGCCTGGTATGACGCAGAAAAAACGACTCAGTTTACGCAAGAATTTTTCGGTGCAAAAAGAGTCCACGCGACACTTCATAAAAGAGAATAACACAATATTTTCTCATATAGATTTTTTACTCTATAATTGTGTACGATAGAAGTTATGAATATTTTTTCTCTTTTTGCCGCTGTTGTGTATGCGTCAGAAATAATTATTTCTCCTCTTCAAAACGATGGAAATATCTTTCCGACCGTAAACCCAAAACCACATGTGTCATTTAGTCAGCTTCCGACACCAACGATAGCTTTACCAGAAATACTTGGAATAACAACAGATGAAGCTACACCAAGTCCAGCAATACTTTCGCGTACAACCAAAAAACAATCGGTCACGATTGCGCTCTTGGGCGACTCGATGATTGACACCTTGGGCCCAAATGTACCGGATCTCCAAAACGTACTTCACGAGACGTATCCAAAAACGACATTTACCCTTCTTAATTACGGTGTCGGTGGAACGAATATCGATTACGGTCTGGAGCGTATAACAAACAACTATACATATCTCGGAAGTAACATACCGGCACTTGTAGCGAAAAATCCAGATATCGTCGTTGTTGAATCATTTGGATATAACCCGTATAGCTTTAGCGAAGGGGCACTCGATAAGCAGTGGCTTCAGCTTGCCCATATTGTCGATATGATAAAAAAGGAGCTTCCCGGCTCTAAAATTGTCATTGCGGCAACGATCGCTCCCGATAGCAAAACGTTTGGCGACGGGGCGTTGTCTTGGGATATTGAAGGCAAAACTCATCATACAACAGTGATCAAATCATATTTAGAAAACGCAGTTCGTTTTGCCAAAAGTCAACGCCTCCCGCTTGCTGACGCATATCATCCAAGTCTTGATAGTAGTAAAAACGGAAAAGAAGAATATATCAATCAAGGAGATCATATTCACTACTCAGAAGCAGGTCGAGTATTTTTTACTAAAAAAATAGCCGACGCGATAATAAGTAATAAACTGCTTGAGTAAGAGCGCTAATTACAGTATACTTACCATAGTTGCTTAGAAGCTTTGCAAGACCAGTAGCTTAGATTTATATAAAACTAAGCTACTAATCCTCTAAACTTCTAATCTTCGTTTCAACGTATGGCAAAAAAAGAACAACGACTCACAATTGCGATGATCTGTACGGTTTGCAAAAGCCAAAACTACATGACACAGCGAAATAAAATAAATACAACGGAAAAGCTAAAACTTCGTAAATTTTGTCCTACCTGCAAAAAACATCAGGAACATAAAGAAACAGGGAAACTAGATTGATATAAGATGCTTAGAAGTTTAGTAATTCAGTAGCTTAGAGAAGATTTGACATGTCAGACAAGTCATTTAATTTTGAATCACTCACAGTATATTCAAGGTCTCTTCATTTCTCTTTTCAAATATATCAGATTACTCAAAAGTGGCCTCGCGAACATCTCTTTGGCATTACTGATCAAATTAGACGTGCAGCTATTTCAATACCACTTAATATTGTCGAAGGAAGCAGTAGAACCAAAAAGGATTTTCGACATTTCTTAATCATCGCACGCGGATCATGTTTTGAATGTATTCCTCTTATGAAGCTTACTCTTGATCTGAATCTCATTACAATATCTGAGGAACAAACATACTATAATGAATTAATGGAAATATCACAGATGCTCAGTGCGTTTAGAAGATCTCTTGATCGTTAGCTTACTTAACTCCTAAGCTACTGTCTTGCTAAACCACTAAGCTTCTCTCTTATATGCAGCGCAATACGTTTATCATTGTTGGATTTCTTGCTATTTTTGCCGCTCTGGTCGTTGGCGTCAATCTCGGTAAAAAATTTTCTCAAAAACCCAACGCCGCCCAAACAATCGCTTCGACAGCTAATCCCACGCTAGAATCAACACCAACTGCTGCGCTTTCCTCCTCGCAAGTATTTACCAGTGACTACTGTGGTATTTCTTTTAACTATCCGGCTAATTTTACAAAGCTTGATGCTGCAAGCGGTAGCGCAGTGCTACTTAATCCTGATGATGCACAGGCTTCTGTCGCTGTGACCTGTCAAAAAAATATACCTCGCCCTCCCCTTCTATCAGAAAACATAGAACAAGCAACAGTTTCTGGTGTCACTGCATCACTCTATCATGACGTCTCAGCAAAAGACGGCACGGCGATAGACAAACTTATTTTCCGCCATCCAAAAAATGGTCTCGATGTTTTTATCGCCGGCACCGGAACAGTTTTTGAACAAATCCTTACTTCGCTTGCTATTCTCCGATAAGTGTACTTTCGTTAATACTACTAAGGAATTTTGTTATAATACGAGGGATCATTTAGGTCCGTAGGTTAATGGTAGACCAGAGCTCTCCAAAAGCTCTAGTGGAGGTTCGATTCCTCCCGGACCTGCATTTTTGCTCTATAGTTGTATGCTCACTCCCTATACTGCTAGAATCCGTGAATGGCTTTGGAACGGATACTAGATATAGGAATTGGCTCTGGCGGAGCTTACATCGCGGAAAATACCAGTCCCCATGAACTTAGGATAGGAATTGATATTGACAGACGGGAAATGTTGGGTCTTCAATTTAATTATCCTGATGTTATCCCTGTCGTTACTGACGCTTCACGGCTTCCATTTCGGGATGACAGTTTTTCAAAAATTGAAATCGTTTTGCCATTTGGAGAGCTCATGATTCCTGGGTTGCAGAGAGATCATTTTGCACTACTAAAAAAACATAAAGACATATACGCTCAAACCCACCCACATGGCTGGTATCCAGAATTTCACCGTGTGCTATTGCCACACGGAGAATTAGTTATGTATGGCGACGTATGGGTAGATCCAAAGCAAGTACAAAGAACCTCAAGTGGATATTTTTATCTTGAACAAGTGCAACAACTTACTGTAGATGAATTTAAAGAACTTGGAACAACTCATTCAGAGTTTACTCTTGGTAGAGGTAAGGGAAAGTATATAGAAGAAATAAAAAGGGAATGGGATGATACATTAGTAAAAATTACTCTGAGAAGTGCTAAATTTTTGTAATCTTCTACCGGAATTGCTCTCTTTTATGAAATACATTACCGTCTCTTTTCCATCCTATTTTCTTTTTCCATTCCCTTTTTCTAGATGACTATGTGCGGTTCGTTTCAGGCTTTCATTCATAGTTATTAAATAACTCTGGAAAGAACCTGCTTTCTGTACCGGCCAATCGATCATTGCCTGAAACTGCGTTCCTTCTCCTGTAAGTACACTTGTGTAAGAATCTGGGGGTTCATCTGAAGGACCATTAACCGATGAGATATGTTCAGGTAATGTAAGCGTTATTAATACCCTATTGTCTCTTTCTGTTGCTTGTAATTCTAAGCGGACAGCATTGCCTTGAAATGCAACATATGCAAATCGTTCGTGAACCGCGTCAAGAACACGCTCGACTTTCTCTGGCGGAGCAGCTGCTTCAATCAGCGCTTCTCGGGCTACCGCTTTTGATGCTCCATGAAGTACAGACTTTTCTACCGTACGATGGCCTCTTCGAAAATATCGATAATCCTGTGGCATAATTTCCACAGATAACGTATTAGGAATCCGATTTGGCCCTTTTCCAAGAGCATTCATGACATATGTCGTAACGACCGGCACAGTATGATCGGCGTTATAATCAACTGGATCTCGATTGAAGTACATATACGCAGATGGTTTTCTTTTTATTCCATAAAAAGCGCGCTTGCTTTCATCATCCTTATATCCCTGGATACGAAATGCTTTTTCTCCGCTACCTTCACCCCCCAAAACGACATCTCTAGACATTTTCGGCGCAACCAATGCTTCTGTCCCTTGAAAAAAAATTAATGAATTCCCAAAAGCATCATCTGAAAGTCCTGCTGCCGGATGTTCTACATGGCCAAGAAATGATAATCCTTCTGTCATCGTTGTAAGTACTCCTTGCGCTACGTGTTGTCGTTCGCTACCACCATTCGTTTCAAGAAACATTCCTTTAGGTTTGGGAGACCCACCAATGAGAAAATGATAGATGCGCTGCCTCGCCAGTCGGGCAAGCTCTCCTGCCTGAGAAAGATCATGCGCTGCTATCGGATATCCTTCACCGACATACACCTTTTGAGGTTCGGCCATAGACCTAGTGTACACTAAAGTATGATTATTGAAAAAGCGGAGCGAGACGGTCGTAGTTTTGAGAAATGTCGGTTACCAACCCATGAATCATATCATCCATATATCCTTTGTACCGATCATCATTCCAATATGGTTCCCACTCGGAAAAATCTATTTCTGAAGGAGGATATGTATCAAAACTCATATAACGGATCGAAACGTGAGCATCATGCTGACCACGCAAATCACGTTCCTCAAGAGATATAGCTGTGCCTTGGGTCATGAGATCATCTCTTGTCAGGGCACGAGCAGCTTGCGCAGTCAGACAAAGAGACACCAACAGTGCGTCCTGTTCTCGCCCACCAGAAGGAATTTCCGGCAAATGAGATTTATAATCCGTAATTGTTATGGTTCTTTGACCCAACCTTTCTTCCTCAATACTTATTTCATCCATGCGTCCAGACCACCTAAATCCATAGAAAGGTAAAAACGCATGGAAGCGCACCTCCATACCGGATGATCCATGTCCGGTCATCCCGGTCATAAAAGGCTCATCTTCATGATGCGAAAATATATTATCTGTTTGCCGAAGAATATCTTTATGTGCTCCCATTTGCTGCCAGTACCATTCAAGTTGCCAAGGATCTGAAAAAGGAAATTCATCTGCCATATCTGTCCCAAAATCCATCGCCTGCGTATCAGTAAAAGGATAACGGGTTTTTATATCCTCCATTACCCGTTCTGCGATAATCCGATAGGATGACTGTCTAGACCTTTTATCTCTCTCATCGTGACCTGCTGGGAACGCTAATCGTTCATCATCTAAAAGAGCGATAAAATGTTGGATGAGTTCCGGTCTCACTGTGGGAAGCGACTCTCCTATGTTGTGCAAATTTTGTCGATATTGCACTAAGTATGATTCAGATTGATAATCCCACCCGCCAAATCCGCGACTGATGCGATTTTGTATCGAATGCGGAAGTGGTACGATGCTTCGCCAGATTTGTGCAAGCATTTGAATGGTATGTAAGGAGTTTCCTTTTAAAATCCGCACTTGCCCTTCCTGATCTATAAAACCTGTCGCACCGACAATCTCATCTGGATAATCTAATAATCTGCCGATTTGCTCTAACCGGGAAAACGATAACTTCGGAATCGGTGCGCCACGTCTTTCATTTCCATCAATGCGAATAATGTTCGCACCGGTAAGCAAGCTGTCGTCAAGCGCTGCCTGAAACCGTGACACTTTAATTGGTCTTTGTCTTCCCCGACCAGAATGTCGTTCTGCCATAAAATGGCTTTATATTACTACTATGACATTCTTTAGGGAAATTGTACAAATGGTTTAGTGTTTACGCAGGAGGAAAAACTCAAGAAGCGTGAGAACAGCGATGGTTTGATTAATAAATAATAGCCAAACCAGTTTTTTATCCAGTCCAAGACTCTCCCATTCCCGCCCAAAGGCACTACCCCAAAGTTCGATATGAGTAAGTATCGCTAGCCTCGTCGTTTGATAAAGAGGCCGCAAGAAAATCGCATGGATAAATCTCGTCGGCGGTGTCATCTGTAACACTAGCGACGTGCCTCGTTTTGTCTTTCGTAGTAAGGTTTTCATAGCAAAAATAGCAGAAAAATATATTGTATCAAGATTATTGATACCGATGCAATATGCGTTATACTAAAGTTTAGATATGCGCTGTCCCGTCGGAGATCACGAACTTGAATTCCACTCGCGTACAAATAGGAGCGGTATGACGATTTCCTATCACGTCTGCCCGAAATGCTTGGGCCACTGGCTTACCGGATTTGATGCGAATTACTTGAATGAGGTTGATACTGTAGAAAAATTCGCTCGTCCTTTTCCCTCTGACATCATCCTTCATTGTCCGACATGCCAAAAGAATCTTGAAAAAGTACATGGCGATGCTATCCCGCCAGAAGTCACCGTTTTTCACTGTCCCGATAGTCACGGTTACTTTTTCCCAATTGGACAATTGACAAAGTTTAAAAAGGCTCAAGAGACAAAAATTTCCTACCACAAACTCTGGCACATCCCTTTGCCGCCCCTTCAATCTGTGCTTCTTGCCAGTATCATTATTTTTCTTGGAATATCAGGTGTTACTGTTTATATGAAGATAGGTCAAACGCAAACCACCCAATCACAAGCAAAAGATGTGATTGCCTTCCAACAAGTGATTGTCTCAAGCGGCGATAACACGCTTCTATTTTTAGTCAGGACAAATGAAATAACCACGATCACGCTCCATGGTGATACTCTCAATACCTCCCAAGAGCTTGAAACTACTGACGGATTATCACATACACTCAGACTTTCGCTAACAACAAGAGGAACGCTACAATATTATTATTCCTGGACAAAACAGGGAAAAGATTTTCAATCGAAAAATTATTCCGTACAAATGAGGTAATAGAGTTTAATGAAACTCCACGGGCTAAAGCCCGTGGTATCTAGCTTGATGCAAGCAGAGCTTGACCGCTCGCTTGCTGTTGTTGATATCGAATGTAATCTCGAATCTTTTTTTCATCATAGCCTACGGTGCTGACATAGAATCCATCT